>Ga0302320_10002247_pt1 | contig 45914 bp, 42 predicted proteins | sample Bog_T0_3_FD_202130 | JGI IMG/M metagenome (GOLD analysis project Ga0302320, IMG submission 202130) | Peat permafrost microbial communities from Stordalen Mire near Abisko, Sweden - Bog_T0_3 | ecosystem: Environmental > Terrestrial > Soil > Wetlands > Peat | place: Sweden: Abisko, Stordalen Mire...
AACCAACTGCTAAGCTGAGTTGAATTCAAAACCCGAAAGGAAACCCGCTTCGCCTACCCTTCGCTTCCTTCAGGCTCATCTTTCGATTGGAAAAGACTTTTTAAGATCTGATGCAATGCTGACCGATCTGCATCGAAAATGAAGAATGCATCGAGCCAGGATGGTGTTTGGCTCAGCGCAAATCGATCAGCCGGATGGTCTCCATGAACACGTCGCCGTCGATGGTCAGGCTGCGGGCACTCACTTTATCCAGGGTGTCCTGCGCGGTGTGGTGGTAGCTATTATTCGGGCCGTAGTCCAGGTCGATGACATCGATGGAGGGAACGCCTCGATTGACGAATGCCAGGTGGTCGTCTTCGACAGCTTCCTCGGTCTGAAAGAAATAGCGGTCATAGCCATATTGATGCGCGGCCTGGCGCACCAGGTCGACGAGCCAACCGGTGGACCGGGTTTCACGCTGGATGTCGAGGTCCTTGTCACCGATCATGTCGGCCAGCATAAACGCCTTGATCTTGCCGAGCGTGCTGTCGCGGCCCCACTTGGCGGCCAGGTGGCGGCTGCCGTAGGTGGAGTCGGAAGCGGACCAGGACTGGATAGCTTCTTCGCCGTCGAAGAAGACCAGCCAAACGGAGTAGCCGTCGAGCGGCTTGCCGCGAAGTTGGTCGGCGATGGCAATCAGCAGGCCGGTGGTGGCGGCGCCATCGTTCGCGCCCACAAAGTTGATGGTTCGCAGCGGATAGTTGGTCTCGTAGTGGCTGCTGAGGACAATGACGCCGTCTTTTTTGCCGGGGAAGCGCACGATGAAGTTGCGCATGGCAACCGGGCCGATGGGCGTGGTTGCCGTAAAGGTGTCCTCTTCGACCTGGTCATGCTTGAAATGCTCGCGCAGGAAGGCTTCGGCCTTGAGATGGCCGGGGCTGGTGGGCCAGCGTGGGCCAATGGCAACCAGTTCGCGGGCATACTCAAGCGCCGTGACGCCACTGAAGTGGGCTTGAGCCGGAGAGGCCAGCGGAGCGAGGAGCAGGAAAGCGAATGCCGCGCTGAAGGAAAGCATGCCGGCCAAGGTTCGTGGTTTCCCACCTTTCATGCAAAAACAAAGGCGCAACAAGGATGGGACACCGAGCCACCTGCCGTGGGGCAGTCGCCGCTGGCGCGGCCACAGGGTCATCGTTTCCCACCCACTGTGCAAAGGGCGGCCATGCTGAAACGAAGTCATAGCGCGGCAGCCTTGGCTTCCTTGGCCTTGCGGCGCGAAGGATGCACCCACCAGGCGACCGCGATCCCGATCAAATAGAGAACCAGCATCGGTATCGCGTAGATGCACATGGTCCACGGATCGGGGCTGGGGGTAATGATCGCGGCGACCAGGAAGACGGCCAGGATGGCGTAGCGGATGTTCTTCCACAGAAATCTCGGGCTGACGATGCCGAACAAGGCCAGGAAGAAGATCAAAATGGGCATTTCAAAGCTGATGCCCAAGCCGAGAATAATGGAAAGAAAGAAGCTGGAGTAGTCCTCGATGGTGATCATGGGCGTGAAGTTGTGGCCCATATCGACGACCAGAATCTTGATGGCTCCGGGCAGAACGTAGTAGTAACCGAAAGCCGCACCGGAGAGAAACAGTCCGACCGTGGCCGCCATGAATGGAATCACGAAACGGCGTTCTTTCTGGTAAAGCCCCGGCGCAATGAACAGCCATACCTGGAACAGGATGAAGGGCGAAGCGAGGATTGCGCCGGCCAGCAACGAGGCCTGCAGATCGAGATTGAGCGCATCCATCGGATGCGTGAAAACCAGAGATTTTCCGATGTGATTGAGCGGGGCCTGCAGGAAGCCGACAATGCGGTCGTGGATTAACCAGCAGAGGACAAAGCCGAGGGCCAGGTAGATCGCCGAGTGCACGATGCGGCGGCGCAGCTCGTCCAGGTGCTCCATCAGGCTCATTCCGGGGAGTTCGGCTCGCTCCGTGACTGCGGCCCGGGCCTGGCCGATCATGTCGGATGTATCAAGCATGATGCGCCGCCTGTTCGGGCTGCGCGGTCTGGTCTGCAGGAACCGGTTCAACGGAATCGGCAGGTGCATCGGTCGTGGCTTCAATGCCGGCCTGGGCGACAAAGGCTTCAGCAGCTTGTGCGCTGGCATCGCTCGCCGTCGCACTCTCCACCTCGACAGGCGGAGGCGTGTAGTAGCGGTTGGGACGCTCCGCCGCGACGGGGTCACCCGTCGAAGGAGGCTGGATGCGCGGGTAGCTTTCCTCGGCCCACGGCTCGGCCGGAGCATCGGCGGGCGGTGGGATCATGCTTTCTGAAGTGTACGGGCTCTCCGCAGCCACGGCTTCGGGCGCAGCCGGCTTGGGGGCCGCAAGTTCCAGGGCTTTCCGCCGCTCGTCTTCCAGCCTGCGCCGCTCTTCGTCCTGCTTCCGCCGGTCCGCGTCTTCCGAGAGCCGAAGCTCCTCTTCCATCTGGAATTTGAAGTCGTTGGAAGCCTTGCGGAACTCGTACATCAGCTTGCCGATCTGACGTCCGATCTGTGGCAAGCGGCGAGGGCCGAAGACCACGAGAGCCATCACCATCAGGATCAGCGAGTCCGCCATTCCCAGGTTGGCCATTTGAATTGTCTGTGGCATGCCCATTGAGTGCAATGATACCTTCCCGCGCAAGGCGGTCACAATCGGTACGGCCCAGATTCGACATCGGTTTCGCCCGCGCTGCCCTTACCAGCTGAAACCGCCGGATGCGGGCGGCCACAAGCCAAGCAACTGACGGAGCAAAACGATGCGGCCAAAGTGATACGCGTTGTGCGCGCCCAGGCTCTCCAGTTGTTCGCGGATCGTCATGAGCCGAACGGGCATTCCGGGCCGCGATGGGCAACGGATCGTTGTATCCATGCTCTTCGCATCCCCGGCTGCCGCCACAGCCTCTTCAAGCGTAGCGAAGAAACGCGCACGGAGCGCATCCCAACTTTCCCGGGCGGTATCTTCAGGGCTTGGGAATCCGGCGGAGGCACGTTCCGGGATGGGCGTCTCCACACCCCGAACCCATTCCAGGGTGATCTGCTGCCAATAAGCGATATGCCACAGCTCCTGGTAAATCGTATGCGGGACACCTTCAATCCCGCGGTGAACGGCGTCAAGCGCGAGTTGATCCAGAATGCCGGCGGCCGGCGTGTGCGCGCTATCTCCAGCCAACACCAGTTGCAGTTCGGTCACGGATCCTCCTTTTGCGGGACCTCTGTGCGCGCGCCATTCGCTTTTTGAATGGCCGACTCGCCGATCCCTGCAACAAAATGCTACGCCGGCGCAGTGTTCGAGTGGACGTTTGCGCGCGCCCAAGCCACCCTGCTCCTGTCCCGGCCATCCCCTCGGCCGCAAACCGGCCTTGCCACACCGCAGGACCGAAACCTCGCGGCCTGAGTTCCATCGCTTCCGAAGGGCGCCTTTTCAAACCACTCATCTCCTGGCAGCCCTAAGACGAGTTTTTACATCTAAATAGAAGACGGCACATTTTTGGGGTGTTGGCAGGAATTCAATGTCTGTCGGCCAGTTCGTCGTATTCTAATTAGATAAAGGCGTTGCTATGAAAACGTTCACACTCGAAGAGGCGCAATCTCTGCTCCCGGTCCTGGACTCGCTCTTGAATCGGGCAATCGATGGGAAGCGCGCTGCCGAGGAGATTGAATCCGCTCTCTCCGAGCTGGCACGGCGTATCTATGTCTCCGGCGGCCTGCGGGTCAACGTGGCCGACGTGGCCACCCAGCGCGCGGAGATGGAAGCGCACCTGGAACGGGTGCGCGAGAGCCTTGCGGAGATCGATTCCATTGGCGTCCAGGTGAAAGACGTGGAGACCGGACTGCTCGATTTTCCCTGCCGTGTGGAGGACCAGGTTGTGTTGTTGTGCTGGAAGCGGGGCGAACCCACCATCGAGCATTGGCATACGGTCGAAGCTGGATTTCAGGGCCGTCAACCTCTCGATGAGCGCTTTCGACGCCGCTCAACCTCTGGCGGCCGGCCCAACTAACTCGTGTACGTCTCCGAGCAGGACGTTCGAGCCGCCCTCACGTATGAGGCGCTGATCCCCGCCATGCGGCAAGCGCTGAAGAACTACTCCGCGGGCCTTGTGGTGCAACCCCCACGCACGATTCTGCGTGCCGGGAATGCGGAGGGCCTCCGCAACGGGTGGTTTGCCGTCATGCCCGTCATCGCGGGCGACATGATGGCCGTCAAGACGGTGACCTTCTATCCCGGCAACGCGGAACTGGGACTGCACACGCACATGGCGATGATCGAGTTGCTGCGCCGTTCGACAGGCGAGCCCTTGGCGCTCATGGATGGGCGGCTGATCACCGAGATGCGCACCGCGGCGGTTTCGGCGGTGGCGCTCGACGCCCTGGCCGGCAAAGACGTGTGCAGCTTGGGCATCCTGGGGTCGGGTGTACAGGCGCGTTCCCACCTCGCCGCCTTCCGGCTCGTCCGGCCCGGCATCCGCGATATTCGCATCTGGAGCCGTACACCAGGAAACGCCGAACGGTTCTCCGCCGAAGCCGACGGAAGAGCCGTGGCCATCGACGAGGCCTCCGCGGCGGACGTGGTCTTGACCGTTACTTCGTCCCCCGAGCCGGTTCTCGAAGGGCGATGGCTTGCACCGCATGCGCTGGTCCTTGCCGTGGGCGCCACGGGTTCCAGCCTCCGGGAGTTGGACGACGAGGCCATGCGCGGTAGCCTCGTGGTGGCAGAGTCGCGCTCCGCGGTGGAGCGGGAGTCCGGCGACGTGATCCTCTCCGGAGTTGAGATCCATGCTGAGATCGGGGAGATTCTCTCCGGTTCCGTCGCCACGCCCAGCCGCCAGCGCATGGTCTTCAAGTCCGTCGGCATGGCCATCGAAGACCTGACGGCCGCAATGCTGGTGTGGCAGGCGCGGGAATCCATGCAGAACGAAAACCGCACGGGTTGAGCGGGATCCCGTCCGGCTAGTGGGCATCAATGGTCCACGTTTGAGCCTTGTCGCAGCAAGACTGCGAGCGGATCAACTGTCTCGAGCGTCTCTCGTTCGGAAACCACGGGTGACTTGAGAATGGCAAAAGCCTGCAAGCTGTTCAGCGAATCGACCTATGGCTCGACGGCGTGCTACGGCGGCAGGACAGACGCAAGCGAAAGGAATACCCTTTTGAATGAGATATGCGTTTGCACCTGATCGCACATTGAGACCAGCGAACTTAGGAGCGCCCGGCTTACTGCGGCAAGGGATGGCTTGAATGAACCGTGTCGGCCGCGCCACAAACGCCCCGTGTCCCATCCTTCCGCGCTCTTTGCGGAAGGGTGGGACACCGCGGCCCTCAACTAGCTGTGTTCATAGGGAGCAGCGATGGACTTATTGAAACGAGCAGGTAAGCTTGCGATGGTGGCCCCGCTGCTGAGCGGATTCCTTACCGGATGCGGGAATTTCTGGCAGGCGCCCTCGACCACCACGACCAGCAGCGGATGCACGTCCAACTGCACCACCGCGAGCAGCGGGGCTTTTTATGTCCTCAATGCCAGCACCACGCCTCAAGTCATTGGTGAATCCATCGTCAGCGGCAAGGTGACGGGAATCTCCGGCAGCCCCTGGACTCTGCAGGCCGCGCCCTATGCCATGGCCATTCCGCCTGGCAATTCCAACTTCCTCGCCGTCAGTACGACTTCCGGGGTCTTCGCATATCCGCTCACCAATGGCGCGTTGGGCACTGGGACAGTTGTCTCTACCGACCAGGCTTATTCGGTGCAGGTGGACATGAGCGGCGCTTGGTTGATCGAGGCCATCCCGGGGACCGGGGGGGTGACAGTAGGCGCCATTCCCATCAACAGCAGTACGGGTGCATCCATCGGGACCGAGCAGGATGTCTCCTTCGCTGTCACCAATGCGGCCTTGCAGGTGAACAAGATGGTGATCTCCGGCGACAACGCGAACATCTTCATTCCCCTGGGAGCCGGCGGCACGGTTGTCGTCCCGTTTAATGCGGCCGTGACCACCGGAGCGAATCCCCTGGGATCAAAAGCCTCGATTATCCCCGTCGCCAACACCGGTGGTTCTGCACTTTCTGTGGGGGTAAGCCCGGGGACCGCCCCCGCGCTCTTCTACATCGGTGAAACGCTCGCCGACAGTACCGGCACCACCGGCGGACTGCGAGCCTTCAACTACAGCTCTCTGGGCTCAACGCTCACCCAAGCCACCGGATCTCCCCTGACCAGCGGTGGACTGGCGCCCAACGCAATCCTGCCCGCCGCCTCCGGCACGTATGTCTACGTTGCCAACGGCGAAGGAACGACCAGTGCGGGCAACATCACCGGGTTTGCCATCACTTCCACCGGGACAACCGCTTTGACCTACACGCTGACCAAGGACACCTCCACGGCGGCCGGCGTACAGCCCCTGGCTTTGGCCGAGGACTCGACCGGCACGTTTGTCTTTGAGGTCGGTTCGCTGGGAAGCCCCTACTTTGATTCCTTTACCTTCGACACCACGACGGCCGGTCAACTCGACACGCAGATCACTTCCACGAAGGCCGCCGAATACACGGCTGTTGTGGCGGCCCCATAACGCGCAAACCGAGAATGATGGATCGGGCGCACGCGCATCGGCCGGGGGCGTTTGCCCCGGCTTCGCAGCCTGGGATCGGACGAACGGTGCGCACGAACCTCTCGAAAGCGACACTCATCCATTAACCTCTGGGCTCCATTTCGCGGCAACGAAAATGGTATTCTCTTCATGAACCTCACTGGTCGTGCACACGCCAATCCCCATCTCACTCCAACGCAGCGCACGGCGCCCGCGAGCCTCTGCGGCTGCGTGCCTGTTCCCATGTCTGCTGCCGTGCCTGTTGCTTGGTTCCGTTCTTTTCAGCGCGGGATGTGACCGGCTTCGCAAAGTGCAGCACGAGACCGTCTATGTGTCGGCGCCGAAGATGTATCTCCACGATCGCGTAGCCGCCGTTTCCAATCGCGTAGCCGAGGTCGTGAATGGACAGCCTCTCGAGGTTCTCGAAACCGGGCGGCGCTTCCTCAAAGTGCAGACCAGCAAAAACGAAGTCGGGTGGATTGAGCAGCACGCCGTAATCGACGAAAAGACCTACGCGACGTTTGAACAACTGGCCAGCACACACAAGCAGGATCCTGTCGTCGCAACCGGCACCGTCCGGGACGACTTGTACCTGCACAACCAGCCGGGGCGCGAGACAGAACATTTCTATCTCATGCCGGCAAACGCCAAAGTGCAGTTATTGGCCCGGGCAACGGTCCCCAAGGCAGTCGCTGGTTCCAAGCCCGCCGCTAAACCCGCGGCGAAGATGCCACCCGCCCCAAGCGCAGCAGTACCCGTTGCTCCCACGGCCAAGCCGGCTGCCGAGCCCGCCGAAGCGGAATCGGCAACCGCCGTTGAAGCTCCGCCCATCCCCATGGAGGATTGGTGGCTTGTCCGCGATCCGCAGGGCCACGTTGGATGGGTGCTGCTGGGAGGACGCATCGATGTGGACGTTCCTGACGAAGTGGGCGTCTACGCCGAAGGCCAGCGGATGGTGGGCGCCTATATTCTCACCAAGTTGACCGACGACGAGGCCACCAACGCCGACCATCGGATACCGGAATATGTGACCGTGCTCAGCCCGCCCAAATCCGGGCTGCCTTTCGACTTCGACCAGGTGCGCGTGTTTACCTGGAGCCTGAAGCGGCACCGCTACGAAACCGCGTTCCGTCTTCATCCGATCCAGGGCTTCCTGCCGGTCAAGGTTGGCTCGCAACCGGGCCCCAAGGGCGAGAGCGTGCCGACCTTCAGTTTCCAGATCGCCAGCGGCCCCGATGTGACCCTGGACCCTGCCAGTGGGATCAGCCATCCGGCAGCCCCGCGCACGCTGAACTACGAGTTGCTCGAGACCCAGGTCAAGCGCATCGGTCCGGATCTGGGACCCATCCCGATCGAGCATCTTGAGGGAGACAAAGCAAAGGCCAAAGCGGAGAAGAAGAAGCACAAGTGAAGCTTCCTCCCTTTCTGCTTGATGTTCATCAACCACGCAGTCGGTGGCGCGTCGCTTTCTACGGCAGGGGCGGCGGCAAAACCGCGATCCCCATGGGCCGATTCACCGTGTATTGCGCGGCCAGGCTGTAGCTCGAGGGGGTAACGGTGAACACCCAGAGCTTATTGGCCGCAGTGCCGATGGCGTACAAGTGATTGCTGTTGTCCCAGGCGATTTCGTCCACTTCGCCGCTGGTCAAAAGGCCCGTGTACTTTGTCGCCGGCGCTGCTCCATTGAAATGGAAGACTTGAAGACCGCCAACTCCTGCCACGGCCAACAACTTGCCGGAGGGGGCCATGTTGAGCGCCAACAATCCGACCGAAATCTTGGGCATCGTTGCCGGAGTGCTCGTTGTGCTCAGATTGCCGTCGCTGGCGATGGTGTACGTGGCCAGCTGATACGTCCCTGAGCATCCGTATTCGTTGCAGGGATACATAGGTACAGCGAGGTGCATCGCCGGGTCAGCGGCTGCAAGATACGGGCACCATCCGCCGCTGGGGAACGGGAGGTTATAGGGCAGCGCCGTCAGCGCGCCAGTGCTGCTGCGCTTGAACCCCGAGATCTGCGCGGTGAAGTGGTAGCAGTCAGAGGTATACGCATATTGGTTGTTGGATGAGAAGGTCAACGGGCCCGCCAATTCCTCGTCGCCGCCGGCGTCGTTCAGATACTTCAGCGCTCCGCTGCTCTTGGTGACGCTATAGGCCTGGTAAACATTGTTCGAGCAGATGGCGTCGCCGGAATCATCGAAGCTGTAAAGACTGGCGCCCGTGTGGTCGAGCACGATGGACCCGGGTTCGGAGTCACACCCGTTCACCGCCTGTGTATTTGTTTGCGCGACGTAATGGAGCCCCCCATTGGACTCGATGGCGTAGCTGTCAATGAACGTGCTGTCATTGGAGGCCCCGAACAGGTACTTGCCATTCACCGCCATGTTGCTCACGTTCGCTGCAAAAGGAAAGCCCGCCAGGGAGGTGAGCTTGCCGTTTGCCGCGGCTCGGTAAGCATGGACTTCAGCTTTGGAGCTCGCCCCGCCAATTTGGCCGGAAACATAGACCCACGCCGCGGGTCCGGAACTGGCATTCGCATCCGGCCCAGGTGCTTGAGCGAAGAGGGCAAGGGTGAAGGGGCCAAGGAAGATAGCGGTGACTGCGAATCTGCGAATCATAGGACGAGTCTCCATTTCACGCCGTGTCCATACCCGTGATCGAGAACGATTGCCAGGGACTTTCCGGCTGCGATGGCGGAGTCAGAGTACGACCTTAGCGAACTCTGCTATGATGCGCGCCTGCTCGAGATTGTTGCTTGAAAACAATCCAATTCAAGTCGTGTCGCCGAGCGGGTAAAGCTCCGATGGAAGTATAGGGGACATCGGGCGCGAGCCGATGTAGCAAGCCGGGGATCAGCCAACCGAAAGTAAGTTACCCCAGGCCTCGCCGTCGGCGACTGGGCATCCGGTTCCGCTTGGATTCTAGGCAACCCCACAGTTGCCTTTGTGGAAACAGAATTGCGGGTGATGCGGCTGTCCTGGCCCGGCGGACAGATGGGCAGATTCCTAGGCGGCAGGGGTCGGCACGGCCTTGCACCGGGGGCCAGCAAAAGGCCACATTCAGCACGCGCTACCCGCGGCGGCGCAACTCCAGCTCCACCACCCGCAGCATCTCCGCTTCAGGAGCCGGTTTGCCGGTCCAGATTTCGAACTGGCGCGCGCCCTGTTGAACAAACATCTCCAGGCCTGTGACCACCGGAATTCCGCGCGAGCGCGCGAGTTTGAGCAGGGGCGTCTCCAGCGGGTTATACACCATGTCGAAGACCAGCCCGGCATGCAACTCGTTCTCCTCGATCGGCAGCGCCAGCTTCGATCCCTTCATGCCGCAGGGTGTCGAGTTGATGAGGACATCGAATTGGCTTTTGGCAAACTTTTCGTGGGAAAGTGCTTTGGACTTGGTCTCCTTGGCCAGGGCTATGGCGGTCTCATGGGTACGGTTGACGATGAAGACCTCAGCCCCTTGCGCTACCAGTCCGAATACGGCCGCTCGGGCCGCACCGCCCGCGCCCAGGATCGCAATCCGCGCACCCTTGAGCTTCATCCGCTTTTCCAAGGGCCGCACCACCCCGTCCACATCGGTGTTGAAGCCGAAGATCTTGCCGTCCGACCCGACGCGCAGCGTATTGCAGGCGCCGATACGGTGGGTCAGGGCGACGGCCCCGGGAACCACCGAATTCGCCAAATGCGGCAGCACCTCCTGCTTGAGCGGCATGGTCACGGCAACGCCGGCCAGGGGAAGCTCGCGAACCAAGGCCAGAAGATCGTCCACGGCACGAACCTTCAGCGGCAGCAGCACCGCGTTGACGTTCTCCTTGCGAAAGGCCGTATTGTGCATGAGCGGCGAAAGCGAGTGCGTGATGGGGTTCCCCGCCACGCCAAAAACGCGGGTTGCGGGGTCGAGATGCTCCACGCGGTAGAGATCCCGCAGCACGCGCGCGGTCACTTGGCCGGGGGCTGTCTCCGTGCCATTTGAACTCGAGGCGAAGGTGAACGCTGCACCCGCTCGCGGACCAAGGACCCGGCTGATCAGCCCTTCTTCCCCCATGGCGATGCCGACCACATGCGTGGAAAGGGAGCGGTCCGCAATGAGTTTGAGCACCGCCAGGTTGTCTGTGAGCTTGCGCGCGGTTGAAACCACTTTGACAAACTCCGGGGCGAACGCCTGGATGCGGGATGCAGCATTTTCCACTCCATGGGTTGTTGCAAAGTCATGAAAGCTGAGCAGGAGGACAGCCCCTCCGGATCGAAGCTGGGCGCGAAAATTGCCCAGTGCGGCGGGTTGGGCTTCTTCGGCTGATTCCACTTCGAGGTCGACAATCTGACAACCCGCCCGCGCTGCCTCCAGCAGGACCGCCATCTCCTCGTTCAAGGGCTGATCGAAGTTGCCCCCGTAAGGCTTGCGCCGGCAGGTAGCAATGGCCGTCACATCGCGATGGGAAGCCAGAAACTCCGCGACCGCAGGAATGGCTTTGGCCGGTTGGGAAAGGGAATCCAGGCGGAATTCGAGGAACTTTGAGTCAGCCAGAGCCTCTTCCGCCCGGTCGGCCATCTCCTGCGCCGACGCAGCTTGAATGGCCACGCAAATCTTCCCCAACCTGGGCCGCTGCAGCGGCGGGCTCGGAACGGCGCGAGACGCGTCTTCGTCACTGGCGGGCATCTTCATCGATTGACGCATCTTAAAGGGCTTGACGCGTGGATGCAACCTCCGAATTTGACGGGCGCGCCGGCGGGGTGATCGCGCACAAAGCCGCCCGGGTATGGCACCCTAGAGGTTTAGAGGAGTTTGCCGCAATGTCCACGGAAATCGCCGACGCCGTCTCCGCATCCAAAGACCTTCACGCCTGGGAGGCTGGCGGCGCTGCTTCCGCTCCCGCCCTTGGGAAATGGGTGGATGCCCGCCTTGCCGCGTACCAAGCCGCCATCGCCGCTCTGCTCGCGGTCAGCGAGCCGCGCACGTCAGATAACTCATTACGCTTCTATGACATGGCGATTGAGCAGTTGAACCTGGCTGGAGCCCAGGCCGGCGTGCTCAACTCCGTGGTCCCCGACAAAGCGGTGCGCGACCAGGCCCAGGACGATGCGCAGCGGGTGTCGATGGCGGGAAGCGCCCTGAGCCTCAACCGCGCCGTGTACGACGCGCTGGCAGCGATCGATCTGGAGGGGGCGTCTCCGGCAACGAAGCACTACGTCGAACGGACTCTGCTCGGCTATCGCCTTGCCGGCGTAGACAAGGACCAAGCCACGCGCGACCATATTCAGGCGCTGCACGAAAAGGCCACACGCCTCTCTCTGGAGTTCAGCCGCAACATTCAAGAGGGCGGCAAGACCATTGAGGCTTCCATGGACGAGCTGAATGGGCTTCCCGCCGACTATTTGGCGCGGCATCCCGCCAACCCCGAAGGCCGCGTCACGATCTCCACTGACCAGCCGGATATGCAGCCCGTCATGACCTTCGCCGGCAGCACCGCTTTGCGGGAGAAGATGTTCGCCGCCTACAACACCCGCGCGTATCCAGCCAACCAACAGATTTTGCTGGACTTGCTGACTACGCGGCAAGAGATTGCCACCGTCCTCGGTTTTCGCAGTTGGGCCGATTTGGCGACCGCGGACCAGATGATGGGCTCGGCCGCGAATGTGCGCGTCTTCCTGGAAAAACTGAATGCGGCGAGCCGTGCAGGAGCCCAGCGCGAGCACGCGTTGATCATCGATTTCGCGCGCAAGCGCCAGCCTGGGCTGGAGGCCATCGACATCACCAGCCGGGCCTATTGGTACGAACAGTTCCGGCGTTCAGCCTTCGACTTCGACTCGCAGTCGGTGCGGCCCTACTTTCCCTATGCGCAGGTTGAGGCGGGAGTCTTGGAGACAGCCGCGCGGCTGTTCAAAGTGGAGTTCCGCCGCTCCGCCGCCCCGGCGTGGCATGAGGATGTCTCCGTATTTGAAGTGCATGAAGGTGGCAGTTTGGTAGGCCGTTTTTACCTGGACATGCATCCGCGCGACGGCAAGGACAAGTGGTTCTCCGCCGCTCCCATCGTCACCGGGGTTCGCGGCCGAGCGCTGCCGGAGGCCGGGCTCATCTGTAACTTCCCTCGCGGCGACGCAAACGATCCCGGCCTCCTGCAATACAACGATGTGGTCACCTACTTCCACGAGTTCGGCCACCTGATGCATGCCATTCTGGGCGGTCGCACGGAGTGGGCTGGTTTGTCGGGATTTGCAACCGAAGGCGACTTCATCGAAGTGCCTTCGCAGATGCTGGAAGAGTTCTTCCGCGACGAAAAGCTGTTGCAGGCCTTTGCCAGGCACTACCAGACTGGAGAAGTCCTCCCTGCGGAGACCATTCGGAAGATGAAACTCGCAGGCGCCTTTGGCCGGGCGGACTGGGTGCGCTCGCAGCTCTACTACACCACGCTTTCGCTCGATCTGCATGACCAGGACCCGGCCGGCTTGGATCTGGATGCGACGACTGAACGGCTCTACAAGAGCCTGCAGCCGTGGACCTGGGTGGACGGCAACCGCATGTATGCCAGCTTTGGCCATTTGACCGGCTACTCGTCCAACTACTACACCTACGCGTTTGACAAGGTGATTGCGTTGGACTTCTTCAATCAGTTCGATCCAGCGGATCTGTTGGGGTGCGACGCCGGCAGCCGCTACCGCAAGCTGGTGCTGGAACAGGGCGGGTCGAAGCCAGGACGCGAGATGGTGCGTGACTTCCTCGGCCGCGACGAAGAGTTCTCGGCGTTCTCCAACTGGTTGAATGAGGAGTTTGAAGCGAAGCTGGTCGCGGTGACTCCCTAGTCGTTGGCCGGTCTAATCGGGAGGAGGTGTCGGTGAGCAAATACCACATCGCGCAGGTGAATATAGGCCGAATCCGGGCGGAACTGGACGACCCGAAGTTCATTCGCCAGACGGCCAATTCCAGCGGCGGATCGACTGGTTGTCCTTTCAGGCTTGTCCAGCCGTGTAGGCTGGTTCATTGCCGCGTGGAATCGCATTGAGAGAGGTATTCAAGTGACCGAAGCCGATTTTCGCCGCATTGCGCTGAGCATGGAGGGCGCCGAACAGGGCTCGCACTTTGGCGCGACTGACTTTCGCGTCGGCGGACGCATCTTCGCCACGCTCGCCTCCATCAGCGAGGGCTACGGCAACCTGATGCTGACGCCGGAACACCAGGCTGGCTTTGTCCAGGAGCAGCCGAAGATCTTCGTGCCGATAGCCGGCGGCTGGGGGCGGATGGGCATGACCCATATCCGGCTTGCAGCAGCCGATGAGGATACCCTGGCTGGCGCCTTGCACACCGCGTGGAAGCTGCGCGTAGAGAAGAACAAAGGTTCGGGCAAGAAGAAGACCGCTGCTCCGAAACGGGGGCCGGCCGCGGCCCAACCCAGGAAAAAGTCCTCCTGACCTCCATCCGCGCTATATTTACCGTTAAAGAGTTTTTGGATTTCGTGGAGACTCGGGTGCCCCATCCATTCCGCGTTTTCAGCGGAATGGGTGGGATCCCAATAGAATTCGGCTCTACCCAACTTCCTAAAATGCTCCAGAAGAGTGCGTTCCTCTAATCCGCTACGATGGACCCATGGCAGACGTGAAGGACTTCAACGGCAAATGGGCGCTGGTCACCGGAGCCAGCGCGGGCATAGGCACGGCACTGGCGCGCGAACTGGCCAGCCACGGCGCGAAACTCATTCTGACCGCACGGCGCAAGGAGCGGCTCGAGACGCTGGCTGCGGATTTGGCCGCCAAGGGAACCGAAGTGCGCATCGTAGTGGCCGATCTGAACGATCCCGCAGCGCCACAGCAGATCTTCGATGCCACCGCGGGCGCAGGCCTGGTTGTCGACATCCTCATCAACAACGCCGGCCTTGGACTCTATGGAGCACACGTCCAAAACGACGTTGCCCAGGAGATGAGCCAGATTCGCGTGAACTGCGAGGCCATGGTCCGGCTGTCGCGCCTGTTCGTTCCGCCCATGGTCGAGCGCCGCGGGGGATGGGTTCTCATCCTTGCCTCCACCGCCAGCTTTCAGCCCGTGCCCTATCTTTCCACCTATGCGGCAACGAAGGCCTTCGACCGCTTCTTTGCGCTGGGATTGGCCGCCGAAGTTGCCCGCTTCGGCGTCAAGGTCACGGCGCTTTGCCCCGGTCCTACAGAGAGCGAATTTTTCGACGTAGCGCAGGCCGGGATCTTCAAGGCGCGCGGATTTCAGTCGGCTGAAGAGGTGGTGCGGCAAGGGATTGCCGCCCTGGCCCGCGGCCAGCGCACGATCATTCCTTACTTTGCGGGCAGATTCACCGCATTTCTTGTGCGTTTTTTGCCGGTCGGCCTCATCACCTACTTCGTGGAGAAGGGCGCCCGCCCGAAAGAGACGCCGGCCTGACGCGAACGTCGCAGCCAAACAAAAAGCGCCGCTTGCGCCGCGCCTCTTGCTGTCGTCAATCGGCCGTTCCAAATGAGAAGAACTTAGTTCAGCTCGCGCACCCAAATGTTTCGAAAGCTGAGCGGCTCGCTCTTGTCGCCGTGGGCCTGCAGCTTGATCGGTGCGCTCTCATAAGCTTTGTAGAACGGCTTGCCGATGTACAAGGTCTGCCCCTTCAACTCGAAGTGATTCTGCACCAGGACCCCGTTGAAAAAAACGGTGACATAGGCTGGTGTCTTCACCGAACCATCGGAGCTAAACGTCGGCGCGGTCCAGACGATGTCGTAGCTCTGCCACTCGCCCGGCTTGCGGTTGGGATTCACCAGCGGCGGGCTCTGCTTGTAGATGCTCGCAGCCTGACCATTCACATACGTAGTGTTGTTGTAGGAGTCAAGTACCTGCAGCTCGTATCCGTCATCCCCCGGTCCGGTGGAAGCAAGGAAGACGCCGCTGTTGCCGCGCGCCTGTCCGCTGCCGGAGATGTTCTCCGGAATGCGCCATTCGATGTGCAGTTGGTAGTCCTTGAACTTCCGCTTGGTCTCAATGTTGCCCACGCCCGCAGCTTTGCTCACGGTGAGGATCCCGTCGGCAATCACCCACTTGGCCGGCGTGTGATCCTGGGCGGAAACCCACTCGTCCTGGTTCTTCCCATCGAAGAGGACAATTGCGTCGGACGGAGGTGCGCTTTCCGTGGCGCCGGGAGTCACGATCTTGGGCACAGGCGTCCAAACTTCTGTGTCTTCAGGTTTCGGCTTGGCCGGCGCCTGCGCGACCAAGGTTGCTGCTGTTGCGGCGAGGGTTACCAAGGCGAGAGAGTGCAAGAATGGAGTCTTCATAGATGCACAGAAGCATACACCTGGAACGTTGAAGACGTCAGCGGTTTTCCAGACCTTCGGATCCAGCCTACCCACCGGAACGGGATCAACGGAATCCTCGCCGCGCAGGTGAGACGAAGCCCAACCGAAGTCCCAACCCGCGGGGGCACATAATTCTCGATGCGATCCCCCTGAATGTCATGCCTCAAGGGGGCGGGAGTCTGCCTTCGCTTCGGAGATATAGCTCGTCATGGCTTGAGCCAATTGTGAATCCACTTCATCGGCGATCACCATCACTTCAGACAGCAAACTGCTGAAGTTCACGCTTTGAAGGTTGCGTTGCAGGCCTTCGAAGATCGACACCTGCAGCATGCGCGATTCTTCGACCATCATCGCCGCGGTGTAGCCTTGCTCGCGCCTCAGAAGGCCATGTTTCTCCGACGCCAAAGACCTGCGTGCCCGCGTGCCCAGTGCCAAAGGATGACGAAGGCGAGCCACCAGGTCATCAAAAAGCTCCGGCAAGTGCGCGGATCGTTCCGCATCGGTCAAGCGGACACGGATGATCTCCGGCTCGGCATCCACGCGTTGAAGCCAGTTCGAAATGATGGCTGCTGTTTCGTTTTCAAGGATGGTCGAGACGTCTGTCTTCTCTTGGATCGGGTGCGCTCCCAAACTCAATCGATCGTTGATCGCCTTGACCAGCAAGTCAGGCGTTATGGGTTTGGCGAGTACCTCATCCGCTTGCATGAGGATTGCCTTGGCGGCATTCTCCATTTGCGGATATCCACTCAGGATGAACGTGACCGCTTGGGGGTTGGAATGCCGCATGGCGCTGACCACGGTGAGTCCGTCGCCCGGGTCAGGCATGTGCAGATCACTCAACAGAACGTCGAATCTTTCCGCGGCAATGAGTTTGAGACCATCGTTGACACTTGCCGCCGAGGCCACTTCAAAGCCTTTGTGTTCAAGCACTAAGGAGAGGATTTCGAGCATTTCTTCGCTGTCATCCACCAATAGAATTCTTCGCTTCGGCGGAGTGATCTCGACGGGTTCGGTCTGAGGGAGTTGGGCGTATGCCCGAGACATGCGGCGCCTTTCCACAAGCCCTACGAGGCCAGGCTGGCTAGGTTGATTGTCCATCGTCCCATGAGCCCGCTTCTTGGCGGGTCAACTCAGCTGATGATTCCAGCCCTGGATGTCACGTGCCCAATCGCATGCGATTGATGCCAGACGACAGATTGTATGCCAAAATCGGCCCTTGGCAATCGGTTTTCAGTTCCGGGTGTTACAAGCAATCACGATCTGGTGGATCGCTGGCGGTATCGGTTGTTCCTCGCACCAACTTTGTTTGGGCCAGCGCAACCTTTCGGCTAAAAATGCATCTGACTAAATAACAAGCAGAGGCTTCCTCGAAATTAGCCCTTCCAAGAAGGTTTCTTCAATGAGGTCCTTCACGGACCCTTCCCAACAATCCCACCTGGACCCCCTCCTTTCAATGCCTCTCGAGCGGGCCTGCCGGAAGGCAGGCCCATCCGCTCCACCCCTTACCGTATAGTTTTCGTCGCGAACGATCCCACTAGAATGAAAGAACCATGCCGACTTCCCCGAAGTCCCGGTCCCCGCGCGAAATTCCTGCCGACAAGCGAACCCTCGCCCCAATTGACAGCATTTTAGAGACCGACAGCCTGACGCGAACTTCCCCCACCCGTTCACCGGACGGCACACGGCGCGTGCGTCCGCAAAGCGAGACGCCCGCCGATTTAACGCAAAGCGCGCCCGTTCCGGAGACGGCTCCCAATGGCCTTAAAATTCTGAAGGTCCCGAACTGGCAAAGGCTGGGAGGGCGTCAGGCGGGATGGCTCTGGCACGGTTTCAGCACACGAAAAGGCGGCGTTTCCAGGGCCTATGCCCGCGAAGGCGCAGCGGGCGATTTGAATCTTGGATTTACCGCGGCGGACGACCGTGATCTCGTCCTGCAGAACCGAAGATTGCTGATCGAAGCCGTCACCGGGAATCCCGGCACACCCCTGGTTACGCTGCGCCAGATTCATTCCAGCGTCCTCCTGGTGGGAGCGGCGGAAGATGCCCGGCAGGCGCCACGTGAGGCAGACGGGTTGATGAGCGCGGAGCCGGGAATATTGCTCGGCATCCTAACCGCTGACTGCATTCCCGTCCTGGTTGCGGATCGCAAGCGGCGCGTGGTGGCTGCCTTTCACGCAGGATGGCGGGGCACGGTGAAGCGGATCGTCGAGGCGGGTGTTGGGCGGATGCGGCTTGAATTTGGCTCTCAGCCCGAGGATCTCGTGGCGGCCATCGGGCCGGGAATCGGCGTCTGCTGCTATGCGGTCGGCGAAGAAGTGCTGTCGAGTTTCGAGTCGCAATTCTCCTATAGCCGGCAATTGTTTCGCGGTGTCGACGATACGGACGAAGTGCGCCGCAAGGATCCCGTGCTCTTGTTGACCCAGCGAGCGCCGGCGCACTCGCCCCTTGGGCCCAGCTTGCACGTCGACCTGGTGGAAGCCAACCGCAGGCAATTGCTCGATGCCGGGCTCAGCGCGAAATCTATCCACAGAACCGGCGGCTGCACCAGTTGCCATCGCGATCTGTTCTTCTCCCACCGCGCTTCGCAGGGGCATGCCGGGCGCATGATGAGCGTCATCGGGATTCGGCCTCGCGAACACACCCAGCGGGGCATACACTAAAACCGGTGAACCCTCCCCTAGTCCAAGCCGCTTTCCAGGTCCGGATCCCTGCGTTCGTGAAGGAGGTTCGGCCTGCGTGTGCCAGGATGCTGGATCGCCGCCTGTCCTTGAGGCAACGAACGCCGTGACCCTTCAGAATCCGGCCATTCTTCAAGATTGGATACGGGAAGCCTTGCGCCTCCACCAGGCCGGCCAATTTGCCGAGGCAGATCGGTTGTATCGGCAGATTCTCGCCATCGATCCCCGCCACGCCGATGCCCTGCACCTGACCGGCATGATCGCTTTCCAGACAGGCCGGACCGAGGAAGCCGTTGCATGGATCGGCAAGGCGATTGCCATCAAGCCCGATGCTCCTTCGTACCACTCGAACTTGGGCAATGTGTTTCAGGCGCAGGGAAGACTCGCCGAGGCCGGCGCCAGCTATCAACGGGCCTTGCTGCTCAAGCCGGATCTTGCCGAGATCCACTTGAATCTGGGCAACATCTTCCGCGAGCTGGCCGATCTCGAATCCGCCTTGGCCTGCTTCCGGCGAGCCCAGGCTTTAAAGCCTGCATTGTCTGAGGCAGACGTCGGCGAGTCGATGGTGTTGCTCTTGCAAGGCGATTTCGCTTCCGGCTGGCAAAAATTTGAGCGCCGATGGGAGACCACCGACTACGACACGCCGATGCGCGTGTATCCGGTTCCGCAGTGGCAAGGGGAGCGGTTGACCGCCGGGCGCGTGCTGATTTGGGGCGAGCAGGGCATCGGCGACGAGATCATGTTTGCAGGCCTGATCCTGGATGTCCTCCGATCCGGGAACGCGTGCGTGCTCGATTGCAGCGAAAGGCTCAAGCCGTTGTTTGCCCGTTCCTTTCCCGGCGCGGAGGTGGCCTCCGGAGTTGACGCCGGAGGCCTCTCTGCATTGGGGATTGCCGCGCATCGGCCCAGCGGCGGTCTGCCCGGGCTCTTTCGCAACACCAACGCAGCCTTTCGCTCTACCCAATCGCCTTATCTTGTGGCCTGCCCTGCGACCCAGGATGAGTTTCGACGTCGTTACGCCGATGGCCGGAAGCTGGTCGGGATTGCCTGGCAAACGAAGAACCACAAGACGGGCGCCTGCCGATCGATTGCCCTCTCGCTCCTGGCTCCGCTCTTCGCCATTCCTGGAATTCGCTGGGTCAGCCTGCAATATGGGGATTTCGACGATCTCGAACACCAGGCAGAAGCAGCATCCGCTCCCATTCTCAGCGACCGGGAGGTCGATCAACTTGCAGACATCGATCGGTTTGCCGCCCAGGTTGCAGCCATGGACCTGGTCATCACCATCGATAACTCGACCGCGCATCTGGCCGGTGCGCTTGGAGTTCCGACTTGGGTGCTTTTGCCGTTCGCACCGGACTGGCGCTGGCAGACAGCGCGCACCGATTGCCCTTGGTATCCGGCCATGCGCCTGTTCCGCCAAGCCGTGCGGGGCGATTGGAGCTTTGTGGTTCGTGCGATCGAGGACGCCTTGACGGGGTTTCCGGCGGTTGAGAATGCCGCCGGGACGATGCAGAGGGAGTGAGGCGCTTTCGCCTCTGCCTTAGGAGGCTTTGGCCTCGTCCGGGTTGACCAGATCGCGAAGCTCCTTGGAGGGCTTGAAGTAAGGGACACGCTTGGCGGGGACTTCCACGCGATCTCCAGTTTTGGGGTTCCGGCCGATGCGGGAGTTGCGTTGACGGATGCGGAACGATCCGAAGCCGCGAATCTCAATCTTGTCCCCACTCTGCAGGGCGCCGATCACGGAACCAAAGATGGTCTCAACAATCACCTCTCCGTCGCGGCGAGTCAGGTCACCCAAGCCGGTCACCTTCTCCACCAGATCTGCTTTCGTCATATCGTCTAGGCCTCCCCACACAGCATAACCGGAAATCCTGCCATGGCGCATCAAAAATGGGCTGTTAGCTGGAATTGACGCCATTCGGCTCAGCAAGTTGGGGGCAACCCCCGGTCGATGTGCCTGGCGCGGAACGGGTCCTGCAAGTGCGGTATCATGACTTGAGTTTCCCGTCGGTTTGCCCTTCTCGGTCGGCTGGGTCAAGCGCTCCGAGCCAGCAGGGTCCAAACCGGGACGGGGCTCGTCCAAAGAATGGGAATTCGCGTGCCCACGTACCCGACTTACAGTATCGTCATCCCCGCCTTCAACGAGAGCGCTCGTATCCCCGCGACTCTGGAGAACGTGGTGGCGTGTATTCGGGAAAGGGACTGGACCGCCGAAGTCATCGTGGTGAACGATGGATCGACCGATGCCACCGCCCGGGTGGTCAGGGAGTTTGCACAGACCGCCCCCGAGGTCCGGCTCCTGGACAACCCGGGAAATCGAGGCAAGGGGTATAGCGTGCGCGCCGGCTTGCTCCAGGCTCTGGGCGAGGTGGTTATGTTTACCGATGCCGATCTCTCCACGCCCATGGAGGAAGCGGATCGGCTGTTCGCCGCCATCGCGGCGGGTGCGGACATCGCCATCGGCTCCCGTTGGCTCGGCGCCAGCCGGCAGACGCATCGGCAGCCTTTATACCGGCAATTCTTTGGGCGATGTTTCAATGCGGTCACGCGTGCGGTGATGGGGATGCCGTTTGCCGACACCCAGTGCGGGTTCAAGGCCTTCACGCGACCCGCCGCGCAGACCATCTGCCAACTGCAGACCATCGAGCGCTGGGGCTTCGACCCGGAGATCCTCTTCATCGCGCTTAAACGCGGATTCAAGGTCGTCGAAGTTCCGGTAAGCTGGGGGCACGACGCCCGCACGCGCATCAGCTATCTCCGCGATGGGGCCAAAATGCTGGAGGAGCTCGCCGCCATTCGCTGGAATGCCTTGCGCGGCCGCTATGGCAAAGATATTGAGCCGATCCATCGCGCCAGCCTGGGAAAGAGCTGACGGTGGCGCCGATCCAGAACGACCAGTTGGCGCGCCTGGCGGCTGGAACTGCGTTTTTCCTGCTCGTGGCGCTCCTCCTGTGGCGGCGTTGGCGCCGTTAGCCGCCTGGTTTTTCCCGGAGGTCTCGAACGGACGAATCGGCAAAAAAACGCGCCGGTCAGATTTGCGGTCTCCATCGCATCTTGCAATGTTAGTTTGGTATCGAACCTCACGGAGGACGGATCGAGTTGCAAGCCCTTCACGTCCCATCTCGCCCCCGTTTCTATACCGTGTTCGCTCTTCTCGCCGTGGCTGCATGTTGCGCATGCGGGCTCGGGGCCTCGTCAGCATTCTCCCAGACATTCAAAGCCACAAACCTGCGTGAGCCGGCAGACTTGGACATGCCCTGGCGGGTGCAGGCCGGGGACGATCCGGCCTTCGCGCGCCCTGATTGCGACGACTCGCATTGGACGATTTTTGACCCACATCGCTCGCTCGTATCCCTCATGGGCAACACGCGCCCGGAAGTCGTATGGTACCGGCTGCACATCGCGGTTGATCCCCATCAAACCGGCTTAGCTCTGAAGGAAATCATGATCTCGCGCGCGTTCGAGGTCTACGCAAACGGCGAGCTCGTGATGGCGTCGGGCCAGGTTACCCCGTATGTTCCCTACACCATGGCGGCGCGTGTCTTGTCGCGCATACCGGATCGGTTGCTGGCTTCCGGTTCCGTGGTCCTCGCGCTGCGCGTGCACGTTGCCGCGAGCGAGTGGGGCGCTGGGCAGGATCCCGGCTATTACGCAAACAACCTGACCCTGGGGCAATACAACACGCTGTACGCCAAAGACTGGCTCGACGTGATTGGCGAAAACGGATTGAAATGGCTCAGCCGCCTGTTTTCCATCGGGTTGGGTGCGATTGCCCTCGTCCTCTTTGCGTCCCAGCGCCGCAACTCCGTGTACCTGTGGATTGCGGCTTCGGGACTGCTGGACCTGGCCGAAGCCCCAGAACCCCTCATCGCTGCCTTCATCAACATTCCCCTCTTTTGGGAGGTACTCACCGATCTGATTCGGATCGCCACCCCGTTTGTCCTCGTCTCCCTGTACTTTTCATTCATCGGGCAACGGATCGGTTGGCGCTGGCGCGCGTTTCTCATCTTCGCCGGCCTGCTGAATGCCGTGAGCAGCCTGCAAGGTGTGCTGCTCGACACGCCGTTACCGCTCCAGTTCTTCAGCAATCTGCCCTTCATTGTCCTGCTGTCCGTAGTCATTCCGGTGGTGCTGGCGATTCATTGGCGTAGAGGAAACCCAGAAGCTGGAATCCTGCTCATACCCGTGGTGCTGTTTAGTTTGTACATCTATGCGGAGGTTGGGTTTTCTGCCCTATTTCAATTCCCCGGCATGCGCGACTTGGCCCTCCGCGGCCTGGCCTTCATCGACCGCTATCCGTTAGGACCCTTTTCTATTTCGCTGAACTGGCTCTCGGGAATCTTCTCCACATTGGCGCTGGCCATCATTATGTTGCTCCGCGCCAGCACCACCAGCCGTCGCCAGGCAATCCTGGAAAGTGAACTAGCCGCGGCCCAACAGGTGCAACAGGTCTTGCTGCCGGAGGCCATTGAATCGGTGCCCGGGTTCGACGTGGAGTCTGCCTACCAGCCCGCGCAGCAAGTCGGAGGCGACTTCTTCCAGGTCCTCCCGGCCGGTCGCGGCGGTCTGCTGGTGGTGCTGGGCGATGTGGCCGGCAAGGGCCTTCCCGCTGCCATGCTGGTGTCAGTGTTGGTCGGTGCGATTCGCGGAGTGGCCGAATACACCGTCGATCCATCCGAGTTGTTGGCAAGCTTGAACGAGCGCCTCATGGGCCGAACCAATGGCGGATTCTGCACCGCGCTGGCCGCGCACGTGACCGCCGACGGATGGGTCACGATTGCCAATGCCGGGCACCTATCCCCCTACCTGGACGGGAAAGAAGTGGAGCTCCCGGGGGCGTTGCCGCTGGGGGTCGTCAGCGGTGGCGTCTATCCGTCAGAACAGTTCTATCTGGCTCATGGCAGCCGCCTCACGTTCTATACCGACGGCGTGGTCGAGGCGCAGAATGCCAGCGGAGAACTGTTTGGCTTCGAGCGCGCGCAGGCCATCTCGACACAGCCCGCGGCCCAGATTGTGGAAGCCGCGAAGAATTTTGGCCAGGAAGACGACATTACGGTGGTTGCGATCGCCCGCGAATTCGCCATCGCAACCGCAGCTTGATGCTCAGGCCAAGCACCTCGCCAGGAACAGATTAGCGTCGCTCCTTTGCATGGACCCTATGCAAAGGAGCATTGGTCTAAGTTGTTGATAGGATGGTGGGCGCTGCAGGATTCGAACCTGCGACTTCCACCGTGTGAAGGTGGCACTCTACCGCTGAGTTAAGCGCCCCAAGGATGGGCACGAATGCCCGCGACCGAAGGGCATTCATTGGTTTAGAGTAACACCTGTAGGGCATTGAGGCCAATCACCTGGGCTGATGGACGGGTGGGCGCCGGTTCCCGTTGAATGGAGTCCTTTTTCATCGGCCGGGGTTCGGTCTGCCCGAGAGATTTGAATGCGCTGGAGAGTACGGTCAACCCGCCATGCAGGCGACTTTCCCCCCGATGGGGAGGCGGCTTTGCGCCCGCTGCCCGGCGTGGGCGGAGTGGACTTGACCGGTGCTGGAAAGCCTGGAACGGGGTATCGTAAACCTCCCCTCAGTGAGACGGGAAAGCCGGGCCTGGGGACAGCGGGCTCTTTGTCTTCGGCCGTCCGCCATGAGAACCACGCGAGCGGGGCTGGATCTGGCCAATCGGCATCGCAAAGCGCACAGGAAAAGGCTACCCCAGCGCAACCTTCCCGCCCAAGTGGGGTTCCAGAAGATATGGCAACCCTGGTGCTGGACAAATCGGCCTTGGGAACTGGGACGGCAGCGCGTCCGGAGCAGAGAGCCGAACCGGGTGTGAATGCCGCCCTGGACCCCACAAGCGATGCCGCCATCATGCTGCGCGTAGCAGCGGGCGATGAAGCTGGGTTTAACTACCTGGTCCAGAAGTACCACCGGGCCATGATTCACTTCCTGTACCGCATGGTCCACAACGAGGCGGTTGCCGAGGAACTGGCGCAGGAAGTCTTTTTGCGCGTCTACCGTTCCAGGGAGAGCTACCGCGCCGAGGCCAAGTTCACCACATGGCTCTATCGCATTGCGACGAACCTGGCTGTGAACCATGCGCGGGACACCAAGCACGAGCGGTCGGCGCAGACTCTTTACCTGGATGCCCCCGACGAGGAGAGCGGCGCCACGCCGGATGTGGCTGACGATGAGCCTTCGGTGGAGCAGCGGTTGATGCGCGATGAGCGCATGGCCGCCATTCGCACCCATGTGATGGCGTTGCCGGAGCGGCAGCGGATGGCGGTGCTGATGCACAAGTATCAAGGGTTGGATTACCGGCAGATCGGGGATGTGCTGAAGTTGAGCGAATCGGCGACCAAGTCGCTGCTCTTCCGCGCATACCAGACCCTGCGGGACAAGCTCCAGGAATTTGTCTAGCCAGAAAGCGGAATGGGTTGGTTCAAGAAGAGCAAGCCGGGCGACACCGGCGGAGAGTTGGGGAGGCAGCCATGGAGACGATGAAGCGTTGCACGGGGATGGAATCGAAGCTGGCGGACATGCTGTTCGACCCGGCTGCGGCGCCTGCCAAGGTTCGGTTGCATGTGGAAGAGTGTGAGGATTGCCGGAAAGAGCTTGCGGACCTGCAGGCCACCATGTCGCTGCTTGAAACGTGGGAGGTCCCGGAGCCGAACCCGTATTTTCTGACCCGGCTGGACGCGCGGATGCGCGAAGAGCGGCAGGCGGCGCCGGAGGGTTGGTTGGCTCGCCTGCGCGATCGCCTCATGTATGGAAAAGCCATGCATGTGCGTCCGTTGGCAGCGATGGCCTTGACCGTGGTGTTGCTGCTGGGCGGGGGCGCCTACCTGGATGTTGCCAATTGGGATCAGCCCGCGGCGCCCTCCGCGCAGGCTGCAGTGGTGCATGACCTGCAGACGCTGGATAACAATGCGCAACTGCTGGACGAGATGGAAGACGTCTCGACCGCTGCCGATAGTGGCGGCGATTAAGAATGGATGCATAGCCCGAGACTGGTGGGGCCGGCTTTGCATGCAATGCGGGTAAGATGGAAAGCGAGTGGCAACGGTGCGGTTTATAAACGGGGGTTCCAAAGCGGGACGATTGCGGTGGGCTGCCAGTTTGACGGCGGTGGCCGCTTTGAGTGTGCCTGCGCTGTGTGCTGCCGGTGGATTTTCGCAACATCCCGGCGCGCCCCACGCTTCGCCCGCGCCGCATTACTCGGCTCCTGCCGGACATCCCGCACAAAGCCAATTAAGCAAACAGGGTACAAGAAATCGGCCTGCAACCCCATACGCTCCCTCCAGGATGCCCCCGCCCAGCGGGATGCAGCAGCGCTCCGCCCCGGTTTATGGCGCCTCGCCGGGGAGGCCTGCTTACGGGAGTCCATATAGTGCTCCCAACGGAGCCTATGGGAGCAGGGGCAATGCGGCAATCGGCCCTCCTGGGCATTTGGGGCCGTGGCTCAACGAGCACCGCAATGTTCCCGTCCAAGACCAGGAACGGATGCTGCGCAGCGATCCGAGCTTTACGCGCCTGCCCTCCGGGGATCAGCAGCGTCTCGTCCAGCAATTGCACCAGGTGGATCAAATGCCGGAGCAGCAGCGGGAGCGCCGCCTGGCGCGGGCCGAGATGCTGGAGCGGATGTCTCCCCAGGACCGGATGGCGGCGAACCTTGCTGCCCAGCGCTGGAAAGGTCTGCCGCCCGATCGCAGGGCCCCGATGGCCAACGCCTTTCGCGATCTGCGGGCCGTTCCGCCTGACCAGCGTCAGACCGTGCTGAACTCCAGCCGCTACCAGAACGCTTTCTCCCCTCAGGAGCGCGGCATGCTCACCGATGTGCTGCGCGCGGAGCCCTACCAGCCGGCGCAGTGACTTTCACGTGACCCTGCTTCCCAGTCGTTGAGATCCGTGGAAAGGCTCCTCACTCGAAGGGAGGCTGATGGGCAATCGCAGCCAGCGGGTCGTTGTTCCGCCCCTGAACGGACGGATTCGCCGTGCCGCCCCGCCTCGGTTCCTGACCGAACCCTCAGTTACAATGAAAGATGGGCTACGGCCAGACTTTCTCGCGCAATGAGCGCAAAACCAGCAAGGAGCTTCCACTCTTATGGCGATTCCCGCCACGCAAATGCGTCCCGGCATGATCATCAAGCACAACGACCAGCTTCACCTGGTTTTCAAGGTGGAGCACCGCACGCCGGGCAACCTGCGCGCCTTCATCCAGGCCAAACTGCGCAACCTGCGCACGGGCGCCATGTTTGAACACCGTTTCCGCTCGGCAGATGCGATCGAGAAAGTGGTTGTCGACGAAATCTCGATGGACTTTCTCTACAACGATGGAGACGACTACTACTTCATGAATCCAGTGGACTACGAGCAGACCGTGCTCAAGGGCTCGACCCTCGGTGACGCCGTCGAGTACCTGACGCCCAACCTGCAAATCAAGGTGAGCTACCACGACGGCAATGCGGTGGGCATCGAACTGCCGTCTGCCGTGGAATTGGAAGTGGTCGAGACCGAGCCCGGCTTGAAGTCGGCGACGGCTTCGAGCGTAACCAAGCCCGCCAAGCTGGAAACCGGCCTCGTGGTCCAGGTGCCGTCCTTCATCAACGAAGGCGAGAAGATCCGCGTGGATACCAGCGAGGGCGCTTACCTGAGCCGGGCGTAGGCGGAATTGTGATGTTGAGCTATGAATCGAGCCAGCTTTCATCAACTCCCCGAAGTGCGGATTAAAGAAGCTAGGGCACTCCTGGCAGCCGAGTTTCCGGGGGGCGCATACTACTTGGCAGGCTATGCGATTGAATGCGCCCTCAAAGCTTGCATTGCCAAGAGAACGCACGAGCATGACTTTCCAGAGAAGAAACTGGTCATTGACAGCCATACGCATGACCTGGGAAAGCTACTGGATCTGGCTGGTTTATCAGACCTTTTAAAGAATGATGTTGCCGGTAAAATAGAACTGAAACTCGACTGGGAGACCGTTCGAGAATGGTCGGAGCAGAGTCGGTATGACCTCTTCGACGACGACCCGACAGGCCATTGGAGCGGTTTGGCGAGCGCTCAAACTTTGATAGACGCAGGAGAATCGAAGAAAGGAGGGATGTTGCGATGGATCAGGCAGTCCTGGTGAACTTCGATATCGAAAATGGAAAACAAGTGATTGATGCGCTGGATCGGGACGGCAAGACTCCCAATGTCGCTCTCTGGGCGAAAATCCCGGATTATGAGGATTGGAGACTGGTGATCGTCTCGACCAATCGTCCTCTCGTGCAGGGTACAGCGAAATCAATGAGGCCATAAAAAAGGCTGGAATATCGATTCACAGGCAGCCAACAATCTCCATGCGATCGATGGATAATCCGTTCATTCGCGATTTGCGCCGTGTTTTTGCCTCGGCTGCCGACACCTACGGAATGCGCTTGGGAGGCCAGATCTTCGGCGGCAAGTATTTGGAAGACGGGTTTGTCTACCGTATCCGCTGATTAAGCGCGCATCCAGTTCCATCTTGGAAAACCAAGGCATTTCGGGTGGCCCGGGTCTCACCTCTGCGACCTGGGAGTTCGCGGAGAAAAGCAGTCCGCCGTTAGAATTTCGCCTCGGGCAGGCTTACCGGTTTGGCTTCAAGTAGCGCTTCAATCGTTTTCAGCGCGTCCAAGACATGCGCTTCCACCGGTGCATCCACCTGTACTACCGCCAGCGCCTTCACCGGCTTGGGTCCGCTGCGTTCTCGGCCCAACGCGAAGTTGGCGATGTTGACGCCCTGCTCGCCGAGAATCGAACCGATCCGGCCGATCACTCCCGGCACATCGAGATTGCGGCAAACCAGCAGATTGCCTTCGAGCGGCGTCTCAATATCGATGCCGTCGAACTCCAGCAACCGCGGCTGCTCATCGTGAATCACGGTAGCGGTTGCGTGACTGGAACCCGCTGCCGTGTGCAACTCGATCTGCAGCACGCTGGCCGATCCGCCGCGATGGCTTTCCGTCTTCTCCTCGTGCACGCGGATGCCGCGCTCCTCAGCCACCGCCGCCGCATTGATCCGGTTCACATTCTCCGAGCCTTGCAGCAGGCCTTCGATGGCTGCATTGCGCACCAACTCCGTCTTCGCGTCGGCCAGCCCGCCTCCATAGGTGAGATGAATCGCCTCAATGCCGCCCTTGCCGGTCTGCGCCAAGAACGACCCCAACCGTCCGGCGAGATCAATGTATGGGGCAAGCACCACGTATTCTTCGTGAGTGAGCGAAGGCAAATTGACCGCGTTCTGAACCACACCCAGCTTCAGATACTCCCGCACCTGGCGCGCAATCTGGATCCCCACGGCCTCCTGTGCTTCGGCCGTCGATCCCGCGATATGCGGCGTGAGAATCACGTTGTCGAGCTCGAAGTAGGGTGAGTCCTTGAGGGGCTCGACGGCAAACACATCCAGTGCCGCGCCGGCCACCTGTCCGCTCTTGAGTGCGGCAGCCAGCGCCGCATCGTCGATGAGCTCGCCGCGCGCGCAGTTAATAATGCGCACGCCTTTCTTCATGGCGGCGATCGTCTTGGCGTTCACCACGCCCGCCGTTTGCGGGGTTAGGCCCACATGCAATGTGATGTAGTCGGATCCAGCAATGAGCTCGTCCAGACTGACCAGCTTGATTCCGTTCTCACGGGCCACCGCTGCGGATACAAACGGATCGCTGCCAACAATCTCCAGACCAAAGCCCTTGGCACGCTTGGCAACTTCGAGCCCGATTCGCCCGAGACCAAGAATCCCCAGCGTCTTGCCCCGCAACTCCGCGCCCTGCAGATTCTTCTTCTCCCATTTTCCGGCGTGCATGGAGGAGTTGGCAGCCGGCAGCTTGCGCGCCAGCGCCAACATCAAGCCGATCGCCAGTTCGGCCACCGCAACGGCATTCGCACCAGGCGTGTTCATCACCACAATGCCGCGGCGGGTTGCAGCTTCGGCATCGATGTTGTCCACGCCCACACCGGCGCGGCCCACCACGCGCAGCTTGGGCGCATGCTCCATCAGGGCGTCGTCCACCTGCACGGCGCTCCTCACCACCAACGCGTCTGCCTCTGCCAGTGCCGCCGGCAAACCATCCGGCAGTTGATCGTGGGTGAGCACCTGCCATCCCGGCTCCGCCGCAAACACCGCCAGCGTTGCAGGGGAAACCTTCTCCGCCAAAACGATCTTCATCGTGTCTCCCTTTTCTTTCGGTGCCGCCTGGTACTTATCGAAGTCGATGCCTTCTCGTTCGCAGAGAAGGTCGAACATGCGCACCACCGCGGCATGCGGCTTGCCCTCGGCGCGTTCGTAATTGGTAATCGAGTTGGGATGCACGCCCAGCTTCTCCGCCATCTGGTACTGGTAGAGGTCCAGCTGCTTGCGCGCAATCAGCAACTTTTCCGCGAACGTCAGTTCTGCCATGAATGTGAGCTCCTGGCTGCTACTTCCCAGCCTTTCGCTGGGAGCAGAACGCTGGGTGCCCCAGGTCTCACCTTTGAGGCCTGGGAGATGTCTGACCTGAATCAGTCGCAGGGAAAATGACGCCTGATCCCTGACTACTGACCACTGGCTTTCGCATACACTTCCTGCGCCGCGGCCACGGCTTGCCCATACCGCACGGGCAAACCCAGCGTGTCCTTGGCAATGTGTTCCATCGCGCCGAGCAACGCCACCGTGTCCAGATAGTCAAAGAAGCCCAGGTGCGCCACGCGGAAGATCTTGCCTTGCATCTCGCCCTGCCCGTTGGCGATCACCAGGCTGAAGCGCGCCTTCAGCGCCTTCACCACATCGCTCGAGTTCATGCCCTCGGGTACGGCAACCGCCGTGGCTGCCGCTCCCGGAGCTGTGGGCGCAAACAGCTTGAAGCCCAGTGCCACCAGGCCCGCGCGCGTCGCTTCTGCGTTCACTTGCGCGTTATCGACGAGGGCAATCCGACCCTTCTCCAAATCCCCACCCGCCTGGCCGGCAATGTAGTCCAGCGCCGCGCCCAGGCCGGCAATCAGTGCCACCGATGGTGTGTACGCGCTTTCGCCTTTGGCTGCGTTCTTGCGCTCCTTGCGCAGGTCGAAGTAGTACCGCGGGTTGGTGGACTTCTCCATCGCCGCCCAGGCCTTCTCGCTCACGCTCAGGTACGCCAGGCCGGGCGGAATCATCACCGCTTTCTGCGAACCGCCGATCAGCACATCGATCCCCCATCCATCGACGTCGAAGTGCGTCGTACCCAGACCGGTAATGCCATCCACCACCAAGAGAGCCTCGCTGCCTGCATCCTTCAACAGCTTGGCGATGGCTTCAATGTCGTGCCGAACCGACGTCGAAGTCTCGGTAGCCTGCACATAAACGGCTTTGTGCTCGGGCTTCAACGCAGCCTTCACAACCGCAAGATCGAAGGTCTCGCCGTAAGGAGCGCTCACCACATCCGGCTCGCAGCCAAACGCCTTGGTCAGCGCCGTCCATCGTTCGCCGAATTTACCGGCGGTAAGAACCAGCACCTTGTCGCCCGGCGAAGTCAGGTTGGAGACCGAAGCCTCCATCGCACCGGTCCCCGAGCAGGCTAGCAGCAACACGTCGTTCTTGGTGCCCACAAACACCTTGAGCTGCGCCAGGACTTTCTGGAACAGGGCGCGAAACTCCGGCGTGCGATGGTGGATATCCGCCGCGGCCATGGCAAACTGCGCAGCCGGAAGAAGCGGGGTGGGGCCGGGCGTAAACAAACGTGTCTTGCGGATCATGGTCTCTCCTTGCGCGCTCGGCCAAACGGAGTTACTGGAAATTCCGCAGCGGAACGGCAATCACAGAATACACAAATTTGTGATTTATGTGAATGGGTCTGGCGGGATTCTGCTGCCCGGTCCCGATTCGGATGCAAGTTCCCAAATCAGGCTCCGTAGTTGGCTCGATACAATACCTGGAGGAATGTCCCGGTCCAAGTCCCGTCCTATGAACGACGGGCCTTGGGCGGAGGCGTGCCGCCCGCAGGCCATGTCATCAGCCTCCATGGGCTCAAGTTCCTGAAGATGAAAAGTTTGGAAAGGGATGAAATGACCGACGCAGGCGCCGTTGAGGCAGTCGTCAATCAGCAGGTAATTCTCGCCATGAAGGCGCACGACTCGGTGCGCACCACCACCCTGCGCCTTATCAAGAATGCGCTCAAGAACAAAGCGATCGAAAAGCGTGCCCCTCTTACTCCGGCCGAGGAGCAGCAGGCCCTGGCCTCCATGATCAAGCAGCGTCGTGACTCGATTGAGCAGTTCACAAAGGGCAACCGGCCGGAGTTGGCCGCGGCGGAAGCTGCCGAGATTGGGGTGATTGAGGAGTTTCTGCCCAAGGCTCTGGACGAATCCGCCCTTCAGTCCTTGGTGACCGAAGCCGTTGCCGAAGTGGCTGCAGCCGCGGGCCAGAAGCCCACCCCCAAAGACATGGGGACGGTCATGAAGGCGGTGCAGGCCAAGCTGCAAGCGGCCAGCCTGCGCGCCGAGGGCCGCGTGGTCAGCGAGATGGTGAAGAAAGCGCTGGCTGGCTAAGCCACTCTTGTTCCTGCTGCAGCCTTCCGTGCCCCATCCTTTCCGCTTTTCCTGCGGAAAGGGTGAGAAACCCATCAATTGCAGGTCTGCACCATTTCGGAAACTGCCAGAGAGGCAAAAATGGTGCGAGCGATCGACCGCGGTCCTTCCGCCGCCGCGCTTCAAAGGTTCAGCGCCGCAGGCGGAAGAGTCCCATCTAGCGGTTGGGGCTGGCTGGCGCTGCCGGTGCGGCGGGCGCAGCGTCGGCAGCTGCCGGGGCGGCCACCGGGACCGCCGGCTGATTCTTCGAGAAACCGCGCAGGTAATTAATCAAACCCCACACATCGTCATTCTTGGCGCGGCTGGCATCTTCCGCGGGCATCTTCTCGCCTTTGCCTTTGCGAATGGCATCAAAGAGCTCTTGATCCGACTTGGCGGCCAGCACCTTCGGATCGGTCCAGTCGCCCAGCGTCACGTTCAGGCTGGTGGCGAGATCGGTCTTGCCGTTGCCGTTTTCTCCGTGGCAAACGGCGCAGTCCACGTTGTACAGTTTCTTGGCCTTGTCGAGCGAGGCATTCGTGGGCTTGACGGGGTTGGTCGAAGGTGCAGCCTGGGGTGGTCCCCCGGCCGCGCGGGTCGGCACAGGTGTAGCGGCAAGGACAAGTACAACCACGGCGGAAACGAGCGGCAATGGCTTCAGCATGAGCAGACCTCCTCAGTTGCAGGCGTCGTTTACAGGCACCCTGAATCTGAATGATTTTTCAGGCCGAATTATATGCCTATCTTCCGCCGCAATGGATGTGAGCCAGCTCACAGTTTAGAAATGGCCGCCACGGCCTTTGGAAACCGTCGCCTGCTGAAGAAGTCCCAGTGCGCTGGCAACTCCTTCCAGCTTGGCCCGAACCGCTGACGAGGGGGGAACCAGCGGAAGACGCACATGATCCGAACAGCGCTCCATGAGATGGAGAACCGTCTTCACCGGACCTGGGTTCGAGTCCCAGAAATTGGCGTCGATCAGCCCGGCATAGCGGTGCTCCAACTCCCGCGCTCCCGGCCAATCATTGGCCAATGCAAGCCGGATCATGCGGCCCATCTCCGCGGGAATCTCGTTCGCTGCCACGCTGATCAGCCCTTGCGCGCCCACGCCGATCGACGCCAGCGCCAGGTTGTCGTCGCCGGAGAAGACCTTGAATCCGCGCGGAAGAATGCGCACCAACTCAGCAATCTGCGGGATTCTGCCGCTGGACTCCTTGATCGCCTGGATGTTGGGGGCGGCTTCCACCAGCCGCCGCACTGTGGCTGGATCCAAATTGATCCCGGTGCGGCCGGGAATGTTGTAGAGCGTGACGGGAAGCGGATCCACTGCCTCGGCGAGCGCCTTGAAATGTTGGAACTGACCCTCCTGCGAGGGCTTGTTGTAGTAGGGATTGGCGGAAAGCACGGCGTCCACGCCGCGGATCTGTCGCAATTGGGCGGCCTGGCGCACCAGCGTGCGGGTTGAGTTGTGGGTGCACCCGGCCCATACGGGTACGCGCCCCTCTGCCGCCTCGGCCACAACGCGCACGGCAAAGAGCCACTCTTCTTCGTCCAGCGTGGCCGCTTCTCCGGTGGAACCGCACGCCACGATCCAGTCGATTCCCGCGTCGATCTGCCAGTCCACCAGCGCCCGCAAAGCCGCTTCGTCGATCGAGCCGTCTGTCTTGAACGGCGTCACAATGGCCGTGCCACAACCTGTCGTTTCCATCACAGGAAAGTCTATAACGTGCGGCTTGGCAACAGGGGACCGAGGTGTGATAATCCGCTCTCGGACTTCACAGAGGGGGTGCGCCGCCCCGGCGACCTTCGTACTCCCGGTCGATCATGGACAAAAGGTGCAGGGAACAATACCGTCCTTCGCGCAGAGCCGCTTCGCGCATCACGCCTTCCTGCTCAAAGCCCGCGCTCCGGTACAGATGGATCGCACGAGGATTGTCCTCGAACACATCCAGAAACACGCGGTGCGCGCGCAATTGTCCGAACGCAATGTGCAGCAGTTCTTCCAGTATCCTTCGGCCGAGCCCTTGTCCCGGAGGATCAACCACCAGGCGCTTCAGTTCGATGGATCCCGAGGCTTCCGCAAGTCCGCGCAGAATCGCGTATCCAGACAACGTGCCCGTTGCGGATTCATGCACAAAGTACCGCGCGTCGACGCTCGAAAGCGTCTCCCGGTGGCGCTCTTCCGACCATTGGCCGACAAACCTTTTTGACTCCTCCATCCGCTCCAATGCGACCATGGCCGGCACATCTTCCTGGGTTGCGAGACGAAGGAGCATGGCTTCCAGACTACTGCACTCAACATCGCCATCGTGCTCGATAAACTTGAAAGAGAAGCGCAAGCCAAGGTGCCGATGCCAGCAAAAAAAACAGCGAAGCCGCCCAAGCGAAGCGCGGGCATTCTTGTTTACCGCACGACAGAAAAGACGCTGCAGTTCCTCCTGGTCCACCCCGGCGGACCCTTCTGGAGGAACAAAGACGCCGGCGCGTGGTCGATCCCCAAGGGCGAGTATCTGGAGGGGGAAGATCCGCTTGCCGCGGCGATCCGTGAGTTGGGCGAAGAGACCGGCTTTGCCTTGCCGCCCGGAGAGTTCATTGCTCTCGGCGAACTTCGCCAGCCCAGTGGCAAGCGGATCACAGGCTGGGCGCGCGAAGCCGATCTTCCCGCGGACGAGGCGAAGAGCAACCTGTTTTCTTTGGAGTGGCCGCCCAGATCCGGCCGGATGCAGGCCTTTCCTGAGGTAGACAAAGCAGCCTGGTTCGATGCCGAAACGGCGCGCGCCAAGTTGATTGCGGGCCAGCGTGAGGTCCTGGACCGCCTGCTTCGGAAGCTCGATCTCTGAGCCGGGCCGCGCGATCGACCGCTACAACTCGTCGAAGATGTCGCGGAAATCGAAAGCGCCCGCTTTGTGCGCAAGCCACTCGGCGGCGCGCACCGCTCCTAGCGCAAACCCGCGGCGGCTGAGCGCATCGTGGCGGATCTCGAGGATATCGTCCGGACCTGTTGCCGTGACAAGATGTTCGCCTTTGGCTTCACCCACGCGGTGCGAAGTGACCTCAACCTGGACCCCGGGTTGGGCCGCTTCGACAATCTGCTGCAAGGTGATGGCCGTGCCGCTGGGCGCGTCCAGCTTCGATTCATGATGCGTTTCCGTGATGGAGAATTGATAACCCTCCAGCTTGGCCAACTCGGCGGTCAGGCGAAAGAACTTCTGCACGCCCACGGAAAAGTTCGTTCCGTAAAGGAGCCCTCCGCCACGGCGGACAGCCAGGGCCTTCATCTCCGCCAGGTGGCCGTACCAACCCGTCGTCCCCACCACAATACGGCACCCCAGGGCAAGCACGGCCCTCATGTTCTCCACGGCGGCCTGGGACGTTGTAAAGTCGATCACCACGTCCACGCCCGCAAGGCTGGGCGCGGTCAGAGCGGAGGCGTGCAGGTTCTCCGTGACATCCAGGGCGCGCACACCGTGACCGCGTTCGCGAGCCACCTGCGTCACCAGCGAACCGGTCTTACCTTTGCCAAGAACAAGAAAAAGCATGGAAGTTCCTTCGGGTTACAGATTACAGATTGCAGTCTAAGAGTAGCGGATGCCCCCTGAGAATTGGGTTGCGAAAGACCTCGCCCTTCGACTGCTTTCCGATTTGCGAAGTTTCAGGTACGCCTCCGGCCATTTCGCAGTCATCCGCAATCTGTCGTTTGAATGGTCGCCTCAGCCCTTGGTCAGCGGGGTTTTACTGTCATCTGCCAACTGCAATCTGTCATCCGCAAGCGGCTTTCTCGCTTCCACGTCGAACACCGTCGGGTCCGGCTGCTGAAAAAAGGCGGCGTGCAGCGAGCGCACGGCCTCGTCGGCGTCGTCTTCGTCGATCATGAAGCTCATGTTGATCTCGCTGGCGCCTTGCGAGATCATGCGCACGTTGATGTGGCGAATCGCGTTGAAAACTTGCGCAGCCATGCCGTTGCGGCCGCGTATGTCTTCGCCCACCAGGCACACCAGCGCCTTGCGGCCCTCGTACTTCACGTCCGCAAGCTGGCTCAGATCGGCCGCAATGGCCGGCAGCTTGTCGTTGGAATCCACCGAGAGCGACACGCTGACTTCCGACGTGGAAACCATGTCAACCGGGCACTGGTGCTTGTCGAAGATGGTGAAGATGTCCTTCATGTAGCCGTGCGTCATCAGCATACGGCTAGCCACAACGTCGATAATGGATAGCTTCTTCTTCACCGCGATGGATTTGAACGGGCTGCTGCAATGGGGCGCCAGAGACGTAATCCGCGTGCCTTCGCAGGTTGCGTTGCGGCTGTTGAGCACCAGCACCGGGATATTCTTTTTCACCGCCGGCAGAATCGTAGCCGGATGCAGCACCTTCGCGCCGAAATACGCCAACTCGGCGGCTTCTTCAAAGCTGATGATCTTCACCCGCAAGGCGTCCGGGCAGACGCGCGGGTCCGCGGTCATGATGCCATCCACGTCGGTCCAGATCTCGATGGCATTGGCGGAGAGCGCGCCGCCAATCAGGGCCCCGGTAAAGTCCGAGCCGCCGCGCCCAAGCGTGGTGGTAATGCCTGCCTCATTCGAGGCAATAAACCCTCCCAGCACCGGAACACGATTCTCGTTGAGATGCGGGCGCAAATGCTCCTGGCAGCGTTTTTCGATGATGCTGTCCTGCGGGACGGCTTTTTGGAACTGCGAGTCCGTGACAATGACGTTGCGCGCGTCGATGTGCACCGCGTCGATGCCGCGTTCCTTGAAGGCAGCCGCCACAATGTGGCTTGAAATCCGTTCTCCATAGCTGACGATCAGGTCGGAGATCCGCGGCGTCAACTCGAGGATGGCGGCCAGGCCGCGCAGAATTTCATCCAGCGAATCGAATTTCTGATCGATCAGATTCTGCAAGGCAGCCGAGTCCGCCGCAGTCTTGATCAGCGCACAGGCGGTGTCCCGATGCCGTGACCGGAGACGCGAACTGATGGCCAGAGCCCCGGTTCGGTCCCCGGCGGCGGCGGCGGCGGCGGCACGCAGCAATTGGTCGGTCACCTTGGCCATCGCGCTGACAACCACAACCGGGTGCTTGCCCTGGGTCACCCGTCCGGCAACGATGGCTGCGGTACGTTCGATGGCGGCCGGATCTTCCACCGAGGTGCCGCCAAACTTCATCACAACAAGGCTCATGCAAATCTTCCCGAGGTTTCCAACTCAGCTCGGTGTCCCAGCCTCGCGCCGTGTTTCTGGCTCGAGGCTGGGACACCTCCATACTTTCCAGTCCCGGTCCCCAGGCCTCGACGTTGAGACCGGGAAGACCACCACTCACGCAGTCGCGGGGTTAGGCGCGCACTGCTGCTTCGGCAACGGGTTCCAGCTTGCCCAGGCTCGCCAACAATTCGGCGTTCAAAATGGCGGCGCCCGCGGCTCCGCGAATCGTGTTGTGCGAGAGCACCGTGAACTTCCAGTCGAGCAATCCGCAGGGCCGCAGCCGTCCCACGGTGACCGCCATGCCGTTGCCGCGATTGCGATCCAGCCGTGGCTGGGGACGGTCGCTCTGCGCAGCCCACTGCACCGGCTGATCTGGCGCGGTGGGCAGGTCTTGGCCGGCCAGCGGGCGAAAGTCCTCCCACGCGGCCAGAATTTCCTCCCGCGTGGCCGTCTTGCCGAGCTTGATGGAAACACTCACCGTATGGCCGTCGACCACCGCCACGCGGTTGCAGCTGGCGCTCATGCGCGCCGCCAGCGGCCTGACGGCGTGACCCTCCAGTTTGCCCAGCAGCTTCAGCAGCTCCTCTTCCATCTTCTCTTCTTCATTGGCGATATACGGAATCACATTGTCCAGAATGTCCATGGAGGCAACGCCCGGATAACCGGCGCCGCTGATGGCCTGCATCGAAGTGGCAAAGATCTGCTCGATCCCAAAGCGTTCTTCAATCGGCTTCAGCGCCAGCACCGGCCCCATCACCGTGCAATTGGAGTTCGTGACAATGTAGCCGCCCGACTCCTTCCGCCAGCTCTGCTCCTCAATGAGGTGCAGATGATCGGCATTCACCTCAGGCAGAACCAGCGGTACGTTCGGCGCCATGCGGAAGGCGCTGGAGTTCGAAACCACGGCGCAGCCGGCGGCGGCAAACTTCGGCTCCAACTCCCGCGCGAAGGCTGCGTCGATCGAAGCAAAAATCACCTTCGGCGCCCCTTCCGGCTCTGCCGGTGACAGAATCATCCGCGCAATGCGCTCCGGCAGCGCCGTATCCAGGCGCCACTTGGCCGCCTCGCCATACGGTTTCCCGCTCGACCGGTCGCTGGCCGAAATCCAGGCAACCTCGAACCAGGGGTGATTTTCCAACAATTGAATGAACCGCTGGCCGACCATACCGGTCGCGCCCAGGATGCCGACGGGGAGTTTGCTTTTCATGGCCATAAACACTCCAGTGTACTAGAGGCGCAGTCCGGCCAGACCAATCCGTTGCAGGAAGTGCATGGGGGATTTCCCAACTGATCAACCTTCCCCCCCGCAGCTCAGAACAGAATGCGTGCTTCCGGAATCAGGTTGTGGTTGTAGGTGTGGAAGGCAGAAGTGGCAATCTGCATGCCCGCGCCGATTACGAACGTCGCATGCGCGGGTCTCCACTCCTTGCGGCGAAGCACGTAAAAAGCCGCCGGGGTGAGAAAGTTCTCCACCTTGCCGTCAAACGGCCCACCGGCATTGAAGGTCAAATTATCTTCCACATCGGTCCAGAGGTGCGCGCCGACCGCAAGCTGTGCTGTGCCGTTCCAATTGATCTGCCGGCCCTGGGCCGCGATCTTTCCCGTGGGCATCGCGCCGCCCAGCGTGGATTGCACATCGAATCGGCCCCACATCTTTCCCACCGCGACCATGGGGACGTAGACCGCCGTGGGCGCACCATTGGTGTGGCTCGCCGTGGGCCAGCTCTCCGCCAGAATGGCCGTGACCGCAAAGTTGCCATGGTCGCGATCTCCGGAAGCTATGCGATATTTCACTTCCCCTACCGTGTCGCCGAAACCGTCGGGCATCGAGGACGCATGGTTTTGGATATACGACGGGGGCACCAGCGTGATCTGCACGCGATCACCGGCTAGCAGGTTAAGAAAATGGCCGTTGCCATAGTTCACAGTGCGCGTGCCCGCGGGCGAGTAGGCATTCGAGTAGGAAAGCCGCAACGATTGTCCGAGGCGCGAGTCGGCTTGAATCAGCGGGCTCAACCAGGTGGGCTGCAGCGCCGTCATCGCCGCATTCTGCCCGCGAAACTGCTCATAGGTGGGGAGCTGCGCCGACAGGGCACACGAAAAGGCGACGACCGCCAGCGGCAGCAAGGCATGGAGTTTAAATGAGTTCACTGTTTGATTCGTTTATATCGTCCCCGTCTCGCTTGGCGAAGTGACCGGCGACACGCCCCTGTTGCCGCTCGCAAATCTTGGGCACTGGGCTGGCTCGCGCTCTATACTGCCAGCCATGCGCCTCCACCATTTCTTTCTATGGCCCCTCGCCTGTCTGGGCACGGCGCTCGGGCAACCTTCGCCTGCCATGCCTGCTCCCGTTCAGCGGTACTCTGCAGCCCCTGAGCCGTGGATCCTGCAGAAGTCCGGCACAGCAGCAGGCTTGCGCGGGATCGATTCTGTCGACGGAACCATCGCCTGGGCCAGCGGAGCCGAAGGCACGGTTCTCAAGACAATCGACGGCGGCGCGCATTGGACCCAATGCGCCGTGCCCGACCGAAACGGGGACGGCGCCACCCTGGACTTCCGCGGCGTGCAAGCGTGGGATGCGACGACGGCGATCGTGATGGCCAGCGGGCCAGCAGAGAAGAGTCGACTGTACAAGACAGTCGACGCTTGCAAGACGTGGACGTTGCTTTACGCAAATAAGGACAAACAGGGATTCTGGGATGGTTTTGTGTTTTGGGATCGCCAGAACGGCCTGATCTTGGGTGACCCGACGGAAACCAGATTCTACGGGGACGCGGACGACCAACTCAATCCTCTGCATTTGGAATTCACGATGGTGTTTACGGCAGATGAAGGAGTGACTTGGAGTAGGCAAAACTATTTTGCGAAATCCCCGTTTGCGGTTGTGGGCTTGCAGGATGCCGCTGCGTTTGCAGCGAGCAATTCATCTCTTGCCGTCGTGGGACATACCGCGTGGGTCGCAACCGGAGGCAAGAACGGCGCACGAATTCTGTTGGGTGATTCGTACAATGTGGTGCCACCGTCGGTTCTTTGCGACTGTTCCCCAATGCCCCCTCGGACGATCTGGTTCACTCACAGCGTGGCTGCACCTCTTGCAGGCGGCAACGAGTCCTCCGGGATCTTCTCCATTCATTTCCGCGATCAGAAGCTTGGAGCAGCCGTAGGCGGCGATTACACCAAGCCCAATGAATCTGCGGGCACCGCCGCATGGTCGTCCGACGGCGGCGAGCATTGGACCGCCTCCGCCACTCCGCCGCACGGCTACCGCTCCACCGTTCAATGGAGCCAATCCGAAAAACTCTGGATCACCGCCGGCACCAACGGCTCCGACCTCAGCCGCGACGATGGGCGCACTTGGCAGCCGCTCGACACCGGCAACTGGAACGCGCTCTCGCTGCCCTTCATCGTCGGACCCAAAGGCCGCATCGCGCGCCTGAACCCCGCTGCGCTTCCCAAACCGTGAGTGGGCCCGTGTCCTAGCTTTCCCACCCTTTCGCTAAAAGCGCGAAAGGATAGGGCCCGGAGATTCGAGCCAGCCAAAAATGCGCCGTGCCCCGTCCTTGCGCCTTTTTTCCGGCGCAAGGGCGGGAAAGCACCGCGCCCCGGAGTAACATCGCAACAACAATTCTCCAGGGATTGAAGGGAAAATCCATGCCCGACGGACTCCGGCGGCTTCACCATTCCGAGCAGGCTCATTTCCTCACCTTCAGTTGCTATCACCGGTTTCCACTTTTCGCGCAGATGCACATGGAGGATGTGTTCCTTCTGGCCCTGGAACAGACCCGGAAGCGCTTCGCCATGTGTGTCTACGGTTACGTCGTGATGCCGGAGCACGTCCATTTGCTGGTAAGCGAGCCGGTAGGGGAGGCACTTGCGAAGTTCATGCAGATCCTCAAGACCAAGGCCGCCCTCCGGGCGCGCAAACTGGGCCAACGTACCGCCGGGGAGTTGCCGTTTTGGCAGGCGCGGTATTTCGATCACAACGTTCGCAACCACGAGGGCTTTGTCACGCAGCTTCGCTATATCCATCGCAACCCGGTCAAGCGGGGCCTGTGCCTTCAGCCAGAAGATTGGACATGGTCGAGCTTCCGCGCATGGGCATTGGGAGAAGACGGTTTGGTCGAAGTGGAGTCGGAACTGCGGGCCGCGCGGCGGGACCTGGCACAAAAATCGGATCCCGCTTGCTAAGTTGGAGAGGGTCTGAACGGGCTGAGCCAGCGGTTGAGCTTTCCCACCCTTTCGCTAAAAGCGCGATAGGATAGGGCCCGGAAATTCAAGCCAGCCCAAAATGCGCCGTGCCCCGTCCTTGCGCCTTTTTTCCGGCGCAAGGGCGGGAAAGCACCGAACCCGAGAGTCTCAGCTTTCCCACCCTTTCCGCAGAAACAAACGGAAAGGATGCAATGCGCCCATGCAAATCGAAGATCGACTCCAACAGCGGGTAAGAGACTGTGTGCCGGTGGGATCGGTCTAACACATTCGTTTGCGTAGAATTTCTGCGGGTCATTGTAAAATGAAATGTAATCGATGACTGAAATCTCTCCACCGGCTGCCAGCCCGTCGCCCTACTCCATGGGAGACACGGTCTTGCGAGTCGGAGGTTTGTCCGGCCAGTCTGCTTCAACTCCAACAATCCAGGCGCCCCTGATTCAAGTCGCCAACCTGCGCAAGTCCTACAAAACAGCGCGCGGCGAGCTCGTCCTCTTTCAGGATTTGAACCTGGAAGTGGAAGCCGGCGAGATGGTGGCCATCGTGGGCCAGTCCGGCGCGGGAAAAAGCACGCTTTTACACATGCTGGGCGCCCTTGATGCACCCTCTGCGGGGACTGTATACTGCGCCTCAACTAACGTGGCTCAACTGACCCCGCGCAAGGCGGCGGCCTTCCGCAATCGGGAGATTGGGTACGTATGGCAGTTCCACTACCTGTTGCCGGAGTTCACGGCACTCGAAAATGTGGCCATGCCGATCCTTGCGCGTGGTAGGCCAAAACGAGAGGCGTGCGCTGTGGCATCAAACTGGCTGAGAGAAGTAGGCCTTGAAGATCGCGCCGATCATCGTCCCGGAGAACTGTCCGGCGGCGAGCAGCAGCGGGTCGCGTTGGCACGAGCTTTGGTGAACAACCCGCGCCTGCTGTTGGCCGATGAGCCAACCGGCGATCTGGATGAGGGCACGGCAAAACGAGTTTTTGAGCTGATCGAAAGATTGCACGCGACCCACGGACTGACCTCGATCCTGGTGACACACAACCTGGATTTGGCAGCGCGCTGTAGTCGCGCATTACGCCTGGAAGGCGGACGGCTGGTTCCGCTGTTGACAAATCGTTTCCAGGCAGCGGGTTCAGGACACTCACCCGCACCTGTTTAGCAGAACAAAGCACCTTTCCGGTATGTTTTTGAGTCTTATTAGGTAAGGAGTCTGGAAGCAGCGTCGGTCATCCGGACTGAACACAGGATGGAAGCCGCTCGGGAAGCATCGAGCCTGAGTGGCTTACCGGGCAGAATCTGGGGCTCGTACCATCCCAAAGGGCTGTTCGAAGGCAGGATTTGCATTTTCCTGGGGCCTTCGGCAGCGCAAGTTTAAAGGCAGGCACGCGCAGTTGGGCTGAAGCCGGAAGCCGGGTTCCCCAACGACAGGTCTTCGTCGTTGGAGTGCTGGTGAACCGGACATCCACTTTTGCCGATAGCCTGGATCAAGCCCGGATGACGGGGGGAGAACACCATGTTCGAACGCTATACGGAGAAGGCACGCCGCGTGATCTTCTTCGCGCGATATGAGGCCAGCCAGTTCGGATCGCCCTATATCGAGACTGAGCACCTGCTGCTCGGCCTGCTGCGCGAGGACAAAGCCTTGACCAACCGCTTTTTGCGCTCGCACGCTTCGGTGGAGTCGATTCGCAAGCAGATTGAGGCGCATACCACGATTCGCGAAAAGGTCTCCACTTCGGTCGACCTGCCGCTTTCCAATGAATGCAAACGCGTCCTGGCCTACGCAGCCGAGGAAGCGGAACGGCTGGGCCACAAGCACATCGGGACCGAACATCTGCTTTTGGGCCTGCTGCGCGAAGAAAAGTGCTTTGCCGCGGAGATCTTGCAGGAGCGCGGCCTGAAGCTGGCGCAGATTCGCGACGAACTGGCGCGGGTGACGCAGGAAAAGGCGCCCACGCAGGCGCGGCAACGGGAGTCGAGTTTGCTGGCCGAGTTTAGCCGCGACCTGACCCAGGCCGCGATGGACGGGCAGTTGGATCCTCTGGTCGGGCGCGATGGGGAACTCGAGCGTGTGATTCAGATCCTGTGCCGCCGCACGAAGAACAATCCGGTGTTGATTGGCGAGCCGGGCGTGGGCAAGACGGCCATTGTCGAAGGCCTTGCCCAGCGCATTGCCGACGGCGAAGTGCCCAGCTTCCTGGCCGACAAGCGCGTCTTGGGCTTGGATCTTTCGCTGATCGTCGCCGGCACAAAATACCGCGGCCAGTTTGAAGAGCGGCTCAAGACCATCATGAAAGAGCTGATGGAGAATCAGAACTCCATCGTGTTCATCGACGAGTTGCACACGCTGGTCGGCGCGGGATCGGCGGAAGGCTCGCTCGACGCTGCCAACATTCTGAAGCCAGCTTTGTCGCGTGGCGAAATTCAGTGCATCGGCGCAACCACGCCGGCTGAGTATCGCAAGTCGATTGAAAAGGATCGTTCGCTGGAGCGCCGCTTCCAGGCGGTCAAAGTTCCGCCGCCGAACGAAGCCGACGCCATCAAGATCATTCACGGCATCAAGGATCGTTACGAGAAATTCCACGCGGTCAGCTACACGGACGCGGCCATCGAGTTTGCGGTTTCGCATTCTAACCGCTATATTCCCGACCGCTTCCTTCCCGACAAGGCCATCGATTTGATCGACGAAGCCGGCGCGCGTGTCAAGCTCCGCCAGACTTCGCTGCCGGAAGAGATCACCGAAGTGCAGAAGCGGATCAAGTTTATCGTGCATCGCATGGATTCGGCGATTGCGAACCACGAATTCGAGAAGGCTCGCTTCTACTCCGATGAAGAGCGCAAGGAGCGCGAAAACCTGCGTGCCCTGCGCGACAAGTATCACCTCGACGATTCGGCCTCCGGCATTGTGGGCCGCGAGGACATCGAGGATGTGGTCAGCCGCTGGACCGGCGTTCCCGTCACCAGCATCAAGGAAGAAGAGACGCAGAAGCTGCTCCGCGTGGAAGGCGAGCTGCACAAGCGCGTCATTTCGCAAGAGAAGGCGATCAGCGCGCTGGCTCGGGCGATTCGCCGCAGCCGCGCCGGCTTGAAGTCACCGCATCGTCCGATTGGTTCGTTCCTGTTCCTTGGGCCGACGGGCGTGGGCAAGACAGAAATGGCGCGCACCCTGGCCAACTTCCTCTTCGGCTCCGACAAGGCGCTCATCCGCTTCGATATGTCGGAGTTCATGGAGAAGCATTCGGTCTCCAAGCTGATCGGTTCGCCTCCTGGATATGTGGGCTACGAGGAAGGCGGCCAGCTCACGGAACGTGTGAAGCGTTCGCCCTACTCGGTGGTTCTGCTGGACGAAATCGAGAAGGCGCATCCCGACGTGTTCAACATCTTGCTGCAGGTGTTTGAAGACGGCCAGTTGACCGACGGACTCGGCAACACGGTCGACTTCAAGAACGTGATTCTGATCATGACGTCGAACATTGGCGCGCGCCACCTGATGAAGAAGCAGGGACTCGGCTTCCAGAGCGAACGCGAAGACATCGTCATGGACAAGATCGAGGAACTGGTCAAGCAGGAAGTGAAGAAGACCTTCAATCCGGAGTTCCTGAACCGCCTGGACGAAGTGATTCTGTTCCAGTCGCTCAGCGATGCGGATCTGATCCAGATCGTCGAGCTGCTGGTGCAGAGCCTGAACGCCAACCTGGCGCAGAAGTCGATCACCATCTCGGTGACCGACGAAGCCAAGAAGTGGATTCTCGACAAGACGCTCGTCGATCGCAGCTACGGTGCACGGCCTTTGCGGCGCGCTCTGCAGCGCTACGTCGAAGATCCGCTGTCGGAAGCGTTGATTGCCGGAAACATTACCGACCGGCCGGCCTTCCTCGAAGTCTACCTCGACGGCAACCAGCTGTTCTATCGCCCGGTGAGCGCAAGCGAGGATTCGGCCACGGAAGAGAAGGCGGCTGGCATCTTGCTCTTCAGCAACTAAGCTTGCCTGAACGTATCGGGTTGAGTTTCTTACGAAGAATCGAAACAAGACCAAGCCCTTGGCGGAAGATGCCAGGGGCTTGGCCTTTCAGAAATGCAAACGGATTATCGAATCCCACCGAACCGGCTTAGGGCCGTTCAATGCCCCGTGGTGAGAACCTGTTTGATCGCGCCCCACTTCGGCTGAGCTTCCGTCGATGTGGCTGGGGCCGCGGAATCGCCGCTGTCGGCATCAAGCGGACTTCCTGGGCAGGAGCGAATATGTACGAAAATTTATAGGCCGAGGAAGCCTTTCGGGGATATCGACCTAAGTGGACATGGTTCTGACGGGCGCGAGTCTTTCAGTTAGTCTGAAGTTCCAGCGCTTTTGAACTGATCGGTGAAGGCCAGAGCCCTGCAATTGCAGGGCTCTGGCCTTTTTTGTGCTGTCTATTTGCGCTCAATATGTAGCCATGTATTTATCAAGTATGTGCTTGA
>Ga0302320_10002249_pt1 | contig 45867 bp, 52 predicted proteins | sample Bog_T0_3_FD_202130 | JGI IMG/M metagenome (GOLD analysis project Ga0302320, IMG submission 202130) | Peat permafrost microbial communities from Stordalen Mire near Abisko, Sweden - Bog_T0_3 | ecosystem: Environmental > Terrestrial > Soil > Wetlands > Peat | place: Sweden: Abisko, Stordalen Mire...
CGCCATCCTGCGCCATCGCCCCCGTCTGACTCATCGGCCCACCTTGCGGATGCTCATGCTGCCCCCTGCCGTTCCTGCGATTGCAAGCGTTTACATGGTCGCTTAGCGAAATGCAACCGGTGCAACACACGATCAGCCGCCACGTGATGTGGCGCCTTGCACTCCCAACGATCTTGTTCATGCTGTTGAGTTCGCTCGACCGGGTGAACATCAGCTTCGCCGCGTTGCAAATGAACGCCGAGTTGGGTTTCACGCCCTCGCAGTACGGTCTCGGTGCCGGAATTCTGTTCTTGGGCTTCCTAGCCGGCCAATATCCGAGTGTTCTGCTGCTCCAGCGGATCGGCATGCACCGATGGCTCGCGACCTGCGCCGTCATCTGGGCCGGGTGTGCCGCAGCGATCGCGTTCGTCCGAACGCCGAGCCAATTCTATGTCCTGCGTATCGTGCTCGGATTCGCGGAAGGCGGTCTCGCCCCCGGCATCGTCTTGTACCTGAGTCAATTCGCGACCGAACGCGAGCGTGCCACCACCTTCGCTTTGCCGATGCTTGCCATTCCCCTCTCGATCGTGGTGGGCAGTCCGCTATCCGGCTGGCTCATGAGCATGCCCGCGCCGCTCGGACTTGCCGGCTGGCGCTGGATGCTCATCGCCGAGGCATTGCCGACGATACTGTTCGGTATCGGCGCGTGGTTTTATTTCCCGGATCGACCGACCGACGTCCGGTGGTTGAGCGAGGAACAGCGGCTATGGCTCGAGCACAACGCCGCCAATCCGCACTCGTCGGCGGCCCACAATGACTGGCGGGTGCTTCGGCAGCCGATGGTATGGGCCGCCGCACTGCTGTGGTTTTGCCTGTTGTCGGGGGCGTACGGCATCATGTTTTGGCTTCCGCAGATGATCAAACAAGTCTCGGGCTTGAGCGGCATTCAGATCGGCATGGTGAACGCATTGCCGTGGGCGGGCGCCATGCTCGGGACATATTTTAACTCCGCACACTCGGATCGCACCGGCGAACGCTTCTGGCATATCGGCGTCCCAGCCGTGGCGGCCGCCGTTGCCATTTTGGCGGCGTGGCTGTTGGGCGCCGGAAGCCCGGGCTTGTTCATGATGTTCATTGCAGGACTCGGGCTCGGCGCCGCGCAAGGAGCATTTTGGGCGTTGCCCACCTCCCTGCTGAAACCGAGTACCTTCGCCGTCGCTGCCGTTGCCATCAATATTGCAGGAAGCTCCGGCGGGCTGATCATCCCGCACGTGGTGGGCATCCTGCGCGAACGCACCGGCGGTTTTTCGGCACCCACCCTGCTGGTCGCCGCCATTTTGTTGAGCGCGGCCGGGCTCGTCGCGGTGATCCGGCGGATGTTCTTCGACGCCGCGGCGCCGGTCGCACTGACGCGTACTTGATGGGCGAGCCGCTCGCTCCTCCCGGTCTCCGACAGTCGGCAAATGTGTTTTCGTAAAACGCGGCGGAGTTCGACATGATCACGATTTTGGCGTGTGGCGACGTGGGAGTTAAGCGCACGAACTGTGCCTCGATGTTCGCCGATTGCGCGCCCACCCTGCGCCGCGCCGACCTGTGTTTCGCACAGTTGGAAACGACCATGTCCGAGCGGGGCGCCAAGGTACCCAATACGCGTCTTGCCATGCGCGCCCCTCCCGCGATGGCGGCAGCGGTCCGCGATGCCGGAATCGGTGTCATGTCCTTCGCGGGCAACCACTGTCTCGACTTCGGCTACGACGCGTTCGAAGACACGTTGCAAACCGCGGCAGCCTCGCACATCGTACTGTGCGGCGCCGGCGCGGATTTAAGGCAGGCGCGGCGGCCCGCAATCGTCACGGCCGGCGGCGTCCGCGTCGCGTTTCTCGCCGCGAGTTCGATTCTCCCCGAGGGCTATGCGGCGCACGCGGACAAGCCGGGCTGCGCCCCGCTGCGTGCCCACACCCTCTATGAGCCCATCGAACACGATCAGCCGGGTACGCCCGCACGAATCCGAACTTTCGCGGATCGCGCAGATCTCGATGCGTTGATCGAATCCATCCGGCAGGCGCGCCGGGAGGCGGATGTCGTGCTCGTGTCGATGCATTGGGGCATCCACATGGTCCGCAGTACTCTGGCGGATTACCAGATCGAGATCGGACGCGCGGCAATCGACGCGGGGGCGGATGCGATCCTCGGGCATCATCCGCATCTCTTGAAGGGCGTCGAATTCCATCGAGGCCGGCCCATCTTCTACAGCCTGGGCAACTTTGCGATCGAGCAACCGCATATCTGGGATCCGGCGATCACCCGGACCGAGTCATTCCGCAATCTTCTGAGCCTCAATCCCACGTGGACCTTGGATGAGGTTTACATGCTGCCGCCGGTGACACGTTTGACCGGAGCGGCAAAGCTCGTCCGCCAGGATGATGGTTCCTGGCAAGCGAGATTTCTGCCTGCCTGGATCACCGACGACGGCTCGCCTCAAATGCTCGAGCCCCACGATCCGCGCTTTGCGCAGGTGGTGATGCTGCTGGCGGAAAGCTCGCAACAGGCCGGATTGCGCACGCAATTCACCGTCGACGGCGGCGAACTGCTGCTGAGCCCGGAACTTTGAGCTTGCGCTGCAGGTTACGACGGGCTCGGACACAGCTACACTTCGTGGCATGGCAAAGACCCTTCGGAAACGCAGCAAGGCGGCTCGGGCCCAGCCATCACGGGGGGCCAAGCAATCACCCCGGGCCATGCGTTCGCCCGTCGCCACGACCACCATCCTGCATGTTGCCGATGCCGTCGGCGTATCGACGGCAACGATCTCGCGCTTTTTCAACGCGCCGGACTTGCTCTCCAAGGACACCGCGGCGCGCGTGCGCGCGACGGTGGAGCGCATCGGGTATGTCCCGAACATGATGGCGGGCGGTTTGGCCTCGAGTCGGTCGCGGCTGGTGGCGGCGGTCATTCCAGCGATCTCACAGTCCATATTTTCGAGCACCATCCAGGCGTTGACGGATTCGCTGGCTGAAGCCGGTTACACGGTGATGCTGGGCCTTACCGGCGCCTCGGACCAGCATTTGAACCGGCAGCTCAATTCGCTGATCGGACGACGCCCGGATGGCATCATCCTCACCGGAGCGCTGCTCGACGCTGCCGCGCGGCGACAGCTCAAAGCAGCGAAGATCCCCACCATCGAGACGTGGGATCTTCCTGCCGTGCCCGTTGATCTGGTCGTCGGCCTCTCGCATGAAGCCGTGGGAGTTGCCGTCGCCCGCCGCGCGCTGTCACAGAATCGCCGACGTGCATTCGTCATCTCGGCCAGCGGCGTGCGCGCACTGGCGCGGCGCCACAGTTTTGCACGCACCATGCGCGAGAGCGGCGCACCGGAACCGGGGGCCGCCATCTTTGGCGGAACCACGGGCTTCGGTGAGGGCCGCGGCGCCATTGCGTCGCATCTCGACAGCGGCGGCCGGCCCGACATCGTCGTGTGCTCTTCGGATTGGAGCGCGCATGGCGCGCTCGACGAACTGCAGCGCCGTGGCATCCGTGTGCCGGAGGACACTGCCGTGATCGGGTTTGGCGACTTGGATTTTGCAGCCGAGCTCAAACCGTCCCTGACGACCGTAAAGATCGACGGTGGCGTCATCGGACGCCAGGCCGCCAAATTCCTGATGCAGCGCGCGTGCGGCGAGAGGATCACGCAACGAATCGTGGATATCGGCTTCTCGCTGATCGTGCGGCAGAGCGGGTGACGGCTTGCAGCGTGCATAGGGGCATCACGCAGCGTCCGTACCGGGGCGTCGCGAAATGAGCGGCAAGACGACGTGCGAGGGCCGGTCCAAGTCCGCGAAGAGGGTATTTCTCGCCACGCGACGCGTCAGTCCCCTGCCTTCCGCCGCACCGGTACCGGGGTTCACGTCGAAGTGCGGGAAGTTGCTCGACGAGTTATCCAACCGGATTCGGTGACCGCGCTTGAACGCAAAGCCTTCGGGATAGTCCTCGCAGGGCGGATAGACATCGATGAGTTTGATCGTGAAGTCGGAGTCGGGGCCATCGGAGCTGATCCAGAAATTTGGCTCGATCACCCCGGTGACTTCGACATCTTCGGCAAGAGGCGTGGTTTCGAACACCAGGACATCGGGGCGCGCTTCGACGGGTAGGTACGGCGGCCGCGAGCCGCCCACGCGGCAAGCAGGTACGACAAGCGGCGGCGCGTGATGAGAAGTCGATGGAACATGGAATTCCTGCGCAGCCGCGCGCGGGTTGCAGCGCCTGGCTCAGCAGGTCGAGTGAAATAATCCGCCTACGGCCGCGCCCTCTTCGGCAAGTCTATTGTAAAGAGTGACCGCCTCGCGCGTTTCCAATAGGTAGTGCTGCACGCCGTGGTCTCCAAGCCATTTGAAGCTCTCCGGAGCGGTTTGCAACACGAGTTCCATGCCGCGCGACAACACGAGGACGTCGGCGCCGCGGTCGATCAACTCGGCAAGGTCGGCAATCTGAATCCCCGGAACATGGCGCGTGTTGGTCTCGCTCCAATCCCATGCTCGTCCGCCCCCGGGCCAGAGCTTCACATCCTTTCCGGTCCCCAAACCCGAAACCTCCATGACTCCCCACGCTAGATGCAGAATGGCGGGTGCTCGCGGAGGGGCGTTCATCGAGATCGCAGCTGCGGCGTGCGGATCATCATTCCCAGATGCTCGAAACTTTTTCACCTCTGACGAGCTGCTTGACCGCCCGCAGGGAATTGCGAAAAATCGGGGGGATGAATGTTCTCACCACCGAACGATAAACGCGCGATGGTCTGATGCGAACCTTGTGCTCTTGCGAGATGTGGAAAGTCGTCGGGCGCTCGGTTTCTTCCGATTTCCAGGTGTTCGTATAGTAATACAGGGCGATCGACATCCGCTCTACGTCCCGCGGCGTCGCGAGCGGTACCGGGTGACCATGCAACGATTCAAACGTCGTCGAAAACACGACACAGCGATTGAAGACGGGTGCCACCGAGGTCACCAGCGACATGGACGGCCGATCCCAGAGTTCCAGATTGCCGTTGTAAGCGGGCTTCCAATCCTTGTTGAGGTACAACAGAAGATTGAGGCGGCGCTCCAGGTTGTATCGCTTTAGGTGATTGAAATCCGTGTGCACCTCGAGATAACCACCCGACTGAATCTTGTGCAAACCGCCGCCGAAATACGAGGGGTCGGCGAGCAATCCGCTGATGCCGGTCAGCTTTTCGAGATAGGCGACAGTGGCCCCGGAGTTGAGGAAATTGATGAGTCTCGCCGTCTCCGGACCGACCGCATCCGGCGCGAAGGCGTACTTGTTATGATCGGACTTGCGATCGACGAATTTCTCGTAGTACTCGGAACGGCGCACGGCGGCAGCCTCTCCCCTCACCTGCTCCAATACTTCCGGATCGAAAAAATCGTCTAGAACGATATGAGGCCAAGGCTTGTTGTTGGCGTAGGCTTCGGTGAGCTTTTGGCCCTTGGCGGCGAGCGTGGCCTTATCCGAAAAATAGTTGATCATATGGGAAGTCAATCCTGCCTCGTGATGCGAACTCTATCCCCTATGGACCGCCCACTCCCGCAGCGGTTGCGGTCTTGGCATCCATTGGAGCGGTACGATTATCCCTGGATAGGGGCGGATTGACGATAGCGACTTATTTTGACAAGCTGATCAGGCGTCGAGCCTCGGCAAGATCTGGATCCTCGCCGCGGGCGGTCGCATCGAGATCGGGAGTTACCAGGGCATCGGGCGCAACGGGAGCATCCGGCTGCGGTGTGCGCGCCATCCAGCCGATCACCGGCACGTCTATGCTGATGCCCGTATGCGGCAACTTTAGAAAGAACATGTCGCCGCCATTGATGCCGCGGAGATTGCCTCCGGTCGCCTGGCCTACGAGAATCGCGAGACCCGTCTCCTTGACGATCCGGGCGAACTCGAACGTCGCCGAACTGTCGGTTGGCCCCACAAGGACGATGACTCTGCCCGTGAACGGCTCCCGAGCAGGCCGGATCTCGACGGTCTCCGGTTCGCGATCGATCAGCGTGTAGTCCGCGGCGCCCAAAGGCTCGATCCGCGGACGCTGATCGTAGAACGAACGATCCCAGGTCGAGAGGTAAGCCCGCAAACGATCCGGCACGATGTCATAGATCAGCCTGGGGTAGTGGCTCGCGTACGAATGCGCGCTCGCAGAAAGGCGCCGCAGCATCTCATCGCCGATCGCACCGTCACCTCCCTCGTTACGACGCAGATCGATGATGAGCGCGGTGACGGCATGGGCGCGAAGGTCGGTGAAACAGCGATCCAGCCATGATCGCCAATCGAAGTGACGGTTCCAGAACGCCCAGGTTGGCATGGTAACGACGGCGGAAACACCGTCGATGCGGTAACTCCAATCCTCGGACTGCGCGGCACCCTGGCGCCGCAAGGAATCCTCGCGCGCGGTCTCGGTGAGCAGGGCCACGCTCTCGAGCCGAATGCCCTTCGCGCCCGGCGGGCGCAGACCCAGGACCCTCGTCCCGCGAATCGGCGGGGCAATCGGGGAATAATAGATGTCGAACGCGCTTTGGCCTGCATCATGACCGATCTGTGCGAGACGCTTTCCGTCGGACGCACCGTCGGCACGCAAGTAGGGCCATAGCCTCGTGGTAACGGCCTCGACGCCGATGCCGTCGATCGTGACGATTTCGTCGAAACGATGAACCTGGCTCCCGTCGGTCGCAGCGGTGACCAGAAAGCGCCGGCCGACCACGGTGAAATGCAACGGCAGCCGATCTGCTCGATCCAAGAGGGCCGCCGCGACCTCGGGCGGCTGATTCAGAGGGTTGGTCCAGGTATGCCCACAACGGATCGCAGCGGCAAACCGCGCGAATGAGAGGAACGCCCGCTCGAGGCTCGCGCCATGCCGAAACTGGTGGCGGAGGGCGGCATATCGCGCGTTGAATTCGTCCGCGCTCGAGTACCGGTAAATGCCCGGATGCAGCGCACGCAAGGCGTCGTAGAGCACTGCAGCATCCGCCTCGAGAGCGGTTGCCGGAAGATGGATCGGGTGGGCGACACTCCGGGTCGCGAATAGGACGAGAAACAGAAATAGACGAGGGCGCGGCACGTGGAACTCCAGGCGTGACAACAGACACCGCACTCTGTCGATCTCAGCGATGCCGGTCGTCTCAAGATCGGCTCACACCATCGATTTTTGTGTTCTGAGACGGACCGGAGACGCGCCTCGCCGGAATTGCGACGGTGTTGTCCCGGTTATGGTCTTGAAGACCCGATTGAAACTTGACCCGATTGAAACTTGCCTTCGAGGCAAAACCCACGTCCAGCGCGATGTCGAGGATCGGACCGGATTCGACGAGGCGGCACTTTGCCGCCTCGATACGCAGGCCGTTGATCGCATCGCTGAAGCTGACACCCACGCCCTCATTGAGTGCTCGGGAGAGATACGCCGTATTGGTACCGAGCCGACGTGCAACGAGCGCAAGGCTCACTTGCGGATCCCGCCACCAGGCGTGTGCGTCGATTTCGGCGAGCCAGCGCTGACCCTGCGGCGACCAGTCGATGATGCGCGCCGCACCGATCGTCGCTTCGCCGCCGCTTGCCACCGTCGCGGCGCAGACTGGCAGTTCGATATCCGCTTGCGCATCCATTTTTGGATAAGACTTCTCCGCCTGGCGCCAACCCTCGAGGCCCAGGACCCAAATCAACGCCGCAAAAACGACGTAGAGGGGAAACTCCGGGCACCCGACGGCGCCGATGTGTTCAGGCGGTTGCAATCGCTTGCTTGCGGCCACGCAGCACGATGAGCCCACCGACGAGCACCGCAAGGCAACTCGCAGCGGAGCCGGGGTCGATCTCCGGCGCGGCGACGGCTTTCCAAGTTCCACCCGAACCCGTGGCGCTGCCGACATAGGTACTCCCGGTGCCCAGCGAGTCCGGACTGAGTTCTACATTGATCGAATACGAGTCGCCACTGGAACTGCTCAAAGAGATGCCCTGGTCTCCGTAGCACGGACACTCGCTGACTTGTATGTCCCATCCCACGATCGCGCCATTCCTGGTCGTAAAAGTAAACGATTCGGATTCGCCGGGAAGAAACAAAGGTCCGATATTATCGCTGTAAGGGGTAAAAAAACTTCCACTGATCGGATCGACGGTCGTCGTGCCGAATGAAGGGAGCGGACTGCTCAAGGTAATCGAACCGGTAATATTCCCGTCGAGCGAGGAAGTGGATGACGAGACGAGGTTACCGTTGACATAGTCGTCCTCCTCCACGGTGCCGGTAATCGATCCCCCCGTATAATTCAGAGTCTCGGTCTGCGCGGTCGCCACCATCGGCCCCAAGATCAACGCCCCAGCCAGCCATGCCCATGCTTGGATCTTCATCCCACCCCCCCTTTGTTGCCTTGCGGAGTTCTTAACTTATTTTGTACGCGAATGCGGCATCAGCGCAACGCGGGATTCAATTATTGACCATAATATTGTGCGCGCGGGCCGGGGAGGGCCCACGGCCGAGCCGTGCAACGCCGCAGACGCCCCTTTCCCTGCCAACCCGAAGGGACCGGCAACGGGGATAAGTCAGACAGGCTGCTCGGAATCCTGGAATTTGATGGCGGCGTGAGTGCCGTCGCAAAACGGCTTGTTCTTGGACTCGCCGCAGCGGCACAGGGTCACGCGGTTGCGCACCTCGTATTGGTAACCGTCCGCAGACACGACCGGTATGCCGCCCCGCAGCCAAAGTGGACCGCTACAGTGTTGCGGGGGATCCTCCACCAGGCCGATCGAGACCGGCAGCGTGTTCTCAACGGGGCGTCCGGTGGCTTTGTCCCACGCGACGAGCCGTCCGGCCGGACAATTGTTGACTTGCCGGATGAACATCTTCCGAATTTCAGGATCGTCCGTTTTGGTCACCTGCCCCCAGACCTGGCCGTTTGGATCGCAGAACCGTGCGAATGCGCACAGGGTTTCCGCGTCGGTGAGTTGCAGGGCCGGGCCGTCGACCAGATTTGCCTGGTCGCGGTAGGCAAGCCGACTAGCCGTCTCGGCGCCGTCGAAGCCACTCTTGAGATGGGAGCCGTCACAAAAGGGCTTGCTGCGCGAAGCGCCGCATCGACACAACGCGTAGGTCTCTGGGTGTGGAACGCTTGCTCCTTCGAGCCACGCCTCCGACCCGCCGTTCGCGTCCGTTGCGATCGTCTGCGTGGCGAGAGGGACGTCACCGGCGATGAGGTAGGGGCCGTTCTTGGCAACAGTGACTTGAACTTTGGTCTTTACGGTAGTCACGGATCCACTCCTTGGCCAACAACGAGTCGAAGGTGATTCGCATTATACGACGCGGCTCTCGCTGCCGGAGTCTAGGTATCAGCCAAAGTAGGCTCCGTACGGTAGCGCGCAAAAAGTACACGGGCCACGTGCCAGGCCCAGCGTGGGAAAGCGTACAGACCTCGGGACTGACCGGGTGCACGCTGCGATTCGAAGGTTGCGTGACTCAAAGGACACTTCGTGCAATCCATGGCGAACCGACGGTCTTGAAGCGGCAGCTTTGAATCGGCGCCTCAGCGAGTCGTTGGCAGACGTTGTCGGATGTCCGTGCTGCGGTTTACTGCAGCGGGCAACGGCCTGCACGGGTTCGGAGCTCGCGTTCTGCGGGCGCTGCCGGACACCGCTCGTGCACTGCGCGGGCAAGAGCCTCGATGTCGCGCTTGCCTGCGCGATCACGACGTTGCTGGTGTTGATCCCCGCCCTGAGTGAGCCGTTTCTGACGACGTATGCGTTCGGTGCTACGCGCAGCAGCATTCTGCCCTCGAGCGTGCTCGTACTCTGGCGGGAAGGATGGCCCTTGCTCGGCATCGTCTTCTTTTTGTTTGTTCTGGCATTTCCGCCGGTGCGTTTTGCGGCGCTCGCCGCCGTCTTGCTGACGATCCGCACGGAAGTCCGTCCGCGCTGGCTGGGGGCCGCATTCCGCACGGCCAACGCGCTCGAGACGTGGGCGATGCTCGACGTGTTCTTTCTCGGGATGGCCGTGGCGTATGCCCGCCTGCACGTTTCCATTCGGGTCACCATCGACACGGGCGCGTTTTGCTTCGTGACGGCGGCGGTGTTCTCTCTCGTCGTGCGCGCGACGCTCGATAAGCGGCGCGTATGGCGATCGATCGGCCCGGATGCGGATCCGGGCTTGACGGGGCCGCCCATCGTCTGCCCGAGCTGCGATCGATTGGTGTCGAAGGATTCCGAGGGTCGCCCGTGTCTACGCTGTGGTGCCGTCGTGCGCGCGCGGCATCCGATGGGCGTTTCCAGAACGGTCGCGCTGCTGCTCGCAGCGGTGCTCCTTTACCTTCCGGCGAACTTCTATCCCATCGCCACGATCCCGATCGATTTCAGACCGACCGCCTATACGGTCTTCGGCGGCATCATCGACCTGTCGAAGTCGCGGCTCATCGGCCTGGCGCTGCTCGTGTTTTGCGCCAGTTTTGCCATTCCCATCCTCAAGATGGCGGGCCTTTCGTGGTGCGCCGTGTCGAGCATGCGCCGATCGAACAAGCGGCTGATCGGCAAGACGCGAATCTTTCGGCTGATCGAGGAACTGGGTCGCTGGTCGATGATCGACCCCTTCACCATCGCCTGCTTCATCCCAGTCATGGATTTCAATGCGCTGCTATACGGACGTGCCGGGCCGGCTGCCACGCCATTCGCCACCGTGGTGATTTTGACGACGCTCGCCGTCAAGTGTTTCGACCCGCGCGAAATGTGGGATCGGGCTGGCGGCGGCAATGGCTGAGCCTCCGGCGGCAATGGCTGAGCCTCCGGCGGAACACAGTCTGCCGCCTGCCGAGACCCGGAAGACGCTGTGGACGGCGCTGATCTGGGCGCTGCCACTGGCGGCTCTCATGATCGTGGCGTATCTCGCCGTTCAATGGGTGGCGGAGCGCGGCGAAATCGTGACAGTCACCTTTACGCGGTCGGCGGGCGCCCGCGTGGGCGAGACCAAGGTTACGTACCAAGGCGTCGAGGCGGGCCACCTCGTCGATATCGTGCCGAATAAAGATGGGCACCGGCTGGATTTCAAGCTGCGTCTCGTTCCCGAGGCGAAACCCGGACTGAATACGAATGCCCGATTCTTTCTCATCGGTGCTTCGCCGGGTCTTGATCTCAATGCGCTGCGCGCGGTTGTCTCGGGGATATCGATTGGGTATGTACCCGGCGAGGGAGGAACTCCCACCCGAAGCTTCGAAGGATTGGAGCATGCCCCATCGGTGCTGCCTGGAGATCGCGGTACCCGTTATTTGCTGACCGCGCGCACCTTGGGTTCCGTCCATGAGGGCGCAATCCTGCTCTTTCACGGGCAAGCGATCGGCAAGGTGAGCAACGTGACCCTGACCGGCGATGCGCACTTCCGCCTGGAGATTTTCATCTTTCAACCCTTCGACGCTCTCGTCAAGACCGGCGCCCGTTTCTGGAAAGTAAGCCCACTGCGGCTTTCGTTCGCGAACGGCAGCGTCGACGCCAGTCTGGCTCCCGTCAGCACGCTCCTGCCGGGCGGCATCGAACTCGACACGGCGATGGAGAGCCCGCCGAGTCCGCAAAGCCGCTCCGACTCCGAGTTCATCCTGTACGCATCGAGGAGCGCCGCCCAACAGGGCTTGTCCGGCCCCACCGTGCGTTACGCTTTTGAGTTTGCGAGCGATGCAGGGGATCTGCAGGACGGAGCGGCCGTCACCTTGCTCGGCTTTCAGATCGGCGAGGTCGAAACCACTCGTCTGGCATACGATGCGCGCACCGGCAGACCCTTGACCGCCGTAACCGCCGTGCTGTATCCCCAGCAACTGGATCCTTCGGGCCTCGTGGCCGGCGATGTCGCGGATTGGCGGTCGGCGACCGATGCGAAGCTTCGCAAGCTCATCAGGCTCGGGTACCGGGCGCGCCTTGCACAGTCACCGCCGCTGGTGGGCGCACGTTCCATCGCATTGGTGCGGATCCCTGCGGCCGCGCCGGCCGACCTGACCCACGATGGCGACAGCACACGCATACCGAGCGCCGCGGACTCGGCGTCTCTCGATGACATCGCCTCCCAAGCCGATCAAATTCTCGCCAAGGTGAACCGCATCCCAATCGAGGAGATCGGAAGGGAACTCCAGATCGTCACGAGCCGGCTCGCGGACCTTGCTTCATCACCCAAGACCGCGGAGAGCCTTGCCCATCTGAATCACAGCATGGCGCAACTCGATCAGATGTTCAGCGAGGTGCAGCCGCAAATCGGTCCGATCGTCACCAAACTGAATGACGCGGCAGGCCAGGTTGCGAGTATCTCGCTCGCCGTCAAACACCTCCTGGATGGCGACGGCGCCGACCCGGAATCGAGCCTTCCCGAAGCGATCCGCCAATTGAATGAGGCCGTCCGTTCGATCCGCACCTTGGCGGACTACCTCGACCGCCACCCCGAGGCGTTGATCCGCGGCAAGCGACCGGTCCCATGATCCCGCGCCGCCTCAAACCTGCGGGCGTCGCCGGCGCGCTGGCGGCACTGCTCGCGGCATGCCAGAGCGCGCCAACCCGGCTTTTCATGGTGGAGCCGGTTGCGCCCACTGCGGCGTCGAGCCCGTACGACGGTCCGGCCGTGCGCGTGGAAGCCGTTCACGTTCCTGCGGCACTCGATCGCATGGAAATCGTGAGCGAGATCGCGCCGGGCGAGTTCAAAGTCAGCGATCTCGACCGGTGGATGGCTCCGCTCGGGCAGGGCATTCGCCAGGCGCTGACGCTGGACCTCGCCGCTCGCTTACCCGCAGGACGAGTGATATTCCCACATCTCGCGAAGCCCCCGGAATGCATCGGCATCAGCGTGGAATTACTCGACTTCAACATCGATCGGCGGGGCGCCGAAATAGACGTGAGCTGGCTCGGCACTTCGGATGATGCTCGGTCGCCGCCGCGCGGAGGAACGATGGTGCTCCGAACCAGCCTGACCGGCACAGGGTCCGCGTCGATGGCGACCGCCTTGAGCGAGCTGCTGGCGCAGTTCGCAGACCGTATCGTCGCGGGACTCTAGCCTCGGTCGGCCGGCGACACATCGACTTGGGTCTCACTCGGCGCCCGGCCCCTGCTCGTCGCTTCGTCGCAAAGGGCCAAGATCTCTTGATACCGGATACTTCACGTTGTTCGTTGCCGAGTTTCCGTTGTGCATCCCGCACGCAGGACACAGCTCCGGTAAATTGGGAGCGATGCCCTTACGTCCAAAGCGTCGCCGTCCAAAACCGTTCGCACCAAGGATAAGCATATGCAAAATATAAAATCGAACATCGGCGTCATTGCATTCTGCTCGGTATTCATGGCCATCGGCGGTGCCGCCATCATCGGGGGGCTCATGGCGCTCGCGACGAGTCGCGACGGCAATTCGTACCCGTCCCGCCAAGGTCGACGGATCCCGCGTCACCTGTTGCGAGTGCGGCGGGAACTCATACTCGACCGGCGCTAGCGTCCCGAACGCACCACCGGCGCGGGCTGCGGGAGGCCGGCCGGATCGCGGCAATGAGTGCCTGGATATGCACGGAATCCAACGCCCCGCTGGCCTCCGCCGGAAAATCCGTCGCCCCTACGCGCCGGTCCTCAATGACCAGCAGATTGGTCGCCTCGACGAGCCGAATGGCCGCATTTCTGGCGACGCTCCACTGCTCAGTTGTGCGCGGCTGACGCTCCTCCGTGCCCGACCGGGTCGTGACGGTTTCCACTGCATTCCAGACACCGTCGGCCGCAGAGTCCACCTCCGCCTGCATGAGTTCTTGTAGCGAGGCAATCGGGCGAAGAGGCGCTACCGCCGCGCTGGCCGGCGGCGGCCCTCCCTGCGGCGCGCAGGCGCTTAGCGCGCAAACGAAGGCAACGAGAGGCAGCCAGTTTGGGCGCCGGGCCGCCGAGTCACGCGACGACGGCAGCGCATTGGAGTTCATCATCGTGGGGAGGCAAGTAAGCATCGTGCCATCACCCAATGATGCCGCAAATCGTGCACAAAGCGTCAGTGAATTGCCGCGCGGCGATCATGAAGCGAACATTCAAATTGGATCTTCTCACGAATCCGGAAATCAAGCCTTCGCTGATGTGTCCTGATTTGTCTGACCCGCCGGGAGCGTGCAGAATGGAGTCCCATGGCCACCGATCGATTCGAAACGCCTCAGTCTCCGCAGCCCACGGCTCGCTATCGAACCGGCGCCATTGCATTCCATTGGACCATGTTCGTGCTCGTCGTGATTGTCGGCATATTGGGCCTGTTGCACGATTCCTGGCCGAAGGCTACACAGGCGTTTTGGATCAACGTTCACGCGCTGATAGGCATAGTGCTGTGGCTGGTGCTCCTCGCGCGCTTTGCCTACCGCCTTCGGCATTCGCCTCCGACGCTGCCGTCCGCTATCAGCGCTTTGTCTCGGCGCCTATCGAGTCCGGTGCATTGGACGCTGTATGCGCTGCTATTCGTGATACCCATCATCGGTTTTGTGACGTTCGTTTATCATGGGCGCATTCTTGATCTGGGGGCGTTTGATATCGACTTCGGGATCAAGAAGAACAGGGCGATTTTCGGACCGACCGAGGATGTCCACGGTTATCTGGCGTATGCGCTGTTCGGACTCGCCGGTCTGCACGCTCTGATTGCACTGGGGCACCAATTCATCCTGCATGATGGCGTCCTGGCCAGAATGTGGCCGAGGCAACGGCGGTTCCCTTAATTGGGCACTTCCGCCAATTGCGATGACTTGCCGAGCACCCAGGAAAAACTGACGCTCGCCGACCAATCATAGCTCCGCTCGACCAGCGGACTGTCGAGCAAGGACGCTCCACGCAGTTCGTCGTGGTGCGTGCCGGCGCTCACGCGCAACCGGGAAAACCGTTTGGTCAATCCAAGCTCGAATTGGGTACCGGAGTAGCCGCCGGGTGCCGAATAGGCAGGCCGGTTCGCGGTCGAATACTCGGGAGCCACGGAATAAAAGTAGTCCAGGTAGCGCCGGTCCGCAAACATCGGCCCGGCCGCGACATCCAAGGTCCAGCCGGGTAGATGGAACACGTTTCGCAGCCGGAGGTCCAGCTGCGGCTCGATTTCCCAACCGACGTTCTCCGGCGACAGAGAGAGCGTCAGCGCCTTGCGCACCGGCAAGTAGAAATCCAACTTGATGCCGCGGTCGTCGTCCGGAATCAAATGAAACTTGATCGCGGGACCGACGCCGACCGTGGCCCTCAGCTCCGGCATGCCGTGCCGAACCCGCACATCATTCACCGGCGGCGTCCCGTCGCCACTGATGTTGAGCTCGACCAAACGGTTGTTGACCAGCAGTCCTCGCGCGCCGTTTTGATCCGCCTTGAAAAAGCTGCCGTTGTAGACGACGCGTGCCACCGGAAACGGGTAGACGGATGACCGGAGCTTAGGCGAGCGGGTAAGGCGAAGCCACCGGGTCCACGGGCATTTCGAAATACCCATCCGCGCATCGGCCACAGTCGCCGAGATGGAAGGCTAATACTCGCCTATCCGCCCGTGACGCGCGTACTTTGTACGGCCAAGCGAACGGACCTCGACGCCGTCACTTGAAAAACATCGATTGGTTCAGCGGTCCGGCAGGGCGGCGAAATCGCCGTAGCCGACGCCGGTATGCAGCGTGGTCGGCGCGGGTCCTGGCGCTGACGCCAACGGCTGCAGTATCGGCAGCGCGTCGATCAACAGTGCTATGTCCCCGGCCTCTCATCGGAACGATGCGGTGGGTCCGCGGCAAGCACCACGCAATTCCCGACGCGCGCGACGACCGCGAAGCCCGCCTCGGTCCAGACGTCCTCGAAAAAGGGATTGACGTAGCAGACGAACAACGACCGCGCTACGAGCGCAAGGGATCGCTGCACGTGCGCAACGAAGCGCTGCATGACTTCGCGATTGAACGGATTGTAGAGGTAGACCAGCAAGTGTCCCTCGGGCAGATCGACGCACGTTGCGTCCCCATGCACGAGATCGATGCGCGCAACGTCGACGCCTTTGGAGGCGGCCCGGCGCAGATTCGCCACGGCTGCGCGATGCAGTCTCGCATCGAACTCCACGCCGAGGATGCGCCGAAATGGAAGTGCAGCCGCCATGATCACTGCGCGCCCCTTGCCGGACCCGATATCGACGAACGTCAGATCCGCATGCCTCAGGGTGACCGCAGACATCGCGGCGGCGAATTCGCCCGGGTCGCTCGCGATGTGCGGTACGGCTGCATGCCGCAATGCCGCGGGAATTCGCGGATCGCGCGGGACGCTGACGCCGCCCGTGTCGACACCGTAGCGTGCGTCGAATTCACGATCGGCGATCCGCTTCCTGCTCCGCCAGGCCGACTCGGCGGCGCTGCGGGGTCGCCAGCGCAGCATCCAGGCGAGCAAGCGCTTTGCCGCGCTGCTCGCACGGGACGTCGCCGGCAGGTTGTCCCTTCCTTTTCCATCCATCTCGGTACGACTCACGAAACCGTTCTGGGGTTTGGCTCGGTCAGTCTACCGGGATCCACGGAATGCCGTCTCGTTCTCCATCGATCGGGGGTGCGCGCTGCAACACGGCGCCTGCGGGTCGAAGGGCGCGAAAGCCGCTCAAGTATTCAGCGGCAGTCCCGATACGAACAGGGAATGGCTGTTGCGGCCATCGTCAGAGACGATGCGCTGGCCACCGTCAAGGTGCCGATCAGCGGAAAGGATGGCGTATATGAAAAGGGTCAGCTCACTGCTCGTTGCGACGATACTGTCCTTCACCGCCCAGCACTCCTTTGCCCAAGAGCGCGTAGCAATCAAGAACTATCAGCATGCCAGTGCTGCTCTGCAAGGAGCCAAAGCGGTCGCGCGTGCGGGCCGCGGTCAAGTACTCGCGGTCGGCGCGTTGATGACCCAGATCTCCGAACCGAGCAACTCGGTGGTGATTATCTCGACTGTGGGTGAGGCCGACATCAAGCCGGGCATGATATTGATCATGGAGAAGCTTGACTGCGCCAAAGAGGTCTGTCTGATCGCGCGCCGTGTGACTTCGACACAGGGCAAGATTGACACCGAACCCTATCCGTCGATCGAGGGCCTCCTTTTCAGTGAGGTCAGAGCGACGGTACTGGGTGCGGTGGCCTATTCGGTCGACTTGGAAAACGATACGATTCGAGACCTACGACCCGGACACGACAAAGTCCTGTCGTTCGATGATGCCATTGGCCAGGAACGTGGGACGCTACCGCGCAGTCGCCGAATCAGGACTTGAAGACCGCCGGTACGAAACAGATGGCGTTCTCGGTTCCCAATCTTCAGGCCCGTCTCGTCGATCTCGTTGCGCAGGGCGTCGGCATCACCGCAGTCCAGCGCGACCCGCACGAGCCGATGATCCCGGAGAGCGACCCGCTCGCCGCGGGCAAACCGCCGGCGCTTTCGATTTTCATACGCGATCCGTTCGGCACGCTCATCGAGATTCTGGATCGAGATCGCGTCCCGCCATAGCGCGTACCGTTCCCCCTATGCGGGGAGCGTGGCGCAGAATACCGTGGGCCAATGGTTCGTCACCGATGCGTTGCACAACAAGGTACTCGCTCGCCTTGATCGCGACGATCCACTGAGTTCGATCGGTCGCGGCGTGATACCCCCGATGCTCGCGGTCAGTATGCGCGCCAGCGCACTGTTGCTCATCGATTCCTTCACTATTCTCGAAGCATGCACGTCGAGGCCTGCACGAGATCCGGGAATTCATCGAGCATCCGGGGGGTTCGAAATGGAACATCGTTTGGGCGCGCGAATCCCGATCCACATCCCCATTCAATGGAACCAGATGAACCAGGGACTGGTGTCAGTGGGCCTCATCACCAATGTGAGTTTGAGCGGCGGATTCGTCGCCGATTGTGATCTTCGCCTGCTCTCGCACATACAAATCGCCATTGATCTTCCTCTGCAAACGGTCGCGACCGTCATTCCCGCCTATGTGGCCCGCCGGTCCGCGGCGGGAAGCGGTATCGCATGGTGCGAATGGGCACCCCCGGCAATCGCCCGATTGTTGCGCTCCCTCCCCGCACATTCGTCGACTCTGCCGGCGCCACGGCACTTCCACAGCCGACGCGCGTAGCGGTTGTGCCGAGATGCGAATTACTCGCGATCGAGCGCAGTGATCGGTAAGTGTATCCACGTAGTGCGCATCGCAGTCATCGGCGTAAGAATAGGTGCGGAAAAAGAAGCCAGGAGGCTAACGCAATGAGTGCAGCGATGTCGCGGCGTGCGGTGGTTCGCAGCCTGCTAACCGCATCGGGAATCCTAGTTCTTGCTCAGCGAATCGACGCCGCTCAGACGTCGGCGATTGCCCCGTCAGCGGGCTCCAAGGCGCTACCGCACTTAAAGGGAACGGACTCGATGGCGGAAGCCGTCTCCTACTGTGAAGATGCCAAAGGGATCGATCGCTCTGCCGCACCCGAGTACAAGCCGGGGCAGCAATGCGCGAATTGCGCCTCGCTCAGCGGCGCTTCGTCAGATGCCTGGCGGCCCTGTGCACTGATCCCTGGCTATGCGGTCAACTCGGCCGGCTGGTGCCAGATGTACGTGAAGAAGGCCTGATCTCTGACAAGCTGCGATCGTGCAGGGGCGCGGCCGGGCACGTTTCAGATGCCGGCAGACCGAGGACCGCACAGGCTACCGGGCGTGCTGCTGAAGTCCTTTGACCAAAGCATCGAACGTGACCCGGCAGCGCGGACTCGTTCGCAGGTCTTCATGCATCGTGATCCAGGTGTCGAGCGGAAGCGAAAACTGGCGCGGGAATAATCGCACGAGTGCCTCATCACGGCGGGCGATTGCCGCCTGGCAGACGCCGATCCCGGCGCCGGCGCGGATCAATGCGAGCTGGGCGAGACTGTTGTCCGTGCGCATCGCAAAGGCCTCCCGCCGCCAGCCGCCCAACACCTTGCCCGCAGCGCGGACGAACAAGGTCGGTTGATCAAAGCCGATCAAGGCGTGCTCGGCGAGATCGGCCATGGTATTCGGCGTGCCGGCGCGCGACAGGTAGCGCTGATGGGCAAACATGCCGAGCTCGATCCGGCCAACGCGACGGGCGACGAGCAACTCTTGCCGAGGCTGTGCCATGCGTACGGCGATATCGGCTTCGCGGCGCAAAAGATCCTGCATCCGGTCGGTGAGCACGAGTTCGACAACGAGCGCCGGGTGCGCATCGCGCAGAGCGGCAATGATCGGCGGAAGCACCTCGACGCCAATGACGTCGCTTGCCGTGATCCGTACCGTCCCGCGCACGCCCGATCCTTGACTCGAGGCAACCCTCTCCAGAGCGGCAGCCGTGCTATGCATGGATTCCGCATAACTGCGCAGCGACAGCGCTGCCTCGGTAGGCATGAGGCCGGTCTGTGAACGCGTAAAGAGCGCCAGATTCAACGATTTCTCCAGGGACGCAATGTGACGACCGACGGTCGGCTGCGCGACGCCGAGCGCGCGCGCGGCTCCCGACAGCGATCCTTCATTCAGCACGGCGAGAAGGGATCGGTACATCTCCCAACCAATATCGGATGTCATACAGAATTGTATAGCCTCTAGTACGCGTTGAGCAATTCCATTGGCACCGGTCGCGGCCCCAGAATCGCCCCCGTGATTCACTCAACGGGGAACATCGAAATGGGCAGCAGCAACAGTGCGTTGATCTTGGGCGCAACCGGAGGAATCGGGGGCGAGGTGGCCCGTCAACTGATGGACGGCGGTTGGACGGTGCGGGGAATGCAGCGGCGTGCAGAACAGGCTGTCGAGCAGCGCGACGGTATGACGTGGATCCGCGGCGACGCGATGATCGCCGCGGATGTCCGCGCCGCAGCAGAAGGCTGTTCGGTGATCGTGCACGCCGTCAACCCGCCCGGATACCGGCGCTGGTCAGAGCTCGTCTTGCCGATGCTCGACAACACGATTGCCGCTGCACGTGCCGTCGGCGCCACCATCGTTTTGCCCGGAACCATCTACAATTTCGGCCGCGATGCATTGCCACTCCTGACCGAAGAATCTCCGCAGCATCCCGTCACGCGCAAAGGGGCGATTCGCGTCGAGATGGAGCGCCGACTCTCCGAGGCCAGCAAGGCCGGAGTGCGGGTCCTGATCGTGCGCGCCGGCGATTTTTTTGGGCCGGGGGCGCGAAACAGTTGGTTTTCCCAGGGGTTGGTGAAGCCCGGTAAACCGGTCATGTCCGTGAGCAATCCGAACAGCCCCGGCGTCGGGCACAACTGGTCGTATCTGCCGGACGTGGCGAGGACGATGTGTGCGCTACTCCGGCGTCGTGAGACGCTTGCGCCGTTCGCCACGTTTCATATGGCCGGACACTGGGACGCGGACGGCACCCAAATGGCCGCGGCGATTCAACGGGCCGTCATGCGCAAGACGGGCCGGCGGCCGCGTATCGCGGTCTTCCCGTGGTGGCTGATCTCGCTGGCGTCGCCGTTCGTCACGACCTTCCGGGAACTGCTCGAGATGCGCTACGTCTGGAGAGAGCCTATGCACATGGACAACGCGCGACTGACTGTTGAACTGGGACGCGAGCCGCATACGCCGCTCGACGAGGCCGTAGAGGCCACTCTGCACGCGCTCCGCTGCGTGTCGCCGTGAAGACCCTGTCGTCCAAGCCGGGCATTTGGGAGCGCATGAATCACTGGATACCATGGCGTATGCTCATCATGTCCGTCATGCTGCTGATCGTCGTGATCGTCACTCCCAGGGTCCTCGATCTCGGCATTCCGGCGGAACCCTCGGCGTGGCGCCCATCCCTCGTCGCCCTCCGAAATCTGTTGGTTGCCGGGGCCATGGCGTGGATCTACGCGTTCTCCGTCAAACTCTTGGAGCGCCGGCCGGCCATCGAGGTCAAGCCTCGTCCTCTGGACCTCTTGACCGGAACTCTGATCGGGGCTGCACTCATCAGTGCGGTTTATGCCGGGCTCTGGGTGACAGGGCACGCGTCCTTTGCCGCTGGGACGGGGACAACGGGCCTTTTCACCGCAATTGCCGGCGTATTCGGAGCGGCACTCGTCGAGCCGTTGGCATCCATCTCGGGTGGAACTTCACCGAGGGCAGCATCTATGGCGCGGCCGTCGCGGGAACGTGCGAGCGATCCACTCAATGTCCACATGCAGCAACCCGCTTCTTGAGTGAAATGTCGCAACTCCCGCGAACCGGCCGACATTTGCGGCAATCCCGTATAGGCACGAGCCGCGATTGAGCGAAAACTCTTCATCTATCATGATCTCGCGAACGAACCCCATGGACACCGCGATTACCGCCTTGCGAAGCAGCCCTCTCGGAGCCGAGCTTACGCCGTCCGAGAGCAGCGTCCTTGGAGAGCTCATCGTCCTGAAGTCTCTGAAGGACGGTGAGGTGCTCCTGCCCGAGGGCGCGCGCGACGCACTGCTGCATGTCGTCGTACGAGGGCAGATTTGTGTCGTCAAGAAAGGCGAACGCGGGCCGCAGCAATTGCACCGCCTCGAACCCGGCGACCTTGTCGGTGAGCTCTCGTTCATGGACGATGAGCCGCGCTATGCGGCGCTCGTCGCGTCGGGCCCCACCGAAGTGCTGTGCCTGAGGCGCAGCGATTTCGAGACCTTGGTCGATCACGAACCTCGAGTCGTCTACAAGACCATGCGGGCCATCATGCGGGTCGCTCACCGGGTGCAACGGCGTCTCGCGCTGCACTCGCAGGATCTTGAAAACTACGTGTATCGCTCGGGCGCCTTGTACTGACGCATCGGTTGGTCGCGCCGCGGCCACACTGCGGGAAATGCCCGGTCAGCCGCCACCGCCTGCCACCGTGCAACCTGAATCCAGCAGCAGATCGCCGCTTGGCCCGGTCCCCGTCAAGACGATGAATCCGGGACCGCTCTGATATTGCATGCCGGCGATCACCACGGTGTAGCTACCCAGGTGATGCCGCGCGTCCGGACTGAGATTCGCCACCAGTTCGAAGGGGTTCGATGCTTCGAGCCCTTGAACCGAAAGGCGCACCGCGTGAAACGGAAACCCGGCCACGGTCAGCGGCGACCAGACGTCGGTCACCTTATCGGCCGTTGCCTTCAGCGAGTCGACGACATCCTTCCGCAAGCACTCGATGTGGATGTGGAACTGATTCTGCGTCCGCGCGGCCGCGGTGGCCACGACGAGTCCCACGTCGGTTCTCGGCACATCGTGCCCGACGAGTTTCGACAGCAGGTCTCTGCCGCCCCAGGCTTCGGCAAAATAATTGGGCAGATTGGGATCGAGTAGTTCGCCGTTGTCGGTGCTCGTCATCGTCTGCGTGGGTACCAACAAATAGTGGGTTCCGCCTTCGGGATCGGCGAGCAAGGCGTAGCCGGTGCTCCCGGTCTTCGCGTCCGCGAGAAAGACTCGTTCGCACGGGGAAGGATCGTGGTGTTGCAGCCAATTGGTGACGCATTCAAGTTGGACGATCTGCTGGTAAGCGTCCCGGCCGGCGTTGGGCGCCAAATCGGGGGACTTCTGGCCCGGCGTGTGCAGGGTTCCTCGGCCGGTGGCCGACAATGCCGCGCACACCGCGGCCAAACCAATCAGCGTTTTGCGAAGTGCTGGGATCATAGGGGGCCGCATCGATCTCTTGTACCACAAACAGGATTCGGCGACTCTTCCACCGCAACGCCGTCGGCGTGCGGCGGCCTCACATGTTTCCAGTCGTGGCTACGCTGCATCGCACGCAGCCGGAACCAGCGTGCATCCCCGGCGTCCGATTTCCCGCTCGGCCCGACGACTCCGCACGGGATTATGTATACACGTGTCGGCTGCGATCAAACGCTCACGGAGACTCTCTCGATATGGACCCGCTCGGTCTTCCCGCTATCGCGGCCAAGATTGTCGAAACGCTTCTCACCTCAATAGCCAAAGTCGGGAGCGAAGAGGGCCTGGCGGCGATAAAGCGCCTCCGACGCTCAAAAACCGCCTTGGACGACCATTTGAGCAAGACCCTGAACTTATGTGTCGTTCCTGACTACCTATCTTGGAGCGCGCGAACGGATCGATGACGCGTATGTCGAACCCCTGATTGCGGATCGCGTCATCTCCCAAGAGTACCTTCCGCCGGTTGCGATCGAAGAACTCGCGCAATATCTCATCGAGACACCGATATCCCAGCATCCTCATCGACCGGCCCCATCGAGATTCGGCCCGTTTTCGACTTCGGTCACCATTTCGAAGTTGAATTTTCTCAAATTCGAGGCAATTGCCCAACAGATTCCGCGTCTGATCATCTTGGCCGAACCCGGATCTGGAGAGTCTACGTTTCTCGCGTACCTCTGCCGGCGACGGCTGCAGTTCGCATCGCCGCGACTCACCGTCTTGCTGTCGAAATACGCGATCTCCTGCAAGAATCGCCGATGATCGAAGTCGCAGTGTCGTGCCGATCCGCTGCTTTGCGCGAGCTGTGTTCGCACCACGGTATTTTGGTGAGACGGAGCATGGACACGTACGCCTTCGGACATTTCGCACTTCAAGAATACCTGGTCGGCAAGTGGTATTCGAATGAGCAGCGATGGACGAGCCTATTGAGTCGAGCTGTTGCGACGAGTGCTGCGTCTCTATCACAACGGTAGCCCCGAAGAGCAGGATATGGCGCTCGTTGCCCTCATCGGGATGCAAGATAGCGAAAGTGTGAAGAAGATTTCCCGCTCGATTGCGGGAATTCTGCCATCGGCCGAACTGTTCCGAAAAATTCTGAGACGCCCTGATGCCCCTGATTGAACATTCGGCGCGTTTCCGGACGGAGTACGACTCGAAGCCGGCCGTCGCGGCGCAACGTCGCTTGATCGGCCCATGATCCTGGTCGATGATGCTGTGCCGGAACTCGACGGCATTGCGCGAAGTGAGGCCATGGCGGGCAGGTTGTTGTGCGACGATGGCGAGGCCGGCAGACGGGGATTCGGCGACGCCGGGTCCGCGGAGCGTCGTCGCGTTCTTCGCGAGACGCTCGCTGCATTTGAGGGTTGTCAGCCGCCGGATCGCTATCATCGTCTCGCATCCGCCAACCTGGCGCGTTGGAAGTCGGCGTCACCGCCCTCCGATTTAGGCTCGACGGTTCAAGTGATACCGGGTGATTGGGGGGAAGTGACCCATGCGCTCACCAAAGAGTACGGCGCGTGCTTCGCTGTGCTCAACATGGCGAATTCTCACGTGCCGGGTGGGGCGTATGTGGAAGGCGCGGTGGCACAAGAGGAAAACATGTTCCGGCGTACGGATTGCCATTTTCGCATCGAGGCGCGGCACCTGACCGATACCGGCTTCTACGTGCCCGCCATGACCGCACTGCTATGCGCAGAGAATGGCCAAGTCTACTGCGACAGCCGGAACCCTCGTGTTTGCATACGCGCCCGGGAGAATCGGTCGGCAAAAGACCTGGGATACGCCTGGCTCCCGGAGGATGACGTCTTTCCGTTCTATGAGTTACGCGCCGCAGCGCAAGACTTGCGTGACGGCAGTCGTTTTGATGAGAACGAAGCGAGAAGGCGCATCGCGGCGCAGTTGGAGACCTTGAGGACTCATGGACTGCGTTTCGTTGTCCTCGGCGCATTCGGTTGTGGCGCCTTTCAAAATCCGGGGCATAGAGTCGCTCGGATCTACCAGCAAGAGATCGCCGCCCGTCAGGAGCATTTTACGAAGATCGCCTTCGCGATCTTCTCGGCCGGGTATGGGCCGGGCAATTTTTCACCCTTTGCTGAAGTTTTCGGCGGCTGACCCTGGCGCGTGCTCCGGAGTCTCCGGGTATGCTCCAACCGATTTGTTTGCAACAGGAGACGACCACGATGTCTGACATGACCCTCTGGGGCTTCGACGCCTCCACCTACGTCCGCTCCGTCAAGATGCTGCTGGCCGAGAAGGCATTCACGGATTTCCGGCAAATGCCCCTGAATGTGCTGCGTGGCGAGCCAAAATCGCCCGAGCATTTGCAGCGTCACCCCTTCGGCAAGGTCCCGGTGCTCGACCACGATGGCGTGCGGGTTCTCGAAACCTCCGCGATTACGCGCTATCTCAACGACATACTGCCGGGCAAATCGCTGATCCCCGGAAATGCAAAAGACCGGGCGCGGATGGATATGGTCATTGGGATCATCGACTCCTATGGCTATGCGGCGCTGCTCGGCGGGATATGCGGCTATCACCTGTTTCCTGATTTCGTCGGCGATAAGAGCGATGCGGCGCGGGCAAACGGCATTGAAAATGGCCTCACCGTGCTCAAGCTGGCGATGGATGCGAGGGACTCCTCGCCGTTCCTTGCGGGCGACTTGAGTCTCGCGGATCATTATCTGGCGCCCATTGCGTTTTATCTGTCGCTCACGCCGGACAAGGATGTGCTGTTCGATGTGCCCGGTTTTGCCGATTGGTGGACGCGGACGCAGTCACTGCAGAGCTACAAAGATACGCAGCCCGATCTGGGATGAGGCCTTCTCGGCAACGGCGCAATGCGACACGAACGAAACTCGATGATCGCTGCCCCGTTCTTTGCGGTGACTCCGCGCAGTTGCAACGCCTCGAGAGGATCAGACCTGCCAATGCCAATTCACCGAGTCCGCTTTGGGCGAATGCCGGACGGCACCGAAATCGATGCCTTCCGCCGCTCCACGGCCGCATCAAGGGCAAAGGAGACCGGCGATATACGGCGCACGCCGGTCTGTGCTTGGAGCCACAGCATTATCCCAACTCCCCGAATCGCCCGTCGGGCGCTTCAGTCGTTTTCCGTATAGAGTACCGGGGGTGGACCCGACAGTCGTGTCACCAAGTGCCATTTGGCCAAAAAACCACAGTCAGCGCTTCTGCTTCGCAGACGACTCACGCGCTTTCCTGATCTCGGGTCTTCCAGGCTTGTCGGCCTGCGCACAAACCGTCAGCAGTTCGCCAAAATACTGTTGACTCAAAGCTCTGCTCCCGATGAGCTGCGCTGCGTGCGCGGCTCCATACAATGACCGGAAGCGCCGCGGCTCCTTCTTCATGGTCGCTTCGAATTGCTCCAACGCCTTGGCGGGATCATTTACCTGCAAAAACATCTCGCCCAGCAACTCGCGCGCTGGGGATAGTGGCCCCGGCGTCAATACGCTTTTTTCAGTGCCGTCTTCCATATCCGCTGCCGACTCCATCTGCCGCAGCGCTTCCTCTTTGGCGCCGGCTGTCAAAGAGGACCATGCCGCGACGGCAACATTGCTTGAAATGGATTCTTGCCAAAGCCCTAAGCGGGTAAATGTATGTGACGGCGTATGCAGCGCATGGGGCGCGTCGGGGGCAAGTTCCGAATAGCGTTGCGCGCCGCTCAGCGCTTGCCCCGCCAGCGCCGGCACGTCGTAGGCGTGAATAATGTAGTGCGCCAGCCCGGGATGATTCGGCTCCTGCGCAAACAATCGCTCGAGAAGTCTCCCCGCTTCGAGCTGATCCGCGTAGGTCTTGTCGCGCGGATCCGCGGCGACTGCGAGCGCCAATGCGTTGAAAATCGTGGCCTCGTGATCTTCTGAATATTTCGCCGCCAGGTTGCGCATGGCGTTGCGGTAGGCGAGGATGCGTGCCTTTTGAGGCGTACTTTCGAAGTCCCCGTATAGATCGCCAACGGCCGCGAGATAGGCGCGCTCGCGATCCGTTTTGGCGCCCAGCATTTCGCCTCGTCCAGCGCTCTCGCGGCCAAGTTGCAACAGGCGCTTGTCGATGATTCCTGGGGCAAAAGGATTCGCCCAGCCGCGATGAGTTTTATCCCGTGCAGTGGTGCTAGATCGACTTCCTGGGGCGCCAAATTCACCGGTCACCTCGAGTGGCGATCACATCCTTGCGCAGGGCCTTCAGGCAGGGCTCGATCTCAGGCCGCGCGGCGTTCTTGCCGGCCGCCTGTTCTTCGTACGTGTGGCGACACTTGGCGCGCTCGAGCGCATCCCGTTGCCGATCCAAGGTCTGATCGTCGGTTGAGACACGGCCATAGCCGATTCGCATGGTGCAGAACCGTATCGGTGGTACCGTTAGCGCATCATAGATTTCGAGATTGGTTTTGCAACAGATTTAAGCCGCCTCACCGGGTTCCTACGGCTTTCGGCCGGCGGGCCTCGCGGGACCGGTCTGGCGGAAGATCGGTCCGCAAATCGCGACAGCCCAGTTTGTCCGCAGGCCGCACTGAGGCGGGAGGTCGAGCGAATCGTTGGTGGTCTGACTCATAGGCAGAACTTTTTCGGGGGGGACGGATACGCATGATAAGAAGCTACTTGATTCTCAATATTCGCGCCTTGGACTATTTGCCGCTGCTGGAGCGCTGGTTGATGAAGGACCACGCGCCCGAGATCATCAGTCAACCCGATCCGATCCTGGAACGCTACGTCAGCTGTCGAGCGCTATCGCGCGCTGCCCATCAGCCCGTTCCTGCTTGAAGCACCCACCGAAGAATTCAAGAACCACCTGCATCCCTACGTCACCACCGCCTGAGCCCCATGTACACCATCCAATCGCAGACTTCCCCGCGGCAGTACGAGCCGCTGTTCGGCCGTAACGTGTCTATTCCCGTACGGGCTGGCTTCGACATCGATGCCCACATCGTGCGGCCCGACGCGCCGGGTCGATTTCCGGCCATCGTCAGCATTCATCCGTTCGAGAACGACCGGCAGTTCGAGCCGATCATCCCCAAGGCCATCAATTCGCAGGACGTGGTTCTGGAGGGCGGCGACTTCAACTTCTACGTGCGCCGCGGCTACGTGATCGTCATGTGCAATGCGCGTGGCACGGGTCGCTCCGGCGGCGAGTTCGAACATATGGGCAACGGCCTGATCGAAGACTACTACGACGTCATCGAGTGGGTCGCCCGGCAGCCCTGGTGCAGCGGCAAGGTTGCCAGCTTTGGCACTTCTTACTTCTCAATGACCGCCAAGCGGGTGGCCGAACTCAAGCCACCGTCCCTGACCACCGTGTTTGCTCCGTTCGGTGTGACCGACCAGTACCGCCAGGCGATCTTCCAGGGCGGCATATTCGCCTTCGTGTTCCATCAGTTCTGGCTGAAGAAACTCTCCAACCTGCGCGTCAGCAAGGCCTGGCGCGAGCGCATCGGCCACGACGAATTCAACCGCCGCGTCGCAATCGCCTTGAAGGATCCCGAGATCAGCATTCATCCGCAACTGGTGAACGTGCTCGAGAGCCCCGACGAAGGCGGCAACATGCTCATCGTCGAATACATCCTCAATCAGCTCGACACCGATCTGTACAAGGACAAATCGCCCTCCTACACGACTTCACTGGATATTCCCGGCTATTTTGGCGGGTGCTGGGGCATGCACATGCTCCACCTTCCCGGCGATATCGAAAGTTTCGAGCGGTGGTCCGGCCCGAAGCGTCTCACCATCGGCCCCCCGTATTACCTCGACCGGCCCGTGTATCAATACCAGGAGGAATCGTTGCGCTGGTTCGACCATTGGCTCAAAGGCATCGACACCGGGATCATGAATGACCCGCCGGTCCGGTTGTTCATCCAGAATTCGGGTGAATGGAAGTCGGCGAACCAATGGCCGCTGCCGGAGACGCGCTGGATCGAGTTCTACCTGCACCGCGACGGATTGCTGTCGGAGCACGAACTCTGGCCTGACGAGGACTCCAGCGGCTTCGTCGAATCGCCCACTGAACACGGATCGCTGGTGTTTCGCACGCCGCCGATGGTTGAAAACACCGAGATTTGCGGACCGCTGGCGCTCAACTTGTTCGCGTCGACCACCGACACGGAGGTGCTCTGGTTCGTGACGCTCTTCCAAGAGTTCGGTGAGGGTACGGAGCAGATCCTGACGCGCGGCTGGCTGCGGGGCTCGCAACGTCAGGTAGACCCGGCGCGCTCGAAGCCCTGGCAGCCTTACCATCCGCATGATCGACGCGAGCCGCTGGCGGCCGGCCAGGTATACGAATTCAACATCGCGATCGTCGCGACGGGCGTGCTGCTCAAGGCAGGGATGCGGCTGGGATTGCGCATCAAGGCGACTGACCGGGACGCGCAAGCCGCCGATTTTCTGGACAATCACGCCTACGGACACCTGTGGCGGGAGACCACCGCCTCCATCACGGTCATGCACAACAATCGGTATCCCTCGCACCTGCTCGTCCCCGTTACACGGGGCAATCTGTTGGGCACGTTCATGTCGGGTGGCAAGATGCCGCCGATGCAGCGGCATTGAACTCCTTGACAGCGCTGCGAACTCGAAGCGGTGAGCCCGCGCGCGCCGGCCCATCTGACGCTAGGTCGTTGGCCCGATCCCGCGCCCGGCGATCGCCTTCTGAAAATCGGCGGCTTGGAGCATCGAACTCACGGTGTTGACCACGGCGTCCGAAAGCACCTCGTAGTAGTTCTCCGCGCGGTATGAGCGACCGAAGCGGGTGGCGTCGCCGGAGGCGAGACCGTTCCACAGAGTCTTTCCCTCTTGATCGACCACCGTGAGGTGAATTTCCACGGTGGACTTGTACGTGGAATCCTCGCGCACGAAGAACTTCTTGACCTCCCCCTTGATGGTCACGTCTCCGTCGCTGTCGAGCGTCTTCACGCCAGCCTGGTTGAATAGCTGGCGGATGTTCTTGCTCACGAAAGTGCCCACATCATCGGTGGTGCTGACGGGTTTAGGGGTGTCGTCCTCCCGGTTCTCGCCGATGATCTCCTTGTTGTCGCGATCGTCGGTGAAGGGCGCTATCGTCACCGACCCGCCGGTCATCTGCATGGAGCCGAGCTGCAGGGTTGACGTGGGTCGCCATTCGAGAGGGATATGCTCGAGCAGCTTCGACTTCGACGATGAGGTCACTGAAACGCACAGCAAAACGGCGGTCGGTATCATGCGGTTCATGGCGATGGTCTCCCGATGACTATTGCGTGCATCTTACCTGCGGCGACGGGCGCGTGGTTTACCGCGGACTCGGCTGCGCTGCAGCCCCCTCGGCAATGAACACGCGGGGCCCGCGGGTCCGGTAGAGTCTGGTAGGCTCCGAGTGATGCGCCCGTTGATCGCCATTTCAGTCCTTGCCATTTTGCAGATGCTCGCCAACCGGACACTGGCCGATGCCCCGCCACGGCTCGAGGTCGCGGTCGCTGATCCGAGTGCGCCACTGACATTCATCGCCTACGGCGATACTCGCTTTACGCAGCGCGATGGCGTGGCGAACGCCGTCGCTCGCCGTGCGCTGGTTGCGAGGGCGACAAGCGAAACGCCGGCAGCGATTTTCATCGGCGGGGATCTCGTTTTCGAGGGCAGCAATCCCGAGGACTACGAGACCTACCGGTCGGAGACCGCCGCTTGGTCCCAGGCGAAAATCCCGATATTTCCGGCGCTGGGTAACCATGAGTTCCGGACGTGCGAACAGAACTCGACCCCTTGTCTCCTGAACTGGTGGAGGGAGGCTGCCCCAAGCGCGGTGCGTTCCTTCCGCTGGTACTCGGTGGTTGTCGGGCCGAAAGTCCTGGTACTCCTTCTGGACTCCGATTCCTCCCTCAAGCCCGGAAGCGAGCAACGGACTTGGTTTGAACAGCAGATGAGCAATGCCGGATCCCCGGTGAAATTCGTCTTGGTCGTGCTGCACTATCCGCCTGTTCGGGATCCCATCTTTCCGAGGGCCAAAGACGAACGGGAAATTGCGCGCTATCTGTCCAAGCATGCACATTCGCTGCACGCGCGGGTCGTCGTCGTCAGCAGCCACATACACAACTACGAGCGATTTCGCCGCGACGATGTCACCTATTTGGTCAGCGGCGGGGGCGGAGCCAAGCCCGTACCCGTGCTTCGCCTGTTTGGAGAACTTTCCAAGCTGCATACCGCTGAAAACTTTCACTTTATCCGCTTCCGGCTCGAGGGCGAGGATCTGCGAGGGACCATCGTGCGATTCGACCCAGATCGGAGTTCCGAGACCGCGTGGTCGGAGCCGGATCGTTTCGACGTCAAAGCGATGGACAAACGGTTGCCTGAAAGGAATGGGAAGGCACGATGAAACCTCACATCACGATACTGATGGTCACTTCAATCGATGGCCGGCTGCACCCGAGTCGCTTCACGCAGAGTCCCGATGGGACGCGCAGCGACTGGACTGCCGAGTACGAGAAAACCCATGCCTCGCTTCAAGCGAACGCCTGGCTGGTCGGGCGTGTCACGATGGCAGAGATGAGCCGAACCGGTCCCCACGCACCGTCCGGTCCGTGGAAGGTTGAACGACCGATCCACGTTGCTCGCACGGATGCTGCCACGTTCGCCGTTGCGCTCGACCCTTCCGGCAGGCTTCACTTTCAGGGCGGGAAGCTCAGCGGCGACCATGTGATCGTCCTCATGGGGCCGGCGGTCCCGGATAGCCATCTCGCTGAGCTTGCCGCTGATGGCGTCTCGTACATTGTTTCTGCCGGCGCGGATCTCGACATACCGAGCTTGCTGGATTTGCTTGCCCGGGATTTTGGCATTGATAACCTCGTGGTCGAAGGCGGCGCCAAGACGAACGGCGCTTTTCTGGCGGCCCAGGTCGTCGACGAGTTGCGGGTCTTGGTCGCGCCCGCACTCGATGGAGCGGCGCAAGTGGAGGGCATCGTGGATTATCGCAATGGCCTGGCGGGGGTGGTGAGGCTGCAACTGAAGTCCGCGGAGGTGCTCGACCACGGCGTGGTCCAACTCGCGTATGCGGTGTTGCCTCCAAACCCTTGAGGCCGTATCTGCCGGAGTTCTCCAATTGTGACGATTGAGATCGAAAGAAGATTCCGGGTGTCGAGCGACGCCTGGCGCGAAAGCGTGGCTCGTTCGACGCGCATCACCCAAGGCTATCTCGCCATCACGGAGTATTCGGTGATTCGCGTGCGCGTTCGCGACACTTCCGGGTACGTGACGATCAAGAGCCGTGACGGCGGACTCGCTCGGGAAGAGTTTGAATATTCGATCCCTCTGAATGATGCTGGATCGCTTCTCAAGTTGTGCGGTCAAAGGATCCTCGAGAAAATCCGCCACGAGGTCAGCTTCGCCGGTTACTGTTGGGAAGTCGACGAGTATTTGGAACCCTTCGAAGATCTCATCATTGCGGAAGTGGAAATGCAATCCGAAAGCGAGGACCCACCGCAACCGTCTTGGATCGGAGAAGAAATCACGCACGACGGAAGCTTTTCCAACGCCGCGCTGGCTCAACGAGTCGAGGCTTTACGTCGCCCCAGAACTTGACGAAGACGACTCCGATCAGCGGAGGTTCGGCGTCGTCCGGGTAAGCCGCAACCGGCATCGGCCCGGTCGCGGCTCGAGCCTCCGTCAACCGGCCTTGACTCTGCTGGCCTGCGCCGCAGCGATCTGAGGGGCGATTTGCCTCATGGCGCGCGCGACGGCGGTCTCACGACAAGCGCGCTCCCGGCTGGTCCGTTCCAGGTCTCGCGAACTGTCGTTGCCGCATACGACTTGAGCTGCTTGCTGCAAGCGGCTCTGCAACGCGCGCACGCCCGCGCGCGTTGCAAGATTCAAGTCATCGTAGTGTACGGTAACGCTGCTCGTCGTCCAGGCCGCGGATTCCGCCCCCACGACGGCGGTGGGGGTGGCGGCGGCGCCGACGCCCGCGAGGGCGAAACTCAAGATCGTGATGGCGCAGGATCCGGTTGGGATAAGAGGGCTCATGGCATGTCTCCTGGCTGAGTGATTTGCGACAAAACCATTTAACGCCGGCGTCGCGGGCAGCGTCTGCGCCCAGTCATCGAGGTGGTCCCCGTGAGCGACGGATTCGTCCCAGGGACGCACCGCGACTGCCGCGACCGCCGCCATTTGCGCTACGCTTCGTGCCATGAATGACGCGGCCCACCCACCCCTCAGCGGGCGCAAAATTGCCGGCGGCCTCACTGTCCCCCAATTCATCGGGGTCGCCTGCCTGTTCTGGGCGTTCGTGACGCTCTCGAACATCGTATATGCCTACGGCATGCGCCTGGCTCTCGGTGCCGCGAACGCCGATACGCATTTCGCGTCCTGGGACGCTCGAGTTCTGCAGCACCTATTTCTGCTTCCAGTCTTCCTTGCTGCCGTGTGGACCTCTCTGCGCATTCAGTGGCGCCCACCGTGGCTCGCGGTGCCACTACAATGCGGCCTCGGCATCGCGTTCGCCGGTATCGCCTATCCGGCGCTGATCCTCGGCATCCGCATCGCGGGGTCCTCGGATTTCGATCAACACATGCAGCAACACGCCCTGCACGGGCTGTTCACGCAAAGCTTCTTGTCCCTTTGGCTCGCGAGTTTTGTGAGTTTTCTGCCGGCGTACGGATTCGGCGTGGCCATGATCACCGGCTTTTCGCTTTACAGCCGCGTCCGCGACGCCCAGCTTCAAGTTGCCGCGCTGGAGCGCGAGTGGAGCGCAGCCCGGCTTGCTGCATTGCGCATGCAGCTCTCCCCCCATTCCCTGTTCAATTTGTTGCACACGATTCGCGGCAACATCGAATGGGACCCGAAGGCAGCGCAATCGATGGTGGTACAGCTCGCGGATTTGCTGCGCCGTTTGCTGCGCGCGGGAGATCGCGACTTCTCCCTGCTAACGGACGAACTTCACCTCGCTTCCTTGTATCTCCGGCTGCAACAAAAGCGGTTCTCCGATCGCCTGAGCCTGAATCTGCCTGATCCTGGCGGGATTCCGGCCGTCTGGGTACCGAGTCTCATCCTGCAACCCTTGGTGGAGAACGCCGTGCTGCATGGGCTCGAAGGCCATCGAGGCGCCGTCAACATTCGCATCGGGATTCGCGAGACTAGCGATTCGCTTCTGCTCGAGATCGTCAACGGAATGTCGACCGACATCGCGCCTGGCGAATCGGGCATCGGTCTCAACAACGTCCGCGAGCGATTGACCGTGCAGTTTCCCGCGCAAGCGCGGCTCTCGACGTTCGTCGAGAACGGGCATTGGCGGGCGGAAATTTCCATGCCGATCATCCGAAACGCGCCGTCGCTTACGGCCAAGGTCGCGTAATCGTGGACGTGATCATCGTCGATGACGAGCCCGGCGGCCGGCGCACGTTGCTCGAACTCTGTGCGGACGAGGCCGATTTGCGGGTCATCGGCGACTATGGCGATGGCCACTCGGCCCTTGCCGCGATCCGCGCTCGCGCGCCGCATTTGTTATTTTTGGACATTCAAATGACGCCTCTCAACGGCATCGCGCTGGCGCGCGCGCTCGACCCCAACGGTTTGCCGTCCATCGTATTCGTCACCGCCTATGACGACTACGCGCTCGAGGCCTTTGAGGTGTGCGCCGTCGACTACCTGGTCAAGCCCTTCGACCAGGAGCGCTTCCATAAGACGCTGGCACGCGTGCGGTCTCGGCATGCCCCTGGGGACGGCCAAGAACGTCGGGCGACGCTCGAAGCGCTGCTCTCGCAACTCGACCGCGGCGAGCGGTCGAGTGCCGAGAATCAGCCCCGCCTGCTCGCCGAGTTCGACGGTCGCCTGCATGTGCTCGATGTCGCACAAATCGAGGCCATCGAAGCGGATCGTAATTACGTGGCGATCCGTGTGGGTCGCGATCGCTATCACGCCCGCAGCACGATGAGCCAGGCCGAGGCCGCCCTGCGTTCGCAACCCATGCTGCGTGTCAGTCGCTCATGTCTGGTCAACATGAACCACCTCAAGGAGGTCAATCGGACGCTGCGCGGCGATTACATTCTCGTTCTGGCCGGCGGTGCGACGGTTACGAGCAGCGAGGGATTTCGAACGAAGGTTCGGGCTCAGCTGAGCAAATGGCGCTTTGCACCCTGCCCCTGAACCAAGCGATGAGCGAGGATCCGCCGGAACATGAGCACGCGGAAGAGCCAAAACACGGTCCATATTGGTATAAGCCAGGTAGAACGTGATCTCAGCGGTATCAGACTTGTGGTGTACGCTGTTGTGCCTCGATTGAGCGTGGGATCGCAGATTCCTCGATGTTAGTTTGCGGCCGACGTCGGAATAATGACCAGATACATTGATTGAATGATGCTTTGATGACGGCGCCGGACTCACTTCTGACACTCCACGGGCTGCGCAAGGCTTTTGGCGCCACGCCGGCGCTCGCCGGCGTTGACTTGGAGGTCCAGGCCGGCCGTATTCTGGCCCTGATGGGGGCGAACGGGGCCGGCAAATCGACTTTGGTCAATATAGTATCCGGCGCCTATCTGCCCGACGCGGGCCGGATGATATTGCGGGGACGCGCCTTTGCGCCCGCGTCGCCGGCCGATGCGGCGCGTGCCGGCATCGCCACGGTCCATCAATCCACCCAACTCGCGGGGACGCCCGGTCTGACCGTGGCCGACGCCCTCCTGCTCGATCGATTTGTCGCCGCGGACGCGCCGCTGTTCGTATCGCGCCGGTCGGTGCGCCGCGCGGCGGCGGTGGTGGCCGCCCAGGCCGGGTTCGACCTGCCGCTCGACCGGGATTTCGCCGAGATCGGCCCGGCCGACCGGCAGATGTTGGCCATCGCTCGTGCCCTGTCGCGGGACGCCGCGGTGCTAATCCTCGACGAGCCGACCGCGAGCCTATCGGCGCGGGAGGCGGCACGGCTTTTCAGCGTGCTGGAAAGCTTGCGGGCACGCGGGCTGGCGATCGTCTATATCTCCCATCGCAACGGTGATATCGCGCGGCTGGCCGATCGCGCCGTGGTGCTGCGGGGCGGCCGCATTGCAGCCGACTTGCCGCGTCCTATCGACCTGTCGGCCGCACTGACCGCGATGATAGGCCGGCCGATCGACAGCCTCGCGGCGGAGCGACGCGCGTGCGGCGAGATCATTCTCGAAGCGCGGGGCCTGGTGCTGGCGGCCGGCCGGCCGCCGCTGGAACTGACCCTGCGGGCAGGCGAGGTGGTCGCACTGACGGGCCCGCTCGGGGCTGGAAAGAGCCGCCTGCTGGCGGCCATCGGCGGCGCGGCGCCGATCGCGGGCGGCGAACTGCGACTCTGCGGCAACACGTTCCGGCCGCGCTCGCCGCGTGAGGCGATTGCCGCCGGCGTGGTTCTCGCAGGACCGGACCGGCACCGCAGCTCGTTCGTGCCGTCGGATTGGCCCGGTGGCTCGGTGGCCGAAACCATCTCCTTGCCGCATTTGCGGCGGTGGTTTCCGGCGGGAATGCTTGTCGGCGATAAGGAACGCCGGGCCGCGACGGATGCCATCGCCCGTTTGGGGATCCGCGCGGCCCGGCCGCATGCGCGCATTGCAAGTTTGTCCGGCGGCAACCAGCAGAAGGTCGTGCTAGCCCGCTGGCAGGCTGAGCCCGCGCGGGTGCTGCTGCTGGACGAGCCGTTTCAGGGCGTCGATGTCGGCGCCAGGGCCGACATCGTCGCAGCTCTGCGCGCGGAACGCGCCTCCGCCACGCTCGTTGCCACCAGCGACCCGGAGGAAGCGCTGCAACTCGCCGATCGGATTTTCGTCATGGAGCGGCATGGGCTGACGCCCTGGAAGAACCGCGAAGGTTTCGCGGCGTGAACGACGAGGGCGCAAGCGAACTCGAGACGCGTTCCGTCGCACTCGGCGAGCCGGCTCAGGCGCGAGTGGGGCGAGCGACCCGCCGGATCCGGCAGGCGGGCCTGTTAGTGCTGCTGGCGGGCATGGTGGTGGGTTTCGCGCGCGCCGACCCGGCGTTCATGCACCTCGCCAATCTGATGAGCGTTCTGCAGTCCGTCTCGGTGGTAGCGATCCTGGGCGCGGGCGTCACCGTGACGCTCGCAGTGGGTGGGTTCGACCTGTCGATTGGCGCGGTTGCTGCCTCCGGCGTCATGGCGGCGAGCTATGCCATGGTGGTCTGGCGCCTGGATGCGATCGCCACGGTACCGATGGTGCTGGCCTTTGGCGCCGGCGTGGGCTTAGTCAACGCCGGGTTGATCATCTGGCTGCGCATTCCGGATCTGCTGGCGACGCTCGCGATGAATTTCCTGCTGACGGGGTTACAGCTCATCCCGACCGCCGGGCAATCGATCTCAACCGGACTGACCTTGCCCGACGGTGAAACCGCCAATGGTGTGTTCGACCCGCATTTCCTGGCGATCGGACGGGCGAGGCTCGGAGGCGTGCTGCCTGTGCCGGTGCTCCTCATGCTGGGGATCGCGGTGGCGCTGCATGTGCTGACCCAACACACGCGCTTCGGCCGGCTGCTCTATGCGATCGGCGGTAATGAGGTGGCGGCGCGATTCGCGGGCGCACCGACCCGTCGGCTGCGGCTGACCGCCTATGTGATTTCGGGAACGCTTGCGGCCCTGGGCGGCCTGGTGGTCGCCGCCCGCGTGGGCCGCGGGGACGTCTCGTCAGGCGCGTCGCTGCTGCTCGATGCGGTCGCGGCGTCGCTGATCGGATTTGCCGTGCTGGACCGGCGTTACCCGAACGTGTTTGGGACGGTCGTGGGCGCGATTTTCGTCGGTGTGCTGCTGAACGGGCTGACCATGCTGAACGCACCGTACTACACCCAGGACTTCGTCAAGGGTGCGGTGCTGGTGGGCGCACTGTCTCTCACCTTCGGCCTCGGACGCCGCCCTTAGGTAGATTCATTTTTTTGGGGGTGCGTGATGAAGATCCTGCTGTCCACCTTGATCTGCCTCTCGATCGCGGCAAGCGCCTTCGCCGCCGGCATTGCCGGTGCGCCCCCGCCCTTTGATCAGGGCGGCGTGAAAATCGCACTGGTGCGCTATCTCTCGGCGGGCGATTTCTTCCAGGCCTATGAAGCCGGCGCCAAGGCTCAGGCACGCGCGTTGGGGCTGGACCTGCGGCTGTTTCCCGGCCGACAGAACGCTTCGGAACAGCGGACACAAATCGAACAGGCGATCAATCTCGGCGTCAAGGCCATCGTGATTGACCATGGCTTGCCGGAATCATTGAAGGACGTGGCGCAAAAAGCGCTCGACGCCGGCATCAAGGTCGTCGCCTTCGACGTCAATCTGGACAACCCGAAAATCCCGCAGGTGGAGCAGAACGACCACGCCCTGTCGCGCCTGGCGTTGCAGCAGGCGATCAAGGAAAATGGGGTGGCCTTCAAGGCCGGCTATGCGTACGTGCCCGGCTTTGCTCCACTCGACCGGCGGGACGAGACCTGGCGGGAGATCAAGGCGGCCAATCCGGGCATTGTCGAGCGGGTGCGTATCGGCGTGGTCAACGACACCACTGCCACGTCGACCGCCGATCAGGCCAAGGCGGCGTTGCGGGCGCACCCGGAGATCACCGTGTTCTTTGCACCGTGGGACGAAGCTGCCCGGGGCGTGAAGCTGGCGCTCGGGGAGCTCGGCCTCGCCGACAAGGTCAAGATCTACTCCGGTGACATCTCTACTTCCGATCTCGCCGAGATCACCGAGCCGGGAAGCCCGTGGGTTGCGACTGCCGCGACCAATCCGGCGGTGGTCGGCGCGGTGTCGATTCGTGCCGCGGCAATCGCGGTGGCCGGGGGGACCCTGCCGCACGATATCGTGGTGGAGCCGACCTTGCTGACCCAGGCGGAATTGCAGCAGGGCAAAATTCACACGATGGAGGAACTGAATGCGAAGCTTCCAGCATTCGGCCATTCGCAGGCGGCGACGGCGCGCTGGATTCCGGCTCAATGAGCCGCTTCATCGCGATGGCCATTTGCGTGCCCCAGCCATTCGCGCGCCCTGCGGAAGAATGCATCCGATGCAAACGCCGTACAATTCGCCTACCATATTGACTGGAAGTTCGACCCCACCGCACAGAAACTGAAGTTCAATGGCAGCCACCCTACCCACCACCGAACACCGGACTGAAACCCTGGGCACCCAGATCGTTGATGGGGTGCAAGTTGCGAAAACCCCACCGTTGCCGGTATTTGCAACGTTCGCCGAAGAGCGTCTGCATCGCAAACAGCGACTCGCCTCTGCCTTTCGCCTGTTCGCCAAGTTTGGATTCAGTGAAGGTGTCGCCGGCCATATCACCGTCCGCGATCCGGAACGCGTCGATCATTTCTGGGTCAATCCCTTCGGTATGCATTTCGGACTTGTCCGGGTTTCCGACCTGATCCTGGTCAACGAGCACGGGGTCGTGGTCGAGGGCAAACATCCCGTCAATGAAGCGGCGTTCGCGATCCACTCCAGGGTACACATGGCGCGGCCGGACGTGACGGCTGCTGCGCACGCGCATTCGCTCTATGGCAAGACCTGGTCTACGCTCGGACGACTGCTGGATCCGCTGACACAGGATGCTTGCGCTTTTTTCGAAGACCATAGTGTTTTCGACGACTACACCGGGGTGGTCTACGATGTGTCGGAAGGCGATCGCATTGCTGAGGCGCTGGGCCCTCGTAAGGCTGTGATCCTGCAGAACCATGGCATTCTGACCGTAGGGAAAACGGTGGATGAAGCGGCATGGTTTTTCATCACGATGGACCGCTCCTGTCAGTCTCAGTTGATGGCCGAAGCCGCCGGCAAGCCCCGCCCGATCTCGCATGAGAGCGCGAGAGTCGCCCAGAAACAGGTCGGCAATGCGCGCGTGGGCTGGTTCCAATATCAACCGCTGTGGGACTTGATCGTTCGGGAGCAGCCCGATCTCCTCGACTAGGGTTCGCACACTCCGCCTCCGGGCAAGCGCCGTGTCGGTGCTGTTCGCGGTGCTCATCGGCTGCGGACGCGGTCACGACGGCGGTGACCTGCGCATCGGCGTCAAGATCGTGAGCTTCAACGACTATATCCAGCCGAACCTTGCCCTGGCCAACGGCGAACTCGACGCCAATTTCTATCAGCATGTCCCGTTCATGGAGGAGTTCAACCGCGATCATGGCACGCACTTCGTCGCCGTTACGAAAGTCTTCATTGCGCCGCTCGCCATCTATGCGGGCCGTGCCAGGTCCCGGGCGGCGCTGCCGGATCAGGCCACGATCGCCATACCGAACGACCCCACCAACGGCGGCCGTGCCCTCCTCCTGCTCGAGTCTGCAGGCCTGCTGAAGGTCCGCGCGCATCCTCCCGGCAAACCGATCGATCCGCCCACGGTAGAGGACATCACCGACAATCCCAGACACATTCGGATCCGGGAGCTCGAGTCGGCGCAAGTGGCGCGCGCGTTACCGGACGTCGACTTCGCCGTGATCAATACGAATTACGCGCTGCCTGCCGGCTTGAATCCCGCCAAGGACTCGCTCTTCCGCGAGACCTCCGACTCGCCCTACGTCAATGTGCTGGCGGTGAATGCTGGCCGCGAGAACGATCTCACGATTCACGCCGTCGCGGAGGCACTGAATGCGCCCGCGGTGCGGCAGTTTATCCTGACGAAATATCAGGGCGCTCTCGTCCCGGCGTTCTAGATCGCGATCTCGAGCGCGGTCCTGGGACCCCGCCGCCCCGATTCTGCCTGGCCCAGCCCGGTTTTCGCAGGTTTGCGAAAAGCCTTACCATCCCGATGGACTACTGATATTTTACACGGCGCGAGTGCCGAGTTCGCACCATGTCTGCACGGGACCCATTGATCCATGTTCGACTCGAGACTATTGCGCTTGGATCCGCTGGATAACGTCTTGGTGACGATCCAGACCTTGGAAGGAGGCGATTGCGTGACCATCGACGGCCGGGAGATCACGGTACCCTCGAGGCTCACGCTGGGCCATAAGCTGGCGGCGCGCGATATCCGCAGCGGGGAGAAAATCCTCAAATATCACATGCCGATCGGATCGGCGACGCGTGACATCGCTCTCGGCGAGCACGTGCACTTGCATAACATGAAGAGCGACTACATCGACACGGTCGAAATGCTGGCGCGGCACTCTTTAGGACGGTCGATATGATCGTCACGGACCATGCCTACCTGCGGTCCGATGGACGCAAAGGGATTCGCAACCACTTGCTGGTGGCCTACCTGGTCGAGTGCGCCCACCACGTCGCGCGGGAAATCGTTTATCCCTACCGTGAGTCCGGGGTCGAACTCATTGGATTCGGCGGCTGCTATCCGAACGCGTATGCCGCGAAGATGATGCGGCAACTGTGTACTCATCCGAATGTCGGTGGCGTTCTGTTGCTGTCTCTGGGATGCGAAAGCTTCAAGCGGAACGAGCTCAGCGACGCCATCGCCGCCTCTGGCCGGCCGGTCGAAACGTTGGTCATTCAACAAAGCGGTGGAACGCGCAAGACGATCGAACAGGGCAAGGTGCTCGTGCAGCAACTCCTGCGCCAAATGGCCGATGTGCCGCGCGCACCCCTCGAGATGCGCGAGTTCATCGTCGGTACGATTTGCGGCGGCAGCGATGCGACCAGCGGAATCACTGCGAATCCCGGCGTCGGCCGCGCCTTCGACCGACTGGTACGTGAAGGCGCCAGCGGCATCTTCGAGGAGACCGGCGAGTTGATCGGCTGTGAGGCCATCATGGCGGAGCGTGCCGTGACCCCGGAACTCAGCGCCATCCTCGAGACCGCAGTCACCAAGGCGGCGGCCTATTACACCGTGCTGGGCCACGGCAGCTTCGCCACCGGCAACGCCGAGGGCGGCCTCACGACGCAAGAGGAAAAAAGCATGGGAGCCTACGCCAAGAGCGGCGGCTCGCGTATTTCGGGTCTCTTGAAGCCCGGTGACGTGCCTCCGGTCGGAGGGCTTTATCTCCTGGACGTCGTGCCCGATGGCGAAGTCCGCTTTGGATTCCCCAACATCAATGATAACGCCGGAATCGCCGAGCTGATTGCCTGCGGCTCACACGTGATTTTGTTCACGACCGGTCGCGGCTCCGTCGTGGGGTCGGCGATCTCGCCCGTCATCAAGATCTGTGCCAATCCGGAGACGTATCGACGGCTGAGCGACGACATGGATGTCGATGCCGGCAAGATCCTCGAGGGGCGCGGCTCCCTGGATTCCGTGGGCAACGAGATTTTCGAGTTGTCGCTGGCGGCGGCCCGCGGCGAAAAATCGAAGTCCGAGGCGCTGATGCATCAGGAATTCGTCTTGACCTACAAGACCTTCGAGCCGATCGGGCCTTCGTGTTTGCCGCGCCTTTGAGCGCGCGCGTCGGATCCCAAGCGCTGCGACCGACCGGTCTTCAGGCGGCATCCACGCCGATCACCGCTTTGACCTCGAGAAAGTCGCGCAGACCGTGTTCGCCCCACTCGCGTCCATTGCCCGACATCTTGAAGCCGCCAAAAGGGGTATGCATGTCCCCGGAGTTGCCGTTCAAGGATACTTGTCCGGCCCGGATGCGGCCGCCGACGCGCCGCGCTCGCACCGTGTCTTCGGACCAAATATAGGCGGCGAGCCCGTACGGCGTGTCGTTCGCAATCTGAATGGCCTCGTCCTCGGTTTCATAAGGCAGGATGCACAGCACGGGACCGAAGATTTCCTCGCGCGCGACGGTCATCTGATTGTTGACCTCCGAGAAGATCGTAGGCCTGACGTAGTAGCCCGTGCTCAAGGCCTCGGGCCGCCCGGAGCCGCCGCAGATCAGGCGCGCACCCTCGGCGATTCCTTTCTCGATATAAGCCTCGACGCGTTCGAACTGTCGCTTGGAGACCAAGGGACCGAGTTGGGAGCTCGCGGACGACGGATCCCCGACGATCACCGCGGCGGCGACGCGCGCGGCGATCCGCTCCACTTCCGCGAGTTTCGCGGCCGGCACCAGCATCCGCGTCGGAGCGCTGCAGGATTGACCGGAATTTCGGAACACGTCCAAAACGCCCCACTCGACCGCCTTGTCGAAATCCGCGTCATCGAGGAGTACGTTTGGCGATTTTCCGCCGAGTTCCTGGTGCACGCGCTTGACCGAGGGCGCCGCCGCCCTGGCGACTTCGGTCCCGGCGCGCGTCGAACCCGTGAACGACACCATATCGATATCCGGGTGGGAGGACAGGGCTGCGCCCACGTGACCGCCGTCGCCATTGACGAGATTGAACACGCCCGCCGGGACGCCGGCCTCGTGCAGGACTTTCGCCCAGAGGATCGCGCTGAGCGGCGAGTATTCCGAGGGCTTGAGCACCATCGTGCAACCGGCCGCGAGCGCCGGCACGACCTTGGCTGCGACTTGATTCATCGGCCAATTCCACGGCGTGATCAACGCACAGACGCCGACCGGTTCGTAGACCAACCGGGTGCTGCCATGCACTTCCTCGAATTTGAACGTCTTCAATATCTCGATCATGGCGCTGATGTGGCCCACGCCGACACCCGTCTGCAAGCCCTTCGCGAGCGTGATCGGGGCGCCCATTTCGATCGAAATTGCCTGGGCGATTTCGTCGTAATGCGCCTCGTAGGCGGCGAGGATACGCTCCATGAGCGCCAGCCTGACGGCGGGCGTGGTGCGCGAATAGCTCTCGAAGGCGCGCTTGGCCGCAGCGACCGCCCGATCGACATCGGTCGTGCTACCGAGGGAGATCACGCCGGCGGGAGCCTCGGTTGCCGGATTGATGACCTGGAATTCCTTGGGCACGGCCGGATCGACCCATTGCCCGTCGATATAGAACTGCCGATTGTCATACCCCATGGCGATCCCCCTCATACGATTGACTGTCTTGTCGCGGCATTCTAACCTGCCGCGAATTCGCGAACTATCGTCCTGGGGGCAAGACTTGGTCGAACAGGCGATAGACATCGCTCGATGATCCGGCATGCGAACCAAAGCAGGCGCATACGGTGCGGAGCGTCGCCCTGGCGCCGGTTCATCACGTTCCGATACCTTCGTAGAAATCAAGGAATCGGACCATCGCATTCCACCGAGGCCATCGAGGACGCCGCCATATGTATAGGACATCGATTACTCCCTGGAAGCCGAGCAAAACCCAGATCCTCGCAGCGCGTAACAAGGGCATACCGGATCTCGCCGCCAAAAACCTCATCGTGCTCTTTGCGGGCATCAACCCCGGCCTCTATACCGCCGCCATCGGCCGACACTTCGGCCGCCCTGGAAATCGCTTTTGGCCCGCCCTGCACGGCGGCGGATTCACTCCTCGCCTCTTCTCCCCTTTTGAGGAATCCCTTCTTCTCGACCTCAAGTTCGGCATTACCAACATCGTTGATCGCGCCACTGCCCGCGCGGATGAACTCACCGATGACGAGCTTCGCGCCGGCGGCCGGCGCCTCCAAGCGAAAGTCAGACGCTGGCGTCCGACCGTCGTCGCCTTTGTTGGCATTCAGCCCTACCGCGTCATCTCGGGTATCAAAGACGCTGGAGTCGGTCTCCAAGAGCCCCTTTTCGGAGGCAGCCGCGCTTGGGTTCTTCCCAACCCCAGCGGCCTGAATGCCCACTACCTGCCCGCCACCCTCGCGCAACTCTTCGCAGACCTCCGCCAATGGGCGGTTGCAGAGCACAGCCGCCGCCAAGCAATCGGTCGTCGCAATCCCTCTTTCTGCGGAGACGACGGCTAGTCGATTGAGCCCCGACCGACCCGAGCATCCGTCGGAGAACGCATGCTCGCGGCGAAACGGACCATACGCGCCGGTGGGATTGGCTCCCGCAGCACGATAAAGTGAAACGCGACAGACGAGCGCCCCGTCATCGCGCTTGCCAATCAGCGGGGTGCCGTGTCGGACGAGGACTCGCGCCCCGCCGCCCGATTTGGCGAGGTCGCAGTCTGCAAGACCGTATCTTGCTGATATCACTTTCGGAAACGAACATCGCACAATCGCAACGCTCGTCCGCGCCTTGAGCGAACATCAAAGGGCTACTGCGTTCGGGCACCGGGCGCCGTCGATTTCTTGCCGACGTATGGATAAGCGCCGAAGGTGAGCATCACGACGCAAGCCGCCGCCAGACCCGACGCGAAACCGATCAAAGCGATCGAGTACGCGCCGGAGCGTGCGAAGCACAAGCCCATCAGATAGGGTCCAAGCCCTGAGCCGACGAGGAACAAAGCGAGAAAATAGCTGTAGATTTCGCCGAATCTACGCAACCCGAGGTACCGGGATTGCAGGTACGCGATCAAGTCGATTTCGGCGCCAAGACTCGAACCCACCAAAGCGGTGGCGATGACGGCTTCGTGCGCCGAGGGGGAAGTCAGAAGGATCGCGATCGCGATGAGCGGCATCGAGAAAAAGAACAGCGCGACGTACGGCGCGAAAACGACATCGAGTAGATAGCCTGCAACGAGCCGGCCGACGACCAATGCGCCGCCGCCCGCGGTCAGGGCCATGGCGGCGGTTCGAGGCGACACACCGCGGTCGGTCATCATCGGCACGATGTGCGCCATCACGCCGGAGCAGGCTACAACCACCATGGTAAACGCGGCCATGAGCTTCCAGAAGACGCTTGATAAAAGAGCCTCGGAGGTCGTGTGTCCCAGCGCCGACGATGCTTGGGTCGCGGCCGCACCCGCAAGCGGCTGCTCACGCACCAACAAGGCAACCGTGGAGGTCGACACCACGAGCGTTAACGCGCCGAGAATCATGTAAGCGTAATGCCAGCCGACGGTCGCGACCAGTTGTTGCGCCAGCCTCGGCAACACGGCCGTGCCGATGCCGACGCCGGCCATGGCGATGCCGAGGGCCAGTCCGCGCTGTTCATCGAAGGCCGAGGCGATCGCCTTGGCGTAGATCAATGGCGTTTGGCCGGCGCTGAAGATTCCGGCCAGTCCGTAGCAGCAAATGAACAGCCCAATGGATGAGGATGCCGCGCCGATCAGCGCGAAAGCCAGCGAGAACAGGATGATCACGGGAATCCCGAATCGCCGGACGCCGATGCGATCGACGAGCCGACCGGCGATGGGCGTCATCAGTCCTGACAGTGCGAGCGCCACGAACAGCGCGAGCGAAACTCGACCGCGATCGATCCGCAACGACTCGGAAACCGGCTTCACGAACACACCGAACGTGAACTGAATGAGTGGCCCGGTGCTGAAAATCAGTGCAATCGTGGAGCCGAAGACGATGCGCCATCGTCCGCCACGGTCGGGATCGTCCGCTGTCATTGGTAGACCCTGACTCCTAGGCGACCCAAGGGCAACAGAAGGAATCAGGGCCCCCTACCAGTAGGGTCGAGGACTGGCGCGCCGGTGTAGGTTGATGTTTGTGTTCACTGTTGGCTCGCCCTT
>Ga0302320_10002250_pt1 | contig 45858 bp, 50 predicted proteins | sample Bog_T0_3_FD_202130 | JGI IMG/M metagenome (GOLD analysis project Ga0302320, IMG submission 202130) | Peat permafrost microbial communities from Stordalen Mire near Abisko, Sweden - Bog_T0_3 | ecosystem: Environmental > Terrestrial > Soil > Wetlands > Peat | place: Sweden: Abisko, Stordalen Mire...
ACGAGCCCGGCAATGGCATTGACCGACGCTGGCACGGGCAAGATCCCGGCGGTCGGCATTCCAGTATCGGCCAGAAGGACGTGGATGCGCTCTCCGAGGGGCCATATCTTCGTGACTGCGCCGGGCAGGGCTTTGAGCGTGTTGAAGGCATAGTCCACGACGACCTCGTTGAACCTTCCAACGAGACCCTGGTCCGAACCAAAGACAATCGCTCCGATGCCGTGCGTCTTCTGAGATTTGGTTTCTGCTGTGTCGTAGCCTGGTCCTGCCTGACGAAAACACGCTGTCAAGGCGAGTTCCACAGTGGTTGCATAATCATCGAGCGACTGGACAGCTTTTTGATATTGTCCAATGCTCGACGCGGCAAGCGCCTTCATTGAGCGAACGACAGCCTCCAGATCAGTTGCTCCGGATATCTTCCGCGTAAGGCTTTCGATGGTTCCACTCATGGCGCAGGTTTCGTAGCGGGTTTGGCGGCTGGAACAGGCTGGAGCGGAGCCAATGCGTGTTTGGCGATTTCGAGAATCGCCAAGCGGTCGTCATCGCTGAACTTACCAGCCGAGGTCAGTCGCTCCGCCACAGCAGCTGGAATATCAGGCACAGCTTTCTGAAGCGCGCGCTCGGCGTCGTTCACTTTGTCGAGGGGCAGGGAATCGAAGAGGCCTGCAGTCAAAGCCAAGAGGACAATGATCTGCTCGATCAGGGAAACAGGGTGGGACTCGGACTGCTTGAGGCAGGCGCGAATGCGCTGTCCGTGGTCAATTGTCTTTTGCGTCGCGTCGTCGAGGCGGGTTCCGAATTTAGCAAAGGCCTCCAACTCCTCGAACTGAGAGTAAGCAAGCTTGAGGCTGCCTGCGACTGCGCGATAAGCAGCCCTCTGCGCCGCTCCGCCGACGCGCGACACCGACTTTCCCACGTCGACTGCCGGGAGGATTCCAAGTTGAAACAAAGTTGGCGAAAGGTAGACCTGCCCGTCGGTGATGGAGATCAGGTTCGTCGGGATGTAAGCGGATATGTCCTGTGCTTCGGTTTCGATGATGGGCAGCGCGGTGAGAGATCCACCTCCCCTTTCCTTGCTTAGGTGGGTTGAGCGTTCCAGCATGCGCGAATGAATATAGAAGATGTCGCCGGGAAAGGCTTCGCGGCCCGGAGGGCGTCGAAGTAGCAGCGAGAGTTCGCGATAGGCGCGGGCATGATGGGTGAGATCGTCGTAGACAATCAGGACATCGCGTCCTTTCTCCATGAAGTACTCCGCAATGCTGGTCGCCGCGTAAGGCGTGATGTAGACCAGGCCGGGCGCATTATTGTCCTCTACGACCACCACAACGGTGTAGTCCATCGCACCTTGCTTGTCGAGGTTGGCCACTGCCTTCGCCACTGCCGATGCGCGCTGACCGATTGCGCAATAAACGCACACCACGTTCTGGCCGCGCTGGTTGAGTATGGTGTCAATAGCGATGGCAGTCTTCCCGGTTTGGCGATCGCCAAGAATCAATTCACGCTGTCCGCGACCGATAGGGACGAGTGCATCGACTGCTTTCAAGCCGGTCTGCAAAGGTACGCTTACGGCGGCGCGATCCATTATTGGTGCGGCAGGACGTTCAACCGGGAGGCGCCTCTCTGCAGTTACCGAGCCCTTGCCGTCTAATGGATTGCCCAATGGATCGATCACGCGTCCCAGCAGACCGTCGCCCACTGGAACGTCCATCACGCGGCCGGTCCGCTCGACCTCGTCGCCTGTGTGCAGATTCTGGTAGTCCCCAAGCAGAATTACACCGACCTCATCTTCATCCAGGTTGAAGGCGATGCCAAGCAGACCGCCGGGGAACGTCACGATCTCCTCGTATCCAACGCTTGGAAGTCCCGAAAACGTCGCGATCCCTGTGGAGACTTTTGTGACTACCCCCACCTCATGCGGAGTCAGTTTTGGCACGAAGCTCTCGCGGCCCTGACGCAGTCGCGCAAAGGCGTGCTCGATAGCGGGTTGCAGGATTCCACCCGATGCAGTCATTTGGTCCCAACGAGAGCAGCCGGTTCGGGCTCGGGCGCTTTGGCGGTATCGGGATTCGATGGGGATTCGATAGTTGCGGAAGATTGTACGTCTACGAGGTTACTGACTGTTTTGCTCAACTCAGCAAGATAGCTCGAGATGCTCCACGTAACCTTCTGGCCATTGACGGTTAATTCGATGCCGCAGATTACTTCCTGCGAATCTTCGAATTTGATTCGGACGACTGCCGAGAATGACTCGTTGAGGGCGTTCTGAATTGCAGCCTTCTGGTCAGGGGGCAGATCGAACGCGCTGCGGACCAGAGCCGGTTGCAATGAGTTCTTGAGCGCGTCCCCTAGCAATGCTTTATCTTTCGGATCCAGATCGCGGAGACGACGTGTGAATACTTCTCCGACCCGCTCCTCAAGGCTGACGGTGGCGAGATCCGTGAGCGCCTTTCTCGCGATGGCAAAGACCTCTTTCTCGGCCAGAAGGGAGATTTCACTTGCCATGCGAATTTGATCTCCGCGCAGTGCATCCGCCTGGCTAGCCCGCAAGCCTTCCGCATCCTTTTTGGCTTGATCGATGAGGAGCTGGCGCTCGGCCTTTGCTTCGTCCGCGGCTTTGCCGAGCAAGGCGCTCCGCTGTTCATCAAATACTTTGTTCTTATCTTCAAAATTGGTACGCTCCTTTTCAGCCTCAGCCTTCTTTGTATCGGCATCTGCAAGTTCAGCAGCGATCCGCTTCTCTCTCGCATCGATGGCATCGAGGATGGGTTTATAGAGAAAGCGTTTTAACAACCACACGAGAATGAGGAAGTTGAAAGTCTGAGCTCCTACAGTGAACCAGTCAATGAGCATCGTTCACTTCCCTCCGGCCTGTGACAGGAAGTGGTTCCAGAACGGATTGGCAAAGATGAGAATCATGGAGACGACGAAGGTATAAATCGCCGTGGACTCGATCATTGCGAGCCCTACAAACAGTGTGCGCGTGATGGTGGGCGCGGCATCTGGTTGTTGGGCTAAAGATGTCATAGCAGAGGCCACCGAACGACCCTCTCCAAGGGCCGGCCCCATACAACCAAAGCCTGTGGTAATGCCGGCGGTAGCGATGGATACAACTGCAACGATGGTGGCGCTATCCATGGGGAGTCCTTCTTGTCATCTGAGCACTAAGCATGATTTGGCTCTGGCTGGGCCTCAACTGCAGGCTTGGGTTTGGATACACGTGTAGCGGCGGCAATGTAGACAGCGGCGAGAATGCTGAAGATATACGCTTGGACTGAGCCGGTCAGCAGGCCGAGTAGCGTCATTACGATGGGGAAGATAAAGGGCGTGATGGTAAGAAGAATCCCGACGATCATGACTCCGCTCATCATGTTGCCGAAAAGTCGGATCGCCAATGCAAGCGTGCGCGAGAGCTCGCTGATAATGTTGAAAGGCAGCATGATCGCGGTCGGCTTGATGTATGTCTTCAGGTAGCCGGCAATCCCTTGTTCACGGATGCCGAACAGCGGGACTGCAATGAACACGCACAGTGCCAGGGCCGCGGTTGTTGAGAGTGAACCTGTCGGTGGTGTGAAACCGGGAATGACAATGCACACGCTGCAGGTTCCAATGAACAGGAAGAGAGTGCCCAGGAATGCGAGATATTTCCTTGGCTCGTTGAGGCCAACCTCTTTGATTTGCCCCTCAATGCCGGTGACGATCATTTCAAGCGCACTCTGCCAGCGCGAGATGTTTCGCTCAGCGGCAAGCTTTCGGGTAGTCAGGAATGAGCCCAATGTCATCGCAATCATCATGGCCCAGGTTGTCACGATTGTTCCGTTGAGCTTGAGGAAGCCATGTTGCCAGAAGATCTGCTGGTCTGACGTGATATGCACACTGGGGATGATCATTGTCCACCTTCCTCGAGGACGCAGGTTCTCTTTGCGGCAGGTAGGCGTATGAGCCGGGTGACGGCAATGCGCGCTAGTAAGAAACCAGCCAGGCAGGCCACGAGTTTCCGCCATTCGCCATGAGACACGAGATAGAATCCGGTGACGGCGACGGCCATTCGGAGAAGAAGGCTTGCTGAAAACAGCAGGCCTGACCATTGCGATGGGGAGCCGGACCGAATCGTCCACCAGAGTCCGCCAAAGAAGAATGCTCCAAGCAGAACACCGGCGAGCAGACTCCCAGTCAGTATCAACGCCTCATTCACGCTCGTCCTCCTGCCCGGCTTGGATTGCTTTGTTCTCCTGATCCACCCAATGCCATGCATTTGCGCAACCCACGCAGAGTCCAACGGTCAACAAAGTGAGCGTCCATGAATGGGTTCCAGGATGATGATTGTCCCACCACAGGCCGATCATGGCGCCAACGACGGTGGGCGCCGCAACCGACCAACCGATGAGTCCCGACATGCCAAGGCCGAACCAGACAGTCTGTTCGCCATCCTTCTGCGCGCGCAGCTTGCGGGACGCTTTTGCAGTGACTTGACGGACAAAGTCTCTGTCTGCGGGGTAAGAGTGATCCTGTCTCTCATCGCTCATTTTCGAACTCCGTCATGCGTCCGATAAAACCACTCTCCATCTTTGCGACCGCGTTCCGAACTTTACGCTCTTGTTCGTCCAGTTTCAGGAAGTCGCGCTGGACTGCATCTTTGAGCTGTTCCAGATCCGACCCGCCAATGGCGCGGCGCACAGATACGGTCACCAGAGACCCAGCCTTTACCAATACGCCTTGGTCGATTCCGACATAGACTGTCGAACTGTTTCTCGTTTCGTAAGTGAGAATCCCGGGAACAAGAGCGGCAACGCAGTCGAGCCGGTGGGGCAGGATACCGTAACACCCATCGGTCGTGTCTGCGACGAGGCGCATTACGTCGGATTGTTCGGCGAAGACACTGAAGGGGAGCAGGATTCTAAGATTCATGCGCACTCGCAGCCGCAGCCAATGGCTGTGGATCGGTTTTCTGGTCTTCTGGCGTCATTTCGTTTGCCTTCTTTGTCTCTGGCTGCTTGGCCCCGGGATGTTTCTTGTCGGGGTTCTTCGCCTCTGGCTGATCTGCCTCCGATTTCTTCGCCTCCCCAATCGCGCCAATCATATAGAGCGCGCTCTCCGGGTAGTCCTTGAACTCGTCGCGTAGAATCTGTTCGCAGCCATCCAGCGAGTCTTTCAGGCTTACGAGCTTGCCTTTCATCCCGCTGAATTGCTCGGTAGTGAAGAAGGGCTGCGTCAAGAAGCGCTCCAGCCGACGGGCCCGTGCAACGGCGTTTCGATCTTCCAGGGAAAGCTGCTCCATTCCGAGCATGGCCACAATATCCTTGAGTGATTCGTACTGCGCCAGAGTGCGGCGAATCTCTTGCGCGAGGTTGTAATGCCGGTCACCAACGATGCCAGGTGTGGCCATTTTCGAGCTGGACTGCAGCAGATCGATCGCCGGATACAGTCCTTCGCTCGCTCGTTTGCGCGAAAGCACAATGGATGCGGAAAGGTGAGAGAAGACATGTACCGCGGCGGGGTCGGTCAAATCGTCAGCCGGCACGTAAACAGCCTGGATCGAAGTAATGGCCCCGGCATGAGTATTGGCAATGCGCTCTTCGAGACCCGATAGATCGGTACCCATCGTCGATTGGTAGCCGAGCCTTGAAGGCATCTCGCCCAGAAGTCCTGAGACTTCCATTCCGGCTTGAATAAAGCGGAAAATGTTGTCGACTAATAGAAGAACGTCGCGGTGCTCATCGTCCCGAAAATACTCGGCCATGGTAAGGGCAGCGGCGCCGACGCGAAACCGGCTGCCCGGCGGTTCGTTCATCTGCCCGTAAACCATCACCATGTTGTTCAAAACTCCGGCGTCTTTCATTCCTCGGTAGAGCTCTTCGCCTTCACGGCAACGCTCGCCGATTCCGCAAAAAATGCTCATACCCTGCTGGTGACCGATCATGTTGTGGATCATCTCGGTGAGAAGCACTGTTTTGCCCACGCCGGCACCACCGAATAAACCCGCCTTGCCTCCGCGCTCCAGTGGCACAAGCACGTCGATTGCCTTGATACCTGTCTCGAAGATCTCGGACTTTGTCGAACGCTCGGACAAGGGTGGAGGAGTTCGATGGATGGTACGCCATTCGACATTTTGTGGTGCCGGCTTACGGTCGATTGCAGAACCGAATACATCGAACATCCGCGACATGATTCCTTGGCCTACAGGCACCTCAAGCGGTTTGCCTGAATCTTCAACCTGCATTCCTCGGGCGAGACCCTCTGTCGGGGTTAGCGCAATGCCCCTAACCCGAGTGGTGTCGAGTTGGGCCATGACTTCGACGATGATTTTGCCTCCCACTCCAGCGTGCAAAACGGAGAAGATTGGCGGCAAACGGCGATCAAATCTCACATCGACAACGCCGCCGCGCACCGAGACGATCGAGCCGAAATTCGGTGAATCCGCTTTATTTTGACGCCCGACCGCCACAGTAGCCTCAATTCAGGTCTTTGACTCTTGTCAAGAAGCGCTTGATCGGTGAAGAGGGTAGCGGGCTCGGTTGCCCGCCGCAACATCGACACCCGAATACTGAATCGGGTGTCGGCCTTAAACGCTGGGGTCGAGGCCTCTCGCTGAGACCTATGGTCCCGTTGATTGTCAACGGCGCCGGCTTTTTCTATTTGGAAAAGATCTGGTGACTCTGGTCGTAATCATTTTCCGTGAGCGTGGCCTTCTCCGCTGCTTCTTCGGCAACACGCTCTATCCGTTTCTGTGCTGCTGCATCCGAGACTGTCTCTTCTTCGAGCTTAATAACTTCAGGATTCTCAAGTTGTTCTGGCATAGTCACTCTCCCTCACATCACGATGAACCGCGGCCCCGTAGACTTCTGGTCAGTTTTGCTCGCCCTTTGACGCGTTGGGCGATTCGGACCCTGATTCTTCAGAAGTGGTTTCTTTTGCACAGCCTCCTACCGGGCGACATGAACAAACTGATATCGAAGCAATGCGCAGTTCCGAGGGCGGCAAGTTTCCTCTGTATCGAGATCCATTGCATCATCCGCGCAGATTGCGATGCCCGCCCAGCGCCTTTCTTCCTGAAAAGGTGGCCGATGGCTTTGCATATCTACCCGGAGTTTCCTGACACCTTCTGGAGCTTTAAGCGCGCACTAAAAGTCGTGGGCAAGCTAACGGATAACTAACTTCACTCGTGAGCAATCGTGACCGACATTCCCGATGTGAGCTGTTCGATACTTGCGACGCAATGCGAGAGCATTTGCCTTGGTCTGAAGGGTCATCCCTTCGGGAGACGATTCCGCAAGAAACACGGCAACCGTCGTGCAGGGGCGCATGGTTGCGCAGTCCGCTAAGGATGAAGGAAGAGGGGGCATGAGAGTCCTACTTGCAGTTGACGATTCGGGCTTTGTCGAGGATCTCCTCCGCGCGGCCGAACTGCGCAGAGCTGGATTCGCGGCACAAACTGGCGTACGGATCGGAGATGTAGCGGACACAATTCTTGCCCAGGCAGTCGCATGGGGCGCCGATCTGATAGCGGTTGGTTCGCATGGACAAAGGAGAATTCATGACTTCCTACTGGGCAGCATGGCAGAGTCGGTAGTTCGTCGAGCCGAATGTTCTGTGATCGTCGTTCGCAAAGCGGTCGAGAACTAAGGGCAATCCGGATTTGCCAATCCACCTTGAGCAGGTAAGCAAAGCACATATCACTGCGTTGCGAAGAGTGAGAATGCGCATCATGTTCTAAAAGACAGAGCCCTCAAAGGATCGAGGACATGTTCGGTTGAGAGGAGTATCAATGACCACCACAGAAAAATGCGAACATTCTGGCTGCAATTGCCAGCCGGCAATCGGGAAGAAGCATTGCGGCCCCGAATGTGCAGATGGAAAAAGGGGTCCAGAAAAACCTTGCCAGTGCAAGCACCCAGAATGCAGCGATATAGGACTCAAGATGTAGCTTGATGGGATTTCACTTGGCGGGGAATCGAAAGTTCAAGTGCGATCTTCACCCATTGCAACAACGAAAGTTAAAAACGCGCCATGGCAGCTTAGCCATGGAAAAGAGGATCGAAATGAACTCGAAAAACTCTGTAGCTGCAATCTATGACACTCACGAACAAGCAGAACATGCAATCGAGGAACTCCAGAAGGCAGGCGTCAATATGAAGACCCTGTCAATCGTAGGGCGGGATACGCATACGGAGGAACACGTAGTTGGCTATTACACCGCGGGAGATCGCATGAAGTATTGGGGCGGGGTAGGCGCGTGTTGGGGTGGGTTCTGGGGATTGTTGCTTGGCTCTGGTCTGTTTTTCATACCGGGACTCGGACCGATTCTTGCCGCCGGCCCAATTGTGGCGTGGATTGTAGCTGGGCTCGAAGGCGCAGTTGTTCTTGGTGGCGTTAGCGCAATTGGGGCTGGTCTGGTGAGTATCGGCATTCCGAAGGACGGCGTCCTGAAGTATGATGTCGCGCTGAAGACCGACAAATACGTACTCGTCGTCCACGGAACGCCCGATGAGGTAGAGAGGGCTAAGGACATCATCGCCGGCACGGAACAAAGCCATTTCGCGGTTTATGGCCAGGCTGTTCTCGTCTAAGAAGCGGCCAGATGGCGCTGCGACTGTGGCGGGACTCAAAGTGTATCCTGCTGAGCCTGCTCTCTCGCAACGCGGCGTGCATAGAATGCAAATGACAATTCATCGAAAGACAACATACAAAGGGAGACGCAATGTTAGTCAAAGCAGATGCGCTAAAGGGATATTCACTCGCGAGTATCGATGGAGACATAGGGTCGGCCGACGAGTTCTACTTCGACGACCGGTATTGGGCAATTCGTTACCTTGTCGCAAATACGGGAACGTGGCTTATCGGGCGGCAGGTACTGATCTCGCCTTACTCCCTGGACGGAGTCAATGCTGCTGAGGAAAAGGTGTACGTGTTATTGAACAAGAAGCAGATTGAAGACAGCCCGTCGATCGACATGGACAAGCCAGTGTCCCGTCAGTATGAGGGCTTTTACAACGGATACTACGGACTTCCCAACTATTGGGGTGGTCCATATATGTGGGGGGACAATCCACACATTGTGCGGGATCGTAGTAGGTGGGGACTGGCCGCTTCTGAAGCAAAGGGGTGGGATGGACATCTTCGCAGCAGTGACGAGGTGACGGGCTACCATCTCGCTGCGCTTGACGGCGAGATCGGCCATGTCAAAGACTTCATCGTCGATGACGAGACCTGGGCAATTCGTTACCTTGTTGTAGCGACCAAGAACTGGTTGCCCGGCAAAAAGGTGTTGATTTCGCCAAAGTGGATCGAGAGCGTGAGTTGGGAAGAGAATGAGGTTGCAATCGGCCTGTCTCGCGCGGCGATCAAGGCCGCGCCGGAGTATCACGATGAGTCACTGCTTACGAGGGATTACGAAACGGGCTTGTACGGGCACTACAATCGTGAAGGTTACTGGGTCTAGGAACTCGCGACCGCCTGATTGCAATTCGACAGGTTGCCTGAGCAACTCCGTGCTGAAAGCATGCTTAGTAGAGGAGTAAGCCATAGACCGTGCTTCCGCATCGGTCTGTGGCTTCTCTAGCTTTGCCCTCATCATCCACCATCCGAATTGGAGACCGGTTCGGGGAAGTGTGTTGCAGTAGTTCTCTTCTTCTTAGATACCGCCTTTACCAAGCAGTATGCCGATGCCGTAAGTCACCGCGCCTTCAGCTGCGCCGACAAAGCTCATCTCAAGACCGGAGGACCACAAGGAGCGGACGGTAATCAAGGACTTTGCGGCTCCGACTGCAAAATGCGCGGCCAGCGAGATGATTGCTGCGGCGACAACCGCCTCGATCCCATGCATAAAGAAGAAGGGGATCACCGGAATGCTGGCCCCAATAGAAGTCGAGAGGGCTCCGGAAGTGGCCGAGATAAGCGGGTTGGAGAGCGCTCCCTCTGACGAGCCAAGGCGCTCGTCGGCCAGAGCACGCAGCAGCTGATCGGGATCAGAGGCAATGTGGTCGACCATATGTTGAGCATCATCCTCTGGCACACCCTTTAGCCAATGAGTCAGCATCGCCGTGTTGACTGCCTTTGTAAACTGGCTGTGCGCCTTCAACTCGCGGATGTGCCCAGCAGACAGTGCCGCATGCTCCCACTCTGCGCCAGCCAAGTGACGTAGAACCTGGGCGCGCACGGGATCTACGTCGCGGTCCGCTAAAGTCTGGTAGGTCCAGTGTCCCTCCATCTCGGCTTGCCAGTTGACGTCGAGAGCTGCCAAGACCTTCTCAAGCTTACTGTCCGTCAACTCTTCGGTGGTCATGTGTCTCTCCTGATTTGCGGGTCGTCGAATGCATCACCCAAGGAGATAGTTTCCGAGTCATTCTCACTTGCCCAAGTTGTCGATTCAATTTCGTGATCGGAATGGCAGAGTTGCGCTGTTAATTTCGCATCGTTATCCTACTGCGGGATAGTGGCTAGATTTTGGCAGGATGGAGGTCCTCGAACTGTGCCGGAATGCTCTGCTCGGTGTGAATGAGAGGGATGTTCGCAATACTCTATGAGAACTCACACCACAACTTGGGAAACGGATCTGGAATGTTCGTTTGCAGCGTGTCATGTTGAAGAGCCAGGCGCCATGAGCAAACCGGAACAGTATCTCTCCGCGCTAGGTGGAATCATTCGAAGATGACTGATCATATTCGCCGTGACGATGAAAACCTTCTTGATCGCCTCGTTGGCGGCAAGCTGCCGCGCAATTTGAGTTGGAGCGCTATTGTTGACCTCATCGGACAGATTGGTGAGGTCCAGCCGCACGGAAACGACGAGTTTGCGTTCGTAGTGGGATCCCAGAAGGAATTCTTCAAGCGTCCCAGCAGCCATGATCTTGAAGTCAAAGACATCTCAAGGCTTCGTAGCTTTTTAAAAGAAGCTGGTGCCCTTGAAAAACCAACGCAAGCACATCAGATCGGACGAATGGTCGTCGTTATTGATCATCATGCAGCCCATGTTTATCACGATCTCGGGCGCAGCCTGACTCAAGACGAGACCACGGTCAAGCCGTATGATCCGTTTGGGTTTCAGCATCATCTGATTCATCGGAAGGAAGCACATTACAAGGGTGATCATGTTCCCGAGGAAGAATCTTACTACGAAGAGATTGCAACGGATCTTATCCACGCGAAAGCGATCATCCTCATCGGTCATGCAACAGGCAAGAGCAGCGCTGTCAATTTCCTCAGCGAGTATTTAAAGACCCATCATCCAGAGACCTTTCAGAGAATTGTCGCCACCGAGACGGCGGATCTCTCTGCGCTAACTGAGCCGGAGATCGAGGAGATCGCGAAGAAGCAAATTCGCGCAGTCCCCATTCCGGCCTAAGAGGACAGATTTGCAATTGCGGGCACGGAGCATGAATGGGCCGCCCGCATTCCTCTATGGTGTATTCCTAGTACCGTGACCGTCTGATTCTGTAATTTGACTTCGAACTATGGGTGCCCCAGGTCTCGATTTGGAGACCTGGGATGACCACCACTTCACACGGTCACGGCACTAGGCCCCCAATGATGTGCCGCGTCGGCCTGGCAACCACTCGTATCAGTGTTTGGGCATCTATCCAAGTGGGCGCAAGGCGGTTCGGCGCTTTTCAAGGCAAGAACGCCTCCCTTCGTTCATTGCCGTTCAACGAGAGATGATGAGGATTTCATGCCTGGATATAAGTCGATCGACAGGATTCGAACCGTAACCGCAAGCACATTTGACCGGTTGGTGCTGAATGGTGACGGCCCGATTGTAGTTGAATTCATGTCCTACGGATGTGCACACTGTGGAGTCATGGAGCCTAATCTTCAGCAGGTTGCGGAGATGGTGGAGTCCACGGAGAAGATCTTCAGGGTCAATATTGAGGTCGACCGGGAACTCGCTGATGTTTACGAGGTCCAAGGGACGCCCACGCTGATCATGTTTCTCAACGGCGCGGTCGTTGGGCGCGAAGAGGGTCCGAGTCCAGACGTATCGAGCATTCTGGAAGTAGTCAGTCAACCATACGCATCATGAAATGAGTTTGCGATAATGCACATCAAGGAACGATCAATACCAATCCTGCTGTTCAATGACGAGTGCGGAGTCTGTCGAAGCATTGCTCATTGGGTGAAGATACAGGCGCTGGCAAAAACGGGTAAGGCCTGCATGGACGTACGCCCGATTGGCCAGGATCCCGAAGAGTTGCGAGGGCTCAATCAGGGCCTGAACATCTGGGATGCCTACGCCACAATTCACCTTCTGATGCCAGATGGCTCAATGAAACTCGGAGGGGAAGCTGTTGCAGAAGTTCTGCGACATTTGCCCAGTACCAGATGGTTCACCTGGACGTTTGGGATCAGCGTATTCGGACTTCGACCATTCCAGGCGACGCTGAATCTGGCTTATGCCATTCTGGCTGACGTGCGTCCCATCTTTGGTTGCGAGAGCTGCGGGACGCCGAGTCCATGGGTGCGCCCCATCCGATGGATCGTTAAGACGACAGCGTCACTGTTTGGAGCGAATCATCACTCAAGCACAAGCCCACATTTCACCTCGTTACGGGCCAAGGTGCGTCCTGCGCAAGCCAACCAGAGATGACCTTTGTGGCGAATCCTGAGATCGACTCACTTCTGGTCCATGCACCAGAACCAAGGACGGTCTATCAATCCCGCAGCAACCGTCGAGGATTCCCTGGCGAGTTCAGAATTGACGTGGGCTTCCTTCCTGCTGCGATTCCCTCGATAACTTGACTGATGTAGTGCACCGTTCCTTCCAGCATAGGATCGGTTAGTCCTGCGACGTGGGGAGTGACAAGCACCTGAGAAAGTTGTAGCAATGGATTGTTCTGGTTCGGTGGTTCATTCTTCAAAACATCGAGCCCGGCGGCCGATATTTGCCCGTGCGTAACTGCATTCACAAGCGCTGCCTCGTCGACCAGGATGCCGCGCGCGATATTGACAAGGATGGCCTCGTGCTTCATCGCGGCAAGGCAGTACGAAAGCCCTGCAGAAGGTTCGATGTAAAGAAACTCTTGTTATGGAGAAAAGCGATCTTCATGTCTATCCCTTCAACTCTCTTTGGCGAAGTTCGGTAGATGCTTGGTGTATTGTGGTTGTTCGGCAAATGCGAAGTCGGCGCAAGACTGGCATCATGACCAGGTCTAGAATCGCACCGAAAACGAGGGCGGCGCCAAACTCTGCGGCGATGACTGCAAAGGGCAACGGCGCCATCGCGATTCCAAAGGTTGCGAGAGTTGAAGTGATGAGAACGTCGGCCAGTGAAGTGAGTAAAAGCCAGATACTGGGACGTAGGCCCCACAGGTGCTGTCGTACGCGTATGACGTATCTGGTCGCCTGGCTGCCAAACACGATACTGACCACGGCGAGCGTTTAATGCGCTTCGATGCCAAGATGCAATTGGACTTATCCGACAGTCAGGATTGCCGTGGAGAACGCAAGGAAGCAGAGTCCGAGCATCACTCCTGCGCTTGTGATTCGGCCGATCTGCCAGAAGTTCGGCATCGCTGATGGCCGCACTCGATCCGTAGTGAGCGACATGGCAAGGAAGTCGCCGTTGATCATCTCAATAACCATCAGCATTGGGGGCAGCGCAGCATGTCGCGTCATGACCAGGCCAACCGCCAGCGGCAGTGCTTGAAATACCTTCTTCTGCACCGAGTTGAGCGTTTAGGTGAGAATACGTTGAAAAGTGACTCTGCCTTCTTTTACAGCAGCCACAATGCCAGCGAGCCCAGCCTCGGTTAGAACAACGCCAGCGGCCGATTTGGCTACGTCGGTTGCCGTCGAAATAGTGGTGCCAGTCTGTGCCCGGCGCAGCGCAGGAGCGTCATTGGCCACTTCGTTACACATTGCAACGGTATGTCCGATCTTCTGAAATGCTTTAATGAGGTCAAACTTGCCTTCAGGAAGAACCCCCGCAAAGACCGAGAAGTCTTCTGGCTTAACGCCGTCGGGCAGTTTGCCGGGAGGGCACACAGCTCCTTGCGATCCGACCGCGCTCGCGACGATTGCGGCTGTGGCCTGAGGATCTCCGGTCACCATGACGGTGCGCACGTCGAGAGTATTCGACTCTGAGATAAGAGACATTGAGGCAGTACGCGGTGGATCGCCGAGGGCAATCAATCCTATGATTTTGTTCGATGCCGCCGGTCCCGCGGCGACTGCCAATACTCTGTAGCCTCGCTTCTCGAGTTCGTCGGCGATCGTGTAGGCGTAGACTCCCATCCCAATCATGAGGGGGGAATTGAACACCGCCAGGTTGCGGATAATTCTGAGGACTGCCTTTTACTGGGTACTCACAACGTGTGCGGAGCGGCTGAGCTCCGTCGTACGACCGAATTTAGTGCGGGTCCCAGCGGCAGTAATGATGGCGGTGGCTTCGCCGCGACTCAAGAGAGTCCCTGCAAACGTATCGGTGCCAGCGCCTGCGTCAATGGGTGGGGACTCGCCTGTGAGCATCGACTGGTCGAGCTCAACCGACCCGCCGGACAAGTGCACATCCGCAGGGACGCCGCCGCCGAGCGATAGTTTCACCGGATCGCCGACTACAAATTCTGCCACAGGTACAGTCTTCCATTCACCGTCTCGTTTAACCAAGGTGTTGAGTGCAAGGCGGGATTTGATAGCAGCGAGGGTAGTTTGCGCGCGACTTTCCTGGAAGTAGGCTAGTGCTGCGTCGAAAAGGAGCAGCGCCGCTATCACAGAAGCTACGTAATATTTGTGCAGAGCGATCTCAAGTAGGACGGAAACTACAAGAAGACACGGCACAGGTGCGCAGAATTTAGCGAATGCATTGCGCAGCGGATGAGCAGACATGTCCGGCATTGCATTGGGACCGTCGCTTTTGAGCCGAGTGCGCGAGTCTTCGTTCGTAAGGCCCGTTTGAGCGCCATCCGTCGCGGGCTCTACGGCCGGAGTGGTTGATGCCGGAGCGACAAGGCTTATCGGGCTCGATTGGCCAACTGAATCGCTGATCTTCCTACCACCATTCCATTGAGCGGCCTGAGTTTGTCTTTAGGTCTGATTCGGGCTTTGCTGAGTGAAGCAAGAAGAGAGGGCACTGAGCAAGCTTGACGATCTTTTCAGCTATCGAGCCAAATACCAGCGGGTGCCAGCCAGAGATACCGTGGGTGGAGATCACGATCATGTCGATATGTTCGCGATCGACTACTTCCATGATGTTGCCGACTACGTCATTTCCAACTTCAACGCTGAAGGTTGACTTCACTCCCCTGGCTTCAAGAGCAGCCTCACATTTGGCCAAATGGAGCTCTGCGTACTTTCTTGCATTCTCAAGAAATGCGGTTTCTGGAATGAAATCTGGAATCGTGGTGGTCGGGAACTCCGGGATCACGTTCACCAGATAGAGCTCCGCTTTGAAGTGCTGGGCAAGGTCGGCTGCCATCTCGAGTGCGGCTTGGGACGACGGGCTGAAGTCGATGGGAAGGAGAATCTTTGTCGGGATGGAAGAGATACGATTGATTGCGGGCATGATGGCGCTCTCTGACTGATCAGATTAACTAACACCAGTCTCCTTCGTTTTGAGAGCATAGGCTGTGCTCTTTTGGACATTTGACCTGGGCTTATATGCGCGATCCTCTCTTCGTCAGGCATCGATTCGCACGGACGCCTAAAATAGAGTTGAATTCGAAAAGAGGCCTACCCTGTTAAAGAAACACATGCTTACCAGTTTCGTAGCTGCGCTGGCTCTCTCTTTCCTTCCCGCTGCGAAGGCCGTAGACGCACCAAAGCCAGCAGATTCCAGCCCTTATCGGCTTCGCCTCTTTCACCTTCACACCGGAGAACATCTGGATGTGGTTTACCGGATAGGCGATCAGTATCTTCCGGAAGGCGTTGCGGCGCTGGACCATTTTCTTCGCGACCACCGTACAGGTGACGAGAAGGACTATGACATCAGAGAGTTCGATCTCCTGCATGACCTGTTGGCCAAGCTGGGGCACGTTGACAGCGAGATCGACATCGTTTGCGGCTATCGCACGCCGTGGAGCAATAGCTTTCTCCGTGAGCATAGCAACGGAGTTGCGCTGCACAGCCAGCACATGGAAGCGAAAGCCATCGATATTCGCATTCCCGGAGTACCCACCGCTCAGGTTCGCGATGCTGCGTTGTCTCTACGGCGCGGAGGCGTTGGTTACTATGCTCAATCCGATTTTGTGCATGTTGATGTTGGCCCGGTGCGTCGCTGGTAGCGGATGTTTTGATCAGCGGGTCGTCTGGTTCTTTGCCAAGGCATTGTTGAGAGTCTCGTCAAGTCCATAGATGTCGTTGTAGAAATAGACCTCACCGTTCTCCTCGACAATCGCTGTTAGATAAACGATCACCACCGGCACTGGCCTCGATAAGTTTATCTGTTGGTTGTCAGGGCCGGACTGGATGGCTGCCTTGATCTTTTGCAGCGTCCATTTGGGCTGATCCTGGAGCAGCCACGCCGCAAGCTCCGCAGGTTGCTCCACGCGGATACATCCGTGACTGAAATCACGCCGAGAATGACTGAACAACTCCGGCGCCGGCGTGCTGTGCAGATAGATATCGAATTCATTGGGAAACATGAATTTGATCAAGCCAAGCGCGTTTCGTGGGCCGGGCTTTTGTCGTACCAGAAGCCTGCCTGACTTTATCTCTGCCAGCATGGCATGGCTTACCGTTCCTGTCGCTTCGATGTGCCCATTCTGGTCTGTGGCTTCGAAGCCTTTCTTCGCCAGGTAATGGCTGTCCCTTTGAAGCTTGGGAACAATCTCCGCACGAGTAATATCGAAGGGAAGATTCCAATACGGCCGGAAGATGATGTACTTCATCTCCTTGGCAAATACCGGCGTTTGATGATTGAGCGCTTTCCCCACCACCACGTTCATCCGCAACGCAACGGTGTGATTGTCCGAAAATACCCGTAACTTGAAACCGGGAATATTCACCGCGACAGGCAATTGTGGATAGTCTGCTGGAAGCCACCTCCACCTCTCAAGCGAATCTTCCAGCTGGATCACGCGTGTGCTTAAGGGCAAATTCAACTGCGCAGTTGTTTCTTTGTCCAGCCTACCGTCAGCCTTCAACCCGTGTCGTACTTGAAAGTGCTTAACCGCTGCTACCAAGGTCTCATCATAGACAGTTGCGTTTGAAGTGGCGACAGAACTCTGCGGCAGGTCGCCAAGATCGCGAAGTCGTTCACCCAATTGCTGGACACCGGGATATGTATCGCCGCTCTTCAACGTTTTTTGCGGATCCGGCAGAGGTTTGCTATGGTCCAGAGCCGCGAGGTTCAGATAGTTGAGTAATGCGGTCTCGGTTCGCTGATATCCGAGATATTGAGGTTCTACCTTGTTCAATGCGTTCGGGAGATCGCTCGCCGTCAGCACCTTTTGCACTAAATACTCAGGCAAGTCGTAGTGTTTCTGATCGAGATCGATGCCGAAGACCAAGGGCTTAGGATTCACTCTGCCGATTCGGAGATTGGAGAGATACCTCATCGCCTTGACCGTCAGTGCATTGTCAAATTGTGCCACAGTATCGGGGTTTCCCGGCGCGGCCTTGAGCGCAGCCAGCAGCTCAGACCAATGCGATGCGTCGTAATCTTCGGGATTGAGCCCCTTTTGTTGACTATTCTCGAGCGCCGAAATAGCTGATATTGCCTGCGGTGTCGCTTGTCCTTCACGCACCCAAGCGGGTGAGTATTGGATTGCTTCATAGACCTTCTGAGCATTTTGTCGATCGTCGATGAAGTTTGCCGAAGGTGTCTCAGGGGGTGTTGCGTTGGATGTTAATGCGCGCAGTCTGTCGGCGATGGCTCCAGCATCCAATACTTTGATTCCAATGTGGGGAATAGCAACCGGTCGTGAATGGCAACCAGCGATAAGCTGACAGGAAAGCAGCAACAGAGCCAATCCCGTCGCTGCTATCACTGAATCATGCCGCAACGTTGGTGACGCTTGGGTCTCGTCACGTTTGGCGCTCCGTGAGCTTTGACGCCTCTGTGGCACCTTGGCTGATGATCTGCCCGCTGAACATCGGTCGACGGAAGTTGCGATCAATGTGCTTGTCCGGCGCGAGGCAGGCGCACAGAGTTGCCCAGCCTGTGCGTACGCATGAGGTCAGATGCCTCTGTGACCATTGCCATGTTGTTTGCCGCGGTCTTCTGCCACCAGATGTTGAATCCGTTGCTGGCAAGGCCTGGACTCGGAATCATGTGCTGGTGGTTTGGCTTCTTCTGCTGTGCGAAGGGCACAAGGCTTTGTGTTTCGAATTCTGAACTCATGTGATTTCGTCCTGTTCCGATCCGGAGTTGCACATAGAGGATCAGACTGGTGGAACTGTGTGCGTAAGATCTCGAAGGGGCGGCCGAATGGGCCTCCGATGCAATGGTGCTGAAGCGACTGCGTCTTCAACTCTCAGTTTGTGAGTAGGGGCTGTCCATGAATCGAATGGCTGCCGATGCCGGCACCATCGAGAATGAATCGTGCACCGTAAACAGCGTCGCGTGAACCATGGACGATCAAGAGAAACTTGTCAGTCTTCAGTGCTGCTTCATATTTGATGACGCTGTCCTTCGGAATGCCAATACTCACCAAGCCTGCTCCGACAGCGCTGACCCCGCCTACGACAACCGCTCCTTCGAGCCCTGCGACAATCCAGCTAACCAGTGGACCGGCGACGAGAACTGGTCCTATCCCCGGGATCGCAAAGAGCGCGGATCCAAAGAGTAGTCCCCAGAATCCACCCCAGAATGCTCCGACCGTTCCCCAGTACTTCATTCGGTCACCCGCATTGTAGTAGCCGACGACTTGCTCATCGGTGTGCGTGCCTCTGCCCGCGATGGAGAGACTTTTCATATCGACCCCGGCCTGTTGAAGAGCCCTAACGGCACTCTCCGCCTGGTCGTGCGAGTCGTATACGGCGACAACTGAGTTTGTTGCTGACATTGCTTTCTCCAGGTTGTTCGAATTGGTCAGTCTGGCCGCGGATTGCGGCAAATGCGAAGCAAGAACCGTGACGAAGGCTTTCTCTATGGAGCCAATGGGCGATCGCTGAAAATGTGCCTAGACTAAAGGACCGCTTCCCGTGCGCACAGCATGATTCTCCGACCTGGGGCGGCTGGGCATCTGTTCAATCCGATACAGTCCCTCCCGTATCGCCGAGAGACAATCGCACCGGGCGTTCAAAGCACGTAGGTGCTGAGACCCCTGGTACAAGCCAGGCATAACTGACTTGACAATGAGAAAGTGTGAAATCCCTTTGAAACGACCTGATGAAAGCGGAGCAACCTATCTTGTAGGCGGAGGCATTGCTTCTCTTGCCGCTGCAGTCTTTCTCATTCGCGACGGTGATGTCCAGGGGCACACGATCACGATCCTGGAAGAGTCTTCCCGGATTGGCGGAAGCCTTGACGCAGCCGGAAATGCGACGGACGGCTATGTCATGCGCGGCGGCCGCATGATTGAGAGGAAGTACCTGTGCACCTATGACCTGTTCTCGTCAATTCCGACTCTCGATGGGTCGAGGACGGTAACACAGGAGATCTTTGACTGGAACGAGACGATGAAGACCGCCTCCAAGGCGCGCTTGTTTCGAGAAGGTCATAGGGTAGATGCCCCCGTTTTCGGTTTGAGCGAGAGAGATATCCTCAACCTCGAGAGATTGGCGATTGAACCGGAACCTCTGCTTGGGCGCAGTATGATTTCTGATCAGTTTGATCCTGCGTTTTTTGAGACCGACTTCTGGTACCTGTGGTGCACCACCTTTGCTTTTCAGCCCTGGCATAGTGCAGTCGAGTTCAAGCGCTATCTGCTGCGTTTCACTCACATGGTTTCCGGTTTCAATACACTCACCGGAATTATGCGCACTGTATACAACCAGTACGATTCAATGGTCCGTCCGCTTCACAAATGGCTCGAAGAGCGAGGTGTGAAGTTCATGGTCAAGACAACAGTCACGGACCTTGTTCTCCTTACAGATAGAGCAGGCTTTGCGGTCAATAAGATCGTGGTCGAGGAGAACGGCAGGCCCAGGGACATTCGTGTTACTGAAGACGACAGAGTCATTGTTACTCTCGGCTCCATGACCGAAGGATCAAGCCTGGGCTCAATGGACTCGGCCGCTGCCTTCCTGGGAAAAGCCGATGGCGGTTCATGGACTCTCTGGGAGAAGATTGCTGCCGGCCAGACGCAGTTCGGGCGTCCTTCGAACTTTGTCGATCACATTGAACAATCGAGGTGGATATCCTTTACGACCACAGTTCACGATCGCACGTTCTTCAAACTGATCCGGGATTTGACGGGTAACGTCCCTGGTGAAGGCGGGCTCATTACGTTCCCGGAATCCAGTTGGTTGGCCTCGATCGTTTTGCCCCATCAACCACATTTCATTGGACAGCCAGAAGGAGTCAAGGTCTTTTGGGGTTATGGACTGCGCGTTGATGTACCAGGCAATCATGTGAAGAAGCCCATGTCGGAATGTTCTGGAAGAGAAATCATGACGGAAATCCTCGGCCATCTGCGAGTCTCAGAGCAGGGTTCAAGAATTCTCGATACCTGCACTTGCATCCCGTGCATGATGCCCTTCATCACCAGCCAGTTTCTTCCTCGAAGCAAGGGCGATCGAGCCATGGTCAGGCCGGACGGTTCAAAGAACCTGGCATTTGTGGGGCAGTATTGTGAACTCCAAGACGATGTGGTGTTCACCGTTGAGTATTCCGTTCGCTCTGCGCAGACGGCGGTCTACTCATTGCTTGGCCTGGAGAGAGAAATACAGCCAGTCTACAAGGGACAATTTAATCCTCGCGTCTTGTTCGAGGCGTTCCTGGCCTTGCACGAGGTTGGCGCCTAGATCGGACAACGCCGAGGGGATGAACCTGGTCAAGTCAGCTCTGGTTCCGTGCAGGGGGGAACAGAAGCCATAAGCAAAGGAGACCGTTCTTGCTGGTTTGGAAGTCGTTTCTTATCGCGTTCAGTGTGCTTCTGCCGCTGATTAATCCGCTCGGATCCGCACTCGTGTTTCTCGGGCTTGCCGGCGAAGCGCCACCTGCGGTCTATCGGTCTCTGGCGCGCAAGATCGCCATCAATAACATTATCTTTCTGGCGATCATTGAACTTCTGGGCACGGCAATCCTCAACTTCTTTGGAATCTCGCTGCCCATCGTCCAACTCTCTGGGGGTATTGTGATAGCAGCGATGGGATGGTCGGTGCTGAACGAGAGAGATGCACGCGCGATCATTAAGAACAAGGAAGAGGAAAGCGAAGTACGAGCCGAAACGCGGAAACAGTATCTCGAGCAGGAAGCCTTCTACCCGTTCACTTTTCCAGTGACGTCGGGTCCGGGGACGCTTGTCGCGCTACTGACACTCACCGCTCACATCTCGAATCGTGATATTTCGAGAGATGTTCAGGCTCATATAGGGGTGTTTCTGGCCGTGGTCGCTCTCAGCGTGCTCGTCTATTTCTGTTACGCATACGCTCCAAAGATCACCAAGATTATTTCTCCTTCAACCGCGCATGGCATTCTTCGAGTTGTTGCATTCATTTTGCTCTGCATTGGAACGCAAATCGCATGGAATGGGCTCGCTGTTCTGATTGCCACGGTTCTCAGACCCTGATTGGAAGCAGAGTGAGCAAAAGAGGGCAGTAGATGCGCCCAGCGGGTAGTTCAATCACAGAGGCGATCATTACTTGTGAATCGCATTCAAGCCGGATTGTTTGCATATCTTTCGGGAAATAGAAGCACCCATAACCCTGCGGGCGTTGAGACTCGTTTTCATGGGGCATACATATGACAATCCTGACGAAGTGGTCCAGGCAACTTCTGGCGGCCGTTGGCGTGTTCGGAGTCATCCTTGCACTGGGGCCGATCCTGTTGTGCGCGGCTCAGCAGTCTGGGCCTGCTACTCAAACCGCTGTCCAGCCTCCTTCCGCTCCATTGGCTCCGGAACAGTTGCAGCAGTTGGTTGCGCCGATTGCGCTCTATCCGGATGCGCTGGTTGCGCAGATCCTCGCGGCTTCCACTTATCCAACGCAGATTGTCGAAGCGGAGAGATTTCTGCAGCAAAATCCAAATCTGACCGGAGCGGCGTTGGGCGTAGAAGTAGACAAGCAGGACTGGGACCCGAGCGTAAAGGCTTTGATGCAGTTCCCATCTGTGCTTGCCGATATGGACAAGAATCTATCATGGACCTCTGAACTGGGCGATACGAATTACAACCAGCAGGCGGATATCATGACCGCCATCCAATTCATGCGGGCCAAAGCGGAAAGTGCAGGCCACTTAAGCACAACACCACAGCAGAGCGTGACGAACCAGGGTGATACGGTCAGCATTCAACCGGCGAATCCGGATGTAGTATATGTCCCCGACTATGACCCGCAGTTGGTTTATGGGTATCAGGTTGGACTTTGGCCGGGTTTCTATCCATGGTGGGATGTTGGGGACCCATACCTGTCTTTCGGCGTTGGATTCGGTATGGGACCGTTCTTCGGATATGGGTGGGGCTGGCACGGATGGGGCCTTGATTGGCGCAGCCGGGGAGTGATGTATGGTGGTGGGCGATATATGTCTCGCAGTAACACTTTCTATAATCGCAATGCCTATATGCGTGGAGATTACCGCGGACAAGGATCATTCGCGCACGGAGACAGTGGTCTGCGCGGTTATGGTGGGGCAGGAGCGCGCGGGAACAGTGGTGTGCGTTCAGGCGCCTTCGGGGGAGTCGACCACGGCAGCGTTACGCGTGGTAATGCCGCGCGCGGCGCCTCCAGTATGGGCGGCGGCTCATTTGGCGGTTCGCATGGCGGTGGTGGCGGCTCGCGCGGCGGTGGTGGTGGATCCCATGGCGGCGGCCACCGATAGTAGCCGTAGTTTCATTTCGACTCTTAACGATTATTGAAGCCGCTTTGGAAATGGCGGGATGGGGGACCAATGATTTCGATTGAAAGAAGTATCTCTTGTGAGAGAAATATGGTGAAAGCCGGTGCCGGAGCATTGCTGGCGCTGGTGATTTGCTTCGGTATAGCTCCGACCGCGATGGCCGGACAGATAACCGCTCATCAGCCTGTAGTTACTGGGCACGAGACCCCGGTGCGAAGAGCCCGGATTCATCCGGTTGAGGCGGGGCAGCAAACCTATTCGTCGGCGGAAGAAGCCAGTGAAGCGTTAATAACGGCTCTCCAGAAAGAAGATGAACCGTCTCTTTTGAAGGTGCTGGGTGCAAACGCAAAGGATGTGCTTTCTTCAGGGGATGAAGCGGAAGACAAGCAACACCGGGCGCAGTTCGTGCAGAAATATCATCAGATGCATCGACTGGTAATGGAGCCGGATGGTCTCACTACGCTTTACATCGGCGCAGAAAACTGGCCGACCTCGATTCCCCTCGTCCAGAAGGGCGCTTCGTGGTATTTCGATACTGCTGCGGGAAAAGGCGAGATTCTGAATCGAAGGGTTGGGGAGAACGAGTTGACGGTCATTCAAGTGTGCGGGGAATTCGTGGACGCCGAGAAGGAGTACGAATCCCAACCACATGATGGCGACACTGAAAGACAATATGCGCAGGCGATCATGAGCGATCGGGACAAGCACAATGGGCTGTATTGGAAGGCAGCCCCGAGCGAAACCGCAAGCCCCCTCGGTCCGTTCGTGGCCTCCGCTGAACGTGAGGGGTATGCGGAAAGTGCCGGTCAGACACTACAGCCCTTTCATGGCTACTACTTTCGCGTGCTCAAGGGACAGGGGACCCGCGTACCTGGGGGTTCGCAAAGTTATGTCGTCGATGGAAAAATGACTCACGGATTCGCGTTTCTTGCCTATCCGGCGGAATATCGTTCTTCTGGAGTGATGACTTTTCTTGTGGCCAAGGACGGAATCGTTTACGAGAAGGATCTCGGCCCCAGGACTGTTGAAGTCGCTAAAACTCTCAGGCGGTACGACCGCGACGCGACCTGGCGCAAGGCGGACTAACGCGAGCCATTATTCTGGCGCCCATGCAAGCCATAGCCTGCTCACGTTCGGACGGGCAATGATGAAAGTGGAGCCGCATGAGAGGGCTGTGTTCCTCGGCACTCTCATGCGGCTCCAGTCGCGCGGCTATCACTCCTGCATCCGGAGCCACGCGCATCTTCTCTCCTTTTACAGCAACCGAATCCCAGGCAACGGAATACTTCTTCCGAAGGACTTATCCTTATGATTTCTCTGTTAGACCCAATTCAGATCGGCGAAATTCACCTGCCGAATCGAATTATCATGGCGCCGCTTACTCGTTTGCGGGGCACGTCAAAGCACATTCCAACCCAACTCATGGTCGAATATTACACACAGCGGGCTGATGCAGGCCTGATAATCTCCGAAGGCATACCAGTTATACCGCAGGGTGTTGGCTACGCGAATGTGCCAGGGATCTGGCTGCCGCAGCAAATTGAAGCCTGGAAGCTGGTGACAGAGTCAGTGCACCAAGCGGGTGGTCGAATCTTTGCACAACTCTGGCATGTGGGCCGCATCTCAGACCCACGCTTTCTGGATGGAAAACTCCCGGTTGCTCCCAGTGCTATCCGGCCCGCAGGCCATGTGAGCCTGGTGCGTCCCCTGGCAGACTATGTGACGCCACGCGCGCTTGAGATAACTGAACTTCCGGGCATCGTTGAAGCTTTCCGCAAGGGAGCAGAGAACGCGAAGCTCGCAGGCTTTGACGGGGTGGAGATACACGGAGCCAATGGCTACCTGCTCGATCAGTTCTCGCAGGACGGATCCAATCATCGCATAGACGAGTATGGCGGATCGATTGAAAATCGGGCTCGTCTTATGCTCGAAGTCACCGATGCCGTGGTCTCTGTCTGGGGAGCCAAGCGTGTGGGGATGCATCTGGCGCCGCGCGGCGATTCTCAAGATATGTATGATTCAAACCCGCCAGCAACCTTCGGCTACATGGCGCGTGAGTTAGGCAGGCGAGGGCTTGGATTCCTGTTTGCGCGAGAGTACTTCGGAGCCGACCGACTAGGGCCACAACTCAAACGGCAATTCGGCGGGGTATTCATCGCAAATGAAAAATATACGTTGGCCCAAGCGAACCAGGTTATCGAGGCGGGAGAGGCAGATGCTGTAGCCTTTGGCCAACTCTTCATCGCCAACCCCGATCTCCCTGTGCGGTTTAAACGCAATGCACCGCTCAATGTGCCGGATCTAAGCACATTTTTTACAGCTGGGCCGCATGGCTATACCGACTACCCTGCGCTGAGCGTGTAGCGAAAGACTCAGTGCAGCTCTTGTCGGGTTGGTCTGTTGGGCCTTTGACAGAAGCAGTTGGTCGGCGCAAGTGAGGATCCACAATGAATGAAACCATCCAGCTGTTGCAGGCCCATCACAGCAGCCGCAGCTATAAGAGCGAACCGATCCCGGAAGAAAGTCTGGAAGCCATCATCGAGTCCGCGCGTCGTGCACCGACTTCCACCAACAGTCACGAGATATCTCTCGTCGTTGTGCGCAATGCGGCCAGCCGCGCTCGCATAGCTGAAATCGCCGGCGGCCAGCGATGGATTGCGCATGCCCCGGTGTTCATTGCGGTAGTTGTAGACCTCTACAAGACAGGCCTGGGCGTAAAGAAGGCCGGCGCCGAGCAGGTGTTTCAACGCAGCCTTGAAGGGATACTGGCTGCGGTTAGCGACGCCGGCATCGCGATGGCGACCCTGATGACTGCTGCACGTGCACTCGGTCTCGGCGTCGTTCCAATTGGCGGGATCCGCCGCGACCCGCAGGCTATGATCGATCTGCTTCGGCTGCCGCCCAACACCTTCCCGGTAGACGGCGTGGTGCTAGGCAATGTCTCGGAAGAGTCTCCCCAAAAGCCCCGTATGGCCATCGAGAGCTTTCGTCACGAGGAAACATATCATCCGGAAGCGCTCGAGCCGGCGATTGACGCCTACGACCTGACACTTGAAAAGTATTGGCAAAAGATTGGACGCACTGACGGGTTGTCTTGGTCGGCGAACATGGCACAACACTACAGCACATTTTCCCGATTGATCAGGTCTGTTGCGGAAAACCAGGGTTTCACAATCGAGGTGTAGTTGGATGAGCGAACCCGGCTGTAATCACGAGGTGCCGCACGGTCAGGAACACGATCCTGTATGCGGAATGGATGTTGATCCTTCCAAGGCTGCTGCGAGCATTGAGTATGAGAGTGCTACGTTTCACTTCTGCAGCGAAGGCTGCGCTGCAAAGTTCAGGGCAGCACCAGCGAAATATGCGCACCCCGATCCGGATACGTCTCCATCATCAACGCAGGCAAAGTCCGCGTCGCAAGGCGAATACGTATGCCCGATGCATCCAGAGATCAAACAAACGAGTCCTGGCGACTGCCCTAAGTGCGGCATGACGCTGGAAAGATCGACCGTCCCCGGCCCCGTAAATCGTACGGAATACATTTGTCCGATGCATCCGCAAATCGCGCGCGATGCGCCTGGCTCATGTCCAATCTGCGGTATGGCGCTTGAATCCAGGGAAGTGACAGGTGAAGTCGCCAATCCAGAACTTGCGAAGATGACAAGGCGCCTCTGGATCAGCATCGCGCTCGTCGTGCCCATGCTCGCGCTGATGATTTCAGCGTTTATTCCTTCGATGCCCATGCAGCACCTGTTATCGCCGAGACTCTGGACCTGGATTGAGTTCGGGCTGGCGACTCCGGTGGTCCTGTGGTGCGGGCTACCCTTCTTTGTCCGCGGTTGGCAATCGGTGATACGCCGCAGTCTCAATATGTTCACGTTAATTAGCCTTGGTACCGGATCGGCTTATATCTACAGCGTCTTGGCAACCGTCATGCCGCAGATCTTTCCGGCCTCGCTTCGTGGAAGCGGAGGACAAATCGATGTGTACTTCGAGCCTGCGGCGGTGATCGTCGCGCTTGTTCTGCTAGGTCAGGTGATGGAGCTCCGGGCGCGCAGCCAAACCAGCAGTGCGATTCGAACGCTACTCGGTTTGGTTCCAAAGAACGCCAGGCGGCTTGATGGCAAGGGAGGCGAAGCCGATGTGCCGCTCGATCAGGTGCAAGTCGGCGACCGCCTCCGTGTGCGTCCCGGCGAGAAGATTCCAGTGGATGGGATCGTGGTGGAAGGTCACAGTTCCGTTGACGAATCGATGATCAGCGGAGAGCCTATTCCGGTAGAAAAACTGACGGGCGCGAAGGTGACGGCCGGGACGGTCAACGCAACGGGCGGATTCGTGATGCGCACAGAGCGCGTTGGCGCCGACACTCTGTTGTCGCAGATCGTGAAAATGGTCAGCGAGGCCCAACGGTCGCGAGCGCCGATTCAGCGGCTCGCGGATCGCGTTTCCTCGTACTTTGTGCCTGCGGTGATCGTGGCTGCCATCGTAACGTTCGTTGTGTGGCTCTTCGCAGGTCCCGAGCCGCGCTTCGCTCATGCGCTTGTAAATGGCGTGGCTGTGCTGATTGTCGCTTGTCCATGTGCCCTTGGGCTCGCCACTCCCATGGCGATCATGGTGGGAACCGGACGCGGCGCTCGCGCCGGGATTCTCATCCGCAATGCGGAGGCACTCGAAATCTTCGGCAAAGTCGACACGCTGATCATCGACAAAACGGGAACTCTCACGGAAGGGAAGCCAACGCTAAGTTCCGTTATTCCCCAATCGGGGATAGATGAATCCAACCTGTTGCAACTCGTCGCCAGCATTGAACGCTCCAGCGAACATCCTCTGGCATCGGCCATTGTGAAAGGCGCCGAGGCAAGGAAAATTGCCCTCGTCGATGTGGCGGGATTCAATTCTGTCACTGGCAAGGGTGTGACGGGAACCGCGTCTGGTAAACAGATTGCGGTTGGCAACGCAGAGCTTTTCAGTGAGCTTTCCATTGATCCTGCCCGGCTCCTCAATCAGGCCGAAGAACTTCGCAAAAAAGGCCAGACAGTAATGCTGGTTGCCCTGGATGGTAAGGCGGCTGGAATAATGGGAGTTGCCGATCCTATCAAGGAATCAACGCCGGACGCGATTCGCGAGCTTCGATCAGCGGGCTTGACGGTCGTCATGGTCACCGGAGACAACGCAACAACTGCGAAGGCTGTTGCAGATGAACTCGGTATCGAGTTCAGAGCCGGAGTACTGCCCCAAACAAAGGCAGAGGTGGTCAAAGAGTATCAGCTAAAGGGCGCTGTGGTTGCAATGGCCGGGGACGGAGTGAACGACGCGCCCGCACTCGCCCAGGCCGACATTGGAATCGCCATGGGTACGGGCGCCGATGTGGCGATGGAGGCTGGGAGCATCACGCTATTGAGAGGCGATCTGCGCGGGATTCTCCGCGCCCGTCATCTGAGCAAGTCGACGATGCGCAACATCCGCGAGAACCTGTTTTTCGCTTTCGTCTATAACATCGTCGGTGTGCCGCTGGCGGCCGGAGTGCTCTTTCCAGCATTCGGCCTGCTTTTGAATCCGATGATAGCGGCGGCCGCTATGAGTTTCAGTTCGGTCTCAGTAATTGCCAATGCGCTAAGGCTACGGAAAACAAAGCTGTGAATTGTCCGCTTTAGATCGATCATCGCAAGGTGAGATTGGGCCAATTGGATTTCATCCGACCAATCCTTTTCGATGGACATATGTGGCCCAGCGAACGGTTCTCTACGATGGAGGAATTTGACGGAATCGTTGTGCGAGCCAGATCAGCGGAAGGCATGAAGTTTGGTTGGGCCTGTCGCGGCGAGGCTCCTGTCAAGCAACCGCCTTGGATGTAGGACAACATTCATCGATCTCGATGAATTCAATTTGAAGCTCCTTGCCAGATACGATTTTCAAGGGGAAACCGCACTGGGGACAGATAAATATCATTGCCCTTGTTGGCTCAGGCGCCAGGTTGCACACCACGCAATGCAGGACCATGGGAACAATTTCGATCTCCAGACGAGCGTGTTCTGCAAGTGTCCCCTGCCGAGCTACTTCGAAGACAAATTTCAAGGCCTCCTGAGCAATCGCAGTGAATTGACCAAGTCGAATTTTGATGACGGTTATCGATGACGAGTTGTTTTCACGAGCCTTTTCTTCCGCTACTTCGAGGATGCTCTCGATGATGGAGATCTCATGCATTGCTCTTGGCCTCCTGAGCGTCGGGGTGGGGCGTAGAGGGAAGCGGTAGCCACCATAGGTTAGGGTGAGTCGCGACATTGCGACGACTGCAGAGAACGCCCCGGCGCGTTAGTGCCTGAGCGATCGATTCCGCTGCCTCCGCCGCCAGGCTCAACATGGTTGCGCTCGGACCATCTCCGAAGATGCAGGTCTCAGGCGCTGCGCCTATCACGATTAGCTCAGAAGGACCGCAATCAGCGATGCGCAGATGAGCGAGAGTATCCCACAGGCCCGGGTCGTGCCCGGTAATGCGAAGGCAAGCGCAGCTTGAGGAGAAGTCGGCTTCACGAAACACGGATACGGTGCGAAGCGGAAGGTCTGCATGAACCGCGTCGACGATGACTACAAGTTTCCGATCATAGAGGTAGGGCGCGAGGTCAAGACCCGGCGTGCCTAGATCGAGCACTTCGACCTCGGGGCCATACGCGAACTGCGAGCGGAATGTCTCCACCGCGAGAGGGCCAAATCCATCGTCTCCGAGAAAGACGTTGCCTAGCCCGATGACAGAGTAGGGGTGAGTTGCTGTGAGGGTCGCTCCTGTCATTGGACTTTTACCTGTGCAATCTCTTTTCCGGTTGCATCCAGCGTTTGGCACGAACAGGCCATGCAGGGGTCAAAGGAATGCACAGTGCGAAGAACTTCCAGTGGCTTCTCTGCGTCGACCACGGGATTGCCGATCAGCGAGGTTTCGTAAGGTCCAGGTACACCGCTCTGATCGCGCGGGCTTGCGTTCCAGGTGGTGGGCACAACAGCCTGATAGTTTTTGAATATCCCCTTTTCGATCACCACCCAATGCGAGAGCGCGCCGCGCGGCGCTTCATGCATTCCCATTCCCATGATCTCGCCCGTCGGAAACTGTGGCGCGTTGAAGGTATTATCGTCTCCGTTGAGGATGTTGGTGGTGAGTAATTCCAGATGTTTGAGCGCCAACTCCGACAGCATCGCCGAGCGAATGGCGCGGGCGAGGTAGCGGCCCATGGTCGACTGCATTTCGTTTGGTCCGACCTTCAACCCGTGCACAGCGGAAATTCTGTCGAATGCTGTGTCGCTCCATTTGCGCGTCAGGGCATGGCCGGACGCATAACCGACGAGAATGTTGGCCAGCGGACCAACCTGCATTGGACTCCCGTTATAGCGCGGCGCCTTGACCCAGGTATATTTCGCATCTTCCTTGAGGTCGGTGTAGTCCGGCGTTGTCTCGCCCTTGTAGGGCTCAATCGGGCCGCCCCCCTGATACCACGCGTGTGTTGAGTCCTCGGTGATGGCCTTGCGGAACGGTTCGTCTTTCCAGTTTGTGATTGGCCGCACCGAGGCAAGATTGCCGTTCATGATGACGCCGCCGGGCAGGTCGAACTTCGTGGCCTTCGCATCGAGTGGCAGGTCCGGTACGGCAAGATAATTTGCGACGCCGCGTCCGTAATGCAGGTACTCCGGATATGAAGCAGCCAGCAAACACGTGTCGGCGAGGAAGACTTGCTGCACAAATGGAATCAGGTCTTCCAGTACCGCTTTCAACATGCCCAGTCGATCCATGTTCATGGTCGCCAGACTGTTCAGGTTGATCGCATTCATGACACCGCCCACGGCGAGATTCTGAATGTGCGGTGTTTTGCCGCCGAGTATCGCCACGATCTGACAGGACTTCCTTTGAAACTCGAGCGCCTGCAGATAGTGATTGAAAAAAATTAGATTCATCTCCGGACTCAGACGCATGGCGGGGTGACCCCAGTATCCATGATTGAAGATCCCGAGTTGTCCTCCGGCCACGATCCCTTTCACCTTTTGCTGCACGGCTTCCAGTTCGCGTCGCGAGTTGCCATGCCATGAACTGGAACTCTCTGCGATGGAGGCCGCGCGCGCCGCGTCTGCCTTGGGGATGGACATCACATCGACCCAGTCGAGCGCGGACAAGTGATAGAAGTGCACAATGTGATCGTGCAGCGCATGGCCGATGAGAATCAGGTTGCGGATGAACTGGGCATTGGGCGGTATGTCGAGCGCAAGTGCGTCTTCCACAGCGCGCACAGAAGCAATGCCGTGCACCGTCGTGCAGACGCCGCAGAATCGCTGCGCAAAGACCCAGCCCTCGCGCGCATCGCGGCCGCGCAGGATCATCTCCAGGCCGCGCCACATGGTGCAGCTTGCCCAGGCCTTGTTAACGACGCCGCCGTCGACTTCAACATCGATGCGAAGATGCCCTTCGATACGTGTGACAGGGTCAATGGAAATGCGTGCCATCAGATTACTCTTTCTTGAATCACGGTGGAGGGGAGCGAACTAGCAATGGGAGGATCAGCTGCTTTTCGTGGCCAGCCGAAGGGGCGAAAGGTATGATCCCACTTGCTTGCTTCTCCAGGCAGTACGGCAAAGTAGTTCACCGCAAGCACAAACAGCACGCTCCCCAGCGCGATGTAGCCGGCGGCCATCACCAGTTCTGGGGCCGACGGAAAATAGGCTGTGCTTCGCAGGGGCGTATACGCAATCGAGGTAGGAATGAATCGATAGAGCATACCGCCGAGACAGGCAACTGCTGACATGTTCAACAGGGCGCGCGGTGTCTCGCGAATACGCCGGCTACGGAGAACAACCGCGGGCACGAGGATCATGGAACTTTCGAACAAGAACAGCAAACTCATCTTGTCGAAGGCGAACGCGGCAGGCAGTTGCTGCCGCCAGATCAGATCGCCGATGCGCACCGCGATAAACACCAGGCAGACACCCGAGAGCAGGTTGGCCAGTTCCGCCAGCACAGCGGCATCAAGATTGCGCGCGTAGCGCAGACAAACAATCATCAGCAAAAAGATGGTGAACCCGAGTCCGCAAAAGACAGCCGCGATCAGATAAAGCAGCGGCATAACGGGCGATTGCCAGAGCGGATTGATCTTTGTTCCCGCCAGCAGCAGCAAGCCTCCCAGCGAGGACTGGTGCATGAGAGGAATGACGTAGGCTCCAATGATCACGAATGGATAGGCCTTGCGGAGGATTGGCGCGATGCGACAAAGCAATGCGCGGGATCGTTCGCTTCCGATGTAATAGAATCGCTCCAGAATCAGAGGGAGAACCTCGAAGGATAGAAAGACCGCGCAATAGAGCGGCATGCAGATGGAGATCTCCAGCATTGCCGATTCCGAGTTCCATCGCCAGGGCATCAAGGCGCTGTAGAAGTTCCATGGACGGCCAACATCAAAGCCGAGCGCGATCAGCCCCGTAGAATAGAAAAGAAATCCCGAGACGAGCGCGGTGCGCATCACAACATGAAGCTTTTGGCGATTGAAGACCCATGCCGCGATGCCCAATGCCAGCGGTCCAGATCCGAGGGCGGTGAGTGTCATGACATTGAATGTCTTCCAGATGCCCCAGGCATAAACGTCATTCATCGCCGAGAACGGGCCCAGCGGAGAGAAGAATCGTAGCACGGCCATGCCAAGTCCAATGGCCGCAATACCAGCAAGCAGAAGTAGAAGTGGAGTCAACACCGGGCCGCGTGTCACGGGGACGCCGCATTGCCAGTGGTTAATAAGTGTCGTGCCTCGCGTGTCGGTGCTGAGTTCGGAGACTTTCATAACTGGTCGGGAAATCCTGTCTTCGCTTCGTGCGCGCGGCTTTCCGCCTCGTGGCGCTCCCAGTTGCGGCGAATGAAGAAGCCAAAGACCCCAGCAACGAGCGCAGGACCAGCAAGCCATTTGTAGAGGACCGATGTAACCTTGGTGGCGTAGTGACCGATCGATGTCGTGCCGAGTTTGGGCAGACCAAGCTTTTGGAATGAGACGCTGGATAGATAGAGCACTTGCGTTCCTCCGGCCTCGTGCTCACCGTAGACGCGATTCTCGAAATACTTGTCCGGTATTGCGGCAATGCGCTGTTTCGCTTGCGCAAGCAGATCGGTGCGCTTCCCGAAGATCACCGCGCCAGTGGGGCAAGCCGCGGTGCAGGCCGGTTGCAAATCCTCTTTGAGGCGCTGATCATAACAGAACTCGCACTTCACAATCTTTGGGTTCCAATTCTCCCACTGGAATTGCGGAACCTCGAAGGGACACGCAACCTCGCAATAGCGGCACCCAATGCACAAGGAACTATTCCAGGTCACAGCTCCAAGATCCTGTTTCACCAGCGATCCAAAGGGGCATCCGGTGACGCACGCGGGGTCGAGGCAATGCATGCACTGTTTCTTGACAAAGGCGAATTGTTCGCTTTGTGCGTCTTGATACAGCTCGATGATGTTCTTGGTCTTCGCGCTCAGGCCCATGGGCATGTCCCAAATTCCACCGGAGAGCGAAGTGTCCGTGGGAAGTCCGTTGGCCTCGTTACATTCCGGCATGCAGGCCCTGCAGCCAGTGCAGACGGTGCTGTCGAAGAGCATGGCAATCGCATTGGCTGGCGCGATGGGGTGCGCAGGATGCTCTTCAGTCTTGCCTCCAGCGCCGATGGTTGCGTGTGCGGAAGCCGGCAGCAGCGCACCCGCGGCTGTGCCCCCAAGTCCGATCATTGCCTTGAATGCCTGACGACGGCTGAAAGGTAAGCTCATGCCTTCGGCCCCGACTCATCATCTGCTTCCGATTTCGACCCTGGTCCTGATGGGGGCGTGGCAGGCTTGGAACCGGGTGCGCTCTCATCGTCCTCGACTTTCGAGAACTTGCGCGATGCCACGTAACCGGCTCCTGCCAGCGCGCCAACGCCAAGGCCGACAAGGCCGGTCGCGAGCGGGCTAATGGTTCCCTTGGTCGTGGTGATGGGCGCATACGACGAGGGCGGAGCGGCGATAGTGTGAAGCTTCACCACCTCGAACATTGGAACTTTGAAGGCTACGCTCTTTTCTGTGCAGCCAATGCAAGGCGCTCCGATGCCGATAGGCCACACGTCCGGAATGTCATTGAAGTGCCGCGTCGAACAACCAGCGTGCGTATCCGGTCCCTTGCAGCCCATCTCGTAGAGGCACCAGCCTTCGCGATGACCTTGGTCGCCGTATTGCTTGACGAAGTTGCCCGCATCGAAGTGCGCACGCCGCGGGCAGTGTTCGTGAATGTCGCGATCGAATGCAAATTTGGGGCGGCGCTGATCATCGGTCTCGGGGAATGTCCCATCGGTGGCATATTGAAGCACAACACCCAGCATTGTGTAAGGATTCGGCGGACATCCAGGGATGTTGATGATTGAGTGGTGTGGCAGCAGGTCTGCAACGCCTACAGCTCCGGTTGGGTCCGGATCTGCCGAAGGAATACCACCCCACGAGGCGCATGATCCGATGGCGATGATCGCGGCAGCCTTGCCGCCAATATCGGCCAACACGTCCAGCGCTGGCCGCCCGGCCAGCTTCATGTAGATCCCTTGGTCCTTGGTCGGAATCGATCCTTCTATAACGAGAATGAACTTTCCGGCATGCTTTTGCACCGCTTCGTCGAGCGCCTGCCGCGCTTGCAAACCAGAGCCAGCCATCAGCGTCTCGTGATATTCGAGAGAAATGACGTTGAGAATCAGATCGGCGAAATCGGGATGCGAAGCCTGAAGGAGCGACTCCGTGCATCCGGTGCAATCCTGAAAATGAAGCCAGACGATGGAGGGGCGCGCGACTTTTCCAAGCCCGGCTGCGACCTCTTCCGGTGTCGTCTTATTCGTGATGGCGAGGCCATAAGGGGCCGCAATCATGAGCGTGGAGCAGAACACGAGAAACGAGCGGCGACTGATGCTACAGCGAAGCAGGCGTTCGTCGATGGTCTCAAGAGCAGTCGCCGTAGCGACGAGGGAACCGAGCATCCTTCGCCCAAACTTTCTATTGAGGATGAGAGAGTCGGGGACTTTTCATGGCGAATCGACCCCTCGGGCATTCGCGACTGTGGAGCCCTGAAGCCTCCGTCGTGCACGGCCAGAATAATCGGACAGACTATCCTGAAACTGCGCACTTTTGCTCACTCCCCAATCTGCGATGAGGCAATCACTCTGCTTCCTTCGAGCTTATTATGAGCACAAATGACCAGTGATCTCTGCTTGCCGAAACCGATGATCGCCCAGGAGCGCGGGGATGAGAGGCGCAACTCAACTTGCACTCCCTTCTTCTTAGCAGCGATTGTGAGCTGTTCGTTGACGGGAAGCCGACAACCTTTCACATTGACCATTGCTTCACTGAAGTTCCTCAAAAAGGTGGCGTGTGCGACAGTTGACGTTGCAGTCTAGATAAACTCTGGCGGCTTGGACTTAGTCCTTCCTGAAGGATACAAACGACTCTCGACCGCGGATCACCCGGTGATTGGCGATCCGTTCTCGCTTTCTAAAGAAGGCTAGTTCTCAATTGCGGATTCGATCTGAACCCAGAACTGTTCCGGCGGATCGACAACAGGAAGCAGTTGGCGAGCCGCTTCGGCGATCGTTTCCAGATCGGCGAGCAGTTTCTCTTACAAATTGCATTGCTTCAGGGTGTGGATGGTCCGGAGGGATAGATCCAGAACCTTTCAGTTCGAGGTATTTGGCTCTGAAACTGTTCGCTATTCATCGTGTCGGGGCAATCGATCATCGCCTCTCCTCCTGCGGCGGATAGGCGCACAAGGCATCACGGATCTTCAGTCAGGCCTTGTGGAGCTTCGATGAGCCACAGCTTCCACGACAATACCTTCACTGGCAACGCAGGCTATATCGCCCGCGTTGCCGAGTGAAGCGCCTATTTCTTGGCGGGAAGTTGCTTCGTGCCAGTATGCGCGTGCTTCTTCGATGTGGAAGCCTTTTCGTCCAGAAGAGTCATTGAATCCTTAGCATTGAACGGATACAGCTTCACCGATTGTTGTCCCGTCGTTGTCAGCGTAATATCAACACGGCGATTCTGAGCAAGAACGATTGTCATCAATTTGCCCATGACCTTTTGGCGCTCGCTGTCGGACAGTTCAGGATTCTTCTCGATGAGATCCTTGACCTGATCTTTGCTGAGTTCCTCTTCTTTGCCTACGGCTCGCGTCTCGATGTCGTTTTCAGCAATGCCCTGCTGAACCAGGAATTGCTTGGCACTCTTTACGCGACGCTCAGTGAGCGCCTGATTGTACTCGCTGCTTCCACGCGCATCGGCATGGCCGGTGAGGATAAGATGGGCTTCCGGCTTCATTGCCAAATAGCTCTTGAAATCCTCTGCGAGAGTTTTGAGCGTCAGTTTCTGACTATCGACCAAACCGCTCTCAGGGTTCACTGCCTTTGGCTGTGCGGTTGCGAAGAACACGCTATGCAAGGCCAACCGAGCTTCCAGCCTTACCTGCTCTGGAGTTGGTTCCACACGCACTGGAGGAGGAGTGGCAATTGTGACGGTGGCGGCAGCCGCTGCGGTGTTGCCCTTGTCATCCGTTACATTGCAGGTAATCCCAACAGGACCAGACGGAGCGCCCGCTGAGGAGAATGTGGCTGTCGAGCCGTTGCCGCTGATGGAGCCGGACTGGGCCGAGTAGGCATAAGTGAGCGGGCGGTTCTGCGGGCTTACACCACTGGCCGTTACCACGCTGCTCTCATTTGGCTGAATGGTGTCCGGGCTCACCGAGCAACTGATAGTCGGCGGCTCAAATGCCTTGACCGTGATGCTGGCCGAGCAATTCGCGGTCTCGCCGGGCTTGAGGCCAACCTTGTCGCCCTTGCCTTCGCTGACCTTACCGTTGACGGTGTGGACACCGGGGGCAAGATTTGCCGTAGCGATCGACGGCGTTGCTCCGTCTCCTGTCACGCCATCTCCCGACCAGGCATACACCGCATGCAGCTTCGGATCCAAGTTGCTGGCGTTCGCTGTTACTGTAACTGGGTCGCCGGGAAAGATTGTCTGCGGGGCGACGGAGCAGGCCAAGGCTACAGGCGGAGGCGGCACAAAGGAGCCGATGCGAAACACAACGCCGGTGCTTAAGCGAAGCATATTGAAATCGGCAATTTGATCTTGGTGGTTGAACTGGTAATCCGCCTGAAAAAGCCGAATTGCCAAATGGTGATTGAGCAGAGGAGTGTTGTAATCCAAGCCGCCACCGCCCGTCGCCACCATGCCCCACTGATTCGGGAAGTAATAGCTACCCGCGTCCTCGCCACCGACCAGTGCATGGACAAATGGCGTGAAATGCGCCGTCGGGTACCGCAGGATCAAGCCAGCCGACCCTCCAGAGAAATCGTAACTCGGGCGGTTTTCGTTGTTGTCGTTATGATAGTCTCCCTCGACCTGCACACCGACATACTTGCCGAAGTAACGCGAAACGCTGCCAATTGCCCCGTGCCTGATGCCCGTACCATCAAAATTCTCAAACCCATCATACGCGACGCGCGGCGAAAGGTAGCTGTAACCCGCAAAGATGTCCCACTTGGAAGCAGCATTGTTAGATGCTGAATCGCTTAAGTAGGTTTTTGCGGCCGGGTTGGTCGCGTCCTGAGCGGCCAGGGCAATGGGCGCAACTCCAATGAGTGCCAAGGCGAGGATGTGCTTCACTTGAATCGAATAACTGAAATGCATGTGTATTCCCTCTGTACGCAACTTCGTTCACTGAAAAACTTAGAGACTGCTTGCTGGCGTTGATCCAACTTGGACTATCTCAACTCCTCAGCGGCTGAAGAATCGTGAAATGTCCCACCCGCTAGTTAACATATTCATCCTGCGCTTCAGGAATAGAGAGACAAGTTCAATGTCGCCCTTTTCCAAGAAGACAATCTGCGGTGATTGCAGGTGGTACCGCAGAAGAGCAATAGGTACTGCACAACCCCACTCTGCATTCTGTCCAGACGAAGTGCTCACACAGAGCGCATGATCTTCTCCGGATAAGTGGCTCGGATGCAATCCCTCCGCGTTGGAGAGAGTGGTCTGGAATCCACTTTACGACTCGTTTCCCATATCTTCTGTTCCATATTGGACATCACGAACCATCTAAAACGTATCCGAGTAGATGAGTGGCTCGGTTGCAAAGTCGGGCATGGGCATAGGACGTCCGCAATTCTGCGCGGAGTGTTGGCCCTCGGATCGTTCTCAGCGATACATAACTCTTCAGACGTCTCCCGGGTTTTTATAGCGAGTTTAATCCCGATGACCGGTGTTGATCGCATTTCTGCGAAGTTCTACCTTCACCCCTGCACTCGTTCGAGCGATCTGTTCGTTCGCTCCGCGGCGTGGCTGCTCGATAAGTAAGGCAGCCTGCGCGGAGACAACCGTGGGAATGAGGAGCAAGGCCGCAAATGCGATAGACGCAAATGCGTTCATATGCTTTCTAAATGTCAAGCCCTAAACCTTTTTCTTATCGAGAAAGTGGCATTGCTTCCGACGGGTCGTAATCTACCATCTGCATTCTGTGCAGCTTGGAGAATTGTTCAGCCGGAACCGGGGGGCTGAAATAAAAACCTTGCGCTTCGTCGCAATTCTGTTCCTTGAGAAAAGCTACGTCTTGCGCGCATTCCACACCCTCGGCAATCACTCGCAGCTTCAAGCTTTTGCTCATGCTGATGATCGCGCTTACGATGCTAGTGTTGCCGGGGTCTGCCGAGATCTGGCGCACAAACGACTGGTCGATCTTAAGCACATCCAGCGGAAATCTTTGCAGAAAGCTTAAGCTGGAGTATCCCATCCCAAAATCGTCAATTGACACCTGAATGCCTCGATCCCGTAGTGTCTCAAAGATGGGTGCACCGGAGTTGGCGCGCTCCATAAGAACGCTCTCGGTAACCTCAAGATTGAGATATTTCGGGTGCAGGCCTGTTTCATCCAGGATTTCGGAAAGATTTTCCAGGAAATTCTCACTGCGAAACTGGTTTACGGACACGTTTACGGACATGGTAATGGGGGCAAGGCCCGCTTCCATCCAGGCCTTCGCTTGCGTACAGGCTTCCCGCAGAACCCAGGCTCCGATGGATAGTATCAGGCCGCAGTCTTCCGCAACCGGGATGAACTCTGACGGTTCCACCAGACCACGTGTCGGGTGCATCCAGCGAAGCAGCGCCTCGGCGCCGGAGATCGATCCTAGTTGCAGATCGATGATGGGCTGATAGTGCAGAGTAAACTCGTGCCGGTCCAGCGCGCCGCGTAGATATGACTCCATGGATTGCCGCTCTACAGCCTGGACATTCATCTCCGATGTGAAGAACCTGAAGATCTGTCGTCCGCTTTCCTTAGCCTGGTACATTGCTGTGTCGGCGTTCTTGATGAGTGTCTCAGCGTTCAATCCATCGCAGGGATAGACGCTGATGCCGATGCTGGCTGTGACGCTGAGGTCGCGATTGTTGATGACATGAGGCTGGGCCACAGCATGCAGCATTCTTCTGGCGGTGATTGCAGCGTATTCTGCATGCTTAATGTCGTGCAGCAGCACTACAAACTCATCGCCCCCCTGTCTACTGACCGTGTCGGGAGCGCGGACACAGTCTTCGAGTCGCTTGGCTACTGACTGGAGAAGTAGATCCCCAGCAGGGTGTCCAAGAGAATCGTTGATGTGCTTAAAGCCATCCAAATCGAGGAACAGCACTGCCATCAAACCCTCTTTTCTTCCAGACCGTGCGATGGCCTGATCAAGACGGTCGTTCAGCAGCAACCGATTCGGCAAGCCCGTCAGTGGGTCGTGCTCAGCGAGGTGGGTGATCCGTTCGGACAACGCGCGTGCTGTGGTCACGTCGCGGAATACCAGAACCGACCCGGCTTCAACTCCGTCACCATCGCGGATAGGAGCAACAGAATCTTCGATGAAGATTTGATGCCCATCCCTCCGCGTCAGAATGCAATTTACCGGTAGTTGTGTGAAAATGCCAAGCGCGCCGGCAGGCGTCGTTGGATCCAACGCAATGTCCCCCGTTGAGGCGTCCATAATGCGGAAAGACTCTGCTAATGGCCGTCCCGTTGCTTCCTTTAGTGACCAGCCTGTCATTTTTTCGGCAGTGGGATTGAGGAATGAGATATTACCATCGTTATCGGTACAGATCACGGCATCACCAATGCACTCAAGCGTGATCTGGGCTCGATTCCTTTCAAAGGACAATGTCTTCTCTAGGCTCTTGCGGGCCATGGAATTGCGCAGGGCACGCATCATTTCATGGGGTTCGATCTGACCTTTGATCAGATAGTCTTGGACCCCGCTTGCCATGGTATGCATGACGATGGCTTCGTCCTTGTTGTCTGATAGCACCACAATGGAAGCATCGCGTGCTGCTGCATGGATTCGCAATAGCGCATCTATTCCCATTGCATCAGGGCAATCCAGGTCGAGCAGCACCACAGTTACCGAATGTCCACCAAGGTAGGTTTCAGCATCCGCCATGGACTCCACACGGGCCAACGCGAAGGAGTTTACCTCCTGATGTTTGAACATTTCCCCTATCAGGCGTGCTTCTTCGTGATTGCTTTCGATCAGAAGAACCGTTTCGATCGGTATTGTATTCATTCTTTTCCACCTGCGCGAGGTGCCCCGTGCATCATTCTGCGAACGAGGATGCGCTTCTTACGCCATAACTATTACGGAAAATTGGATCATCTCAGTTGTACGGTGTGTAGACTGTCCGTTTTTGCACACCGAGGCGCACAATTCAATATTGAAATGTATCCAGATCATTCGCAGTAACGCCGAACATGCTCCAGTCCATCGGCTGCATTGCACGAATACTGGTCCTCCGCATTCTTCATCACAGCCATAATGGGCTGCGGTAGAACAGAGATCCCGCTGGTGCCCTTGTAAGAATTGGCGAGACCGCCCCCAGCTGCAGAGTAAACACTTCTGGCGATAAGAAGCCGATCAGGGCATTCTCGACTTCAGTTTGATCATTTCGCCATCTACAGCAAACCCTCCGTACCCGTGATGGTGGATGGTCTTAGGATTCCTATATGCTGGATCGCGCCAGGCCTTGATAACTTCCAGGATGAAGAGATTGAATTTGTTGACGAGGTGGGTATCGACGACCTTGCATTCGAGATTGACGAAGCACTCGGCAACCAAAGGCGGCAAGACACTCTCAGCGGAGGCCTGCGTCAAGCCGAATCTCTTGAACTTGTCGACATCGCGACCTGAACAATTACCGATTCCTACAACTATTTGCGCTAATTCCAGCGTCGGAATCGCAATTACGCATTCCCTCGTAGCTCGCAGTGCGGCAAAGCTGTGATCGGCGTTACTTACGACACAGGCAACCAGCGGCGGTTCGAACTCCACCATCATATGCCACGACATTGCTATGATGTTGGCGTGGCCCTTGCGTGTAGTCGTCAGCAAGACCACCGGACCGGGTTCAAGCAACTGGTAGACTTTCGACAGGGGCAGACTCTTCATCACGATTGCAGCTCCTATCAACGATCCACGGCTTGCCGGGTTCCCGGCAAGCCACATGCCTGTTCGTTTCGGGAACAGATCCGTCCCCGGACATTCGACCCATTTACCCTTCATTCTTTCGATTCCCGAAGTGAAAACGGGTCTCAGCGAGGTCCTTTCGGGGCGGCGGCGGCACGAAGGGGCAAGGGCTGTTATGGCTGCATCACATCGACTGGTCAATGATCGGTGACCTCGATCGTCCGTGAAAATCGATGTTGGATTTGCTAAAGAGGAAGTCCCGGGCGAATCACGTGCACAGCTTTCACTTTCTTGTCCGTCCCCATCTTCTCTTCGGCGGACTTGGTTGCTGCCGCATCGAGTTGCTCGGAGTGCTTCAGATCTTCCCGAGAAAGATCGTGCTCCTGCGCGCTGAGTTCGTGCGCGCTCCGATGGTCCGCTTTGCCATGGGCGACTGCTGCAACTGCGTGAGCGTGGGTTGGTAGGTTGTGTAGTTCTGCGGCCTGATCGTGAGAACTCTGAGGCATGGGTTACTCCTTATGTGCTTGACGCAAACCGCTGGGAATGGATCTCGATTTGGGCGTCTGATTGTGGCCAGCAGGAGGGAATGCTTCCGGTCACTCCGGCAATAGCGTTTCTTCCGCTGATAAGAATAGAGACTCCAGTGCCGCTGATGCAGTTCGCAGCATCTCTGGTCGAGCTGGCAAAGGAACAATCGCACATAAGCGAATTTATCAACGCGGTTGGGCTGGTCGCGTGGACCCTTGCCAATGCGAGCAAATCTCAGGAAACCAAGTCCATCTCTGCGCTCCTCATGAGATTTATGTAAGCGCACTCAGCTCTCACCTTCGTAGCATTGCTGTTGGGATCTCAATGCGCTGAGCAGTTTTGTACACCCCAGTGAATCCACAAGGGTCATCTTCCATCTCAGAACCGCATTCGAGAGACTCCCTGGCAGGTTCATGCCTACGCCTCATTCGATCGCCGGGAACATAGACAAAGAATTGCAGAATGCACGAATAGCAGCCTATATCGCAAAGCCAGTCTGGAACTCTCTCAACGAGTCCTCGAAGGCGAAACCGGTTGGTGGGTAGACGACTCACATGGATATCGACTATCTGGCCGGAGGGGCTAGTTCCTTGGAAGTAAGCAGTATATAGTTTGCTCGATTTTTCAGAATTTCAGATGCGGCGGCAGGTGTTTCCCATGGGTCAGCGAAGAAGAAGACGTCGTCGGATTCGTAGTTGTGAGTGTGGCCGTGAGTGCATTGAAAGGACCCAGGCCTCAGGAATGAGAAGAAGTCTGCATAGCGCGGATCAGATTTTGTGCCAAGTACGATGTCCTCACTGCATGTCTTACACTGAATTCCCCAACTTCCAATTCTCGCAGCCAAATTCTCCATCAGCGACGCTCCTCGCTCCATGCTGCTCGGCTGGGCATGGGATTGCCGCCAACATGGCACGGCCGTTTATGAGACGTAGAAAGAATCATAACTCGCAGGTTTAAGACTCCTATTTTCTCCCCTTGAAATCCATCCGTCTGATCAGTATTGACCATTCTCAAGCCTTTTTTGGGTTGGGCGGCCAACATCTTTTCGCCAATCGGAAACCTGATCTTCAGAATACGAATTCCAGAAGTTGCAAGGTTTAACGGAACATCCCCGGTCTTGACAGACATAGTCGTCCATAGATGCAGTGACACTCATCTGGAGTCCGATAAAAACGCTAGGTGTTGACGCTCACTGGCGACAATCCACTTGCTCGAAGTTCTTCGATGCGTTGCAGAACGTCGGCTTTTAAGACGTGGTCCCGTCCAGCGAGCGCAGGGGCAAACGCCTTCCAGCCCCTCCATACGCCTCAAGCGTACGTGGCGAGACGTTATCGATGAATTGTTTTTCTCGGGTGAATTGTAGGAACAGTTCTTCCATGGAAGCGGTCAATCTCCGTGTTGGGATTGCCGTTCACTATGCTTAAGCTAATTTGTTTTCAGTAATTTGGTGGACCTGAACGGGATCGAACCGTTGACCTCTTCCATGCCATGTTGTGGGTAAAAGCCCATATTATTGATCTAATGAGACTTATGAGACGGATAAACCGGCAAAACCGGCCCAATCGGCGGTATTTGCTACCAAAATGCTACCAATTTTTCAACCAGTGGGAAGCGGGTCAACCCGTGGGGAGCTGACCCGCAGAACGCGTCCGTTCGACTGGGACGTGTCGCAACTGCCTTGGCAAGACATTCGCTCTCGCAGTGTCCAACAAGAAGATCTCTTCGCCGACGTATGGGGCGGCTTGACCTTCACACCAAGTCGATTCAATGTAGTACTTGATCTGAGCCATGAACTCCTTTCAATCCCGGTGGAACCATATCGTCGCATGGACGGCGCTTGGGATACTCTGTCTGATAATCAGGCCGGATGCGGTGCCCCTGGCATTCTCGGGGCCTTCGGCGCGGATGCAGCAGTTGCCCAGTCGCACTTTCTGGGCCTGGGAGCGCGCCGAAGACCTTCGCGCCGTCGATCCACAAACCACCGCAATCGCCTATCTGGACCAGACGATTCTGCTTGGCTGGGATGCGGTCAGTACGCCGCGCCGGCAGCCGCTCACTTACCCCTCCAATGCGACGCTGATTGCGGTGGTGCGCATCGAGGCTCCTCCGGGCGCCAGTCTTGACACGGTCCAGCAACAGAAGGCCGTTGCGCTTCTGCTCAAATCGGCCCAGCGGCCAGGCATTGCTGCTCTTCAGGTGGACTTCGACGCGACCCGCTCACAGCGCCATTTCTATGCTGAGTTGCTCGCCGATCTGCGCCGCCAGATGCCCGCCAACCTGCCGCTCTCGATCACCGCACTTGCCTCCTGGTGCGGCCGCGACGACTGGATTGCCAGCCTGCCGGTGGATGAAGCGGTGCCCATGCTGTTCCGCATGGAACCGGATCGCCGCCGCGCTGCGCCAGACGCGCCGCAGATGCGCATCAGCGAACCAAAGTGCATGGGCAGCGTTGGAATCTCAACCCTCGAAGCCTGGCCCGATCATATGGCTGGAAAACGCATTTACATCTTCGCGGACCGCGGCTGGCACGAGGATTTATCATTGCTAGCCGATAGGAAGCTGCCATGACTCGTCGCTGGATCGTTCCCTCCTTGTTGCTGCTGGCCACTATGTCCCTGTTCACGGCGCAGGCCTGCGGGCCTGACTTCTTTGTGGATGTTTTTGTGCGCAAGCTGCGTCCGGACAATCCCAAGGAGTTTGCTGCGGGCAAGCTCGGAGTTCTGCTGCCAACTTATCCCCGCGCTGATCTGGCAGTTGCTTTTCGCTACCTGAATGGGGGCGTTCTGTCGCCAGCTGAACAACAGGCATACCATCCGATGGATAAGCGTCCCTTGATTGATGCGCGCGCCCGTCATCCACGCGCCGGCATCTGCCCAGCAGGGGCCATTCTTCGAGACAACTCGCACATCCGTGCGGTCCACAACACCATCAGGAAACAATTCCCGCAGAGCAGCACTCAACTCCACCCACGCCGTCACCAGGCCATCGCAAAGATGCCCATGCATTCGTGCCATGTCTTTCAGTGTGATGCTCTTGGAATGCCTGTTCCTCCTGCCAAGGGCGCTGTCAGTGTCCAAAACAGCAAGCGGTTGAAGATAGCGCGTGTGAGCAGCCCACGCGGGATAATAATCTTCCTCCTGATTCTCCAGAGCCGCTGAAGAGGCCAGTGAAGCATTGAGACTCGTAACAAGACACAGGATCGCAAGTCGCGTGACAAAACTGCGGAGGGTATGTCCGGCATTCGTGAAGTGCTTGAAAGAACTTCCAAAGTCGATGCTAACCGTATTCGGTGGCGCATTCATCTCGTCCGCTCCTTCAAAACCTGTGTCGCGCAGGTGAAGAATTTGCATACACAAGGAGTAAGCAGCCGGTAGTACACAGTGGTCCCCTCTCGCCTGTCCTCAACGATGCCGTGGGCTCGAAGCAGCGCCAAATGCTTCGATATGGTTGACAGGTCGCCTCCGACCAACTCCCTTAGATCCCCGACCGAGCACTCCCCACGGCTTAGCCGGTCCACAATCATGAGCCTGGATTCGTGCGCCAAAGCCTTTAGCATCTTTGCCTGCTTCGTGAAAATGGTTCGGTCTGCCATGGATGAATATTATTTCCTTATTGGCCAAGTTGTCAAGTATGAGTGAAGATTATGATGGGTTTTGAAAATACCAGAATCAAGGTTGCAATATCACGTTCACGGTGAGGCCACGACGGCATCCGCTACTAGCGTGTTACCAATATCCTCGGTGTTCGAATGTGTCTTCAGGAACGCTCCGCGAAACCTGATCGTTTGGACGCTTGCAATGCCCACCACAAGACGATGATCCAACCCACAACCGTCCATCCTACTGGTGTGTCTCAAGCAGATCGTCGATTATTAAGCACTGCCTGAGCTCGGGTGACTTTTTCGAGGATGTCGGACGCCTTTGCTGTCCAGATGAATGGCTTTGGATTCTTGTTGTGTCCGTCGATATAG
>Ga0302320_10002253_pt1 | contig 45838 bp, 38 predicted proteins | sample Bog_T0_3_FD_202130 | JGI IMG/M metagenome (GOLD analysis project Ga0302320, IMG submission 202130) | Peat permafrost microbial communities from Stordalen Mire near Abisko, Sweden - Bog_T0_3 | ecosystem: Environmental > Terrestrial > Soil > Wetlands > Peat | place: Sweden: Abisko, Stordalen Mire...
GCGCAATGGCCGCCGGCGTCAGGACGACCGCGAGCGCAAAGCTGAATTCCTCCAGCTTTTGCTTCGGCAACCCCAGAATCAGCCCGGTGGAAATGGTGGCGCCGGAACGTGAAAAACCGCGGAACGGCAAGCAGACCCCCTGAATCAAGCCGATCCAAACTGAATGTTGCAGTTGGATATCCGAATGCCTTGGCTCCTTGCTTTCCTGGAAACCGGCGTAGAGGATCAGCCCACCCACTGCCGCCAGCGCGCCCGCCACCAGCGGAAGATTGCGAAATAGATTTTCGATCTCCGCGTGGTCGTGGCCGCGCAGGAACAGCTTTTCGATGATTATTTTGAGCGCCAAATAGACCGCGGCGGTGCATGCGGAGGCCACGATGACCTGGATCACAAACCATTGCGCCTGGCCAGAAGAGGCGAAATAATCGCGCCGCCACCCGCTCCAGAAATAGACCATCACGGCGAACATTGTGCCGGTGTGCAGCATGATCAGCAGCATGGTCATCTCGGGGCTGGACGGGTCCAGGCCCAGGAGTTTTTCCGCCACGATGACGTGGGCCGAGCTGGAAACCGGCAGCAGTTCGCAGGCGCCCTGCACCAGCGCGAGAATCAAGATGTGAAGATAATGCATGACCGGCGCAGTCTGCCTGAACCGTTTCCAAACCACAATGCCGACTGCATCCCGACCGGGTGCCGGCTACCTGCTGACGCCTGCCAAAATACGCAGGCTAATTGCTCGACTCGAATGTGCGAGTCGGGCAAACTGGGGCCATGGATGCGGACGAACGCGAAGTATTTGACTACCTCAAGACGTTTGGCGAGGAATGGGTCAACGCCAAAGAAGTCTGCCGCCGCGCCGGCGGCAAGAAGCGTTTTCATGAGGACAACAGCTGGGCCATACCCATCCTCCAGCGCATGAAGGAACGCCAGATTCTCGAAGGCGATATGCTGGGACGCTATCGCATCAAGCCTCCCCCCAGACAAGGCCAAAAAGGCCGCTGGGTGTCGCCCGACATCGCAAAGATCCTTGAGGAGGGCGGCGTGCAGGCGGATACTGAGGGCACGCAGGCCTCGTCGGACGAACAGTACGAGCAACTCTGATGCTCGCGGCGCTGCTGACCACCCTGCTGTTCGCCACTTCTGCGGTCTGCGGCTACCGCACGGCCAGGCAAGTTGGCGGCGTGGAGGCGAATTTCTGGCGCATCACGCTCGCGACCATTTTTCTCACCGTCTGGGCGTTCACTTTCGGCCATCAGTTCGCAGGCGCGCCGGGATGGTTTATGCTGAGCGGCTTCTTTGGCATTGGCCTCGGCGACTCCGCGTATTTTCAGGCCCTGCCGCGGCTCGGCAGCCGGCGCACCGTGCTGCTGTCGCAATGCCTGACCGCCCCGTTGGCCGTGCTCATCGAGTGGATGTGGCTCGGAACCACCCTGCACTTTGCCCAAGCCGTTTGTGTCGCCGTCATCCTCGCCGGCGTGGCCATTGCCCTGGCGCCCGATGACCACCTGAAGATTTCTCCGCGCGACTGGAAAATTGGCATCACGGCCTGTTTTTTCGGCGCCCTCGGCGGAGCGCTGGGCGCGGTGATCATCCGCAAAGGGTACGCCGCCCTCGCCGCCGCCGGCCTGACGATGGACGCGGGAACCACCGGGTATCAGCGCGTGCTCGGCGGCATTGTGATTCCCACCATCATGCTGCTCGGGCTCAGGTGGCGTTCCGCCCGCGCTCATGGCCCGAGGTTTGAGGAAAAAACGTGGCAGGTCTCAGGGGAAAAATGGCGGCGTCTGTGGCCTTGGGTGCTGGCCAATGCCCTCGCCGGCCAGACGCTGGGCGTGACTTGCATGCAGTGGGCCCTCAAAACCACCCAAGCGGGCATCGTGGCGGCCATCATTGCCACTTCGCCCATCGTGCTGCTGCCGATGACTCGCATTGTGGAAGGAGAAAAAATCGGGCTGCATTCGCTGATCGGCGCGCTGATCGCGGTGGCCGGCGTGATCGCGTTGACATTTTCGCGCTGAACTCGTCTTCTGCTCCACAACCTCCAAATCAAAAGCGAGGATGAGGATGGGGAAGAAGCGGAGGAGGACCATTTTATGAATGCTGAACTGCAAACCGCCGTCGCCACGCTGGGCTTGGAAAAATTCCGGCGTCACATTTTTCTGTGCGCCGATCCGGCGGAACCAAAGTGCTGCGCCCGGGAGCGGGGGCTGAGGTCCTGGGAGTTTCTGAAAGCACGGCTCAAGGCGCTCAACCTTGCGGGGCCGGAACCGCTGGTGTATCGCACCAAAGCGAACTGCTTGCGCGTCTGCACCCGCGGGCCGATTGCCGTCGTTTATCCGGAGGGCGTGTGGTATCATAGTTGCACGCCGGAAGTCTTGGAACGCATCATTCAGGAACATTTGGTTGGCGGCAGAGTGGTCGCGGAATTTGCGTTCGCCCAAAACGATCTCCGAAAAAGCGCCAAATGACGAAGGCATAACCGGGAGCGGATGACAATCCCGAAGTTGACACTGCTCATCTGTCATTCGTGACAATTTATTGATTACGTAATTACTCTTGCTAACTCATTGATTTTTGTCTGGACGCTGGCCCGGCAACGGCGCATGCTTGGAGGAGAACGAATAGTTCCGATGTTTTATGGCCAGATTGCTTATCAGAACCTCAGGGCTGGGCGCTCAGGCGATTGAGTTGCTGATGGGGGTGAACCATGTCGGGCGGAGCCCGGACTGCGAACAGCTTCTGGACCATCACACCGTGTCGTCGTTGCACTGTGAATTGTCCCTGACGCATGATGGGGTTTATCTGCGCGATTGCAATTCCACGAATGGCACCTTTCTCGACGGCGAACCGGTGAAGGAAGCCTGGCTGCGGCCGGGCCAAGAGCTTCGCCTGGGTGACGTGGAACTATATGTGGAATCCGTGGAGGCCACGATTGCCATTCCGGAGATCAAGCTCGAGGCTCCGGCGCCCAAGGTCATCGTGGAAAACGACGGACTTCACTGCGCCCTCCATCCAGATCGGAAGATCACCTTCAAGTGCACGCACTGCACCGAAGTCATGTGCAACGCCTGCGTACATGTGATGAAGCGGCAGGGCGGCCAGCCGTTGTACCTGTGCCGCGTGTGCAGCCATATCTGCGAGCGCATTGAGGTCATCGAAGAGAAGAAGAAAAAAGGCTTCTTCGGATTTCTACAGGATACGGTCAAGCTCAAGTTCCGCCACAGCGGGCGGGAGAAATGAGGTGCGTAAATCCGAGCTGCGCAAATCCGAAGGCCGGATAGGCGGGTTTCATGAAGAGTTCGGCCTTCGGGGATTCGGATTTCGGATTTGGTGGCGACTCCTCAGGCCAGCCCCAGATTCTTCAACACCTGCACTGTGGCGGGGGCCTTGTTGAGCGTATAGAAATGCAGCCCGGGGACGCCGGCGCGCAGCAGTTCCTCGCACTGGCGGGTGGCGTATTCGATGCCAAAATTCATGGCGGCCTCATCGTCGGTACCCAGCGCGTCCAGCTTTGAGCGCAGCGCCGGCGGAATTTTGGCGCCGCAGAGCTGCGTGAACTTGGTGATCTGCGTGGCGCTCAAGATGGAAATGACCCCGGGCACCAGCGGCGCTCGCACGCCCAGTTGGCCGGCCACGTGGTCGCGGAATTCAAAATAATCCGCATTGTCAAAAAACAACTGCGTCACCACAAAATCCGCGCCCGCCGCGACCTTTTCCCGCAAATGCCGCCAGTCGGCATATTTGCCTTGCCGGCACGCCACGTGGCCTTCGGGAAAACCCGCGACCCCGACGGAGAAATCGCCGTGCGCGCGGATGAATTGGACCAATTCGGAGGAGAATTCAAATCCGCCAGGCGTGGGTTGGAATTCGCCGCCGCCGGGCGGGTCGCCGCGCAGGGCCAGAATATTCTTGCAGTTCAAGGCGCGGACCTTTTCCAAGAGATTGCGCACCTCGCTCCGGGTATGACTCACGCAGGTGAGATGCGCCAGCGCGGGCAGGCCGTGCTCGCGCTGGACGCGGTCCACGATTTGCAGCGTCTTGTCGCGCGTGCCCCCGCCAGCGCCGTACGTCACCGAGCAAAAATCCGGCCGCGCGGCCAGCAGCGCGGGAATATGCTTTTCCAACAGCGCCCGGTCGCCCTCGTCGGTCTTGGGAGGAAAAAATTCGAACGAGATGACCGGCTTTTTGGCCGCCATTTTTTTGGCGTAGATGTCGCGAATGAATTGCATGGGTGCGAGCTCCGTTAAACGGGGATCAGATTACCGGATGGACGAACCGTTGCAAGCTTAAAATCAACGCATCTTGATATGATGATTTGAAATATATAAAAAAAGCCCCTTCCGGCGAACCGGAAGGGGCGCGGGGTTCTAAATCGGATCAGAACGTGTAGATCAGGTTGGCCGCCAGCAGGAAGGAGTCGGCATCGGCTCCGCCATTGGCAAACGCAGTACCGGCATCAGAATGATCCCAGCGGAATTCCAAGCGGCTGATGACGTTGGCCCAGAGGTTATACTGGATGGTAGCGGTGACCTCTTCGCCCTTGCCGTCGGTGGTGACATAGGGATTAAAGGGGGCGCCCTCCAGGTCATAGAACTCGCCACGGAGATTGAACGAGAGCTTGTCGGTGGCTTGGACCGAAGCATACAGACCGAGGATCCAGCCGCTGTCTGTATTCGAATTCCCAGCGATGGAGTTAGCGGCGTTAAAGCCCGCGTTATTGACGCTGACCAAGTCGGCTGCGGCACCCAATTTGAGAGCGCTGATCGGGGTCGGTATCGTCAAGCCGGCATAATAATTATACTGGCCACCCTTCTCCGGGTTCACGAGCGCACCCAAGTTCAGCGAAGCGCCCTTGGCCCAACCAAAGCTGTCGGGAGCTGTAAACGTAATCGCCCCGGCAAAGGTCTTGTCAGACGAGGCCGGAGAACCGAAGTTCTGGGGGTTGCTGTAGAAACCAGACAACAGCGGAGAAGTTGCGTCCACGATGCCCGCTTGAACGGTGACGGCATCAACAATCTTATAGCTTCCAATCAGGCCGAGCAGGGTCGTCGGTTCCACGGAATAACCGATGGAACGGCTATAGTTGGGATTGCCACCGTCGGTGTTGCCTTCATAACCGATGATGTCATCTTGCACGCCAATCTTCCAGTCAATGCCATTGCCGACCGGAGTGCGAAGCACAATGTAAGCCTGGCGAAGCGCGAAGGCAGCGGTCCCGGAGGCCGCAGTCGGCTGCGTTCCTTGTCCCAGGCCCAAGCCGACCGCCTGCGTACCGGCGTTAAGATCGATATGATAACCCGCAGCCCAAGGCGATTCGTCCTGCGCCTTGTCCAAGGCGATGTCAACGTCGTTCAGGCTGAAAGCGTCAACTTTGCTGCCACCTGTGTTGCTGCCTGTTCCCGCGGGAACAACCGCGCCTGGGCCGTAGTTGCCGGCGTTGTATTGGGCGGCCACATCCACATAACCGCTGAGAACCGTGCTCGAAAGCGCCGTCTCCACGGGTGTGAGTTTGGGCGCTGCTTCATCTGCGCGAACCGTGGACGCCATGCTGACGGCGCCAACGGCGGCGAGACCTAATGTCCATTTATTAAACTTCATCTGTTCCTCCAGTTATAGTTTGTTTTGTTTGTTTTACCTGTGATCAGTGGGGCGAAACCGTTCGCCCCCTAGCACCACAAGGTGCCATTGCGGTAGAAACTAGAGGGAATCCCTGACAATGACAATCTTTTTTTTCGGGCGTTATTCAGCCCAGCAGAATTAAAAAACTGAATCTCAGTGTTGGAACAAAAGGTGCTCACAAATAGCAAGACTGGCGAATTGCGTTTGCAATTCGCCGACGTTGATTTAATAAACGCATAATTATGCCCATATTTGCCTACACCGCTCGCGAAACGGCCTCTGGCCGCGAAATCCGCAACTCCGTCGAGGCGCTTTCGGAGCAGGCGGCCATCGCCGCGCTGCTCAACCGCAATCTCCTAGTGGTGGAGATCAAGGAAAAGATGGCCAAACGAGGCCAGACCAAGGGCGGTCGGGTGCAACTGGCTGACTTGGTGGTGTTTACCCGCCAGTTGGCGACCATGATTGACGCGGGCATTGCGATCGTGCAATCGCTGCAGGCGCTGGCTGACCAGACCACCAACAAGGTCATGCGCGATACCATCAAGGACATCTGCTCACGGGTGGAGGCTGGCGAGAGCTTTTCCGAGGCGTTGATCCGGCATCCCAAATCGTTCAACCGACTGTTTGTCTCCATGGTGGGCGCCGGCGAAAAGGGCGGCTTGCTGGCCGAAATCCTGGCCCGGCTCGCCACGTACCTGGAAAACACCGAACGGCTCCGGAAAAAGGTGAAAATGGCCCTGATGTATCCCACGGTGGTCACCGTCGTGGCCATTGGCATCACCATCTTTCTCTTGGTCAAAGTCATTCCCACTTTCAAGGACGTTTATTCCGGCTTCGGAGCCAAATTGCCAGCGCCGACCCAATTTCTGATTGATTTGAGCGAATTGGTGCAACACTATTTTCTTTATTTTATTGTGCTTGCGGGTGCCGGGGTTTGGGGCTGGCTGCATTTCATCAAAACCAAGCAGGGGCGTGAATTTTGGGACAGCCAGCGCATAAAACTGCCTGTTTTTGGGCCAATCGCGCACAAAATCTGCCTCGCCCGTTTCACCCGCACCCTGGCCTCGCTCGTGCGCAGCGGCGTGCCGATCCTGGAAGTTTTACAAATTGTCTCCCAGACTGTCGGCAACACGGTCATGGAAAAAGCCATCAAGACCTCCGCTGGCGACATCGAACGCGGCGAAGGCATCTCGGCGGCGCTGGCCAAACATCCGGTCTTTCCCACCATGATCATCCGCATGTTGAGCGCCGGCGAGCAAACCGGCAACATTGACAACATGCTGGAGCGCGTGGCTGACTTTTTGGACGAAGAAATTGAAACCACTCTTTCTGGCATCATGTCGCTCATCGAACCTTTGCTGATCGTCTTTCTGGGCGTGGTCATCGGCGGCATGGTCATCTGTATGTTCCTGCCCATCTTCAACCTGGCAAACATCGTCAACGGTCCCCACTGAGTTCTTTGGATCGTTGAGGCGCGAAAGGCTGGCGTGCTCCAGGCCGCGGGGCCGAGAATACCTCTGCACCCCGATTTGGAGACGCCAGGCGGGTTTATATTCGGTCAGTCTTCCGGCTCAATCGCGCGGTAGCCGACGGCAGGTTCCGTGTGGATGAATTTCGGCCGGGCCGCGTCGTCCTCGAGTTTTTCGCGGAGGTGGGCGATGTGGACGCGGAGATAATGTGTCTGCTCCACCGCGTTCGGCCCCCAGACTTCCGTAAGCAGTTGGCGGTGGGTCATGACTTTGCCGGCATGGACAACCAGGAGCCGCAGCAGCGCGTATTCGGTGGGCGTGAGTTTAATTTCCGCTCCGGCTTTGCGGACGATGCGCGCCGCCAGATCCACCTCGATCTTTCCCGCGTGAAATATCGCGCCGGCCAACTGCGGCTGGCTGCGGCGCAAGGTGGTGCGCAGGCGCGCGAGCAGCTCGCCGCTGCTAAACGGCTTGGTCACAAAATCGTCCGCGCCGGCGTCCAGCGCGGCGATTTTGTCGTGCTCGCGGTCGCGCACGCTCAAGATGATGACCGGCACGCGACTCCATTCGCGGATGCGCTTGAGCACCTCCACTCCGTCCAAGTCCGGCAGGCCAAGGTCGAGCAAAATGATTTCCGGCCGGCCTTGCGCGGCTTGCACGATGCCGTCCTGGCCGGTCGCGGCGTCCAGCACCGCATAGCCGCTGGCTTCGAGCGTCACGCGCAGCAGGCGGCGGATTTGCGGCTCGTCGTCAATGACGAGGGCGATGGCGCCGGAATTAGGGGTGGGTGGGGTCATGCGGCTGGTTGCTTTTCGGTTTGGGGAATGGTGATGGTGAACATCGCGCCGCCACCGGGACGGTTCGCGGCGGAAATCCGGCCGCCGTGGGCTTCGACAAAACCCTTCACGATGGCCAGGCCCAAACCGGTGCCGCCGGCAGGCGCGTTCGGCGCGCGGACAAATTTGTCGAATACGCGTTGCAACAAATCCGGCGGCAGGCCGGGGCCCTGGTCCAACACATTCAACACGAGCCGCGCTGGTTCGTGGCGGGCCTGGATCAGTATGGGCGTGCCCGAAGGCGTATGCACGGCGGCATTCAGCAGCAGATTTGACAGCGCCTGCTGCATCAGCGTGAAGTCCAGCCGCGCCAGGGGCAGTTTCTGCGCCAGCTCAATCTTCACGTCGCGCCCGGCCAGCTCGCGTTCCAGCGAGCGCACGGTCACGTGAATCAGATCGCCGACGTCGCACCAATCCAAGGTCAGGCGGATGTGGCCGGAGCCGAGCCTCGTGACGTCGAGGAGATTGCCCACGAGCCGGTTGAGGCGCGCGGAAGCCTCGTGGATTTCGGCGACCATTTTTCTGGCCAGTTCCGGATCGCCCGTTTCGGCCAGCGAGCTCGTGGCGCTGGAGATGGCGGCCAGGGGGGTGCGCAGCTCGTGGGAAATGGAGTTGAGCAGCGCGTTGCTCAGGCGTTCGGATTCAGCCACAAGCTTGCCCTGTTCGGCGGCGGCGCGGAGCGCCACGCGATCCAGCACCAGCGCCGCCTGCCGCGCATACGTTTCCAGCAAATCGCGCCGCGCCAGGGGCAGGCTCTTATCCGGCAGTTTCAGCGACAGCACGCCGAGGACCGAGCGCTCGGTGGCCAGCGGCAAGTGCAAATTCTCCGAGCCAGGCAGGTTGTCCGTAAACTTTCCGGCCGCCTGCCGGTTGAGGAACGCCCATTCGGCGACGTGCCGCTCCTTTTCCGTGAGCTCCAGCGAGCTGTCGGGATGCGCTTCCAGCGCATCCTTGCCGGGCAGGACCACCGCCACGGCCGCCTGAAAAGCGCGGCTCACCTCGGCCACGAGCTGCCACACCACCTCGTCGCGCGTGCCTGCCTGCGCAAGTTCGCGAGTGAGTTGATAAAGTGAAGTGGCGCGCTCCTCGCGCCGGCGCTCGGCCAGTTCCTGGGCGCGGATGCGGGCCACGAGCTGGCCCAGCACGATGGCGATCACGAAATAAAGCCCCAGCAGAAAACCATCTTCGGTGCTGGCGATGCTGAAGTGATACAACGGCGGCAGGAAAAAGTAGTCCCACGCCAGCGCGCTGACAGCGCCGGCAAACAGCACCGGTCCGCGGCCCAGAAACAGCGCGAGCAGCACGACGGCCAGCAGAAAAACGAAGCCCGGCACGCGCGGGCCGGTGAACCTGGCGAGCAATACATTGAGCAGTCCGACGGCGGCCAGCACGCCAAAGGCCATCCAGTATTGTTTCCAGTCCGAGATTGGACGCCAGCGCCAAGGAGAGCGGAGAGGGGTGACCCCAGACTTTTCGGCGCGCACCACCTGCAAATCAATGTCGCCGCTGGCGTGCGTGAGCTCGCGCAACAGTTTGCCAGCACGATGCCATTCCAGCAGGTGTCCGGCGGCGGGTTTGCCGACGATGATTTGCGACACATTGCTTTGCCGGGCGGTCCGCAACAGCCCGCGCGCCAGGTTTTCATCCGCCGTGTCAATCACCTCGGCGCCCAGCGTGCGCGCCAGCGCAAGATTTTTTTCCAGGCGCGACAGCGCCGCCTCGTCCAGCGGCCGCGAATTTTCCACGTGCACGGCCAGCCAGGGACATTTCAAGCTGTCGGCCATGCGCCGGGTCCAGCGGATGAGCGATTCGGAGAAAGGGCTGGCGCTGACGGCGACCATGAGGCGATGACCGGTTTTCCATGGGCCGGCACCCGATTGCGCCCGGTGAAACTCCTGCGTGTCCACGCTCACGTGATCCGCCGCCAGCCGCAGCGCCAATTCGCGCAAGGCGGTAAGATTGGCCTCCCGGAAAAAATTCTGCGCGGCGCTGGCGGCGCGTTCGGGCAGATAGACTTTGCCCTCGCGCAGCCGCGTGATCAATTCCGCCGGCGGCAAGTCCACCAGTTCGATTTCCGCCGGGTCGAGAATGCTGTCCGACACGGTTTCGCGGATTTCCGAGCCGGTGATCTGGCGCACAGTGTCCGCGCGGCTTTCCAGGTGCTGGACATTCAGCGTGGTGAACACGTCAATGCCAGCGTCGAGCAGTTCGTTCACATCCTGCCAGCGCTTGGGGTGGCGCGAGCCGGGCGCGTTCGTGTGCGCGAGTTCGTCCACCAGCGCGAGCTGCGGATGGCGCGCGAGCACCGCGTCCAAATCCATTTCCGTGAGCGTGATGCCGCGATACTCGATGTTTTTGCGGGGGATGACGGGAATGCCGACCGCCAGCGCATTCGTTTCCTTGCGGCCATGGGTTTCGACATAGCCGATAACCAAGTCGCGTTCGTTTTTCAACTCGCGCTGGGCGGCTTCGAGCATGGCGTAAGTTTTGCCCACCCCGGGGCACATGCCGAGGAACACCTTGAGCCGCCCGCGCTGGGTGCGCGCGGACTCGGTCTGCAGGGCTGCCAGCAGGGCGTCAGGATTGGGCCGGTCGCCAGCGTTCACGCCGCCAGTCTAAACTGAAAGCCAGGTTGAATTAAATGACGAAATGAACGGCATGGGCGCCCCCAACCGGACCCGCGCTCATCCTCGCAAGACTTTTTCCGCAACAGCGTGACCTGTCCGAAACCCTAATGACGGCGGGTTATTCCTTCCTCAGGTCTTGATGCCCGCCACGCGGCACCCAATCCTGAAGGAAACCAGTTTGCGGCCGCCCAGACGAAAAAACCGGCAACTTGCGTTGCCGGTTGCCGGAAATTGCCAGGAAAAATGAGGCCCGAAATCAGAATTTGATTTTTCAGGCTTTGATTTTGACCGCGACCAATTGGCGGCGGAAGATTTCCAAACCGGCCAAACCCATGACGAGCAAAAGCGAGGTCGTGGCCATATCGGGAACGCTGTTGCCATGGTTCGTCGGGCTCAAAGAATAAACCAGAGCAAGTCCGCCAACGTTGTAGTGGCAATCCGGATCAATACCGATATCGAACGTGCCGCTGCCGGCTGCAAGGTACGAATTAAGCGCCGCCAGCTCCGTTGAGTTGAACACGACGTTGGTTGATATCGTGGTTCCGACGGACGGGAAAAACAGGGAGGATACGCTGGTGTAGGTTAAACCGGAAGTGGCCCAATAGTCACCCGGGTTGTCATTGTCAGACACGGTGCTGACGCTGCCACCGGGGGTGGCAGTTGACTTGAGCAAATCGGTGTAAAGATAACCTGTGCCGGAGGAATTGGCTCCAGCCAAGTCAATGCTGGTAAAATCAATTTGCGCACTGGTGATCGTTTGGCCGTTCGGCACCGAAATTGAAACCCCCCACGCATAGGCATCCTCACCGAGCAGGGAGCCGCTGCCGATCAAACTGGACGGCGCGTTGACCGTTATAGCTTGAGCCAAACCACTGACTCCGACAAGAGCTGCAATTAAACAAATTCTTTTCATTCCATTCCAAAAGCACCAAATATGCCAAATCTGAATTATTCCATGTTAAATCATGTAAAGCACTTTCAATGAACGTGTTATGTAGAATATAAAGATTTTTTTTCAAACCTAAAAGTCCATAAAGTCTTCAAAAAAGTGTAAAATCTGCCGACATGATTTACACGGGCTCCTAATTATCCTTTGATTGAACGATTAGCTGGAAATGATCGGGGGAAATTGATCCGGCCACGAAAAGAACCGCCCGTGCCGGCAAAACTTGCCGGCGCGGGAGGCCCATGATTCGCTGCGGATCAACCGTTCTTGCTCTCATCCACCACCACATAATGGCTGCCGCCATTGGCCCAAATGCGCAACAATGTCCGCTTGTCGGCGGGATTGGCCGTCAAGTTCACCGCCTCATCGGCGCTCTTGACGGCATGATGGTTGATTTCCTCAATCACATCGCCCGGCTTGAGACCCGCGTCAGCGGATGCGGAGGACGGATCCACTTGCGTGATCACCGCGCCGGTGATGTTCTTCGGGAGATTGTATTCACTGCGCACTTGCGGATCCACATCCGCCACGCCCACACCATTGAGCGTGCCCGCGTCCTTGCTGTTGCCAGATTCATTTTCCGCCAACTGCTCCGTGCCCGGAAGCTGCTGAACCGTGGTCTTCAAGGTTTCCTTTTCGCCGTTGCGCAGGACTTCAACCGGCACGGTTGAACCCGGTTTGGTGTCCGCCACGGCCAGCCGTAAATGGAGGCTGTCGGTTACTTGCTTGCCATTGAACGCCAGCACTACGTCGCCATCTTTCATTCCGGCTTTGGCGGCGGGACTGTCGGGCAATACCTCGCTGACCAAGGCGCCCTCCGCCGCCTTGAGTTTGAATTCCTCCGCCAGTGCCGGTGTCACGTTTTGAATCGAAACGCCCAGATAGCCGCGCGTGACGTGCCCGTAAGCAATCAGATTGCGCATTACGTTGCGCGCCAGATCGGAGGGCACGGCAAAGCCCAGGCCCTGACTGCCCCCGGAACGGCTCAAAATGGCCGTGTTGATGCCGATGAGACGGCCGTCAATGTCCACCAGCGCGCCGCCGGAATTGCCGGGGTTGATCGCCGCATCGGTTTGGATGAAGTCTTCGAAATCTTCGATCCCCATGCCGGCACGTTCGGTGGCGCTGACAATGCCCTTCGTCACCGTTTGGCCCACACCGAAGGGATTGCCAACGGCCAGCACCACGTCACCCACTTCCACCTTGTCGCTATCCGCCAACGGCACGGTCGGCAGATTATCCGCGGTCACCTTGACCACGGCGATGTCGCTCTTGGCATCGCGGCCGACGACTTTGGCGGTGAATACCCGGCCATCCGTCATCGTGACTTCCACTTTCCCGGCGCCATCCACCACGTGGTTGTTGGTCAGGATATAGCCGTCCTTGGTCACGATGACGCCGGAACCCAAGCCGTGTTGGTGCAGCGAGCCTTGTGGCCCGCGCGGATGCAGGCGGCCAAACTGCTGCCCGAAGAACTGCTGCCAGAACGGATCATTAGACTCCGGCAGGCTTTCCTCGGGGCCGCTTTTGATCGTGGTGGTCGTTTCAATTTTAACCACGGCCGGCGCCACTTTTTTGACCACGGGCGCATAACTTCCATGCGGCAGGCTGTCCCGGGACACGGAGTTTTCGTCCAGAGGCACAGTGAGGTTCGCCCGCTCGGCCGGAGCCATTTTACCTGTTTCCTCCGACCAGGCGACCACCGCCCCGCCGACGATGAGCGCGCCGGTCAGGGCCGTAATGACGGCCCGGCTGCGGAACTGAGTTAAGATGTTTGTGTTCATAATTGCGATTCTTTGTTTTGTTTAATTTAATTTTTTATTGGTTGCGAATTTGTTTCAGAGGTTTGGGCAAAAACATGATGACGGGAGTGTTTCTGGAGCATTACAGGTTTGTAAGGATTAGTCGCCGCATAAGCCCATTTGCAAGCCAGCGCTCCGTTGGTGGGGCGAGAACCCGCGGGATTTGGGATTTCGGGATTTCCCTGGGTGCCGTCGGTCGTTTTGAGGGGGACGTTTTCAACCGCCCCGCCGGGGCTTATTACGTTTGCCACCCCAAACCCGCAGTTGAAACTGGCGGGCTATGGTCGTTTTTCCCTCCGGGACAGGAAACCCGCCAACCCGTTGATTCGGACTTTTCGGATTTCGGAGGTCGGTCTTCAAGCTGACTTTCGTTGAACAAGTTCCTCAGTGCCGGGTCAAATGCGCAATGAATCCGCTGCTCATCCAGGTCCGCCTTCGCCGCTGGTGGCGGCGCGAAATTCGTCCGCTGCTGGCTTTGGCGCTGGTGCTGTTTTCGATCCGCTCCTCGCTAGCCGATTGGAACGACGTGCCGACCGGATCCATGCAGCCAACCATTCTGGTCGGCGACCGCATTCTCGTGAACAAACTCGCCTACGATCTCAAGGTGCCATTCACCACCTGGCATATGGCCGAATGGTCGAGCCCGCGGCGCGGAGACATTGTGGTGTTTTATTCGCCGCACGACGGGACGCGGCTGGTTAAACGGGTGGTCGGATTGCCGGGAGACACGGTAGAATTGCGGAACGAACAATTGATCATCAATGGAAATCCGGTTGATTACGCTCCGCTTAGCCCAGCACTTTCAGAGCAATTGCCCAAGGCGGAGCGCCCAGGAAGCCAGTTCGCCACGGAACTCTTGCCCGCCCACAGCCATGTCGTGATGGCCCTGCCCAGCCTGCCGGCCAAACGCACTTATGGTCCGGTTCAGGTGCCTGCGGGCAGTTACTTCATGATGGGTGACAATCGCGACAACAGTTTTGATTCCCGCTATTTCGGCGTGGTTGACCGGAAGCAAATCCTGGGGAGAGCAACCACGGTGGTGCTGTCCCTCAACCGCGATAACTACTGGCTTCCGCGCCTGCAACGATTCTTTGGCTCCCTGGACCCAACGGAAGCAAACTAATGGAATTTTGAAGCGTTACTCTGCCAAGTCGCCGCCGGTCGGCGCAGCGACGCGCCCGAGCGGCGGAAAAATCCATTCCGGATTTCGGGGATACGAATTTCGGATTTTCAGACTATGGCAGCACCGCGCGATAGAAGCGCTGGAGGAAATTCGTGGCGAGCGCATCGGTGACCTGCAAGGCCCCACTGGGGTTGGCCAAGTTGGTGGCTACTGGCCCCCAGTTCAACAGGTTGGTGGAAGCCTCAATCCGCCAGGCGGTGTTGGGCGCGGTGTTGATCGTGAACTGAAAACCATTGGTGGAACTGGCCCGCAGGGATGAAACCGTCAACAATGGCGACGGGGTGGGAAAGACCAGGACCAGAAAATTGCTATTGGCGCTCAACGAATTCTGTTCCGTCACCAAGACGTAAATTGTGTTCAGGCTCTGGGCTTGGGCCGCCGTAGGCGTCCACTTCAAGACCCCGCCCTGGGCCAGGTTGGAAACGTCCAGATTGGTCGGACCAAAGGCGGAGAACGTGAACGTATCACCGGGATAAGCGCTATTCGTGGCAGAATTGGTGACGACCAGCAGTTGGCCGGCATAAATCGCCTGTTGCTGCGGAACGATCAGAGTCGGCGCTTGCGGCGGCAACACCTGAACGAGAAAAGTGTTGGTGGCGCTAAGCTGCGACAGATCATCCCGCACCATGATGGTGTTCGAATAGGTCCCCGTTGCTTGCGCAAGGGGGGTGACCCAGCGCAGCACCCCGTTCGTGGCCAGATTTGAAACATCCAGGTTGTTCGTCGGGGAAAGCAGCGAAAAAAGGAAGGCGCTGCTGGGCAGAACGCTGTTGGTGTAATAGGCGCGGTTGGTGACGATCATCGTCTGGCCCGCGTAAATCGTCTGCGTTGGCGGAACGGCCAGCGTGGGGGTCGGCGGATTGGTGGCCACCACAATCACAAAACCATTGGTCGCGCCGAGTTGCGACACGCGGTCCACCACTCTGATGGTGTTGGTGTAGTTTCCCGCGGGTTGCCCGACGGAGGTCGCCCAAACCAAAACACCGCTGCTGGCCAATCCCGAAATATTCATGCCCGGCTGAACGACGGAAAGCAATTGGAACGTGAAGCTGGTGTTGGTTCCATAAACACTGCTGGCCGAGTTGGTGACCGTCAACTCCTGCCCGGCATAGACCGTCTGCCGGGGCGGGACCGTGAGCGTTGGCGGCGGCGCGTTCGACACCACAATCACAAAACTGTTGGTGGCGCTGAGCTGCGACACGCCGTCCACGACTTTCATGGCGTTGGTATAGCTTTTCGCCACCTGATTGGTCGGAACATTCCAACTTAGCACTCCGCTGTTGGTCAATTCCGACAGATCCATCCCCGTTTGTTGGGCCGAAAGCAACTGGAACGTGAAGCTGCTGTTGGTGCCATAAACACTGCTGGCGGAGTTGGTCACGGTCAACTGCTGCCCGGCAAAGATCTTCTGCGTTGGGGGAACGATCAGCTTTGGCGGCGGCGCATTCGACACCACAATCACGAAACTGTTGGTGGCGCTGCGCAGCGATACGCTATCCATTACCGTGATTTTATTGGTATAGCTCTTCGCCGGTTGATTGGCGGGAACATTCCAACCCAGCACTCCGTTGTGGGTCAATTCCGACAGATCCATCCCCGTCTGTTGGGCCGAAAGCAACTGGAACGTGAAGCTGCTGTTGGTGCCATAAACACTGCTGGCGGAATTGGTCACGGTCAACTGCTGCCCGGCAAAAATCTGCTGCGTTGGGGGAACGATCAGCGTCGGCGGGGGCGCATTCGACACTGTAATCACGAAGCTGTTGGTGGCGCTGAGTTGCGACACGCTATCCATCACCGTGATTTTATTGGTGTAGTTTTTTGCCAGTTGATTGGTCGGAACATTCCAAATCAGCACCCCGTTGTTGGTCAGTTCCGACAGATCCATGCCCGTTTGCTGGACGGAAAGGAGTTGGAAAGTGAAGCTGCTGGCGGATCCATAAACACTGCGGGCGGAGAGGGTCACCGTCAACTGCTTTCCGGGATAAGCCACCTGCCTGCCCGGCACCGTCAGCGTTGGCGGCACCGCATTCGAGACCACCACCAGGAAGCTATTGGTGGCGCTATTGGCATAGGGAGAATCGTTGTCCGTGGCCACGATCACATTTGTATAAGTTCCGGCTTTTAGCGCCGTCGTGGTCGCCCAATTCAGCACGCCGTCGCCGGCGAGATCTGACTCATCCAAGTTTGCATTTGCGTTGGTCAAGCCGGAAAGCAGCACAAAGGTGAAGGTGTCGTCGGGGGAATAGACGTTGGTGGCATAATTGGTGACCAGCAGTGTCTGTCCCGCGTAAATCATCTGCGTGGGCGGAACGGTCAAGAGGGGGGTTCCGGAATTGATCACCGTGACCACAAAGCTATTGGTCGCGCTGAAGGGGGGCACATTGTTGTCGGTCGCCACGACGGTGAGGGTATTGGTGCTGGACGGCTGACTGGAAGCGGTCTGCCAGGTGACCACGCCGTTGGTGATGAAGACTTTGGCCGGCGGCGACAACAGCTTGAAAGTGTATTGGGCATTGGACGGGAGACCGTTGGTGACATAAATGGGGGCCGTCAGCAGGTCCCCCGCGAAAACCACCTGGTTGGTCGGCATGATCAACTGGAATGGAGCGGCCAGACTGATGTCGTCCACATACCAGCCGGGTGCAGTGTAACTGCCTCCCGAAGTGAAATGAAAAGCGATAAACACCGTCTGTCCGACGTAGGCGCTCAAATCCAGCGAGACCTCCGTCCAGACCCCGCCGCTGGTGCTGTCTTCATACGTGGGGGAGATTTGGGTCCAACTGCTCTGGCCGGTGGAGACCGTGGTGTTGGTGGTGTACGTGGTGCTGGTATTGGTGACAAAATAGCCGACTGGATAATCGCTCTCCGTGATCGGCTCCCAGGTCACGCCTTGCAAGGCGAGAAAGTTGGTCGCGTTGGATTGAGGAGTGGGAGAAATGTCGGCGCGATAGTCAACCTGCAGTCCGCCATCATCATTTGTGAGCGGCACGTCTCCCGTCTCGAAGTAGTATCCCGCGAGAATGCCGCTGTCAATAAACACATTGCCGATCACCTTGAATACGGTATTGGTCAAGTTATTAGTCCAGCCGCCAATCGTCTGATTCCAGTAGAACGGTGCGGCGTAGTTCGGATCCGCTGAACCAAACAGCTGGTAGGTGTTGGTGTCCATCGCGGAGGTGGTATTTGTGGTGATGGTGGTGTTGGTGACGGTGGTGACGGTGATGGAGCCATTGTTGAGTTCCACGTAACCGAGCGCATTATCAAAGCTATACCAGTGCCAGAAGTTCAGCACCGGATTAACGGCCGACGCGGGCACCAGAAAGGGCGGGCTGATCAGGCGCGAATCCACATTGTTGGCGTAGTCGCCTGCGAGCACCGTGGCGGCGCAGTTGACGCCGGAGTAGGCGGCGCGGGGACCGCTGGTTGGCTCGCCGACTTCCCACGTTCCAAAATCCACGGACCAATCCCCGAGGCCGTCCGCAAAATCTTCCGGGAAATTCAGGGTTGGCGTGCCGGTGACCATCGCCACGTCATCCACGAACCAGCCCAGGGCGTTGCCGCAGCAACCTCCGGAAGTAAAATGAAAGGCTATAAGCACGTTTTGGCCGGCATACCCGCTCAAGTCAAGGGAGGGACGCGTCCAGACGCCGCCGCCATTAATATCCTCGTACGTCGGCGAAAGCTGGGTCCAACTGCCGCCGCTGTTGGTGCTGATTTCGACGTAGCCCAACGCGTTTTCAAAACTGAACCAGTGCCAGAATCGCAAGCGCGGATACTGATCGGCGGAAGGGATGAGAAGCGAACTGGCGCCGTTGTAATTGTTGCAGACGAGCCGGGCGCTCTTGCTGTAAGCATAGCCCTGGCTGGAGGCGCAGTCAGCGCCGGAATGGGTGCGGTAACCAGAACTGAGCGGTGGACCAGCCGTCGGCGAACTGATCTTCCAAACCCCCGTGGCGCTGGCCGACCAACGGCTCGCGCCACTGGTGTCAAAGTTGTCCGACCAGAGGATCGTTTCAGCCCGCGCCAAACCCGCGGCCAGAAGCAGTGCCGGGCACAAACAAGCAATCAAGCGGCGCAAGCGTTTCATTTATTTCTACAGGACAAGGATCATACATCTTTCCGGCAACTGTGCAACCCGATCAATCCGGCCCATTGGTTGACGCCGGATTCGGCAGGAGCTTTGCTGCCGCGGCGTTTTGTTTCCTCGCCGCGGGATTCAGCGGCGAGGTGCTGTTGCCGGCAGACGGCGCGGCCGGGGCGGGCGTCACCACGCCTTGGGGATTAACGGCCGGCGGCGCGGGGGTTACGTCCTCTTCCGCTCCCTTGCCCGGATTGGCCGGCGCATTGGTGCTGGCACCCGCCCGGGGGCCGCGTTCCAGGACGTTGTTGGTGCTGTCTATCGGTATGGGCGCAAAGAAGCCCTCGTAATTTCCGCTGCGCTTGAATTCTCGCTGTTCGCGTTTGCGCTGCGCTTCGATCAAGGAGCGCTCATAGAGCCCGTCTTCGGCGGCGGCTTCGGAAGAGGCCGGCAGGCGCTGTTCCTCGACCGCGGTGTGTTTTGCGGCCAATTCGGGCGTCTTCAAGACGGTGGGCCGCATCAGGACGATGAGTTCCTGGCGGTCTTTGGAGTCGCTGCGGCTGACGAACAGATTGCCAATCAGGGGAATGTCCATCAAGAAGGGCACGCCGGATATACTTTTGGATTTGTCGGATTTGATGAAGCCGCCGAGCATGACGGTGTCGCGGTCGCGCACGGTGATCGAGGCGTTGAGCGTGCGCTTGATGGTGTTGGGCACGTTGCCGACGCCGGTGATGGCGGTGTAGCCGTTGAGGTCGTCAATTTCCTGCTGGATATCCATGGAAACCATGCCTTCGGGATTGATGAACGGCGTCACGTCCAGTTCCACGCCCACGGACAACTGGGAGTAGGAGTTGCCGGAATAGCCGGAGTAGCCGCCGTAGCTGGCGGTCACGTAGGGCACGGTGTCGCCGACGAAGAACTGGGCGGGTTTGGCCTGCGAGGTCTGGATCCGCGGGCGCTGGATGATGCTGGCGTGGCTGTCGGTTTCCGCGGCATTGACCGCCACATCCCAATTGGGTCCGATGTTGGCAAAATAGCTCGCGCCGCCAGGGATTCCATTGGCAAAGCTGCCGCCATTGGTGCTGCCGCTGGCAGAGATGGAGGTCAATTGAGAGATGCTGCTGAACAGGCCATTAGTCTGGAGGCCATTGGTGACCGAGGTGACGGATTTCATGAATTGGATGAACGGATTGCCGCCGCCGGTGGAATTGTTCACGCCGCCGCCGCCGATAAACGCGCCGTTGGCCACGGGGTTTTGGGCCGCCGAAACCCCAAAATTGAACGTGTTGCCCAAGGTCACGTCAATGATGACGGCCTCGACCAGCACCTGCGCCAGCGGCACGTCCAGCTTCTCGATGATGCCCTTGATGACCTCCATGTCGGCGCGCGTGGCGTAAATGAGGAGGGAACTGCTGCTCTCGTTGGGAATGATTTTCGTCTGGCCAAACAACTGGATTTGATCCTTCCCGCCGCCCGCGCCGCCGCCGCCGGCACCCGTGCCGCCGAGGATGCCGTTTAGCCGGTTCTGGAAGCTGTTGGCGCCGCCGCTGGGCGTGCCATTGGGCGTGGTTCGGTTGCCAAACGCGCTGTTGCCCGTGGTGCCGCCGTACGGACTGGAACCGATGCCGCCGCCGATACCGCCAGCGCCGACACCGCCCATGCCGCCCATGCTGCCGCCGGCGCCACCACCGCTAAAACCACCGCCGCGATTGGCAAACCCGCTGATTTGGCCGGTGCCAGGAGCGCTGCCGACACTCACCATGGCGCCGCCGCCGCTGCCGCCCAAGGCGTTTAGCGCGCTGGCAATGTCATCCACTTTCGCATAGCGGATCGGGATCACCTCGGAAATATATTCGGCCGGCACGCTCACATCCACTTGCTCGATCATTTCCAGCATGCGCTTGACGTTTTCCGCATAGTCGCGGATGACCAGAATGCCGTTGTCGTCCAGCGGGATGATGGAGTTCAATTTGGCGAACGGCGTGATCACCTGCTGCATCAGGGAGGGCTTGACGTATTTCAGTTGGACCACGTGCGTGAGATAGGAACCGAGCGCCGGGATATTGGTCGAACCGGAGCGATCGATCTCGCCGCCCGCCCCGTTGGCGTCGCTGGAGGGGACCACTTTGACGAATTTCTCGCCCATGTTGATGAGCGAAACGCCATTGAGCGCCAGAACGGCCTGCAAGGCCTGGATGGCCTCGGTCCGGGTGAGGGTGGCCCCTTGGGTGTTGAGGATGATTTTCGCATCCGGCAGGGCGCCCCGCAGAAGTGTGCGGTGCACCAGTTTCGCATAAATGTCCAGCACCTGGCTCATCTCCACGCCCTCAAAATTAATCAGTCCCGGCGCGATCATCTCCTCCGGCTGCGACGCGAACGCGGAGGAGGCGTTATAACTCGAAGACAGCGGCGCGCCGCCTGGGGCGCCACCCGGTCCGCCTGGACCGCCCAGTCCGCCCGGTCCGCCCGGTCCGCCGGGGTTTCCTGGCGCGCCTGGCGCTCCCGGCGTCTGATACCGCGGCAATGTGCCGGGCACGCCGTTGGTCAGGCCGTAGCGCGGCGGCAATCGGCGGGGCAGGGCCGGGTTGGCTACCTGGGCCCGAAGTTCCAGGCCGGTCAGGGCCAGCATCAATGCGAGAAGAACGATTTTCATTTTGCCTTTGCGGTTGCGATTTTCGCGGCGGTTGCCGTCGGATTTTTCTGGTAGCTAGCCACGAGCCGGATGTCGGCCATCAGCCTTTGGCGCGGCGGATCGGGTTGCAAGGTCAGGTCGATTACGCGGATCATCGAGGGGTCGGTGCCGAGCTTGTAAAGAAAATCCACCAGCTGCGGCTCCGGCGCCAGGACGTTGATGCTCTCGATTTGTTCCACGAAGAAAACGTCATTGGTCCGGGTGGTTGGCGGCCTGGTGCTTTTCAACTCCACGCTGCTCTGGGCGGATTGCATCTGGATGGTGCGCATGAAATTGACGCCCTGATTCTCCAGCTCCACAAATTCGCCCTCGTTCTTGTATTTTTCCAGCTTCTTCCGCAAGTCCGGCGCCTCCGCCACGGCGGCCTGGTAATTCTTCAGCTTGACGTTCGCGGCCTCCCGCCGGCCCCGGTAATTGCTCAAGTCCGAAAAATGCGGCCAGATAAAGGCCCAGTTCAACACGATAATCAGGACGACCGCCACGCCCACCACCAGGCGGCGTTCCAGGGGACGCAGTTGCGCGAAATATTTTTTCATTTCGGTTCCTCTTCCACGTGCAGCAACACCAGGGCAAAGTTCCAGGCGACCAGGTTGGCCGACTGGTGGTAGGAAAGCTGGTCGCCGCTGTCGGTGCTGGCGCTGAAAAATGGCAGGTTGTCCTTCTTGATCTTGCGAAGCGCGTCGTAAAAATCAATCAGCTTCTGCGTATCCGCCGCTTCCACCTGGCCGCTGAGCATGAGCCGGCTGCCATCCACCAAGCTGAAACGCTGCAGGGTCACGGTCGCCGGCAGTTCCTGCGCCACCAGTTGCCAGCAGTCCAGCCCCGCGAATTTCAATTCCGCCCGCCGCTGCAACACCGCCAGCCGAGCCTTGAGCTGGATGGCGTTGGTATAGTCGTTGCTGATGGCCGCCACACTGCTCTCCACCCTGGTCATTTGGAAGCCCTCCCATTGTGCGGCGCAAAAATAGACCGCCAAACCAATGGCATACAGCAGGCCCGCGTAGCCCAGCCCGTGCAGCCACAGCCGGTCAAAAAACTGCTCGCGGTAGCGCGCGGCAAACTCCGCCGGCTGCAAATTCACGCGGGACACCGACGCCACCGCGCGTTTGGCCGAGCGCAGGGCCAGCTCCGCCGGCGCCGGCGGCGCGACGACCTGCACCGGTTCGTTCAGCCCGCCGCGCAGCAGTTGTTCCCATTCCGTGGCATTGACCGGATCGGCCACGAGGTGCCATTGCGGTTGCGCGGTCAGCCAGCCCTCGACTTCGCCGGCCATGGCCAGCAAGCCAAGCTGGGTTTTCAATTCCGCCGCGCGGTCGCCCGCCGGCGGCAGGGTGACAAAACTCAGGTTGCGCCAGACCCCCGCAAACCACCAGGCCACCAGCGCGGCGTTCTGTCCAGCCATGGTCAGCGGAAAGAGCCACACGCTGTCGTGCTGGGGCGCCACGGCTTCGAGCTGGTCCAGCATCGGCACTTCCAGCCGGTCGGCCAGAAAGCCATCGCGCTCCAGCCGGCCCATGAATTCCTCCACCGCGGCCCGGGCGGCAATGACCACCACGACGGACTGCATGCTTTCCACCGAGCCGTCCGCCTTGGCCGCGCTTTGATGCGTGCCCAAAATGTGCAGGGTCCAGACGAGTTGGGTGACGGGGAAGGGCGAGAGCTTTTCCAGTTGCAGCTCCACCATGGAACACGTTTCGTCGGCGTTGGCGGCGGGCAGTTCCACCACGCGCAGGAAGACACTTTCGGACGGCAGCCACGCTATGTTCAATTTGGGCTGCCACAGCGAGGCCCAGTTTTTGGCCACCAACTTGGCCGGGAGCGTCTCAGTGTGCGGCACGCGCTGCTCGCGCCCCAGCACAAATCCCTTGCCCTTCGCGTCGAACTGCCAGAGTCGTTTGGCGTCGGGAGCGAGATGCAGGATGTTGCAATAATGCCAGCGGGACATCGGTACAGGGTTCTTCGGCGTTTAAACGTCCGGTGAGGCAAGGGTCTTCATTCGCGGGGCTTGAATTGGGTGGCTTCGCCTTCGATGAGCGCCGCCATGTGTTCTTCCATCTGCGTGACGCGCAACACTTCTTCGATGGTGGTGACGCCCGCCTTCACTTTGTTCCAGCCGTCCACCCGCAGCGTGCGCATGCCGGCTTCAATGGCGCGGGCGGCGATGGTGGTGGCGGGCGCGCGGTTCATGATCAGCGGCCGCAGCGCCTCGGTGACCAGCAGCAATTCGTAGATGCCTTTGCGGCCCTGATAACCTTGCTGCCGGCATTCCTCGCAGCCGGGGCCGCGCCAGACTTTCGCCGTGTCAATGTCCGCCTCCGGAAAACCGATCCGCTGCAGGTACGCGCGGTCCACCCGCTGCTCCTCCTTGCAATGCGGACAAATCGTGCGGATGAGCCGTTGCGCCATGACCGCCTCCACCGACGACGCCACGAGAAAAGGCTCGATGCCCATGTCAATCAGGCGCGTGAAAGCGCTCGGGGCGTCATTGGTGTGGAGCGTGCTGAAAACCAAGTGGCCCGTCAGCGAGGCGCGAATCGCGATTTCCGCCGTCTCGGTATCGCGAATTTCGCCGACCATCACCACGTTCGGGTCCTGGCGCAAAATGTGGCGCAGCCCCATCGCAAAGGTCAGCCCGATGTCCGAGCGCACCGCAATCTGGTTGATGCCCTTGAGCTCATATTCCACCGGCTCCTCAATCGTGATGATGCGCTTGTGGATCGAGTTAATCGCGCTCAGAAACGCATAGAGCGACGTGGATTTGCCGGAACCCGTCGGGCCGGTGACTAGAAAAATGCCGTGGGGCTTGATGATGATGTCGCGAATGGCCGTCTCCTCCATCTGCGAAAATCCGAGCTTGTCGAGCGAGAGAAAGATCTTCCCGCGCGTCAGCAGGCGGAGCGACACGCTCTCGCCATAAACCGTGGGCACGGTGGAAACGCGAATGTCGATTTCCTCCCCCTTGATGCGCACGTTGATGCGTCCGTCCTGGGGCAGGCGCTTTTCGGAAATGTTCATGCCGCTCATCACCTTGATGCGCGATATGATGGAGGCTTGGAAACGCTTCAGCTGCGGCGGCAGCGGAATCAGATGCAGAATGCCGTCGATGCGGTTGCGGATGCGCAGTTCGTCTTCCTGCGGCTCAAAATGAATATCCGTCGCGCGGTTCTTGAAGGCCTCCCAGATGATCTGGTTGACGAACTTGATGACGCTCGCCTCCTGGTCGCCCTCGGTGATTTCCTTGTCGGCGGCCACATCCAGGTCCATCGTCTCGCCCTGGCCCATTTCGTCCAGGGTTTCGGCGCCGACGCCGTAGTATTTCTTCAGGGCCTTTTCGATCTCCAGCCGCGTCGCCAGCGCAAAAGTCACGGGCATCCTGGCGTCGAACCGAACCGCGCTCATCATGGCGGCGTCAAACGGGTCGCTGACGGCCACCTGCAAGACGCCATTGGTGATGGCGGCGGGCAGAACCGAATATTGAAAGGCGATTTTCGTGGAGAGTTTGTTGCGCACCTCGTCCTCGACGGTCAGCTTGGCCAGGTCGAGATGCGGCCAGCCGAGCGTGGCGGCAAGCTTTTGGACGAAGGCCTCCTCGCCCAGGCCCCGCTCGCGCGCGATGAACGTCAAAAGCGTTTCAGCGGAACCGGCGTCCGTGGCGGCACGCCACGACTTGCGCCAGTCGTCGAATTGCGCCGGAGACGCATCCGCGACCGTCGCGACTAAGTTTTTTACCGAGCTAAATGCCATCAAGTTCCAGTTTAACAACCAGAGCCGGTAAAAGTTGCAGAAAAAACGCCCCTTGACAATCCAAACCAACTGGAATTTAGGGCTGGCGAGTTGACTCAAATTAAAAGACACCGGGGAGGCAAACTGGGAGGAGGCGAAAAGGTTCGGGCTGCCCCGGCCGGCGCTCGCTAGCTGCTCTATGGGGGGACGGGCGCCGCTGGAGGGCGCGCAGGCTGCAGGTTTGCATGCGAAAATCCCGATTCTCAAATTCTCGACCGGGCAAGTCCAAGTGCCGCATGCCTCGCACAATTGAGCGCGATCCGGTGGCTCCCGCGCACTAACTCGGCCTGCCTCGCGAATGCAAACTTGCCGCAAGCGCAGACGGGCGTGGATGGAAAAGGGAAAAGCAAAAAAGGCCACTCTCAATGAGTGGCCTTTGCAATTCCAGTCGGAGAAATTATTTTTTCGCGGCTTTGTACGCCGCCCAGCGCAGTTTCCGGGCCGCGGCAATGCGGGCGCGTCCGGCGGCGCTCATCGCGCCATTTTTCGCCGGTTTCGCGGCGGGCGCCGCCTCGGCCGCATGGACCTTGGCCCATCTTGCATGTGATAGAGGCGGTTGAGGATGAGGAAGGGACAGCGGGAGCATTGGCGGCTGGCGGTCATAATGAAAGTGTTAGCTGTTTGTGCTTAACGTGTTCAGCTGGTTGCAAGCCTAGTCGAAAGGCCGTTCCCGGGGACAGCCGGAGAAAACAGCATGCGGGTGTCAGGAAATCCCCTGACACAGCCAGGCGCTGGTCCTCATTGCGCGGTCGGAAGCTGGCGGACGACCCGCCAATGGATCAGGTTCTTGGAGGAATGAGGGCCGAGGTTGACTTTGAGCCAATGCCCGGAGCCAATTCGCCGGTTTGAACCGGCTGTTTAAGGGTCAAAGCCTGTTCAATCGCCTCACGCAGATCTTTAAAGGAGAAGGGCTTGAAAAGCAAAGCGTCTGCTCCGGATGCCTGGCCATATATTTTGTATTCCTCAACAAACGCCGTGTCGATGATGATGCGCTGGGAGGGAATCAGTTTTCGAATGCTGGCAATCAGCTGATCGCCATGCATTTCAGGCATCAGGAAATCAGTGATCACCAAGTCGAATTTGCGCTGTGCCAATTGTTCCAGCGCAGCTTCTCCGCCTTCAGCCAGCCAGACCTCATGCCCGTCGTATTCTAACATCAGCTTTATGCTGCGCCGAACGCTCGACTCATCGTCCACCACCAAAACTCGAAGTGCTTGTTTCACAGATAATTCCTTTTATAAAACCAGGCTTGAGTAAAAAATGTCTGGCGCATAGACCACCAGCAAGCGCCGGTGCCGCCGCCATCGGACGGCTGTGCTCATTAAAACACACCCCGTCGCCGACTGCCACAGACGATAAGTGTCATCCAGCACACGGGTTGCCCAGGAGGAGACCAGCGGAGGTTAGAGATGAAACAGTCGGAGAACACGGCACTGTGGTGTCGAGGAATCCCCTGACACAGCCAGTCCCATACGCCGTATCGCTCCGCCCGCCTGTTCTGGGGATAAATTCATTGTTTTGCGAATGAATTCCGGCATGCTTCGCGTGATGGAAATTCCGACCCGATTTGAGCCGCCACCGCGCCGGTTGATGGGACCCGGGCCAAGCGACGTTGCGCCGTCCGTTTTGCAGGCGATGTCGCGCCCCCTGGTCGGCCACCTGGACCCGGCATTTGTGAAGCTGATGGAAGAAACCAAGGCCATGCTGCGCGAGGTCTTCCAGACCCGGAATGAGATGACCTTTCCGGTCAGCGGCACGGGCAGCGCCGGCATGGAATTCTGCATTGCCAATTTGGTTGAGCCCGGAGACAAGGTCATCATCGGTGTCAACGGCGTTTTTGGCGCGCGCATGTGCGACGTCGCCGAACGGTGCGGCGCGCAGGTAACCAGAGTCGAATCACCATGGGGCCAGATCATCACGCCGCGGCAAATATCCGAGGCGATCAACCGGATTCCCCGGCCAAAATTGATTGCGGTCGTACACGCGGAAACATCCACCGGCGCACTGACGCCCGTGGAAGAAATCTCGAAGCTGGCCCACGCCGCCGGCGCAATATTTCTGCTGGATACAGTCACGTCTCTTGGCGGCTGTCCGGTGCGTTTAGATGAATGGAACGTGGATGCGGTTTATAGCGGCACGCAGAAGTGTTTGAGCTGTCCTCCGGGCCTTTCCCCGGTTTCCTTGAGCCTGCGGGCCATGGCAGCTGCCACCGGGCGCAAAACGAAAGTGCAAAGCTGGTACCTTGATGTCAACTTGTTGGCGTCGTACTGGGGACACGAGCGGGTTTACCATCACACCGCGCCCATCACGATGAACTACGGTTTGCACGAGGCCCTGCGCCTCGTGTTGCTGGAAGGCCTGGAAAATCGCTGGCAAAGGCATGAACAAAATCATTATTTGCTGAAAAATGGGCTCGCTGAATTCGGACTCGAAATCATTTCGCAAGCGGGCCACCAACTCTGGCAGCTCAACGCGGTCGGGGTTCCGGCCGGCGCGGATGAACTGGCCGTGCGCCAACAATTGCTGGCGGATTACAAGATTGAAATCGGAGCCGGACTCGGGCCCCTGAAAGGCAAAATCTGGCGGATTGGCCTGATGGGCGAAACTTCCAAAGAGGAAAATGTGGCGGCAGTTTTGGGTGCTTTGAAAAGGATTCTGAAAAGGTGATCAGCGCGCGATGGTGCCTTCAATCTGCCCGTGCGGCTCATCGGTCGGCACGAACAGTTCATTTTTGTTTTCCAACCCGAAGGGCGCCAGGTTGATGGGCAAACAATGCTGGTTGGGCATGGCAATGTGGATCTGGGAAATCTCCGGCGCGCCTTTTAACGCGGCTTCGCCCATTTCAAACAACGTTGTCTGCACGGAAGGGCTGAAGTTTTTCACGAACACCCGCAGCATGGCGGCAAGAATCTTCTGGTTGGCCGCGGCGTAACTTTTTGGTTTCCCCTGATAAGTCCACTCCGCTTTCAATTTGGTTGCGAGGATCCGGTCGCTGGCATCCCGCAGCGTGGTGAATTCATCGCGCCAAAATCCTGCAAAGCCGGAGGCGGTCGATTTCAAAATAAGCAATTCTTCGATCCCGGATACCACCACCATTTTATGGCGGGTGGCCACAATCCGGGCAAATGGTTTAGCGGAGCCGCTTTCGACGAAAGAGTGGGGATGCGGTTTTCCGCGGATGGCAATCCGGCTCCAGCAATGCTCGAGTAAATCCACCTCCACGCGGCTGACGTGTTTGTAGGTCTGGAGAAAATGCCCGCCGAGTGCGAGGCCAAAGGCCTCCGTCTCGGCGCCCAGTTTTTGCCGGGCCAGAACGTTGACGGTATTCTTGATCGAGTCGGTCGCCACGACGAGCCGGTTATCGGACCTGGTGTAGGAGGCCTGAAAGCCGCCTTGCAGCATTACCTTCACCTCCAACTCCTTGAGGGAATGAATGTTTCCGGCGCGCATGACTTTCAACACACGCACGCGGGCTTTGCCGTAATTATGCTGGATTAATTTCATTTTCAAATCAGGCGCACTGCCTAAACCCAATCCCGAGCCTGCAAATGGACCCGCCACTTTTAACCCGCTGGGGGCGCGCTGGCCACAATAATGTCAGGAAAGTTTCCCGTTTGTAATGGGCAAGAAGCGCCGGTGAATGAAGCATGGCGAATGAGGAATGACAGCCATGCCGAAGCCCGAATGACCCACGGGGCGTGGCTGGCAGGTTTCGTCATTTGCAGCTTCAACTGCGGGCTATGGTCAGGTGTCCCTCCGGGACGGGCATCCGGCCAAGCAGGTTGCCAAACCAAATCGTTCGCGGCCATTTTCCGCTTTGATATCGGAGGTGAAAAACCTACCCTGACTTCAGACAGGGAAAGCTAATGCGCAACCTCCAGCAAAAACTCGCCATTGCCCGCGGTGAACAGCCGGCGGAATTGTTATTTAAAAACGCCCGGCTGGTCAATGTGCTGAGCGGCGAAATTCACGACGCCGACGTCGCGGTCGAGGATGGCCGCGTCATCGCCCTCGGAAATTACCGGGCAAAAAAGACCATTGATTTAAAAGGCGCTTATCTCGCGCCCAGCTTGATTGACGGGCATTTTCACGTGGAAAGTTCCATGCTCACCGCCGCGGAATTGGTGCGCGCGGTCGCGCCCCACGGCACCGGCGCAATGGTCATTGACCCGCACGAATATGCCAACGTTCTGGGTCTCGACGGCATTCGCTACGTGCTGGAATCCACGAAAAACCTGGCCGTGGATTTTTTCATCATGCTGCCCAGCTGCGTGCCCGCGACAACTTGGGAAACGTCCGGCGCCAAGCTGACCGCCGACGATCTGAAATTGATGATGCATGACGAGCGCATTGCCGGGGTCGCGGAACTGATGAACTTTCCCGGAGTTTACCTCGGGGCCAAAAGCGAACTGGCGAAGATTGAGGCCGGCAAAGGCAAGGCCATCGACGGCCACGCGCCCGGGCTGCGCGGGAAAAATCTCAATGCCTACATCCTCGCTGGGGTGCGCTCAGACCATGAGTCCGTCGAGCTCGCCGAGGCGCGGGAAAAATTGCGGCTGGGCATGCACGTGCTCTTGCGGGAGGGCAGCACCGAGCGAAATCTCGAACCCTTGCTGCCGCTCGTTAATGCGAATAATTTTCAGAATTGCTCCTTTGCCACGGATGACAAACTGGCGGGCGACCTGGTCCACGAAGGACACATTGATCACAGCGTGCGCAAGTCCATCAAACTTGGGCTCCCGCCCATCACTGCCCTGCAAATCGCCACCATCAACCCCGCCCGCCACTATAAGTTGCGCAATCTCGGGGCCATCGCCCCACGCTTCTGGGCGGATTTCATCGTCTTTGACAGTCTGAAAAATTTTCGCGTGCGCCAAACGTGGAAAAGGGGCTCGCTCGTGGCCGAAGACGGCGAATTTCTGGGCAAATCTCCAGCCCGTGTTCCCCTCCCGCGCAGCACCATGAATCTTCGCCATGGGCCGGATGATTTTACGGTGAAGGCAAGCGGGCGCCGAAAAATCAGGGTCATTGAAATCATTCCCGGCCAAATTGTGACGAGGGAACTCATCGTGCCGCCAAAAATTGTGGACGGCAGAATCGTGTCCGACCCGGGCCGCGACATATTGAAAATCGTCGTCGTCGAGCGTCACCGCGCCACCGGCAACGTCGGGGTCGGGTTCGTGCGCGGCTTCAAGCTGAAACGCGGGGCAATTGCCTCGACCGTGGCGCACGACGCGCACAATGTCATCGCTGCCGGCACCAACGACGCGGACATTAAGTTTGCGATTCAGGAACTGACCCGGCTGCAGGGCGGCCAGGTGGCCGTCGCCGACGGGAAAACCAGGGCGGAATTACCCCTGCCGATTGCCGGGCTGGTGACCGACCAGCCGCTGCCCCGGGCGTTAAAGTTGATTGATGACTTAAACGCGGCTGCGCGCGCGCTGGGCTGCGATCTCGCCGCGCCGTTCATGTCGCTTTCATTTCTCGCGCTTTCGCCGATTCCGGCGTTGAAACTGACCGATCAGGGACTGATTGACGCCACGAAACTCGAACGCATCAGCCTTTTTGCCTGACATGAGGCGGCGCAGAATTCAGGAAATCAATGCTTGGTCCCGCGGCAAGTTTGCCGGCCTGGTTGGCCCGGTATTCGAACATTCGGCGTGGATCGCGGCCATGACCTGGGAAAAGAGACCTTTTGCCGGATTTAAAGATTTGCATCGCGCCCTGTGCGAGACGGTCAAGAATTGTGGAGCCAAGAAACAGCTCGCGCTCATTCGCGCGCATCCTGACTTGGTGGGGCGGCTGGCCCAGGCCGGACAGCTCACCAAGGAATCCGCCCAAGAACAAAGTGGCGCCGGTCTCGACCGGCTTTCCCCGGCGGAAGCAGAGCGATTCCAAAAAAACAACGCGGCCTACCGGGACCGGTTTGATTTTCCATTTGTCATCTGCGCGCGGTTGAACAAAAAGCAGGCCATTCTCGCCGGCTTTAAGCGGCGGTTGAATCATTCCCGGGAGCAGGAGATTAAAACGGCGCTTGAAGAAATTTTCAAAATCGCGAAACTGCGCCTGTGTGATTTGACCTGGAGCGGCCGGCCGGCCCCCAAAAAAGGCCGGCGGGCGCCAGTTATCAAAAACAAACGGAGGCAGCCATGAATCTACCCCGGAACTGCACATTTGCCGAATCAGACTGGCGCGCACTGGCGCCATTCTGGCATCCGATCGCGTTTTCGCACGAGGTCAAGGACCAGCCGTTCCCCGCCAAACTGCTCGATGAACGGCTCGTCGCCTTTCGCCTCCAGGGCAAAGTCGCCGTCGCCCGCGATTTGTGCCTGCATCGCGGCGCGCCGCTGAGTTCCGGCTGGGTTAAAGACGGCGAACTTGTCTGCGGCTACCACGGTTTCCGCTACGATGGCCAGGGGCGCTGCGTTTGCATTCCGGCGCATCCCGGGGCGGCCATTCCGCCGAAATTGAAAGTGCAGACCTTCCTTGTGCAGGAGCGTTATGGTCTGATCTGGACGCGGCTCGTGGACAACGGCCCGGCGCCATTTCCGGAATTCAACGAATGGGATGATCCGGATTATTTGCGAGTGCTGCCGAACAGCGTCGAGCTGAACGCCGCCGCCGGCCGCCAAGTCGAGGGATTTTTGGATGTGAGCCATTTTGCGTTTGTTCACGTCGAGTCATTTGGCGAACTGGACAACCGCGAAGTGCCGGCCTATCCGGTTGAACTCACGCCCGCCGGCTTTCGCGCGGATTACATCAGCACCGTCAGCAATTATGCGCGCGGCTTCAAGCACCTGAACCCGCCCGGGTTCAAATGGCGGCGGCTGTTTGAAACCTGGCTGCCGTTCACGGCGAAACTCACCGTGTTTTTCCCCAACGACGGACGCCTGCACATCCTGAACGCCGCGTCGCCCGTATCGGCGCGCCAGACCCGCGTCTTTGTACCGATCTGCCGGAATTTTGACCGGGAGGCGCCGCTGCAAGCCACGCTTGATTTCAACCACCAGGTTTTTGCCGAGGACAAGGCGATGGTGGAAAAACAGTTCCCCGAGGACCTGCCGATTGACTTGCAGGAGGAAGTCCACATCCGCGCGGATAAAAGTTCCATCGCCTACCGGCAGGGCCTGGCGAAGCTCGGGCTGGGCCGCCATTTCACGGCCTGACCAAAAGACTGTTATGCCCGTCCCATCGAGCCAGAAAACCGGAGTTGAATCACGTTGCGTCCGCAGCGCAGGCTTTCCGGCCTGCGGGTTCATGGGACTTTCCATTCCCGCGTTCCGGGTACTGGCGACTGGAAAGTCGCCAGAACCCGCAGGCTGGAAAGCCTGCGCGACATCACCTCGCGTCGGCTTCGCCAGCGCTAATTTCGGAGTTCGGGTCAAGCATGCAGGTCCCGGGCGCCGCGCGCAGCTGCGGAGATGAATGCCGCGCAAAAAATCATGCAGCGGATTGAAACGCTTGCAAAAATTTCCGAGGAGCCGGGAATCATCACGCGCACGTTCGCCTCGCCTGCCATGCGCCGCGCCAACGTGCTGGTGGAGAAATGGATGCGCCAAGCGGGGATGAACACGCGCGTGGACGCGATGGGAAACCTGGCCGGCCGCCATCCCGGGGACAACCCAAACGCAAAGACACTCTTGCTCGGCTCGCACTTGGACACGGTGCGGAACGCCGGGAAATTCGACGGGCCGCTCGGGGTCATCCTGGCCATCGCCTGCGTGGAACATTTGCGGCGCCGGAGAATCCGATTGCCGTTTGCGATTGAAATTCTGGCCTTCTCCGATGAGGAAGGCGTTCGCTATCAGACCGCTTATCTGGGCAGCAAAGCCATGGCGGGCGGGCTGGCCGCCAGCGATTTAAAGCGCGAAGATGCGAAGGGAATCACAATGGCCGAGGCCATCAAAAGCCTCGGCTCTGATCCGCGCAAATTAAAATCCGCGCGGTTGAACCCAAAAGAACTGCTCGGCTATGTCGAGGCCCACATTGAACAAGGCCCCGTCCTCGAAGAACAGGATCTCGCGGTTGGGATTGTGACTGGATTTGCCGGGCAGAGCCGCGCCCGCGCGGTTTTTTCAGGCCAGGCGGGCCATGCGGGAACCGTGCCGATGAAATCGCGCCAGGACGCCTTGTGCGCGGCCGCGGAATTCGTGCTGGCGGTGGAGAAGCTGGCGCGCAAAACGAATGGACTGGTTGCCACCGTGGGGCAAATTTCCGCACGGCCCGGCGCCAGCAATGTGATTCCGGGCGAGGCTCATTTGACGCTGGATGTGCGCCACGCGAAAGATGCCATCCGCCGGCGCGCGAATAACCAATTAAGACAGGCCGCACTTGAAATTGCCTCGCGGCGGGGACTCAGATTGGCCCTGGAGAATGTTCACGATACCCCGGCGATGGATTGCTCCAAAAAATTGTCCGCGCGCCTGGCGATTTCTGTCGGGCGACACCAGAAACGAATTCTCCGATTACCCAGTGGCGCCGGGCATGACGCGGCGGTCATGGCCAAAATCACGCCGGCGGCGATGCTGTTCATCCGGTGCAAGGGCGGCGTCAGTCATCACCCGGACGAGTCGGCGACGGCAGAGGACGTGCAGGCGGCCCTGGAGGTATTGAATGATTTTATTTTGCGCCTGGCAAAAACGCATGAGCAAACTTGATCTTATCATCCGGGGCGGAACGGTGGTTCGTCCTGAAGCCACCCAAGTTGTGGATCTGGGCGTTTGCGAAGGGAAAATTGTGGCGATTGGATACGATCTGCCCGGAGCCACGCACCGGGAAATTGACGCATCTGGCTTGCATGTTTTTCCCGGGCTGATTGATGCGCACGTTCATTTTAATGAACCGGGGCGCAGCCATTGGGAAGGAATTGAAAGCGGATCGCGGGCCCTGGCGGCAGGCGGCGGCACGATGTTTTTTGACATGCCGCTAAACTCGCACCCGCCCACCTGCGATGCGAAAAGTTTTGCCCTGAAATTGGCGGCGGCCCAAAAAAGTTCAGTGGCAGATTTCGCGCTCTGGGGCGGACTGGTGCCGCAAAATCTCGACCGGATGGAAGAACTGGCCGCGTGCGGGGTGATCGGATTCAAGGCCTTCATGTCGGACAGCGGCATCGAGGATTTTGACCGCGTGAACGAAAAGACGCTGCGCGCCGGCATGAAACGCGCGGCAGATTTGGGACTGCCCGTCGCGGTGCACGCGGAAAATGAAGCCCTTACCAAGCAGCTCGCCGCGGAAAAAATAGCCGCCGGACGCGTCTCCGTTCGCGATTATTTGGAGTCGCGCCCGGTGGCGGCAGAATTGGAGGCCATCCGGCGTGCCATCGAATTGGCCGGAGAGACCAAGTGCGCGCTCCACGTGGTCCACGTCAGCAGCGGCGAAGGCATCGCGCTGATCGCCACGGCGAAAAAGTCCGGCGTGGATGTCACCTGCGAAACGTGTCCGCATTATCTGGCATTAACGGAAACCGATGTGGAGGCGCTCGGCGCGGTCGCCAAATGCGCGCCGCCGCTGCGCACAAAAGCAATCCAGAACGAACTCTGGCGCCGGTTGTTTGCCGGTGAAATCAACACCATTGGCTCCGACCATTCGCCAGCACCAGCGGAAATGAAAACGGATCCCAACTTTTTCAAGGTTTGGGGCGGGGTTTCCGGGGTGCAACATACATTTCCAGTGCTGTTTCAAGGCGCCGGAAAACCAGGCTTTTCGCTTTCCCAAATGGCCAAACTCACTTCGTTCAATGTCGCGGAAAGATTTCACCTGCCCAAAACCAAGGGCCGGATCGAACTCGGCGCGGATGCGGATGTGGCGTTGATTGATATGGCGCAGGGCTTCACCGTGCGCGCGGACGATTTGCTTTACCGCCACCGGCACAGCCCCTACGTGGGACGCGCGTTGACAGGGCGCGTGGTTCAGACCATCTTGCGGGGAATGGTGATTTTCAAAAACGGCAAAATTGTCGGCCCCAATCACGGGCAATGGATCAGACCCCTATGAATGCAACATCCGGCCTTACCCGCACGGTAAACACCCGCAACTACGCGCTGCTCGCCCCGGATGGGCGGGTCCCCAGCATTTTGCCCGGCTGGACCAATTGCACGGCGTTCGTGCTGATTTCAGCCGCGCTCGGCGCGGGCCTCTCGCAATATCTGATCGCGTTGGATTCCGAGGGGGCCGGGGTGGGAGAAACGGAAAATGACGAATGGTTTTTTTACGTGGTAAAAGGAAAGGCAAGAGTAAATGACGTGGCCTTGGGTGCAGGCGGATTTGCCTGGCTCCCGCCGGGGGCAAAATATGAAGTCCGCGGCACGGTGGCGAATTCGACGCTGCTCGTCTTTAAAAAGCGATTCGAGCCGCTCACGGGTCAAAAGCCGGCGGCATTTTTTTCCGGCAACGAGCAGGACCTCCCTGAAAAGCCATTTATGGGGGACCCGCATGCGCGGCTGAAAACGTTGATTCCCGACGCCCTGGCGGCAGACCTGGCGGTGAATATTTTCACGTTCGATCCGGGGGCGACATTGCCGTTCGTTGAGACGCACGTGATGGAACACGGAATGTTGTTCCTGTCCGGCGGCGGGGTTTACCGCCTGGACGCCGACTGGCATCTGGTGAGGGAGGGAGACGCGCTGTGGATCGCACCGTATTGCCGGCAATGGTTTATTGCCGCCGGCCCGCAAACCACGCGTTACATTTATTATAAGAATATAAACCGCCTGCCTTCATGATGGACCTCACCCTCGATAACAACCGGCTGCAAAAGGAAATTGCCGAGCTCGCCCTCATCACTGAAGCCGAGCCGCCGGTGGTCACCCGCGTATTGTTTTCCGAGGCCGATTTGCGCGGACGCGAATTGGTAAAGAAACTGTGCCGCGAAGCCGGATTGAATCTGCGCGCGGATGCGGCGGGAAACATTTTTGCCCGCTGGGAGGGCGTTGACCAGAAACTGTCCGCCATCGCCACGGGCTCACATATTGACGCAATTCCCAATGCGGGAAAGTATGATGGCGTCGTGGGTGTGCTCGGCGCCATTGAAGCCATTCGCGCGCTGAAAAAATCCGGTTGGCGACCTCAACGCTCCATCGAATTGATTGTGTTCACCGCGGAAGAACCGACGCGTTTCGGCCTTGGATGTGTTGGCAGCCGGCTGTTATCCGGAGTGCTGCGACCGGAAAAAGCGGCCGCCATGCGGGATCGCGACGGGAAAAGCCTCGATGAATGGCGGCTGGGCGCCGGATACACCGGCTCGTTGAATTCCGTCTGTTTGCCGAAAAATTGTTACTCGGCCTTTGTCGAATTGCACATTGAGCAAGGACCGATTCTGGAGCGCGAACGCAAGGAAATTGGCATCGTGGAAAAAATTGCCGCGCCCAGCACGCTGCGAATTCAGCTAAAGGGCGTTGGCGGACACGCGGGCACGGTGTTGATGCCGGAACGCCATGACGCAGGGCTGGCCGGAGCGGAAATTGCGCTGGCGGTGGAAGGAGCCGCCACTGGTACCGGGAGTCCGGACACCGTGGGCACAACCGGCGTCTTTCGCATCGAACCGGGCGCCGTGAACAGCGTGCCGTGCCGGGCGTGGTTGGAAATTGACGTGCGCGACACCAAAGCGGCCACGCGCGATGCGGCGCTCGCGCAGATTGAAACGGCAGCGGCGGAAATTTGCCAGCGTCGCGGCGTGGAGTTACAAACTGACCGGCTGAATGTGGATCCGCCTGCGATTTGCGATGGGGCGCTGGTTGAAACGGTCGCCGAGGTTTGTCAGCAGTTAGGGATTTCTCACCAGAAGATGATCAGTCGTGCGTATCACGACACTCTGTTCATGGCACAAATCTGCCCCAGCACGATGATTTTCATCCCTTGCCGTGGTGGCGTCAGCCACCGCCCGGATGAATATGCCTCGCCGGAACATATTGAGCTGGGCGTGAAAGTTCTGGCGCAAGCTTTGGCACGGTTCGCTGGGAGGTAGCTATTAGCTTCGAATCCGGGGCCCACGGAAGCTTCAGTTGCTGGCGAGAATCATGTTCTTGATGGTCGGCGAGGCAACGCCGCCTTTGACTTCCTCGGTGACGGCGAACCGGCCAGCGGTTTTGATCGGCAGCTTAGTCCTGTACTCCACGCGCACGTTGCCGTTTTCGTCCACGTGAAATACGCCCGCATCCACTGGAGTGGTGCCCTGGTCGAGCACCCAGAGCTGATAATCGCGGTCCGCCGGCAAGACCTTCAAATTTTCGGCCACGAAAACGCCGTACTGGCGGGATTCGTCCCACAGGGAAACGGCCACCATCTTGGGCGCGTCGGCCAGCAACGAATTGAGCATGGCGATCCGCAGGGTCGCCAGCCGGTTCGTTTCCTCCAGCGCCACCACGGTTTCCTGCAAGTGGTTGGTCGCCGATTGCAGCGACTGCGCCAACTGGTTCAGCTCGGTGATTTGCCGGGCCTGATCCCCGAGGGTCGCTCGCAATCGTGTGTCTTGCACGTTCAGCAGGATGCAAAGCGCGCCAAAGCCAGCCGCCGGCGCCCACGGCAGCCAGAACGCGGGGCGGAGTTTCGGTTCCGGCGGCGACAAGACTTCTTGCGCCAGCGCAACCTGCGCGAGGATCTTGGCGCGCAATTGCGGCGGCGGTTCCTCCACCGGCACAGCTCCAGCCAGCGCACCAGTGGCTGTGCTCAACCGGGCGACCAGCGACTGCAATTCCGGATCGGCCTTCATGGCCTGCTTGAACTCATGCGCTTCTTGCGGGCTTAGCGCTCCCAGCACGTGCAACGAGGCTTGCTCTTCCATGCGTTCATCAATCATAGAAGACCCTCCAGTTGATCGCGCAGTTTGAGCAGACCCCGGCGGATGCGCGCTTTGATGGTGCCGAGCGGCTCGTTTAATTTTTTGGAGATTTCATCCTGGGTCAGGCCGGAAAAATACGCCAGCTCAATGGCGCGGCGCTGCTCCGCCGGCAATTCGGTGATGGCAGATTGAATCAGCCTCGCCTTTTCGTGGCCATGGATCACCTCATTGGCCGTGTCGGAAACGCCGGCGGTGATGGCTTGATCCGCTCCGGCTGCTTCTGCGAGGCGCGTTCGCCGCTGGGAGGCGCGGATTCGGTCAATGGCCCGGTTGCGGACAAGAATCGCCGCCCAGCTGGATGCCTTGCCCAGCTTCGGATCGAAGCGCGCGGCCTTTTCCCAGATTTGCACAAACACTTCCTGCAACACGTCCTGGGCCTCGGCGGTATCACTCAGAATTTTGGAAGCGACAGAAAACATCAGCGTCGCATGCCGGTCATAAAATTCGGCAAAAGCCCCACGGTCGCCGCTGGCGATTTGCCGCAGCAACTCAGTATCGCGGTCGTGACCTTCCTGCTCGTTCACGGGCGGGTTCGGATTTAAGAACTGTCCTTCCGACTTTGCATCGCAAATCGTAATAAATCGCACAACTTCAGCACGTGCGCACAAATTCATATCAAACCGCCGGGTGGGTTACAAGTCAGCATCTTCAGTTAAATAACGTGCCCGGAATCGTCATGGATGCAAAAGATTTCATGCATCCAAATGCTTGCGACGGACGATTTATCCCAGGAAGAACAAGCATGACAGACGCACGAAAAGAAATAAAAACACGGACTGCCTTGAGCCAGGGATTCTTTTGCCTCGTCCAGTGGTTCGACACGGATTTTGGAAACCAAAACCTGGCCGCAATCCGCGCCAAGCCGGACCGGATCGAGCTGGTCCGGGTGGCGCCGTTTATTCTCCTGCATCTCGGCTGCCTGGGTGTTTTGCTGGCCGGCTGGAGCTGGACGGCCATCGCCGTGGCCGTGGCATTGTACCTCGCCCGCATGTTCGCGATCACCGGATTTTATCACCGCTATTTTTCGCACAAGACTTTTCACACCTCGCGTTCGGCGCAGTTTCTTTTCGCCGTGCTCGGAGCAACCGCGGTTCAACGCGGACCGCTCTGGTGGAGCTACCAGCACCGGCACCACCACCAGCACTCGGACGGCCTGGAGGATGTCCACTCGCCCACCATTCGTGGATTCTGGTGGTCACATATCGGCTGGATTACGAGCGGGCGGAATTTTCCCACCGACTATTCGCAGGTCCGCGATCTGGCAAAATTTCCTGAGCTGGTCTTTTTGAACCGCTTCGATTCGCTCGTGCCGGCGCTGCTGGCCGCAGCCATGTTCACCCTCGGCCATTTTCTCGGCAAATATGTCCCGTCGCTGGGCGTGACCTCATGGCAGCTGCTCGTCTGGGGGTTTTTCATCAGCACCACCGTTCTGTTTCACGCCACCTCCAGCATCAATTCCCTGGCGCATCTCCTCGGCAAGCGCCGCTACGAAACCCGTGACAACAGCCGCAATAGCCTCCTCCTCGCGCTCATCACGCTGGGCGAAGGCTGGCACAACAATCACCACCGCTACATGAACGCCGCGCGCCAGGGCTTTTACTGGTGGGAAGTGGACATTTCGTTCTACCTGCTCAAGGCGCTTTCGCACACCGGCCTCATCTGGAACCTCAAGCCCGTGCCGCGCGCCGCCTATGAAAATCCTCATCCAATTCCCGCCTCCCAAAACCTGGCGGCCGCCAATCTTCCTCGCGCGTGAAACGGCTCGCCATCATTGGATCCGGCATTGCCGGGCTGGCGTGCGCCCATTTTCTGCACCGCCGGCGCAGCCTGACCCTGTACGAAAAAAACGACTACCTGGGCGGCCACTCGAACACAGTTTCCGCGGCCGAAGCGGATCGCGCCGTGCCGATTGACACCGGCTTCATGGTGTTCAACAAGGTCACCTACCCAAATTTGACGCGGCTCTTCCGCGAGCTCGGCGTGGCCGTCAAGCCGGCCTCGATGTCCTTCAGCGTCCAGCATCTGCCGACGGGATTGGAGTTTTGCGGTTCGAGCCTTAATCGCCTGTTCGGCCAGCGCAGCAACCTCCTCCGCCCGCGCTTCTGGAGCATGATCCGGCAGATTAATCGATTCAATGCCGAGGCGATGGATGCCTTGGCCTCGCCAAAATTTCGAACTCACACGCTGGGAGAGTACGTTCGCGAGCGTAAATATGGCGACGATTTTCTTAACTTCTATCTCGTGCCAATGAGTTCAGCCGTCTGGTCCACGCCCGCGGAATTGATGCTCGATTTCCCGGTCGTGACGCTGCTTCGTTTTTTCCATAACCATGGCTTTCTCGGCCTGCACACGCAGCATCCGTGGCTCACCGTTGTGAATGGCGCACAGGCCTATGTCAAAAAAATCACCGCGCCATTTCGTGAAAAGATTCCATTGCGCAAGGCCGCCACGAGCGTCCGGCGCCAGGACGGCGTCGTGAAAATCACGGACATTTCCGGCCACACAGAGCATTTTGACCAGGTTATTTTAGCCAGCCATGCCGATGAATCGCTCGAGCTGCTGGCCGACGCAGATGCCTCCGAGCGCCGGCTCCTGGCTGAATTCACATATCAGCCAAACCTTGCGCTGCTGCATACTGACGCATCCGTGATGCCGAAAACCCGATTATGCTGGTCGTCGTGGAATCACCGCATCGGGTGCAATGCCGCCGGGAAAATTTGCCCCTCGACGATTTACTGGATGAACAGTTTGCAGGATGTTTCCGACCGCCAGAACTATTTTATTTCCATTAACGGCGAAGATTTCGTGAATCCAAGCGCCGTCCTCAAGCGTATCCAGTACGAGCACCCCGTGTTCAGCCTGGGCGCCATCCGGGCGCAATCGGAGTTGCCGAAACTAAACGAGCGCATGAACCAGGTGTTTTTTTGCGGCAGCTATTTCCGCTACGGCTTTCATGAGGATGCCCTTTCGTCCGCGCTTGCTCTCTGCCGCGTCCTTACGGGAGAAAGCCTTTGGCCATGAACTCATGCCTCTACGAATGTTCCGTGATGCATCATCGGTTCGCCCCGAAGGTCCATCATTTTCAGCATGACCTCTTCATGTTCTATCTCGACCTGGATGAGTTGGATTTGGTCGCGCGGCAAATTCTTCTGCTCGGCCACAACCGCCGGAACCTCTACAGCTTTCGTGACGCTGACCACGAGCCGGCTGGCGACCATCCGCTGAAGGAACGGGTGGTGGCTTTTCTGCACCGGAACGGAATTGAGATCGGCCCGTTTGGCCGCGTGATGCTGTTGACCCTGCCGCGCGTTCTCGGCTATGTCTTCAACCCCATTTCCATCTATTACTGTTTCGACCCTGACGGCGCCCCAGTCTGCTCCGTGGCCGAAGTTGGCAATACATTCCGCGAAATGAAGTTGTATCTGCTTGGCGCTGCAGACCGCGGGGCCAGCGACACGTTCAGCAAAGTTGTTCCAAAGCATTTCTACGTCTCGCCTTGCTCGAGTCTTGATTCAAGTTTTGATTTCAGGTTGCAGATTCCGGGTGAAAAACTGGACGTCAAGATTGACAACCGCGAAGGCGAAGCCACAATCTTGATCAGCACGCTCACGGGCCGGCGCTCCGCCTTGACCAACCGGAATCTGGCCTGGTTCACTTTCAAGTATCCGCTCGTCACGCTGAAGGTGATTTTTCTGATTCACTGGCACGCGCTCCAGCTCTGGCTCAAACGCGTTCCGTTTTATCGCAAGGCCGACCATGCCAGCCAGCAACGTGAGGTCCTGCGCCCACACCGAACCCTCACCGCGGGGACCAAATGAACCAACCCGCCGCAACCCTAAATCGAACGGCGCCGCCGCGCGCCAGGAACAACGGTGGCCTTTATCAGCGCATCGTCCTGCGAGCGCTCGAGCGGATGACACTCGGCGGCTTGCGCCTCGAACTGCCCGACAATACGAAGAGAATCATCGGCCAGGCGGACGCCAGGATCTCCGCTTGTGTCCGCGTCCAAAATTGGAATTTTTTCAAGCGCTGCGTGTGGTTTGGCGACATCGGTTTTGGCGAGGCATTCGTGAATGGAGACTGGGATACGGACGACATCACCAGCGTCATTTCTTGGTTCATCTTGAACGTGGAGAATTCGCCCGTGATGGCTGGATCACGCGGCAGAAAATTTCTCCTTAACCTGCTCGGCTGGCAAAACCGCATCCGCCATCTGCTCCGCCCGAACAATCTGAACACCAGCCGCCGCAATATCGCTGAACACTATGACTTGGGCAATGAATTCTATAAATCGTTTCTTGACCCGACCATGACCTATTCGTCCGCGCTGTTCGAAGGGCGGGCGCAAACCTTGGAAGCAGCGCAGATCGCCAAATACGACCGCCTCTGCCGACAGCTTAAGCTCAAGCCCGGCGAACAGGTCCTGGAAATTGGCAGCGGCTGGGGCGGTTTCAGCCGTCACGCCGCGATAAACTACGGCGTTCGCATCACCGCCGTCACGATTTCCGACGAGCAATTCAAATACGCCCGAGAACTGGTTCGCGGCGAAGGCCTGGCTGACCGAGTCGAGATCAAACAGCTGGACTATCGGCTGCTCACCGGGCGGTTCGACAAAATCGTGTCCATCGAAATGCTCGAAGCCGTCGGCGACTCGTATCTCGAGACCTATTTCGCCAAGTGCCACGAACTGTTGAAACCGGAAGGGTTGCTGGCTTTGCAGATGATCACCTGCCCGGATTCGCGCTACGAGGCGCTCCGCAAAAATGTGGACTGGATTCAAAAGCACATCTTTCCCGGCTCATTGCTGCTTTCCATTCATCGCGTCAACGAGGCGCTGCGTCGAACCGGCGATTTGTTTCTGCACGATTTGAAGGATCTCGGACCTTCGTACGCGGAAACCTTGAAACGCTGGCGGATCGCCTTCAACCAAAACGAAGCCGCGGTGCGCGCGCTGCATTTCGACACGTGTTTTCTCCGCAAATGGAATTACTATCTGTCCTACTGCGAGGCCGCCTTTGCGATGCGCAATATCAGCGCCGTGCAAGCGATTTACACCCGGCCAAACAATCCGATCCTGACTAGCCAATGATCTGGTTCCTCCGAATCGCTTTCATGCTGGTGCTCGTTACGATGCTCTGCGCGACGAGTTGGGCGAGTTGGCAGTGCGCGCTCTGGAAGACGCCGCGCGAACTGGTGCTGCATCCGTGGTTCATCGCCACGCTGTTCGACTGCTGCTTTGGATTCCTGACCTTTTACGCGTGGCTGGCTTACAAGGAGACCGCCTGGTTCGCGCGCGTTGCCTGGCTTATTGCCATCTTGCTGCTGGGCAATATCGCGATGTCGTCCTATATGCTGATTACCCTTTTCCGGCTGCCGGCGAGCGCGGGGGTTGAACAGGTTTTGTTGCGGAGGCAAAAGTGATTTCCTGCGCGATGCCACCCGAAACCAATCCATCCCGCCTGCAGCAGTTCTGGCGCGAGCGCGTCCTCGCGTTGATGCTTACGCAGTTCACGCAAGGCTTCACCCCGCAGAAAACTTCCCGCACCAATCATGCTGAATGAATTCATGGGTCTGACGCTTGCGGCGACGGGATTTTCCGTCGTCCTGATGCTGGCAACCTGGCAAGCGGCAACGCGCCTCAAGAATCTCGGCATCGTGGACGTTGCGTGGTCCATCGGCTTTTTGCCGCTCGTCAGCTTTTTCGCCGCGGCCGCACACGGTGATCCGCTGCGGCGCGGGCTCATGACGTGCATGGCCGGGCTGTGGAGCTTGCGGCTCGCGATTCACGTTGGCCTGCGCGTAATTCGTCAGCATCCGCGGGAAGACGCGCGCTACGAAAAACTGCGCGCCGACTGGGGGCTCCCAGTGAAACGAAAGACCTTTTGGTTCTTTCAGTTCCAAGCCGCCGCCCTGGCCGCACTTTCAACGGTTTTTCTCGTCCCCTGCCTGAACCCCGACTCGGGCATAAATCCATGGGAGTGGGCGGGCGTGGCCATCTGGTTCGTCGCCCTGGCGGGCGAAGCTCTGGCCGACCGGCAACTCAAACAGTTCAAAGCCAGCCCTGCAAACGCAGGCCGGATCTGCCGTTCCGGGCTGTGGAACTATTCGCGCCATCCGAACTATTTTTTTGAGTGGCTGGTGTGGGTTGGATTCTTCGTCTTCGCCTGGCCTTCGCCCGGCGGCTGTTTCACGGCCGTTTGCCCGGGCTTGATGCTGTTCTTTTTACTCCGCGTCACCGGCATTCCATTGACAGAGCAACTTTCCTTGCAGAGCAAGGGCGACGCCTATCGCGAATACCAGCGGACCACCAGCGCGTTTGTCCCCTGGTTTAGAAAAAACGCGCACAGCAACCTGACGGCTTGACATTATGCACCCTGACCAAACCTTGCCCTTGAGAACCGCTGTGGAAGCCAGGTTCCTGGCTTTGCCCAAACCCTCGCTGACCCTTGATCGGCTGCTGGAAAAAAACTGGCTTCCAGATTGGCTCATTCGGGTCGGCATCAGGCGGCTTTTGCGGCAGCGTCTGCGCGGGGAAAATCGCGGCAACGCCGGAGCACGGCAGGCGCATCTGTCGCAGTTCGCCGCCGAATTAAGGCAACATCCCATCGCCATTGAGACGATGGCCGCGAACGAACAGCATTACGAGGTGCCAACAGAATTCTATCAGTTGTGTCTCGGCGCGAGACTCAAATACAGCAGTGCCCTTTGGTCCGATGGGGTTGCCACCCTCAACGCGGCTGAGGAGTCGATGCTGAAGCTGACCTGCGAACGCGCTCTGTTGGCCGACGGGCAAAATATTCTCGAGCTGGGTTGCGGCTGGGGTTCACTGTTGTTTTGGATCGCGGAAAAGCACCCGCACGCGCGCATCACCGGAGTTTCCAACTCCGTAACGCAGAAGCAGCACATAGACGCTGAAGCGCAACGGCGCGGGATGAAGAATATCCGCATCATTACCTGCGATATAAACCAGTTCGACGCGGAGGATAAATTCGACCGCGTCGTATCGGTGGAAATGTTCGAGCACCTGAAGAATTACGAGCGTCTCCTGGCGAATATCTCGCGCTGGCTTAAGCCGGAGGGAAGATTATTCGTCCATGTTTTCACCCACCGTGAATACGCCTATCATTTTGTGGCGCGCGACGAGTTCGACTGGATGGCGCGGTATTTTTTCACCGGCGGTCTTATGCCGAGCGACGATCTGCTGCTATACTTTCAAAAGGATTTGCGGATCGAAAATCATTGGCAGGTCAATGGCACACATTATCAAAGAACCGCCGAGGCGTGGCTGACAAACATGGACGCGCACGAAACCGAAATCCGGCCGTTACTGGCAAAGACCTATGGGGTGGAAAATGAAACCCGCTGGTGGGTCTATTGGCGGGTGTTTTTCATGGCCTGCGCGGAACTCTGGGGCTTCCGCCGGGGCGAGGAATGGCTCGTGTCGCATTACTTATTCCGGAGCCAGCAGCGTTGATTGCCGAATCTTCATGGCTGTTCCGGCGTTGCGGCCGGCGGCTTTTTTTGTCGCTTCCAGAAGGCGGCGCCAAAGAAGATAAAGCCGCAGGTGTTGATGCCAAAGATGTAGCCAATTTCGTAGGTGTTCCCGGAATTATTGGTTGCATAAATTGGCAGTGGGCGCCCCAGCAACAATCCCGGTAACGCGGCCGGCATGAGCATGCCGTGCAACAGACCGGTAGGAAAACCAGCCACGTAATCCGGCTTGTAGGTGCGTGCCGCCGCCCTGCCCTGGGCCAGCCCCAGCGACAGACCGAGCACAGTCAGCAAGGCCAGTTTGGCCAGCAACTGTTTCAACTTCAAAATGCCTTCGTGCACGGCGCAGCGGCCGGCCGTTAACCTAACTTCCCCGGATTTTGACAAAAAGCCAACAAAACCGCAATTGTGTAGCAAGTAATAATGCATTATGGTGTAAAATATAGCTTGCAACGTATGATCCAATCCTGTTAT
>Ga0302320_10002255_pt1 | contig 45811 bp, 38 predicted proteins | sample Bog_T0_3_FD_202130 | JGI IMG/M metagenome (GOLD analysis project Ga0302320, IMG submission 202130) | Peat permafrost microbial communities from Stordalen Mire near Abisko, Sweden - Bog_T0_3 | ecosystem: Environmental > Terrestrial > Soil > Wetlands > Peat | place: Sweden: Abisko, Stordalen Mire...
TGGGGTGGCTTTTGGGGGCTGCTGTTCGGGTCGGCTTTCTTTGCCATTCCTGGTATAGGCCCAGTGCTTGTCGCCGGTCCGTTGGTCGGCTGGATTGTGGGCGCGTTAGAAGGCGCCGCGGTAGTTGGCGGTTTGAGCGCCCTCGGCGCAGCGCTGTATGGCCTGGGTATTCCGAAGGATAGTGTTGTCGAGTATGAAACAGCGCTCAAGGCGGACAAATTCCTGTTAATGGTGCATGGCACGGCCCAGGAAGCGGTTGAGGCTAAATCGGTCATCGAAGGCACACAGAAGATTCACATGTCACTGCATACGGCCAAGTTAATCGCTGCGTCGGTAATATAATGCAATGCTGTGCAGGCGGCCGGAACGAACAACGAGGTAAGCAACTGCCCGGGAGGGCAAAGACGAAATGTTAACGAATATTACGCATTTGAAAGGTCTTACGATCCGGGCTACGGACGGTGAGCTTGGAAAAGTTGACCAACTCTATTTCGACGATGAGACATGGGCCATCCGCTATCTCACCGTGGATACCGGCGGCTGGCTGGGCGGGAGGCAGGTGCTGATCTCGCCAATGTCAATCGCCCACGTAGACTGGCCGGAGAGACGGTTGGATGTCGCGCTGACAAAAAGGCAGGTTGAGAATAGCCCCGACATCAATACGCATGAACCAGTCTCCCGGCAGCACGAGGCGGCCTACCTCGGTTATTACGGATATCCCTATTATTGGGGCGGTCCCAATCTGTGGGGCCAGGCTTTCTACCCCGGCGGTCTGGCTTTCCCGCCACCGGCCGCTATGGATTCTATGGACGAACGGATTCGCAGAGAATCTCCGGATTCGCATCTACGAAGTACGGAAGCCGTCACGGGCTATTCCATTGATGCGGCGGATGGAGAGATCGGCCATCTGGACGGCTTTATCGTGGACGACCAGGCGTGGGCTATTCGCTATATCGAGGTGGCAACGCGCAATTGGTGGCCGGGCAAAAAGGTGCTGGTTTCACCGGCGTGGATTAAACAGGTGAGCTGGTTGGAATCTAAAGTTTCCGTAGGCCTCACCCGGGAAGCCATCCAGAACTGCCCCGAGTATAATGAGTATACGCCAATTACTCGAGAGTATGAAAACCAGCTTTACTTTCACTACGGCCGCCCGCCCTATTGGCTACATGAACCCGAATATGCGTCTTCTTTGTTCTAAAGTTGCGGTGAATTGATAACGCGGGCGTCCGGTAATGCGGACGCCCATGCTGTATCAATCCGGCACGTGAGTAACTAAGCTTGTTAATCGCGTAGATTGCACTTTGCTTCGCTCTTTGTGATTGTCGGCCGGCAATGGCCGCCGCACAGCGCAATGGACCTTTGCGCGCTATGCGCCGACCAGCAAAATGTTGGCACTACGCCCCCCAAACACGGTGATTTCAGCGCTCGGCAAGAACGCCCAATGTCTGAATAAGTCCTTTAGAAAACCATAGATGCACGGTGGCGTGCGGTGTTTATTGGGAAAACCGCGGTGCGCGCGCCAAAATGCATGGTTCAAAGCGGCTAAGTCCTTTAGAAAACGCGGAATACGCGGCGACGTATGGTATTTGCTGGGAAGTCCGCGGTTTGAGGTGACTAAGTCCTTTAGAAAACCATAGATACGCGGTGCGCGCGCGCGAGCATTCGCGTTCAGTGCGGCTAAGTCCTTTAGAATAAGATAGATGAGCGGCTGCGCTCGCAGGCGCGCGCGGCTTGGTTCGGCTAAGTCCTTTAGAAAACCATAGATGCACCGTGACGCAGCTTCTAGTTCGGCTAAGTCATTTAGAACGTGTCGGGTACAGGGCACCGCGCGGAGCGTGCGAGAGCGTTTATACGGCATTTTGCGTTGAAATTCGGCTAAGTCCTTTAGAAAACCATAGATACAGGATGACGCAAAAACCTGGCGCAAAACCGTGTTTTTACCGCGCAAGCATGGTGTTTCTTGGAGGCGGACGACGCGACAACCAGGCTGAGATCCTGAATCGCAGGCGCAAGCCGAGCGCGGTCTCAACGCTGCGCGGCGCGCGATGCACCGGTCGGGACCGCGCACGATGAGCACGCGCTGCGCTGAGTTCCGAAAATCAAAAACTGTGAGCGACAGGCGGGGCGGTTTCGTTCCCGCGCGCGGCGATGCTGCTCTGGATTGGATGCCCGCGCAAAGCCGCCGCACCGCGCAGCGGCTGAGGTGCGCGGGCCTAGCCGGTTCAATCGTCTTTGCGAAGGTTGAACTTCTCCATGCGATAGATCAGCATCTTGCGGCTGATATCAAGGCATTCGGCCGCCTTGGTCTGATTCCAATTGAAACGCTGCAACGCTCGCAGAACGAGTTCACGCTCGACCGCCTCAATACTGATCCCTTGCGGCGGCAACTCCAGTTGAATCGCCTCCATCGCTGGCCGCTCGCGCACCAGGAAGTCTGGCAAATCGGCGACGGTCACGTCGTCGCCGGGCGCCAAAACAACGAAGCGTTCCACGACGTTTTCAAGTTCGCGCACATTGCCGGGCCAGCGGTAGGTGGAGAAGTAGGGGAGCAGCGACGGGGGCAGTTTCAAGTTCGGGCGGTTGAGGCGCCGCTTGAACTTATCGAAAAAAATGGCGACTAACTCGGGGATGTCATCGGGGCGTTCCCGCAACGGCGGGAGAGTTAGTGGAATGACAGCGAGACGGTAATAGAGATCCTCCCGGAACGTGCCGTCTTCCACCATCGCCTGGAGATTCCGGTGGGTCGCGGCGATGATCCGTACATCGACCTTCGTGGGCGCCGCGGCGCCGATCTTTTCAATCTCACGCTCCTGAATCAGGCGGAGAAGCTTGACCTGCAACTCTACCGGCATTTCGCCGATCTCATCCAGGAAGAGCGACCCCTGATCGGCCATCTCAATCTTGCCCTGCTTGTTGGCCAACGCGCCGGTGAATGATCCTCTGGTGTGTCCGAAAAGCTCGGATTCCAGCAACTCCTTCGGGATCGCGCCGCAGTTGATTACGACGAAGGGCCTGTCGCGACGCGGGCTATTGAAATGAATCGCTTTGGCCAGAAGTTCTTTGCCGGTGCCGGTCTCTCCGCGAATGAGCACGGTGGAATCGCTCTGCGCGGCGCGCGAGGCATTGTCGAGAGTGGACAACAGGTTCTTGGCCTTGCCGACAATGTTCTCAAACCCAAACTTTCTGTCGATGGCAGTGCGAAGGTTTCTGACCTCTTCCTGCAGGCGATGATGCTCCAGCGCGCGCGAAACGATCAGATTCAGGGCATCGGAGCTAACCGGCTTGATGATGTAGTCATGCGCCCCCATGCGCATCGCTTCCACCGCGGACTCAATTGTGCCGTACGCCGTGACCACGACGACAATGACCTCTGGGTACTCCTGCTTGATCCGCTGCAGCAGGTCGATACCCGACATGCCAGGCATCTTGAGGTCTGTGAGGACGAGGTCTTGTGCGTGCTTCGACAGGATCTCGAGAGCCTGGTGACCGTCGCTCGCCGTCAGCGCCTCGAAGCCGGCCTGTTGCAGCTTGAGTTGAGTGACGCGGCGGAGATTCTCCTCGTCGTCGACGACCAGAATCCGCTTACCAATCATGCAAGGTCACCTCGTGAGCGCGGGAAAAACAGATTGAAGGTTGTGCCCTGGTCCTGGTTCCTGGTGACCGTCACGGTCCCGCCGTGCTGCGTGACGATCTGATGGACAACCGCCAGGCCAAGCCCAGTCCCAGTATCTTTTGTAGTGAAGAACGGGTCGAAGATTCTGTCCATGTCCGCTTCAGGAATGCCTGGGCCTTGATCGCGAATCTGAATCACAAGGCCATCATCCTCCGGCCGGGCGGTAAGCCAAACATCGCCGCCCTCCGGCATGGCTTGCGCGGCGTTCAAGGTCAGGTTCAATATGACCTGGGTCAGTTGCTCCTCATCTCCCAGAAGCGTTGGAACAGTGGGCGTGTTCTCCTTGTGGAATTGGATGCCTTTTCCGGCGGAGTGACCCACCAGGTCGATCACTGAGTCGAGCACCTTGGAGAGATCCACAGCGCGCCACTCGGGGCGGCGGGGCCGCGCGAAGTCGAGCAGACTGGTCAGCAGGCGGTTCAAACGCGCACACTCCTTGCGAATGATGCTCACCGTTTCCTTCCGCAACTCAGGCTGATCGCCGGCAATATCCAGTACCTCGGCTGCGCCATCGATGCTGGCCAACGGGTTCCTGATTTCGTGGGCCAGGCCGGCAGCTAATTGACCGATCGCCGAAAGGCGGTCGGCCCGTTTCACCTGCTCAAAACTAAACTGCAGCTCGCGATAGACGGCGCTGAGCCGCTGCGCGGTGTGCTGCAACTCGATCCGGCGCTTGCGCTCGCGGTCCGCCAGGATGCCGGTCACCACTCCAACCGCCAGGAACATGAAAATCTCGGCGTACTGCTCCATCGCGTAGTGATGCATCCCGGACCAGGTAATCATGATGTGCGGAATATACACGGCACCCACGGCCAAAGCAGCCGCCAATCCGCCGGCCCAACCGAATGTGATCGCGGCGAAAACGACCGGCAGATAGTACAACCGCTGAAAGATGCCGTGCCAGATCAGCAGGCTACTGGGCGTCAGGTAATGACCGGCGCTCGTCAGAGCGATGCCTGCCACCACGAGCGCAATCGCCTTCCAGTTGATATTTGTCCGGTCCGGTCCCAGCCTGAGCGCCGCTTCCTCCGGCGAAGACCCGTCAGCGCGAGAGAGAGAACGGGGCAAGTTCGACTTTGGCCGCGGGTCTGGTTGCGTCGTCATATGAGTTCGATCCCTCTTCTAATGTCCTGCCTGCACCAAGAAACTGCACTGCCAGCACCGCGGGGACGTACGCTTGGGTTTCACGAGGCAGCATTCCGGATGTGGAGAGGCGCCAAAAATCCCGGTCCTGAGCCTGTTCAATCGCGCTTTGAACACGCCCTTCGCCCGCATTGTAAGCGGCCAAGGCCAGGGTCCAGTCTCCAAACCTAGCATAGAGAAACTTCAGATAGCGCGCCGCGGCGCGGGTGGACTTCTCCGGGTCTGCGCGCTCGTCCTGCTGGTCCATCTTCAACCCATACGTCGTGGCCGTCTGGGGAATCAACTGCCAGATTCCCAGGGCGTTCCTGGGCGACCTGGCTGCCGGATCGTACCCGCTTTCGACGAGTCCGATCCATATCAACTCAGGCGGAAGTTCTTCTTCGCGCAGAATGCGCTGGATCATCGGCCGATATGTCCGGAGCCTGCTGATTGACGATTGGTAGCTCTTCCATCCCGGGCCCTGGAAGTAGCGTACGTAGTCCGCGATGATAGGCCGGAGAGGCATGATATCAGATGACGCCAAGGTTGCGGCGCGGCCGGGTGGAGCGTATATCATCGTGGGGACCGAATCCTCGGCGCTGCGCTCCTGCTCAGCATGATCCAAGACTTCATTCAACACTTGTTCCCAACGAGGAATGTTCTGCACCGCGAACAAGCGCGGGGCAGTGGAGAGCGCGATGAACAATAGGACGGAAGCCGAACGAGCGAGCGCCTTCGTCTTCAATTTCATACGCACTGCCACGATATTGCCGATGCACTTCGGACGCCAATCAGGACCGGTCGGACTAAGCGACAGAGCTTCATGCCGTTACACATAATTCGCACGGGCCAGAGACCGGGCCAGATTGGCGGGACTGCCGAATATTGTCCAACCGGTGTCCGATAATCTCCAATTCAAGCTACGCCCTGGACGATGACGACCGCGCGCGCCAGAGCGATAGATCTTTGGAAGTTAATGAGTTAGCCGGTAGATTAGGCAGTTGGCCCGCGACATGCGTTGTCACGGATGAGTGGTGACCAGAAAGAGCAGCACGGTGCGATCCCCTGTGAAGGGGCGGGCGCTTGTGCTCTTGACAATCCTGGCATCCGGGCTCTGGGCGCAGACGGATCTGACGGAGCTCAAGGACTTGTTGGCCGAAGCCTTGAGCAACAGCCCCGAGATCGCCGCGGCGCAGAAACGCTATGAAGCGTCCCGCCAGCGGCCTTCACAGGTCAGCACTCTACCGGACCCGATGTTCTCGCCCGGATATAACAGCAGCGGCAGGCCGTGGCCGGGAGCAGGACTGGGCACAGACGTCACAAGCAATATCGGCGTGATGGTCTCACAGGAGATCCCATTCCCCGGGAAGCGCAAGCTGGCCGGCGACATGGCCGTCAAAGAAGCCGAAGCGGAATGGCAACAGTACCAGCAGACGAAACTGGGTGTGGTCTCCCGGCTCGAGCAGGCCTACTTTCGACGGGCATATGCGTTTGCCGCTGTAAGCGTTCTAGATCGCAACCTCGATCTGCTTCATAGGTTCTTAAAGATCACTGAGGATCGCTACTCGGTGGGCAAGGCGGGCCAGCAGGACGTCTTCAAGGCGCAAACGCAGATCGCCATCCTGGAGACCAAACGCTTGCAGCTCGAACGCGAAAAGCGTGCCAGAGCGGCCGAGATCAACAGCCTGGTAAACCGCGCTCCGGGCTCGCCGCTTGGCCGGCCGGCCGAGCTTCGAGCGATGGATCTGCCAGTTGGACTTCAGGATCTCTATGTTTCGGCTGGTGCGAATTCACCTATGTTGCACCGTGACGAAAAGATGATTCAGCGCGCTGAAGTCGCGGTCAACATGGCGCGCAAAGAATACTATCCGGACTTCACGTTGAATGGTGGCTACTACAACATGGGCGGTATGCCGCCCATGTACATGTTTCGAGCCGACTTCAAGATTCCGCTTTACTATTTTCGAAAACAGCGCGCCGCAGTGACGGAGCAGTCACAGAACCTGGCACAGTCACGGAAGACATACGAAGCTACCAATCAGGACCTGCACTTTCGTATTCAGGATGAGTATCTTATGGCGGAAACAGCTTCACAGCTGGTGAAGCTCTACGACAAAGCGGTGATCCCGCAGGCCAGCCTGGCTCTTGAGTCTTCTCTATCCTCTTATGAGACAGGCTCCGTTGATTTCCTGAGTGTGTTGATGAACTACACCACGGTCGTTGACTACCAAATGAATTACTACGAGGAGCTGCAGAACTTCTACCTCGCGCTCGTCCGCCTTGAAGAGATGACGGGACGGCCGTTGGTGCAGTGAGGCACGATCCCATGAAAGCGCTTCGAATTGTTCTCTTGTTTGTGCTGATCGCGATCGGCTTTGTTGGTGGTTTCGGGTATGGACGCTGGTATGGCAAGGACTCGAGTCCTAGTGCAGGTCAAAAGGGAGGGCGCCGAATCCTTTATTACGTGGACCCGATGCACCCCGGTTACAAGTCGGATAAACCGGGTATTGCTCCCGACTGCGGTATGAAGCTTGTACCGGTCTACGAGGGAGGGGACGTCGATGCACAAGCGCAAAAGCCGACTGGCAAGATCTTGTATTACAGGGATCCGAAGGCGCCCGGCTTCAAATCGGACAAGTCGGGCATCAATCCGGAAACTGGAAGCAACCTCGAGCCGGTCTACGAGAATGATCCGGCCTCGATGCCAATGGGCACTATCCGGGTTAGCCCTGAAAAGCAGCAGCTCGTCGGAGTGAAGTTCGGCGAGGTGACGCCTAACGCCGGGGTACACTCCTTTCGAGCGGTTGGTGCGGTCGCGATGGATGAAACTCGATTCACTAAAGTCCAGACCAGGATCGACGGCTGGATTGAGAAAGTATACGTCGATTTCACCGGCAAGTATGTCGACAAGGGTCAGCCGCTGCTGACCATGTACAGTCCGGAGATGCTGGCCAGCCAACGCGAATACTTACTTGCACTCCGCAGCCAGGAAATTATGAAAGGAAGTCCGCTGCCGGACTCGCAGCAACAGAGCGATTCGCTGATCGCCGCGTCCCGCAAACGGTTGGAACTGTTCTCGCTGAGCGAGGCCCAGATCGAGGAGATCACACGAACCCAGCAACCTCTTACCAACATCACCATCTATTCACCCATCAGCGGATATGTAGTGGTGCGCAACGCATTTTCTAAACAGCACATCACGCCAGAGACCGAACTCTATACCATTGTCGACTTAAGCAGGGTGTGGATCATGGCCGACATCTTCGAGAAAGATGCGTCAATGATCCGGGTCGGAATGCCGGCACAGATCAATCTCTCTTACGCTGGCGGGCGCAAGATCAACGGTCACGTGAACTACATTCAGCCTCAGGTCGATCCGATGACTCGCACATTGAAGGTTCGCATCGAGGCCGACAACCCGAACATGGCACTGAAGCCGGACATGTTCGTGGACGTCGATTTCACTGTCTCGACGCCGGCGCGCATGACTGTACCCACGGAAGCAGTGCTCGACACCGGGCTGAAGAAGACGGTCTTCGTCGACCGCGGCAATGGTTACCTGGAGCTCCGGCAAGTCGAGATTGGGGAACGGATCGGAGATCGCGTCGAGATCACGAAGGGGCTGACGCCTGGAGAACGTATCGTTATCTCGGGCAATTTCCTGATCGACTCGGAGAGCCGCTTGAAATCCTCTGCCGCGGGCATGCCGGGCCACCAACATGGCTCAGCGGACAGCCCTAGCAAGAGCTCCACGCCATCGAAACCGGCGGCGATCGGAGCGATGCCGGGGATGGATATGCCGCCTGCCGGAGAGCAGAAACATGATTAACCGCATCATCGAATTCTCCGGCAACAACAAGTTTCTGGTTTTCGTTCTCATCGGATTTGCGGTTGCCGCCGGCATCTATTCGATGCGGACAATCACGCTCGACGCGATCCCGGATCTAAGCGACACGCAGGTGATCGTCTATTCGCGGTGGGATCGCAGCCCGGACATCATGGAGGATCAGGTCACGTACCCGATCGTCACCAGCATGTTGGGGGCGCCGAAAGTAAAGGATGTCCGGGGCTTCTCGGATTTCGGTTATTCGTATGTCTACATCATCTTCGAGGAAGGGACCGATATCTATTGGGCGCGCTCGCGGACCCTCGAGTACCTTTCCGGCGTCCTGCAACGACTCCCGCAAGGAGTCAAGACAGAGTTAGGTCCGGACGCGACTGGAGTAGGTTGGGTCTTTCAATACGCCTTGATCGACCAGAGCGGGCAACATTCGCTTGCCGAACTCCGGTCCTTGCAGGATTGGTTTCTGCGTTATCAGTTGAAGGCAGTCCCGGGTGTCGCCGAAGTTGCGCCCCTCGGTGGCTTTGTCAGGCAATACCAGGTGAATATCGATCCTGACCGGCTCCAGTCATACAAAGTACCGATCATGAAAGTCATTGAGGCGGTTCGTAATGGCAATAGCGATGTCGGCGGCCGGCTTGTCGAGTTCAGCGGTACGGAGTACATGGTTCGGGGCCACGGCTATGTTAAGAGCGTTGACGATATCGGTAACATTGTCCTGCTGAACACACAGGGTGGCGTGGCCGTTCGTGTAAAGGATGTTGGCACGGTCGTCCTGGGTCCCGACATCCGGCGAGGCATCGCCGATTGGAATGGCGAGGGTGACGTTGTCTCGGGCATCATCGTGATGCGGCAGGGCGAGAACGCGCTCGATACGATCGAGAGAGTCAAGGCGAAGATCAAGGATCTGGAACCCGGGCTGCCGCCGGGCGTAAAGATCGTCACCGCGTACGACCGTTCCGACCTGATTCTCCGTTCCATCGCAAACCTGAAAGGGACGCTCACCGAGGAAATGGTGATTGTGGCACTCGTGATCTTCATCTTCCTGTGGCACATTCCCAGTTCGATCATCCCGGTATTCACAATTCCCATCGCTATTATCATCGCCTTCATTCCGATGAAGATGATGGGCGTCAGCGCCAATATCATGTCGCTCGGCGGCATTGCGATTGCCATCGGCGCCATGGTGGATGCGGCCATCGTGGTGGTGGAGCAAACCCACAAGCACCTCGAAGAATGGCAGCGGACCGGACGAAAGAAAGACTACCACCGGGTGGTCATCGATGCCGTGAAGGAAGTCGGCGGACCGAGCTTCTTTGCACTGCTGGTGATCGCCGTTGCATTCTTGCCCGTGCTGACCCTGGAGGCTCAGGAAGGTCGCCTTTTCAAGCCTCTGGCCTACACCAAAAACTTCTCCATGATCATTGCCGCGGTGTTGGCTATCACGTTGGACCCGGCGATGCGACTGCTGTTCACGCATATGGACAACTTCCAATTCCGGCCTCTGTGGCTGGCCCGTGTTGTGAATGTGGTCCTGGTCGGCAAGATCCATTCGGAAGAGAATCACCCCATCAGCCGGGTCCTGATGCGGCTCTACGACCCCGTCTGCCGCTGGTCGCTGCGCTGGAAATACTTTGTGATTGCCGGGGCGATTGCGATAGTCGTGATCACGATTCCGATCTACGAGAAGCTCGGGTCCGAATTCATGCCGCCGCTCGATGAGGGCACTCTGCTTTACATGCCGTCGACGATGCCCGGGATCTCTGTCGCCGAGGCACAGAAGCTGATGCAGGTGCAGGACCGTATCATCAAGCAGTTCCCGGAAGTACTCACCGTCATGGGTAAGTCGGGACGCGCGGAGACCTCGACCGATCCGGCGCCATTCTCCATGATGGAGACGATCATCGTCCTGAAGCCGCAGGATCAATGGCGCAAGGTAGGCACCTGGTATTCAGGCTGGACTTGGGCTCCCCGCTGGCTCAAGGCAATCTTCGGGCACATCACGCCCGAACACGTCTCCAGCGAACAACTCGTTGACGAGATGAACGCAGCACTGGCGATGCCCGGCGTGTCTAATGCCTGGACCATGCCGATCAAAGCCCGCATCGACATGCTGACGACAGGCGTCCGCACGCCCGTGGGCATCAAGGTGTATGGCTCCGATCTGAATCAGATCGAACAGATAGGCACTGTGATTGAGGGCATCCTGCCGAAGGTGCGGGGAACGCGGAACGTATTTGCCGAGAGAACGGGTGGAGGCTACTTCCTGGACTTCGATTGGAAGCGCGATGAAATGGCCCGTTACGGTCTCAGCATGGAGGATGTGCAAGGGGTGCTGATGAGCGCCGTGGGTGGGGAAAATGTGACCACTACGATTGAAGGGCGTGAACGCTATTCCGTTAATGTGCGCTATTTTCGGGACTTCCGCAGCGACATAAACCAGCTCAGCCGCGTCCTGGTGCCGGTGATGGACGGCAAGACGCAGATTCCAGTTTCACAACTCGCGGACATCAAGATCTCCAGCGGGCCGGCCATGCTGCGCGATGAGAACGGGATGCTGAATGGCTATGTGTATGTCGACGTGGCCGGGCGCGATGTAGGTAGCTACGTGGATGAAGCGAAACAACTGGTCCGCGAAAAGGTGAAGCTTCCGGCAGGGTACACCCTCGTCTGGAGCGGACAGTATGAAGCCATGCAGCGGGTCAGGGAAAGGCTGAAGATGATCCTTCCTCTGACGCTGTTCCTGATCATGATGCTGCTTTACATGAATACGAAGTCGATCACGGAGACCATGCTGATCGTTCTGGCTGTCCCATTCTCGGCGGTGGGTGCGATCTGGTTTCTGTACTTCCTCGGCTACAACATGAGCATTGGTGTATGGGTCGGCCTGATCGCATTGCTCGGCGTCGATGCCGAGACGGCCATCTTTATGCTGCTGTATCTGAACATCGCCTATGAAGGCGCTCGGAAGGAGGGTAAGATGACGAGCCTGGCCGATCTACAGAATGCCATCCACAACGGCGCCGTGAAGCGCATCCGGCCGAAGTTCATGACCGTAGCTGTCATGTTCATGGGCCTCGTCCCGATCATGTGGTCCACTGGCGCCGGCGCCGATGTGATGCGGCGCATCGCCGCTCCCATGATCGGTGGGATCTTCACCTCCTTCATTCTGGAGCTGGTCGTCTACCCCGCGGTTTATGAGGTTTGGAAATGGAATACAGAAGTCAGAAAGCTAGTCGCATCGTAAGTTTGCTCGTTGCTCTCCTGGCGATCGCTCCGGCGGGGGCAGCGGAGCTCATCTATGAAGTGCGGCATCATCGAGCGTTGAAGAATCACGCCGGCGTGCTCACGATCAGCGAGAAGGGGGTGGGCTACCAGCAGGTGCTCTCCGATGGAAAGGGGAAGAAGCATCCAAAGCTGGAGAGCGTTCAGTTCGACTATCAGGACATCCAGGAACTCTGGGTGTCTCCCGACAAACTAGTACTCGTGACTTACAAGGACCGTAAGTGGCTCCTCGGCGTCGACAAGGAATTCGAGTTCTTCCTCACGAAAGGCAAGTCATTCGACGCCGCCTACTCGATGTTGAAAGACAAACTGGATCGCCGATTCGTCGCCGCGGTGGCGGACTCACAGCCGAGCATGCTCTGGGCGCTCCCGGTCAAGCTGCTGGGCACGATTCAGGGATCCGAAGGGATCCTTGAGGTTGGCTCGGATCGCATCGTCTACAGGACGGAACGGCAGCGCCAGTCGCGCACCTGGCGCTATCAGGACATCGAGAACGTCAGCACCTCCGACCGATACCAACTCACCGTCACGACCTACGAGCGTGCCAAGTCGCAGTACGGCAGCAGGAAGGGTTTCAACTTCCAGCTCAAACAGCCTCTGGATGAAAAGCGGTTCGAGGCGCTTTGGAAGCGACTCAACCAAGACAAAGGACTTCAGTTTTTGACCACGATCGAAGAAAGGAATCCAACACCAGAATGAAGAAGTTAATCATCACTCTGATATTCGGCACGGCCTTACTCGCCGCCGCCGACAAATCGCAATCGTTTACCGGCGTCATCACCGACACCATGTGCGGCGCCAGACACAGCATGGGCATCACGCCGGATGCCAAGTGCGTCCGCGAGTGCGTGAAAATGGATCCAAAGAACACGAAGTACGCGCTACTGGTCGGCAATGACATATACGTGCTCAGCGATCAGCAAAGCCCCGAGAAGTTCGCCGCGCAAAAGGTTACCGTGACCGGAACCTTGTTCCAAAACACGAAGGTTCTCAAAGTCGACAAGATCGAAGCCGCGAACGCAGCCGGTGGGCACGCTGGCCACTCTCACTAGAGCGGCCCAAACACGACCATGAATAGTCAGGTCGAATCGGTAAGACAGGCAATTGCGCTTATCGTCCAAACTCCGCGGCGAAGTCGGTGAATCTCAGGACCTGGCCGCCGTGGTCGGTCGCAAATCCCTGCGCCTCGAAGTGATTTGCAAACGCGAGCACGCTCGGAGTACAGCGGTCGAAATGAGATTCGAGCGGCTGATTGTTTTCACCGACAGCGGGATGATGCTGAAGACAAGGGTTTACATCGCTATTACGCACGACAAAGCTGCTCTCAGGCTGCAGCGGGGTATTGCTGAGATAGTCCGTCAATTCGACCACTTGCACTGTCTGACCGGACTGCTGATGCTCTGACAGCGCACACGCCGGGCAGCAGTAAATGGCGCGCTTGCCGTCTACAATCGCCACGGTCTTCATGTGAGAGTGGACGGGTCGCATGCAGGCTTTGCAGGATTGCGCACTCCGTTCCTTGACGAAATGCCAGGCTGAGCATCCAAGTCCGACGAGGACGAGAATGGCGACAACGCCGAGTAAAATGCTCTTTCGTTGCATTGCGGCCCTCCTTGCGTTATCGTACACCCGCGAGTTGAAGTGACATTGAGGTCCCAATAGCGCCAGTTCAAGACAGCCCCACGAACCACAGGATGGTGGATTCACGCTAAGTGGAGATTTGTAGGGTCATAGTGCCGCTATTCTGGGGCGACCGTAATTGCCGGGCTGAACGCCGCGGTTTCTAGCCCCGATGCCCTATCTCGCGATGGCAGGAGAATCATCCAACGCGGCGCGGCCGGCAACTCGCGGCGCGTGACGCCCTCGCGCAGGGCCTCATTCGACATGGCCCAGTTATGGGAACCAGCGCTCCAACGCGCTACAATGCGAGCGGATTCATGCCGCCAACGCCGCCGTTCGTCGAGATTGGGACGCCCTGCTTCGGCGGACAGGTCAGCACGATCTACGCCTTCTCGCTGTTGCGGCTGCAACAGTCCTGCGTCCGCCGCGGCGTGAACCTGGGCTATCTGATGAAGTCCGGCGACTCGCTGATCACACGCGCGCGCCAGAGCATCCTCACGCACTTCCTCTCCGAAACCAAAGCGACTCATTTGCTGTTCGTCGATTCCGACATCGGCTTCGAGCCGGAGCAGGTGTTCCGGCTGCTGGATTTTGACGCTGATGTCACAGCGGCCGCCTATCCGGTGAAGGCCATCGATTGGTCGATGATGCCCGCCGCGGTCGCGGCCGGCCGCACGCCGCTCGAATCGGCCACGCTGTCTTATGTCGTGGAAGGCGAACATTCGCACGGGCTCGTCACGCGCCAGGGATTCGTGAAGGCGCGCTACGCCGGGACCGGCTTTATGATGATCCGGCGCGCGGTGCTGGAGGCGATGGTGGAACGCTACGCCGAACTCCGGTACCGCTCCGAGCACAAGGCCCACGATCCGTTCGAGGGCAACCCATGGCGCGCGGCGCTGTTCAACTGCATGATCGACTCGCAGACATCCACGTACCTGAGCGAGGACTATAGCTTCTGCAAACGCTGGACCGACATGGGCGGGGAGATCTGGGTGGATCTTACAGCCAAGCTGGATCACGTCGGGATGATGACGTTTCACGGCGATCTGGCGGCGCGAGTCGATCTTCCGTCCGATGTGAGCGGCCGTGTCGAACCGGAACCGGCGCCCGACGCGAGCCAAACCTAGCGGGGTGGCGCCGCGAATTGCCAGAAACGGCGTGATATGCTTGGCGCCGAAACGGAGGCGCGCGAACGCCTGGTCCCAACGGAGCCGGCGGCACTGGTGGAGCGCCCGTTCCGATCGGAGTTGGCCATGGTCGATCGATATTTGCTAGCGGCGGCGATCGCGTTGTCGTCCGCGATGGTCTATTCTCAGGAACCGGTCAAGACTCCAGACAATCTGCGGGCCATGATTCAGAAGACCCAGTCCTTTGGATTGGGCCGGTATCCGATCAGCTTCTGGAACTACACGAATCTCGCCGAGCACGGCACGCACATGGATGAGGCGGCGGTGGCGGAGTGGGCGGACGCGGGCTTCACGGTGCCGCAGAGTCCGGAGTTCGACCCGGCCGATGCGGAGCAGCGAGCCCACATCGTGAGACTGTTGGACTGGGCGCAAAGGCGCGGCATGAAGCTGATCGTGTGCGATCGCCGGGGCTACGCGAAGAGTGATGCGGCCGATGTGGCGCCGGGCTACGCCGACGGCGTGCGGGCCGCGGTGAAAGATTTCGGGAGCCATCCGGCGCTGTTCGGCTTCCATGTCGGCGACGAGCCGGACAAAGCGTTGAAGGCCGCATTTTTCGAGAGCTACCGGATTCAAAAGGAAGTCGCTCCGGGGCTGCACCCATTCGCGAACCTGCTGCCGTACTGGCCGGGGGCGGAGCGGGCGGTGGGCGCGCGGAGTTGGGCCGAGTACCTCGACGACTACGTCAAACGGAGCCATGCCGATCTGCTCAGCTACGACTGCTATGCGCAGATGAATCCGGGAACCGAGGGCCAGCAGATGTACTACCGGAATCTACGGCTATACCGCGAGGCGGCGGTGCGCAACGGCGTGCCGTTCTGGAATACGATCCTGTCGGTCGGCCACTTCCGCTACCGCGTGCCGAGCCTGGATGACATCCGCTGGCAGTTCAACACGACGCTAGCCAGCGGGGCGCACGGCATCCTGTGGTTCTTCTATTACATGCGGGCGCCGGAAGAGAACTATCGCGGCGCGCCGGTGGACGAGCACTGGCACCACAATCCGACGTGGGATTACCTGCGGCTGGTGCAGACGAGCTTTCACCGGCATTACGGCGACCTGTTTGCGCGCCTGGCATCGACGCGGGTGAGCTTCTATCCGGAAGCATTCGGCGAGGGACAGGTGTTTACGCCGGACGGGATCGTCGCGCGGATTCTGCCTGACAAAGCGAACCATCCGCTGCTCATCGGCGAATTCGCGGACCTGGCGGGGCAACGCTACGTGATGATCGTCAACAACAGCGTCAGCGATGTGGTCAACGTGGGCGTGACGTTTCCCGGCAACGATGTAAAGGTGTATTCGTGGAACTGGTCGGGCCAGGAGGTGGAGGGCAAAGCGTATTCCGCGACCTCCGAGAATCCGAAGCGCGATGAGCATGGGCTGACGATTCGCCACTGGCTGGCGCCGGGGCAGGAGGCGGTGTACCGGGTTGTATCCGCGGCGGCGGCGAAGGAGCCGATTTCAGGTCGCTGAGGAAGGCGCGGGACCCGACGAGCGCACGCGCGGCGGCACGAGCGGCCGCATCAGTGGTCCACGCCGCCGAGGCGGCCGGCGTCGAAGAGGCGGCGATCCATTTGAGGGAGGCGGCGGATCTGGGCGGGAGTCAACAGGCGCGTGTGCGCGACCTCACAAAGATACTCGGGGATGTACCAGACCGGCTCTTCGCTGGTCATCCAAGCCTGACGGTCGAAGCGCGCCAGGTTGACGGGGCGGGTGGAGAAGGCGCGGAGGGTTTTCTCGCCCTGCAGGTTGTAGTAGTGCGGGAAGTAGCTCATGACGAGTTCGCGGAGCGTGCGGTAGACGGGGTCGCGGTAGCGCAGGCCGGAGTAATTCGACTTGGCGATAGCGCCCCAGGCGGCGCCGCTTTTGAAGACGGCCAGGACGTGATCGTCGTCGCGCACGGACTCGAGGTCAAGCAGCAGCGCAGGGTGAGCGTGCACGCGCAGGGCGGCGGCGGCCAGGAGCGCGCCTTCCATGCAATGCGCCGTCATGCGCCGCAATGCCAGTCGCGGTGAAAAGCAGGTGGGCCCGTCGAGTTCGAGGTTATAGGCCACTTCGTCATCGAGGAAGCGCTGAATTTCATCGGGCCGCTTCAACGCCTTAAACACCTTCCATTCCGCCGGGGCGAGGCCGTAGTGAGACATTCTCTCCAGACTACGGCAACGCGTGCGGAGCGTGGCGGCGGCGCATCCGCGCGGCGAAGCGGCATCAGAATCTTGAGCTGGAGAGTGGTGCGCCAGAACAGAGAAGTCCGCCGCGCGTCTTCGGGGTCTCAAACGGGATGCGGCTCATGCCTGTCCGGTTGAGCCCCTTTCTAATCGACGCAAGCACTCACTAATCAACCAGTCAAATTCGTTCCGACCCGTAGTCGATTTCAATGCCGGCGGCGCGATTGCGGACCATCCAACGGCCCCGGCGACGGCTGCTGAAAATTGACAAACCCGCTACTAGTAGCGGCCCTAGTCTGCAAGTTATTGATTATAAACAGCCAATTAGAGCACCCCCGCTACACCGTAGCGGCTTGTCCGCGGCCGGACCGGGAATTGCCCATGCCGACCAGCGCGTCCGAGCCTCAACTGGACAGGCATGGATGCGGCTACTCTCTGGTTGCAGAAGTTCCGGTACCAGCTCCCCCACGTTCGCGCCTCGTAACACAGCGCGCGTCTTCCGACGGCTCCTAATTCCATCACGGCAGGCGGTTTCCAGGCGATAAGAGGCTTGAGTCCCGCCGTCGCTCGGGCATGTGTAAGGTCGCGCCTGGCATGGGTGTCCGCACCAGTTACGCCTTTGTGCTGTTCATGGCGGGGTCGCTGTGCATAACGGCGCAGCACGCCAATTTCCACGCCAATTTCAAAGTATTCGGCTTCGAAAGCGGGCTCGGGAACCTGAGCGTCGAGAGTGTTGTGCAGGACCACCAGGGCTTCCTGTGGGTGGCGACCGAGGGCGGGCTGTTCCGCTATGACGGCGAGAAATTCGAGAGTGCAGGAGACGGCCTGGGATTGCCCGAATACTGGCCCCGGGGTCTGCATTGCAGCCACGACGGGTGGCTGTGGGTGGGCACGCCCAAGGGACTGTACGTGAAGCGGGGCGCGCATTTCAAGGCAGTGCCGATCGCGGGCGTGGCCGAGATCCGGGGCCGGGAGGCGATCGACAGCGACGCCAGCGGCCGGGTATACGTGGCTACGCCGGCGGGCCTGATGGCGGGCGGGCCCGGCCACTGGCACCGGATCTGGCCGGATGCGGGCGCGGCGCCGGGGGCGAGCCTGGCGGTCAAGGTGTTCGCCGAAGACGAGGTGTGGTTTGGCTGCGGGCGGGAGATCTGCCGCTGGGACGGGCAGTCGGTGCGGCGCTACGGCGCCGCGCAGGGAGTGCCGGCCGACGAATGGTCTTCCTTCGCCAAGGATCTTCACGGCCGGCTGTACGCGCGCGGACCGGGGACGCTGGTGGAGCTGGGGCCGGGAGGCTGGGTGCGACGCGACCACGGGCTGGGAAGAGCGAGCGATGGCGGCACGCTGTTTGTCGATCCCGGGGGACGGCTGATGGCGGCCACCGACGACGGGCTGGCGATGCTCGCGGGTAGGCAGTGGAGCTACATCCGCCGGCGCAACGGGCTGCCGACGAACGTGGTGAGCTCGATGTACGAGGATCGCGAGGGCAACATCTGGGTGGCGACCAACGGCGGCGGGCTGGCGCGCTGGCAGGGCTACGGCGAGTGGGAGGCGTGGACCGAAGCCGAGGGGCTGGTCTCGGAGATGGTGTGGTCGATTCTCGAGGAGTCGAGTTCGCGCTATTGGATCGGGACGGTGCGCGGGTTCAGCATCCTGGAGCGAACGGGCAATGAATGGAAGATCCGGCAGCCAAGAGGCCCGGCGCACCCGTACCGGATTCTGGTCTTGGTGCGGGACCACCAGGGGCGCATCTGGGTCGCGTCGGCCAAGGCGGGCTTTGAACGGGCCGACGAGAGGCAGGGCGGACTGCGGCGGATCGGCGAGTCCACGCCGATCAGAGCGGAAAGCGTCTCCAGCGCGGTCATCGATTCAGAGAACCGGCTGTGGGCCGCCACGAAGAAGGGCCTGTACCGCAGCACGCCGCTGGACGGGGCCAAGGTCCGGTTCGAGGAGGTACGCGCGCCAGGCGAGGCGCCCGGGCGCCGGTGGTGGACCGTGGCGCTGGGGCCGGACGGCACGATTTGGGCGGGGGGCAAGGACGGGCTGCTGGCCTGCGGGCGCGGCGGTGTGCGGCTGTACACCCGTAGGGACGGCCTGCTGGACAACGATGTCTACCAGATTCTGCCGCTGGCGGGCGAGGTGCTGGTGGCCTACGATTCCCGCAGTGGGCTGACGCACCTGCGGCCGGGCGGGGGCGGGAGCGGCGCGAGCCCAGTGCGGCACGAGAGAGTGGGGCCGCAATACGAGTCGGAGCGGTTCTACTCGCTGACGGCCGATCATTCCGGCAAGCTGTACGCCGGCACGGGCAACGGCGTGCTGACCTACGATGGCCAGAAGTGGGGCGAGTTGGGCATGGCGGACGGGCTGGTGTGGGCCGACTGTTCGAGTGGTGCGATTCTGACGGATGCGGAAGGCGCCATCTGGATCGGGACCAGCCGCGGTCTGTCGCGGTACGCGCCTAACCCGCCGCTGCGGCGGCGGTTTACCCCGAGCGTTGTGGTGACGGCGGCGCTGGCGGGCGGCAAAGCGCTGGCGGCGGGCGACCCGCCGAGCCTTCCCTATGACCTGAATTCGCTCGATTTCCAGTTCGCGGGACTGACCTTCACGGATAAGCCGGCGGTGCGGTTCCGGTATCGCCTGAAAGGGCTGGAGGAGCAGTGGGTGGAGACGCGCGCGGGCTCGGCGCGCTACCCGGCGTTGCGGCCGGGCGGATACCAGTTTCAGGTGATGGTGCGCAGCGCCGCGGGGGTGTGGAGCGAAGCTCCGGCGACGCTGGATTTCGAGGTCCAGGGGCCGTGGTGGCGCAGTTGGTGGTTTATAACGCTATGCGCGGGGGTGCTGATGCTGGCGGGATGGGCGGCATATTGGTGGCGCGTGAAGATGATGCTCCAGCGGCAGCGGCAGTTGCAGGCGGCGGTGCGCCGCGGCACGCGGGAGATCGAAGGCCAGAAGGCGGAGATCGAGCGGCTGCTAGGGAAGTCGGAGCAGGCCAACCGCGCCAAGAGCGAGTTTCTGGCGCACATGAGCCACGAATTGAGGACGCCGCTGACGGGCGTGCTGGGGATGGCCGATCTGGTGCTCGAAAGCGACATCGGGGCCGAGCAGCGGGAGCACCTGGGCATCCTCAAGCAATCGGCGGTGGGGCTGCTGAGCATCGTCAACGACATTCTCGACCTGTCGAAGATCGAGGCCGGCCAACTGGAGTTGTGTCCCGAGGTTTTCAGCCTGCGGCAGTGCATCGAAGAGGCGCTCGAGACGCTGGCCGCTCCAGCCCAGAGCAAGGGTCTGGAGTTGACGGCGGAGTGGGCGCCGGGGATGCCCGCGTATGTGCTGGGCGATGCGCTGCGGCTGCGGCAGATTGTGTTGAATCTGCTGGGCAACGCGCTGAAATTCACCGCCGCGGGAACGATTTGCCTGACGGCCGCGTGCCGGCGCATCGAGGGTCCGGCGGAGAGCGCCGCAGGCGCGGGCGAGATGGAGCTCGAGTTCAGCGTGGAGGACACGGGGAGCGGTATAGCCCTGGAGCAGCAGACGCGGATTTTCGAGGCCTTCCGGCAGGCCGACAATTCGACGACGCGGCGCTATGGGGGCACCGGGCTGGGGCTGGCGATTTGCGCGCGGCTGACGGCGCAGATGAACGGGCGGATCTGGGTGGAGAGCCGGCCGGGCGAGGGCAGCGTGTTCCGGTTCACCGTGCGCATGCGGGAGGCGGCGGAGGCGGTGCGGGGCGTGAAGCCGTCCCGGCCGCAGGCGGCTGTCCACGCCCGGGGCGCACAGAAGATTCTGCTGGTGGAGGACAACCTGATCATCCGCAAAGTGGTGGTGGGGTTGCTTGCCAAGCACGGGCATCACATCGACCAGGCGGAGAACGGGCGCGTGGCGCTGGATATGCTGGCAGTCCAGGACTACGATCTGGTGTTGATGGACGTGCAGATGCCGGAGATGGACGGCCTGGAAGCGACACGGCGAATTCGCGAACTGGAGCGCGGCACGGGGCGACACCTGGCGGTGGTCGGGCTGACGGCGCTGGCGATGTTGGGCGACCGCGAGGCGTGCCTGGAGGCCGGGATGGACGAATGCGTGTACAAGCCGATCGACGTGCTGATGCTGCTGCAGGCGATCGAGGGAGCGGGTTCCCGGAGCGCGGCGCCGGAGGTCGAAACGGCGTCTGTGACCGGGTCGGTTGCGACGCAAGGCTGAGTGAACGGGATCAGAATACCGATGCTGTCGAATTCGGTTGCTGGCGGGGTCCGTTACCGGACATGGGCGACAAACCGCTCCGTAGCGGTCGCGGCTCAGAAACAACGCGAAGGACCGTTCCCGTTGGTCGCGTCACGGGTCGAAGGAGGAGGACGTCAGCGCAGGATGACAGTATCCGCAGATTGGCCGGAGCGGCGGATGGCGGCGACTTTACCGTCGCGCAACTGCACGTCCAGGCTGTGATCGGGGCGCGTATAGCACAGCGTCTGTTCGCCGGCGCTGCTGGAGTATTTCATGGACGGGGGGCCAAAGCGGCGCAGGAGTTCGGCGTTTTCCATGCCTTCCTGGATGCCGGCGGGATCCTCATAGGAAACGGCGGGCGCGGAGGGTGAGGCGGAAGCCGGCGTGGAGGGAACCAGTGCCGGGGTGGCCCCGTCAGCGGCGGCAGGCGGCGTGGCGCGGGTCGTCGAAGCGGAGGACGCGGCGGCGGAGACGCGGTTGGCAGCGGGCCCTTTGACGGTTAAAGGCTGCCCCGTCTTCGACGGAGACGCGGGCAGGGCCTCGCCGATTCTTTTGAGTTTGTCTCCCATTGAGTTGCCCAGACGCTGAGTCGCTCCGGCCGTGGCGGCGGCCGCGGCAGTGCCTAGCGAATGTTCCACGATGCCCTGGGCGGCGAGGCACGCCGACAGTGCCATCGATATCAATCCAATCCGCAGAAACATGAATCAGCTTCTGCCGACAGTATAGCTCGCGTCTGGTCACGCGCCGCACAGATTATGTCAGAGGCTAACTGCAGACAGTGTTTTCGGGCGGCAGGAGCGGCCAAGAATGCAGCACCCGGCTCCGGGCGATGGGGCCAGGGATCACAGAAGATATGGACCGCCGTGGAATCGTGGGTCCAGGTCGCTCAAGACTGGCATGACAGAGTGGCAGCCAATGCCTTGGAGCCGCGTGCCAGCCACCGTTCCGCGACTGAGCTGCGGCCCCGATGGGTGGCCTGGCGCGGAATAGTAACGGGGAGTTTTCCACCGCTTATTCATGCGGGCCGTGATTTCCCACCAAAAAGTATGGATTCTTTCGCAGCTTCGGTGTAAACTCAGCAGACGCTGGGGCGCGGGCTGAGGAGGCCCGGGTCCACACCAGCGCACACCAACAAGTTCGGAAAGGATGCAAGTTCAACTATGATCAATCGTCTATTCGCTGCCATAGCCCTGCTGTCGGCGGGCGCGGCTTTGTCGGCTCAGCAGCCCAAGAGCCTGATCGCGGTGGCCAGCTTCAAGGTGAGTCCGGGGAAAGAGAGCGCTTTCGTAGGAAAAGGGAAGGCATTCGAGCCGCTGCTGGACAAACTGATTGCGTCCGGCGTAGTGCTGGCGTACGGCATGAACGTCGACATGCTGCACGTGCCGGACAAGAACAACGTCGAATTCTGGGTGGAGGTGCCTGATTATGCAGCGCTGGGCAAAGAGGAGAAGGCGCTGGAGGAATTCGAAAAGGCAAATCCAGCACTGATGGGGGACCTGCGGACGATGTCCGATCCGGCCACGCATCACGACCTGATCATCGGCGTGCGGGAATCGAACTTCGGGAGTGTGCCGGCGGGCAGCACGCCGGTCGACGACTTCGACATGGTCCGGGTTAAGCCGGGGCGGGGGCACGAATTCAGGGAACTGTTTCACAAATACGACAAACCCGTGCTCGACAAGCTGGTGGCGGACGGTGTGATCTATGGTTGGGAGCTGGACACCGAAGCCGTGCACACGATGGAGCCGGGTCTGGTCTGGGTCCTGGTGATAATGCCGGACCTGGGCGCCAAAGATAAGGTGACTGCGGCATTCGAGGCGGCCTACAAGAGCCTCCCGGAATCCGAGCAAAGCTCATTAGACAAGCAATACCAGGAGCTGATTGTTCCCGGCTCACACCGCGACGAGCTCGCGCTCAGCCTGGTCTTCAAGACGAAATAGCGCCAGCGCGGCGGCCGGCGCGGTTAGCCGGAGGGCGTCGCGGGGGCACGGTACTAGGCCTTCTAGTACCTTAGCGGTTGCAAACATCAGCGGGAATTCCTACTCTCGCATTGGAAGCCGGATTGGGGTTCTCGAACTTCAATCTGCTTTCAAGGGGGGCTTGGCTTGCCGCAGCATTCAAGCCCCTTTCTCATCTCGGCCCTTGCCGCCTGTTTCGCGCCGCCTCTGGCCCTCCGTTGTGCGCCGATCCTGAAAACGACCGCCCATCCCAGACCCGCAACGAACCTGCCTGAGGTGCGCCTGGCCCGACTGAACCGGCGCCGTGCGGACGGTGCGGCGCGATTGCGACATGCCCGTTTCCCGCTATCCAACTTTCAGGCGCACAGCGGTGGCAGCGTGTGCCCGGGGCGATCTGGACGCAGCTGGCCGATCGACGGAGAACGCGGCGGACGGGGGTGAGACCCGACTTCAGCCAGACCAAAGTAGTAATAGAACAATTCAAAGTAGGTCCTGGAGCATTTGGGATCTTGTAGTTACGGGGGGTTCAGGTAGCTTAATTAGTAGCAGGCCCCCGCCGGGCGCTGTGTGAAAGGAACGACTTTCCCCGGCGGGAATGAGCGCGTAATGAAGATAATAATGTTAGGATTGGCGGCGGTAGTACTCTTGGTGCCCACAGCGCATGCCGGCGCGGTCTATTTCGAATTCACCTATACCGGGCCTGGGGTCAGCGCCAGCGGCATCCTGACGACGACGCCGGTTGTCCCGGGCGAGTATCTGATTACGGGCGTCAGCGGCCAGCGGAACGGCTCACCTATTACAGCATTCCTATATCCGACGACCAGTATGCCGGGCAGCCCGGTCCATATCTCCAATGGTTCCAGCGTTGACAACCTGCTCTTGCTGCCCCCGCTGCCGGGCCCCTCCAGCAACTGGACGGGCTCGGACGACACCCCCAGCGGTTTTGTCTTCGAGAGCACGGACGGGGAGTTTAACCCCTTTACTACGAATGGCAATACTTACGAGTACAACCTGTCGCTGGGCGGTTCCGGTGACGGCATTCCGATCCATTTCACAACCACCGGGAATCCCGTATCCGGGCCCCTGGCGCTGATCGGCTCGGGCCTGCTGGGGATCTGCTGGCTGCTGCGGCTGCGAGTGGCGCTGGCGCATCCTGGCGCCCGGTCCAGCTCGACAATTAAGTACTCCGACGTCAATGAGTTCGCTAAAGACTTGAGGCGTCCGGCCGATAGAGTAATAGAACCAAATAATCCCAGTCCTGGAACTCTTGGGTTCTAGCAATTGTGGGCAGTGTAGCGTAATGTTTATAGTGGCAGTACGAATTGGAGCCGACCTGTCCGCCTGAGGTTGAGGCTCAGTATGAAAAGGTCCTAACCCGGGTGAACAAGCCACCCAACGCAAAAGAAGGAGAATTTGAGACATGTCTATTCTGAAGAATTTCCTGAAGGACGAAGAAGGTCAGGACATGGTGGAATACACCCTGCTGCTGGCTTTCGTCGCTCTGGCCGCCGGTGCCGCTTACGTCACCATCGGCAACAACATCAGCTCGATCTGGAGCAAGGCCCAGGCCGACGTCGTCAGCGCCTCCACTGCTGCTCACTAAGAGCGTGGGCGTTGGAATTGCGGCAGGGCGCGTAATCGCCCTGCCAGGTTTTTTCTTCCCCTTCCCCCTAAGGGCCCGTTCGGGGCCGAGAGTGTTGGCTTCGGCATCAGGCTGAGGTCGAAATGGGGTTCGTGGTTCATGGTTCAAGGGCAGGGGTGTAAGGGTTGTGCATGGACCGAGGCTGTTCCCCAAGGCCTCCCCGAAGAGGAATTGGAACGTGATCTTTCTAATCGGTTTCCTGCGGAGCGAGGATGGTCAGGACATGGTGGAATACACCCTGCTGCTGGCGTTCGTCGCTCTGGCCGCCGGTGCCGCTTACGTCACCATCGGCAACAACATCAGCTCGATCTGGAGCAAGGCCCAGAAAGACATCACCAGCGCCAACGCGGCTGCGCACTAAGAAAGCGGGCGTTTTGTTGGCGCCACGGCGAATGCCTCTTGTGGGAATGATCGTCGCCGGCTACTCTTCGAGTTTTATTCGTTAGTGTCCCGACCGCTTGCGGCGAACCGCCAGGAACCGGCTAATGATGCCCGTTCCTGGTTTTTTGTGCTGGCTGAAGGTTTCTCTCCCGATCGGTTCGAGTCGGTTCGGCGCGTCGGCCGGCTCCTCTTTCCTTCTCACCACCGCCCCTGGGACAAGTTTTGGAGCGGCGCATGCTCCTTGATCGGCTCGCGGCCGGCCCGCTGAGGCAATCCGCGGGGGACACAGGCGCCCTGCCAGGGCCGGGCGGGGCTCAGCCGAGCCGATAAGGCGGCCGGTACTTATAAAACAGATACTGGTTCGCGGCTGCGTTGTTAGTGAAGCGCTCGGAGCGGGCGTCCCATTCGAGATAGGAACGCGTTTTCAGCGCCACATTCCCGAGCAGTGTGGCCGACGTGGAGAGATGGCCGGTGAGCGTGTCGCAATTGGCCGGCTGGCGGCTCTTAACGCAGTCCAGGAAGTTGCGGGCGTGCGCGGCGGGATTGATGGTGCCCTGGGCGCTGCGCGGCTCCATGGCCGGTTTGCGCGTGGAGGCCCACGATTTTTCGTACACGCGGTCGAGCGGAGTGCGCGCCGGCACGTCCAGCGCGGAGTTCAATTCGGGCACGACTTCCCAGTGATTCATGTCGATGTACATGGTGCCCTTGGTGCCGCGCAGCTCCATCTCGGAACTCTTCATGTTGCCGGGCGCGGCGTTGCAATTGATCTGCGAAAAAGTGACCATGGTTCCGCCGAAATCCCACAGCACTTCGAGCGTGTCCGGAATCTCGCGATTGTCCCGCTCGGCGTACTTGCCGCCCATGGCGGTAACGGCCAGTGGGGCGTCTTTGCCCAGGCACCAGCGCAGGACATCCATGTAGTGGACGCCGAAATTGGTGAGCTGGCCGCCGGAATAATCGTAGAACCAGCGGAAGCGGTAGTAGGTGCGATTGGGGTTGTAGGGCCGCCAGGGCGCGGGCCCGAGCCACTGGTCCCAGGCCTCCGCGCTGGGGGGCGGGCCGTCGGGCGGATTGCCGATGCCGCGCGGCCACTCGTTCACCAGGTGATAGGCTTTGGCCACGGTCACCGGGCCGATGCCGCCGGCGCGGACGAAGGCGGCGGCTTCCTTCACGAACGCCGCGGAGTGCCAGTTCAGGCCCACCTGCACGATGCGCTTGGTTTCGGCGGCGACCTCGACCATGCGCCGCCCCTCGTGCACGGTCAGCGAAAGCGGCTTTTCGCAGTAAACGTCCTTGCCGGCGTGGCAGGCGTCGACGAACATCAGCGCGTGCCAGTGATCGGGCGTGGCGATGACCACCGCGTCCACGGTCTTATCGTCCAGCAGCTGGCGGTAGTCGGCGTACTTGCGCGGATGGGCGCGCGACTTCTTAGCCGCGAAGTCCATGTAGTCGTCGCGCAGGTCGCACAGCGCCACGGTCTCCTGGTCGGCCCATTCGAGAAACGCGTCGTGCACCTGGTCGCCGCGGTTGCCCAGGCCGATATAACCCATCCGGACGCGGTCGTTGGCGCCTAGAACGCGAGAGTAGCTCAGCGCGGTCACTCCGGCGATGCGCTGGAAATCCCGGCGGGAGAGTCCGTCCATAGGGTGGTCCTTTCGGTGGAGGAATGTGGCGACCTACATCCTACCGCGCGGGCGCGCCGGCGTGGCGCGGGGCGATCATCCAACATCCAACATCCGCGGTGGGGCGTGGATCAGGCGCCCGCGCGGTTGCCGGCCACCGGGGTCTGGTGCGGTGTTTCGTCCTGGTCGAGCATTTGCCGGAACTCGGGGTCATACCGCGCGCTATCCCAGTTCTGGGCGGCCTTGACCTGCCCAACGGCCAGTCCAGTGGCCCGCTCCAGACGCGCTTCGCGCAGGTCCGCGCCGTCGAAGTGGGCTTCGTAGAGATACGCCCCTTCCAGGTTGGCTTCGCACAGCGACGCCCGTTCGAGATGTGCGGCCATCAGAATGGCGCGTTCCAGATAGGCCTGGGTAAGGTTGGCGCCTTCCAAGTGGGCCCGGCGCAGGTTGGCCCCGGAGAGCTCGGCGCCCCGCAGGACCGCTCCTTCCAGGTGCGCGCCGCCGAGTTCGGCCTTCTCCAGGCGGGCGTCCAGCAGACTGGCGCGCTCCAGGTGCGCGGCCATGAGCTTGGCCCCCTCCAGGCGCGCGGCCTGGAGGTTGGTCCCTTCGAGGTTGGCCAGAATGAGATAGGCTCCATCCAGGCGGGCGTCCATGAGGTTGGCATCCTCCAGATGGGCCTTCATGAGGTAGGCCCGTTCGAGGCGCGCCTCCATCAGGTTGGCGCGTTCCAGGTGTGCCCCGCCGAGTTCGGCCCGCTGCAGGCTGGCTTCCATGAGGTTGGCGCGTTCGAGGTGCGCGCCGCGGAGGTCCGCGCCGTCCAGGCAGGCCTGAGTGAGAGTGGCGCGCTCCAGGCGGGCATCGCGAAGATTGGCTTTTTCGAAATGGGCCGCGGAGAGATCCGCGCCCTCGAGATCGGTGCCGGCGAGGTTCAGCGAATGGCCCTGCGGCTCGCGCCGGGAGTTGCGATTGCGCCGGCCGAGCACGGTGAGGATGGCCTGAATGTCGATCGCCGGCGTCTTGGGCGGGAGGGCTTCATCCGCGGCGGCCGGAGCGGGTTCGTGGCCATTAGCGCCGGCGGCTGGCGCGGACGCGAGCGCCGGGGCATGCCGGCGGACGTAAGCCGAGAGCACTTCCATCACCGTCCAATGATCGCGCGCCGACTCGCGGGCGATCTGCTCGAGCGCATAGATGCCGCCCAGCCGCAGCTCGATGTTCGGCTGGCCGGCTTCGGTTGCCGCGAGCTGCGCGACGGCCTGGGTGAAGCAGCCGGCGATGTGACCGGCTTCGATCAGGCGCGTGTTCCGGTCGGCGGCCCGGACGCGCCGCCAGGCGAAGTAGAGGACGATCAGACCTAATGCTCCCAAAAACATCTGGATGAGCGGCTTGCGGAACTCATTCTCCAGCAGCAGGCGTTGCAGCGCACCATCGGCGGACGTGGCCGGTCCAAGGATCTCGTTCACCTGCCGGTGCGGGATCACCCGCAGGGCCCAGATCGAGGCCGCGATCAGCGCCACGACAATCGCTGTGCTCACGAGAGTCGACGTATTCTCCCGGAGCGGCGAAAAGTCGAGCTCGGCCCAGCGGCGCTCGAATCCTGCCAGGATGTTTCTGAGATGTGTCCTCATTGATTGCTCCGATGCCTAAAATGCTGTGGCGGAACTGCCCAAAGTGCTACGTTCCGGCGGTTCTTCCTTATTTATACTGCCGAATCTATACTACCGATATCAATGACTGAATATCCGGGCAAAGCTCTATACCGCGGCGCTTTCCGAACCACTCCCACAGGCGGCGCGGATGAGCAGCTGACGGGCGCTTCCGACTGAATGACATCAGTTCTCCATCCTTCGAATTCTCCACGCTCCGCAAGGCTCCCGCCAGCGCGGCGGAGGCGCCTGAAACTGAAGTCTGTGCGTGGAGAAAAGACTTCCTGGCGTCAGTCTACTATCTTCTATCGCCCGGGAATAGTTCTATTTCAATGAGGTGGAAGAGAATGATCGCCGGCGCTGGGAGGAGGCACAAATCCAAGGACAGCATTCCGGGGTCGGGCAAACAGCATGATTGTGAGTAGAAGGCGCGGGGTCGCGGTCCTGCCCCGGCGCGGCTAGATCGTGATTCCAATGCGCCACAGCAAGTAGCCGCAGGCCTGGCGGGTGGCCAGCCAGTGCTCGCGCCAGACGGACTCCGGTTGGCCCGAGCGCGGCGAGCCGTAGACCGTCATGCCGGCCTGCTCGAGGATGCGCTTGGCGCGGAAGATGTGGTAGCCGTCGCTCACCAGGATGGCCGACTTCAGGCCCATGCGGCGCATGATTTCACTGGCCGCGATGATGGTTTGGACGGTCGACTCGCTCTGCTCCTCGACGATGATCTGCTCCGAGGGAACTCCCTGCTGGACCAGGTAGTCGCGGCCGACGATGCCTTCGGTGTAGCGCGGGTCGCCGCCGGCGCCGCCGGTGGTCATGATCAGCGGCGCATAGCCCTCGCGCCACAGTTCGAGCGCGTGATTGAGGCGCAAGCGCAATACCGGCGAGGGACGCCCGTTGTACTCGGCCGCGCCCAGCGTGACGATTACGTCGGAGGCGCGGGCCTCATCGACAATTGCCTGCCGCTCGATCTCGCTGACGGTCTGGCCGACGACCACCGCAAGCCACACCGCCAGAACCAGCAGCAGCACCCACAACCAGCGCCTCATCGTATCCTTATGATCATACTTAGCAGACGGCTGCGTCCGGTGTGCGATGGATCGAGGCCGGCGGGCGCGTCAATTGTCCCTGGTGTAACGTAAAGAGCGCACAGGGTGTCCGTTGTGCGTAGTGAAAAAAAGGGGCTCATGAATTACCTGTCGCGCCGGGAACACGTCACCAGCCCGCACAACCCGCTGCTCAAGGAGATCCGCCGGGCCGCGGCGCGCGGAGGCCTGACGTCCGACGGCCTGTGCCTGGCCGAGGGGATGCATTTGCTCGAAGAAGCGCTGCGCAGCGGCCTGGAGATTGCGGCCATCGTGGCCACCGAAAACGCCATCTCGGCTGCGGCGGGCGCCGCCAAAGACTCGGCAAAAACACGCTTCCTGACGGTGGATTTGCCGCTGTTTCACGGTATTTCCACGACCGAAAGCCCGCAAGGCGTGATCGCGCTGGTGCGGCCGCCGGAGTGGACGGAAGACGACATTTTCCGAAAAACGCCCCGTAAAACGCCGCTGATCGTGGTGCTCGACGGCGTCCAGGATCCAGGCAACGCGGGCACGCTGATGCGCGCCGCCGAAGCCTTCGGCGCGACCGGTGCGCTGTTCCTCAAGGGGACCGCCAACGCTTGGAATCCCAAGACGCTACGCGCCTCCGCCGGGAGCCTGTTCCGGCTGCCGATGCGCGACTCTCTAACGCCCGCCGAGGCGCTCAATGCGCTGGCTGGCCACGGCGTCGCGGGCTGGACCACGCTGCTCACGGGCGGTGTATCGGTCGACCAGGCCGATCTCAAGCAGCCGTGCGGCATCGTCATCGGTAGCGAGGCCCACGGCGTCTCCGAAGAGTTTCGAAAATCTCTAAAAGGCATCACAATCCCGACCATGGCGGTGGAGTCGCTGAACGCCGCCGTGGCAGGCGCGGTGGTGCTCTACGAAGCCGCCCGGCAAAGGGGTTTCCAGTGAGCCTGTTCGATGCCGCGCCGGTCGACGAGCAGGGCCGTCCGCTGGCCGAGCGCATGCGGCCGGAGCGGCTGGAGGATTTTGTCGGCCAGGAGCACATCCTCGGCCCGGGCAAGCCGCTGCGGGCGCAGATCGAGAGCGACCGGCTGACGTCGATCATCCTGTGGGGTCCGCCGGGCGTTGGAAAAACGACCCTGGCGAAACTCGTCGCGCATCACACCAAGGCGCAGTTCATCCCCTTCAGCGCCGTGCTCAGCGGCATGAAGGAGATCAAGGCGGTGATGGCCGACGCCGAGCGCAACCGGCGGCTGGGCTATCGCACGGTGCTGTTTATCGACGAGATCCACCGCTTCAACAAGGCCCAGCAGGACGCGTTTCTGCCGTACGTCGAACGCGGCGACGTGATCCTGATCGGCGCGACCACGGAGAACCCGTCCTTCGAGGTGATTTCGGCGCTGCTGTCGCGGTCGAAGGTCTACGCGCTGCGGCCGCTGACGGTGGAGGAGACCGTGACGCTGCTCGGCCGCGCGCTGCCGCGGGTCGGGCTCACGGCGGCCGGCGATCTGCTCGAACAGATTGCGATCTACGCCGGCGGCGACGCGCGTGCCGCTTACAACCTGCTGGAAATCGCCGCGGCGGCGTCCACGGGCGGCGTGCTCGACCGGCAGGCGGTCGAGGATGCGATGCAGCGCCGGACGCTGCTGTACGACAAGGGCGGGGAAGAGCATTACAACCTGATCTCGGCGCTGCACAAGTCGGTGCGTTCGTCGGACCCGGACGCGGCGCTGTACTGGCTGGCGCGGATGCTGGAGGCGGGCGAGGACCGGATGTACCTGGTGCGGCGGCTGGTGCGGATGGCCATAGAGGACATCGGGCTGGCCGATCCGCGCGCCGTCGAGCAGGCCATCGCCTGCATGCAGACCGTGCATTTTCTGGGAGTCCCGGAAGGCGACCAGGCGCTGGCGCAGGTCGCCATCTACCTCGCCGTCGCGCCTAAATCGGACGCGGCTTATCAGGCGTTGAACAATGCCCGGGCGCTGGTGCAGGAGCGGCCGCCGGAGCCGGTGCCGCTGCAGTTGCGCAACGCGCCCACGCGCGCCATGAAGGAGTGGGGCTACGGGCAGGGCTACGAACATGCGCACCGGCTGGAGGACGCCATCACGCAGATGGAATGTTTTCCCGAAGCGCTGGCCGGGACGCGGTTTTACGAGCCCACCCGCCGCGGCACCGAGGCGCGCATCGCCGAACGGCTGGCGGAGATCAGGCGGCGGCGCGGCGGGGCCGCTTCCGGGGAAGGCGAAGCGCCGCCGCAGGAGCATCCGCACTCCGGCTGACGGCCATGGGCAGAGGGCCCAGGCCGCTACTGAGTAGCGGCCTCAAGAAAATAAGTCTATCTAAATCAATAGCATACGATCGCTTGGCCGCTATTAGTAGCGGTTTGGTCGTGGTTGAGCCGGGCGCACGTCGTCGGCCGGGTACGGGAGGTATTGCTTCCAGGCTCGGTTGTGGCCGGTATTAGTGTATGACATAGTCCAGCAAGAATATGGTAAACTATAGTTGCGCTTGATCGTTCCGCCCAACCTGGCCGAAGTTAAGTTCAGCCTCGCCTAGCCACCTTCAACCGTAAGGAAACCATTGACAAATATTTTCGTTGGTAATTTGAGTTTTGATGCAACTGAGTCATCGATTCGCTCTCTCTTTGAAACGCACGGCACGGTAGAACGCGCCAGCCTGGTAACGGACCGCGACACTGGCCGCTCACGTGGCTTCGCTTTCGTGGAAATGTCGGATTCGCATGCGGCCGAGATGGCCATCAACGCACTGAACGGCCAGGAACTCGACGGCCGGGCGCTGAACGTCAACCTCGCCAAGCCGAAGACCGAGCGTAGCGGCGGTGGTTCGAGAGACGGCCGCTCCAACCGCTGGTAACAATGATTCGATTCGGGCTTTCCCGTCCGCTTGAGGGACGGGAAAGGCCCGCGAAGTAGTTTATGACCAAGGACTCGCATAACTGCTAACAAGAAGCGAATAAAAGAATTCGCTGCGTTTGAGAAAATCACAGCGGGACTGTGGTTCACAAGGGTCCGGCTGGCAGAAAAGCGAGTTCCGCCGGCTGTTCCGCGCTCCATTTGAATACTGCCCCGATCATTCAGCGCAAGAGTGGGATTTGAACATCCGCTCGAGCCTGCCCCTCCCTTCCCGATACCCAAACTGAGCCATTAGCCGATCAGGCCTGGTTGCGGCGTGGGATGCCCGGACTGGCGCGGCGCGCGTCGACCATGTCGCGCTGGGGCGGACCTCGACGGGGCGACCATTGCGCCGTTCGACTCGACCGGGCTGCCGGTGCTGTTCGACGCACTACTGGTGGCAGGACTCAACGCAGACGAGATCGCCCGGAGCGGCGGTGGCAACGCACTGCGGGTGCTGCGGGCGGAACTGCCCTGAGAGCCCGATCGAGCGCCCGCGAACGCTTTCCGGCTAATGCCGGGCTTCGCTCGTTGGCGGGACAAGCCCCTTCAGGCGCAGGTACGTCACCATATTGCCGTAGTGCTCCATGTTGTGCATCGTGTTGAAGCTCAGCACCGTGGCCTTGGCCTGATCGCGGCCGAAGAATTTCACTGTCTGGGCCGCCTGCGCATCGGTGAGGCCGTCAAAGGCTTTGTCGCAATACGCCAAGGCGTCCTTCAGGGCCTGCACAAGATCGGCCTTGGATGTTTTGTTCTTCTCGATCTCCGGAGCGGGGTTCTTTTCGCCCAGGACCGCGGAGCAGATCATGTACTGCGCGTCGGCGACATGGCCGAGGATCTGGCCAAAACTGCGGACGTCGGGAGTCGGTTTGAAGGAGTAATTCTCCTCGGGCATCTTCTCCGCGCCGCGGATGAGATTGTTTTTGACCATGGCGTACAGGCCCTTCTGGCCGGCGCTGATGGGATTGTCGGACGTCTGCGCGCTGGCCGGAGCCAGGCACAGAACGAGGAGACAGAGGACTGACGCTAGCGTGAGCTTCAGCGTGTTGTTCATGCGAATACCTCCAATGGCTACGCAGCCTGAGACCCATGGTAACCCGCTGGAGGAGCGCGCTGGCCGAGTGAGTTCGCCTCGCCGCGTCGCATCGCAAACGGATATGCTGAGCGTGACTGAGGCCACTCCGATGCGCTCAATCCTATTTTCCACTCTGATTGTTGGAATCATGACGGCGGGCTCCGCGTTATGCGCCGGCCCGGATGCCAATGCGGCCGAACGGCTGCGGCGCTTCAACGACTGCAAATTCGGCATGTTCATCCACTGGGGGCCGTATTCGCAGGCCAGCGTCGAGGCCTCGTGGCCGATCATGACGCCTGCGCCGGGCGGCATCAGCGAGGCCAATTACCGCGCGCTCGCGCGCACTTTTAACCCGGTGCAATTCGATCCCGTGGCGCTGGTGCGGCTGGCCAAGGCGGCGGGCCAGCGCTACATGGTGATCACGACGAAACACCACGACGGCTTCTGTATGTTCGACTCGTCGTTCACCGCCAATAAAATCACCAACACTCCCTACAAGAAGGACATCGTCGCCCTGCTGGCAGCCGCGGCGAAGGCCGAGAACATGCCGCTGGGCTTCTACTACTCGCCGCCGGACATGACCCATCCGGCCTTCCGCGATACGTTGCAGCCCGCCAGCGCCAATTGGCAGGGCCAGCCGGAGCGCCCCGAATGGCCGCTGTACCTGAGCTACATGGAGCTGCAGTTGCGCGAACTGCTGACGCGCTACGGCAACGTGTTCGTCATCTGGTTCGACGGTCTCGGTCATCAGGAGAAGTACGACGGGCTGCGCTTCCACACCCTGATCCGCGAGCTGCAGCCGATGACGCTGATCAACAATCGCATCGGCCTGACCGGCGATTTCCTCACGCCCGAACAGCGCCTGCCCAAGGGCATCCCGACCAAGGGCGCGAAGGTCCAGGACGTCGATCCCGAAGACCACGGCCTCGTGTCGGCCGCGCCCACGCCGGATCAGTTTCAGCCCTGGGAAACGTGCATGACGATCAACGACACCTGGGCCTACAACAAGAACGACCGGCACTTCAAATCCACGACGGAGCTGGTGCGCGCGCTGATTGACGCGGCGAGCAAGGGCGGCAATTTCCTGCTCAACGTCGGGCCGACGCCCGAGGGGACGATCCAGCCCGAGTTCGCGCAGCGCCTGCGGCAGATCGGCGCGTGGCTCGAGGCCAACGGCGAGGCGATCTACGGGACCACCTACGGGCCGCTGCAGGATCTGCCGTTCGGCCGTTCCACGGCCAAGGGCGGAACGGTGTACTTGCACGTGTTCGATATGCCTGCGGAGACGCTAGAGGTGAGCGGATTGCACGCCCGCTCGGTCACGTTGTTGGCCTCGCACAAGCCGCTCTCGTTCACGCAGCAGGGCGGCCGGCTGGCGATCCGCGTGGCGGGCCTCACGGCGGATCCGTATGCCACCGTGATTGCGGTGAAAACCAGGTAGCGGAAAGTTCGGCGGGTGCTGCAGCCGTCAGTCCAGCGCTGCCAGCGCGGCGCTCATCTCGGCTGCGGCATGGGGATCGCCGGAGTGTTGCGCGGCTTCGATTCCGCGCGTGTAGTAGTCGCGGGCGGCGGCGGTGTTTTCCAGGGTCTCGGCCACGCGTCCCGCCTGGAAATAAGCGGCGGCGTAGCCGGGGTGGCGCGCGATGAGTTCGTCGAGTTCGCTGAGCGCGCCGGCGTAGTCGCCCGTGCTCGCGTATTCCATGCACAGCATGAAGCGGATGCGTTCGTTCGCTTGATCCTGCTGCACCAGATTCTTGAGCGATTCGAGTCGGGACATCTGTCTCCAGACTAGCGCGTCCCAGGCGCGGCGCCGCCGGCGCGTTCCGTCGCGGCGCTTCCGAATGCTACCCTCTGAGCTATGGAAGGACGCCCCGTTCGTGAATCGCTCAGCGAAATCGCCGAATTCGCTCTGCCCATCTACGCCAACACGCTGGGCAATCTGTTGGGCGGGCGCATCATGCAACTGGTCGACCTGGCCGCGGCCACGGCCGCCATCCGCCACGCGCGCTCGAACGTGGTGACGGCCTCGGTGGACTCGATGAGCTTCCTGCACCCCATCCGCATCGGCCAGTTGATCACCATGAAAGCTTCGGTGAACCGCGTGTTTCGCACGTCGATGGAGGTCGGCGTCAAGGTCCTGGTCGAGGATCTGCACCAGGGCATCGTCTACCACGCCAACTCCTCCTACCTGACGTTCGTGGCGCTCGGCGAGGACGGCAAGCCGTGCCCGGTTCGACAGGCGATTCCGGAGACGGAGGTTGAGCAGCGGCGCTGGCGCGAAGCGGAACACAGGCGGGTGGCGCGGCTGGCGCAGAAGCGCAAGGCGCTCGAACGCGAAGCGCGGCGCTAGCGGGCGTCTTCGGCCGGCGCACACGGGGACCGACGGCTGAAGTCCACGCGGCGCTGAGGGGTCCGAGCGTGAATCGAGAGAGTTGTCGTCGCCTAGGACCGAGCCGTCAGTCCCCGTGCATTCGCGGCTTCACGCCTTGTACATGTATTTGATGTAGGACTTGTATACCAGCAGGTTCGGATCGCCTTCGCGATTCACCTTCAGGCACGTCTTGTCGTACCACTCGATCACGCCGTGGATCTGCTCGCCATCCTGCAGTACGATGATCATCGGCGTCTTCGACTGCATCTGCTTCACGTAGTAAAAATTCTCGGCGTTGGTGGTATCCGGCGGCGACTGCTTCTGGAAGGCGGCACGATTCACCGTGGTGCGCTTGTCCTTTGCATCAACCAACGGCGGGCGGATCAGGCGGCGATTCGGGGACTCCACGTGCGATTCCTTCCAGGTTTGATGAAATTAGGCCAACCAGAGCGTAAAGGCTGGGTACGCGTCTTAATGCCCTTATTCTAAGCAAACCGGCCGGACTCGGGCAAGCATCCATCGCCCGCGGTGAAAAGACCACCGCGCCCGGTTCGCCAACCTGAAACCTCAGAATGCTAGAATGCACCTTCTGGGAGTTAGGTCCGGATCATGCAACTTCGAGTCCTGTCGTTCGTGCTCGCCGGCGGCAAAGGAACGCGTCTGTACCCGCTCACGAAGGAACGCGCCAAACCCGCCGTGCCGTTCGGCGGCCAGTACCGCATTGTGGACTTCGTCCTGTCCAACCTGGTCAACTCGGGCATCCATTCGATCTACGTTCTGATCCAGTTCAAGAGCCAGTCGCTGCTGCAGCACCTGCGCGACGGCTGGGAATTCGCGCCGATCATGAAGAGCCAGTACATCATCCCCGTGCCGGCGCAAATGCGCTCGGCCGGCGAGACCTGGTATAGCGGCACGGCCGACGCGATTTTTCAAAATGTCAATCTGATCGAGCAATCCGACCCGCACGTGGTCGCCATCTTCGGCGCCGACCACGTCTACCGCATGAACATCCGCGAGATGATCGAGTTCCACGAGGCCAAGCGCGCCCAGGCCACCGTCGCCGCGATCCCCGTGCCGCGCGAACTGGCCGGCGAATTCGGTGTCATCGAAACTGCCCCCGACGGCCGCATCGTCGCCTTTCATGAGAAGAACCCCAACGCGCCTTCGTTGCCCGGCAATCCGGACATGGTCTACGCCTCGATGGGCAACTACATCTTCTCCACCGGACCGCTGCTCAAGTACCTCTATGAGGATGCCCGGATCGAGGACTCCAGCCACGACTTCGGCCGCGATATCCTGCCCAAATGGGTGCAATCCGGCGAGGTTTTCGCTTACGATTTCGGCACCAATCGCATCCCCGGCGATCCCGTCGACTCGCAGGTTTACTGGCGCGACGTCGGAACCATCGACGCCTATTACGACGCCACGATGGATCTGCGCGCCGTCGCTCCGGTACTCAACCTGTATAACCGCCAGTGGCCGCTCAGGACCGCGGGATACGACGATCCGCCCGCCAAGTTCACATTTGACGATGAAGGGCGGCGCGGCTCGGCCATCGACTCCATCGTCAGCTCGGGCTCCATCCTGTCCGGCGGTCTGGTGCGCAACTCGGTGCTCGGCCGCGGGGTCCGCGTCCACACCGGGGCGCTGGTCGAGGACTCCATCGTCTTCGACAATTGCAACATCGGGCGCCGCTCGAAAGTGCGCCGCGCGATTCTCGATAAGAACGTCACGCTCCCCGACGAGGCGGTCATCGGCTACGACCTGGAGAGCGACCGCAAGCGCTACCACGTCACCGACAGCGGCATCACCGTCGTCGAGGGCCGCCGTTCGCGCGTGCCGGTCGGCGGCATCGAGATCTAGCAGCTTGCCGCGGAGACTTGCGTTACCGAGCCACGACTGTTGTTGCTGAGCCGCGCCTGTCTGACGGAGCCGCGACTGAAAGGAGCGGTCGTGTTGTTACCGAGCCGCGACTGTTAAGCAGCGGTCGTGTTGTTACTGAGCCGCGACTGTTAAGGAGCGGTCGCCGCGCCGCTCCACAGCCGCTGCCAGCCGCGACCGAAAGGGAGTGGTCCCTTCGATCTCTTTTTCAGCAGCCTGCCAGTCCCGTTCCGTCATCGCTGTGATATGTTCGTGGCCGTATGCGCCACGCTCTCCTGCTGTCCCTTCTGGCCGCCCCGCTTTTCGCCGCCGCGCCCGCCACTGCACCATCGCCTGCGTCCGCGCCGGCCCAGCCCGCGGAGAATACCGTCCGCTGGCTGCGCGACAACTTCGCCGCGCCGCCCGCGGCGTATTCCACCATGCCCTTTTTGGTCTGGAACGGCGAAGTCACCGAGCCGGAAATCGATCGCCACCTGCAAGCCTTCCACGACCAGGGTATTCGCGGCTTCTTCATCCATCCGCGCTACGGCCTGATCACCGAATACCTTTCGCAGCGCTGGTTCGATCTAATCGCCTACACCGTCAAGCGCGCCCGCGAACTGGGCATGCAGGCCTGGCTCTACGACGAGGATTCCTTTCCCAGCGGCTTCGCCGGCGGCCATGTCAACGAGCAGATGCCAGCCTCGTGGAACGAGGGCCAGGGCCTTCATCCCGTCCGCCAGACGCGCCTGCAGCCCGACGCCCAAAAGCATTACGCGGCCATCCTGCGCCGCTCGGGTGAGGCCTGGGAGGACATCACCGCGCGCGCCGCCGAATGGACCGGCAAGGACGGCGACTTCACGCTCTACGAGATCACGTTCTACGGACGCTCGGCCTGGAACGGCGGCTGGTCCTACGTCGACCTGATCCATCCCGGCGTGACGGAGAAGTTTCTCGAAGTGACCATGAGCGGCTACGAGCGCGCCATCGGCCCCAGCTTCGGCCGCACCGTCCCGGGCATCTTTTCCGACGAGCCGCAGATTGAGCCGCCCGGCCCGCGCGATTCCTTGCGCTGGACGCCCGATCTGTTTGACCAGTTCAAACAGCGCCGCGGCTACGACCTCGTGCCCCTGCTGCCGTCCTTATGGGCCGAGACCGGCGATTGGAAAAAAGTTCGCCACGACTATTTCAGCCTGCTGCTCGACCTGTTCATCGAGCGCTGGAGTAAGCCCTATTTCGATTACACCGAGAAGCATCACCTCGCCTGGACCGGCCACTACTGGGAGCACGAGTGGCCCAACCCCTGGCCCGGGCCCGACAACATGGCCATGTACGCCTGGCACCAGCAGCCGGCCATCGACCTGCTTTTCAACCAGTACGCCGAGCAGGTCCACTCGCAGTTCGGCAACGCCCGCGCCGCGCGCGAGCTGGCCTCCGTCGCCTCGCAGATGGGCCGCCGCCGCGCGTTGAGCGAGACCTACGGCGCCGGGGGCTGGGAGCTGCGTTTTGAAGACATGAAGCGCCTCGGCGACTGGGAGTACGCCCACGGCATCAACTTCATGAACCAGCACCTCAGCTTCTCGACGCTCGTCGGCGGCCGCAAGTACGATTTCCCGCAATCGTTCGGCCAGCACGATCCCTGGTGGGGCCAATACCACGTCCTCGCGGACTACTTCGCGCGCCTCTCGCTGGCGCTCTCCTCCGGCCAGACGCGCAACGACACGCTTATCCTCGAGCCGACCACCTCGGCCTGGATGTACGCCGCGCGGCCCGCGTCCAATCCGCGCCTGGATGAGATCGGCGACGGTTTCCAGCAGTTCGTCAACGCGCTCGAGTCCCGGCAGATCGAATACGATCTCGGCTCCGAGCAGATCCTGCGCCAGTTCGGCTCGAATGACGGCGCCCGGCTGCGCATCCGCGAGCGCGCCTATTCGCGCCTTGTGCTGCCGCCCGGCCTGGAAACCCTCGACTCCTCGACCGTCGCCCTCTTGGAGAAGTTCCTCGCTGCTGGCGGCACGGTCTTCTCGTTTGTCGATGCGCCGCGGCTGGTCGATGGTGCGGCTTCAGACCGCGTGACCGCGCTGGCCGCGAAGTACGCCGCGCGTTGGAAGCGCCTGACCCAGCCCGAACAGTTGACAGAGGCGGGCGTGGCCGCCATGCCGCTCGACCGCGCGCCCGGCGGCAACCTCTTCCATCTGCGCCGCAAGCTCGACTCCGGCGAGCTTCTGTTCCTGGTGAATACCAGTCTCGGCGCGCCCGCGCGCGCCGCATTGATCACTAACGGCCTCTCGGTTCAAAAGCTGGACGCCTTCACCGGCAAGCTCGAGCCGTACCCCTGGAAGCCCGTTCCCGTGGGCGCGACCACGCGGCCCAAACTGGCACCCGCGCGCGTCCAGGCCGCCTTCGATATTCCGCCCGCCGGCAGCCTGCTGCTGCTCGTCTCTTCCACGCCCGCCGCGCCGCCCAAGCCCGAGCCGAAAGCCACGCCCGAGACCGTCGTTGCCCCCGCCGGCCCGCTCGCCGTGCGCCGCCTCTCGCCCAACATCCTCAAGCTCGATTACCTCGATCTCACCCTCGCCGGCAAGGAAGACAAAGGCATCTACTTCTTCACCGCCCAGGAGGCAATTTTCAAGCACTACGGCTTCGATGGCAACCCCTGGCTCTCCACCGTGCAGTTCAAATCGGAGATCCTCGACCGCGACCACTTCCCGCCCGACTCCGGCTTCTCGGCCGCGTTCCATTTCCACGTCGCCGCGGACGTGCCCCTGGCTGGCCTGCAGGCCGTGGTCGAGCGGCCCTGGCTGTGGAAAGTGCTGCTCAACGGCGTCGAGGTGCAATCGCCCGAAGGCGCGGTGTGGATCGACCCCGACTTCGGTCTTTATCCCATCGCCGCCGCGGCCCACGCCGGCGACAACGTGCTCACGCTAGTCGCTCAGCCCTTCACCGTGCACCACGAACTCGAGCCCGTTTACATCCTCGGCGAGTTCGGCGTCCAGGCCGAGGCCGCGGGCTTCAGTATCGTGCCTCCCGCCGCTATGGCCCTCGGCGATTGGAAAGCCCAGCAGATGCCGTTCTACAGCGACCGCGTCGTCTACACCCGCCACTTTCACTTAGCCGCCGCGCAGCCCGCCATAGTGCGCCTCGATAAATGGAATGGCACCACCGCCGAGATCCGCGTCAATGGCAAAACCGCCGGCGTCATGGTCAGCCCGCCGTGGGAGGCCGACATCACCCCGTTCGTCCAGGACGGCGACAACACCGTGGAAGTGATCGTCTACGGCAGCCTGAAAAACGTCTTCGGGCCGCACCTCGGCAAGATCACCCGCGGCATCGTCACCCCCTGGAGCCATCGCTACCCACCCACACCGCGCCAGCAGCCGCCCGGCTCAGCCTACGATCTCGACGCCTACGGCCTGCAGACGGATTTCACGGTCGTGACGCGCAAATGACGCCCGCCTCCACCGCGGAAAAGCGCGGCTAGCGGCCTGTCGATGGCGGAGGATCTCGTCCGGGAGTATCGTAGGGAACGCGAGATACTATTGCGCAAACTGGAGGCTACCGTGAAAACGATCATAGTTACACTCGTTTTGGCGGGCGGTGTGGCGGCAATATGGGCACAATCGCCTCCCATCAAGTGGCCCGAACAGGTCGAAAGATCGAAATGGCCTGTATTCTATCAGGGAGCCATAGAGCAGACCGCAACGATTTGCGTTGACGTGGCGCCGAAGTTATCCCCTGCGGAAACCCGCGCCTTGTACTCTAGCGCCAACTACGAGCTGGCCTTTCAGCCAGCCACCCAATTCAGGCTGGTCGTCGATGGCGAGCAGCGCTACATCAGCTTTGGTCGCATCACCGGCAGTAACAGCAGCTTCAGTTTCAAACCGGGCCGGCACTCGATTGAGATAGCCGTTCGGGAGCCAGCGAGCAGCGTGAGACTCAGCATGATGCTGCGCACAATGGACGAAGGCGATCAGCCCGACGCGATCCACCTCTGTAGCGCTGCCGCATCCGGCGACCCGCTCATCGCTCCGCCCGACGTCGCCCTGCCCAAGGCTTCGCTGAAGAAGTTCACGCCGCCCGAGGCCGTGCTGAACAACCTCAATCCGAAGCTTGCAATGGAGCCGACCACCATCGCTCCGCCCGACGTCAACCTGCCCAACGTCAACATGGCGCAATACGGCGACCCGTTCGCCAAGATCGGCCCGGCCTCCAACGGACCCGGCTCCGGCGGCGGCATCGGGGGCAGCGCGCACGGCCCTACGCAGGTCGGCCGGGACCAGTGGCCCGATTACGCTGAACCGCTGGACAAGTCGCAGTGGCCGGTGTTCTATTCCGGCCGGGTCGAGAAATCCACTGTCATCTGCATCGAAGTCGATCCGAAGGGCGGTCCGGATTTGGCTCCTCCCTTCAACGTGTTGTACTCCTTGGCCGTAGCGCCGGCTGCGCAGTTCCGAATGATCGTGGATGAGGAGGAGAAGCTGCCGCCTTCTCGCCCGAGCACGTCAGCGGTTGGCACGTTCGGGCTACAGCGTGGCACGCATACGGTCGAGGTGGTTGTTCGGCAGCCCGTCGAGACGGTGCGGCTTGCGATGATCATTCAGACCGGCGACGGGAGTCACATTCCGGACGGAATCCGCCTATGCGGGGCACAGGAGGCACCTCCGCTCTGGCCGAAGTGGGGCGGTAACGTTAGCGCGCCTGTACCGATCTACAAGCCCGAGCCCGAGTATACCAAACAGGCATTGAAGGCCAAGTTGCAGGGCAACGTGATGCTCGCCGTCGTCGTGGACGTGGATGGCAAAGCCAAGAACATCCAGGTGGTCCGTTCGCTGGGCATGGGGCTGGACGAGAAGGCCGTCGAGGCCGTTGCGACGTGGATGTTCAAGCCCGGGGTCAAGGACGGCGTCCCGGTCCCGGTGAAGGCTAATATCGACGTCCACTTCAGGATGCGGTAGTGGACAGCTCGTGTGACATAGGCCATGGACGGTGCGACGTCATTCCCAAGGGCGTATGGAACGGAGAGGGCATGAAAGACGCCGTCCTGGTGCGTGTCCTGCTGGCCTTCAGGCCGGGGGCAATGGTGTCCTTCGGCGAATCGGCTCGAAAGACTGCCGAGGCATCCGCTTCTGGCATGCGGCATCGCGGGCCAGGCCAGGCGGGTTGGGCAAAATTTCCCAACCTTGGAAAATAAGATATTTGTAATCAATAGCTTACAAAACTTACTGGGAAATCTTGCCCAGTCCGGTCGTCGGCGAATCTTCTAATGCCTGCCAGTCCTGCCGGACCTGGCGCGGATCGCCTCACCTTGGTTCGGCCCGGCAGCCGACAGGGCACCACGCGCAGGAATGGGACAATTAAAGAGTGACGGTTGCGCTCGCCAAGGCGGGCCCGGTGCAGACCCGCCGCCCGCCGTCCGCATGATCCAGCCGATGCCCCCGACTTCTAAACTCAGCCCCGCACTGCGCGCCCTGCGGCATCGCAATTACCAGCTCTTCTTCGCCGGCCAGTTCATTTCCGTAATCGGCACGTGGATGCAGAACGTGGCCCAGGCCTGGCTCGTGTACCGGCTCACGCAATCGTCTGTCCTGTTGGGGCTGGTCGGCTTCATCGGGCAATTTCCCGTGTTTCTTCTGGCGCCGGTGGGCGGCCTGGCCGCCGATCGCTGGCGCCGCCACCGCATCATCGTCGGCACGCAGGCCGCCATGATGCTGCTGGCCTTCGCCCTGGCGGCGATCACGTTGTCGGGGAGCGTCCAGGTGTCGCAGGTCCTCGTCCTGGCGGGGCTGCTGGGAGTCGTGAATGCCTTCGACATCCCCGCCCGCCAGTCTTTCATCGTGCAGATGGTCGGCCGCGCCGACCTGCCGAATGCGATCGCGCTGAATTCATCGTTGTTCAACAGCGCCCGCATCATCGGACCGGCGATCGCGGGCGTTCTGGTCGCAGCGATCGGGGAAGGCTGGTGTTTCTTCGCCAACGGCGTCAGCTACCTGGCGGTGATCGCCGGGCTGCTGCTGATGCGCATCGAGCCGCCCGTCCAGGCGCACGCGCCCGGCTCCCCGCTCGCCCATCTCGTCGCCGGATTCCGCTGGGTGGGGCGCACCCGGCCCATTCGCGCGCTCCTGATGCAGCTCGGCATCGTGAGCCTGGTGGGGATGCCGTACACCGTGCTGATGCCCATCTTCGCCGATCGCATCCTGCACCACGGCGCGGCCGGGCTGGGCATCCTGATGGGCGCCACCGGCGTGGGGGCAGTGGCGGGCGCGATCCGGCTCGCGCTGCGCCAGGGCACCGGCGGCCTGGGGCGCTGGGTGGCCTATTCGACTTTCAGTTTTGGCGCGTTGCTGATTCTGTTTTCGCTCTCGCGCTCCTTCTGGCTCTCGGCCCTGATTCTGGTGCCAGTGGGATTCGCCTTCATCGTGCAGATGGCCGCGTCGAATACGCTGATTCAGAGCATGGTGCCCGATGCGCTGCGCGGCCGCGTCATGGCCGCCTACTCGATGATGTTCATGGGCATGGCGCCGCTCGGCGCGCTCGGCGCGGGCATCGCCGCGGCGCATCTGGGCGCTCCGCTCACGGTGGCCATCGGCGGCGCCGGATCCTGCGTCAGCGCCGCGGTCTTCTTCTCGCGCCTGCCGTCGCTGCGCGCCGAGGCGCGGGAATTGCTGCTGGCGCAAGAAATGGTCGGCGGCGATCCCGCCGATGGAGCATCCGGCGGCCGGATCGCCTGAGTGCAGGGTCGGCGGGATGCTCAGGAAACACCTCAGGCAGCCGGCCGCGCGCGAACTCTGCGGACAATCTGGTCCCCGTCGCGCTGACGGGTGAGCCGCAGATCGTAGTCGATCTGCAGGCCGAGCCACGTTTCCGGCGAAACATGGAAGTATGTTCCCAGCCTCAATGCCGTATCGGCGGTGATGGAACGCACGCCGTTCACGATGGCGCTGATGCTGATGCCATGTTGATCATGTATGCAATCAATACGCACAATGGTTGACTCCCGGTATAATCTGACGTACTATTTGAATGTGTATGATACTACTGAGAAATCACTGCCATGCCGAGAATAGCGGTGGAAGACAATAACCGGATGTCCTTGCGGATTCGGGCCGAGGAAAAAGCGCTGCTCTTGCGGGCCGTGGCGCTGAACCACACCGACCTGACGGATTTTGTCATTCGTCACGCCTTGAGTGCCGCCAAGGCCGTCATCGAGCAGGCGGATCGTGTGCAGCTCTCCGGGAGGGATAATCTTCGGGTTCTGGCTCTGCTGGAGAATCCGCCTGCGCCGAACGCTAAACTGCTCGCAGCCGCCCGGGCGCTGCCAAAGCGGCCGAATTCGTGACGGCATGGCACGAAGAGCCGATCAGCAAGCAACATGATCGGGAAGCCTTCGACTGCGGCGAGGAAGCGCTGAACGAATTCCTGCGCCGTTACGCCCGCAAGAGCCACGAGCTGGGCGGTGCGAAAACGTTCCTTGCGCTTGACGATGCCGACAACAAGACCATTCTCGGCTTCTATAGCCTGAGCCCCGTCTCGATTGGCTATGCCCGCACGCCGGAGATCGTTCGGCGCGGACTGGCACGGCATGACGTGCCGGGCTTCCGCCTGGCGCGCCTGGCTGTGGATCGCAGGCTGCAAGGGCAGGGAATTGGCGGACAGCTTCTGCTCGCGGCTGGCAGACGCTGCCTGTTGGCCTCGGCGGAGGTTGGCGGCGTCGTGCTTGTCATCGACGCCAAGAACGAAACGGTGGCCGGATGGTATGCCAGCTATGGCGCTGTGCCGCTGCTGGACGCGCCGTTATCGCTGCTGCTGCCGCTCGCGACAATCGAGGCCGCGCTTAAGAAGGCCCGAAAACTCTGACGTTCCATGCCCTGCCGTTCCGAGAGGCACGTCCGGCGCACCGGGCCACGTCAGGCAGCCGGCCGCGCGCGAACTCTGCGGACAATCTGGTCTCCGTCGCGCTGACGGATGAGGCGCAGATCGTAGTCCATCTGCAGGCCGAGCCACGTTTCCGGCGAAACATGGAAGTATGTTCCCAGCCTCAATGCCGTATCGGCGGTGACGGAACGCACGCCGTTCACGATGGCGCTGATGCGGTTGGGCGGGACGTCCAGATCGCGCGCCAACTGGTTGATGCTGATCCCCATCGGTTTCATGAACTCTTCCAGGAGAATCTCTCCCGGATGGATC
>Ga0302320_10002256_pt1 | contig 45803 bp, 29 predicted proteins | sample Bog_T0_3_FD_202130 | JGI IMG/M metagenome (GOLD analysis project Ga0302320, IMG submission 202130) | Peat permafrost microbial communities from Stordalen Mire near Abisko, Sweden - Bog_T0_3 | ecosystem: Environmental > Terrestrial > Soil > Wetlands > Peat | place: Sweden: Abisko, Stordalen Mire...
TCTCGCATTGCACCCCTAAGCAGAACATCTTTACCGAGATGAATGTGGGCGACAGATTGTCCGTCATCTGCTGATAGTTCGCCGAGGCGCCGAGATCCTGGCTGAGTTGCTCCACGGCATTCTTGCTGGCATCGCCGATGGAATTCGCGCCCGACAGTGCCCCGGCGAGGGCTCCCGCTTCGGATACGGGCACGCCGGTCGAGGTGCCGACCACCGAGATGTTGCCGGCGCCGATCACCTGCACCGCCGCGATGTTGAGATTGCCGGCCACCCGAATTCCGGCATCGCCCGCATTGACGTCGCCGTTCGGCGCGATGAGATTGACGAGACCCGCGGTCTCATTGGGTCCCGTGAGCAACTGGCCGATGCCGCTGCCGGACACATCGTTCACCGGATTGACAAACACAGTGCCGCTGGCATTGGTTTCGATCACCGGCGGCGGCGCGGCGGATGCGCTCTTGGCGCCGTTGCCGGCGTCGATGCTGCCGTAGGATGCCCACAGAATGATGTTGCCGCCCTCGAGAGTCAGGATGCGAGATTGATTCACCTCGAAGCTCTGATCCGCGAAGCCTTCGATGGCGCCCGGGCCGAGCACCAGGATGCCTAGGTTGGCCGCCGCAGCCACCAGTGGCGGTCCCAACGTGGTCTTGATGGTGTTGAGATTGGTCGATGGGTTCGGGACGCCGACGATAACCGAGCCTCCCGGCGTCAGCAGATTGATGTTCCCGCCCTGCTCGGTCTTGAGCTGGCTGTAGAACATGTCGATGTCGCCCGAGTAGGTGAGGCTTCCTTGAGTGTTGGAGGTCGGGAACAGCGTGTTGATCGCGGCGAAGCCCGCAGCGTAGCTCGCTCCCTGGATGGTGTGCGCGAGTCCGGTGGCGCTTAAGACATCGCTCAGCACCTGCGAAACCAGGGGCAGCTGCTGTGCCGGTGTCAGCGCCTCGAAGGCCGCCAACGCTGATGCAGAGCTCAGATTCGTGTCACCGGGATAGAGCTGCTGCATGTAGGGCGCGAGAGTGTTAGCGTACGGGCCCGGGGTCCCGGCCGAATTCGGCGCAAGGTAGGTGTTGATGAAGGACGTGTACGCCGGCTGTCTCAAGCCGCCGCCCGAGTTGGTGCCGAATCCAGCGCCGACGATCAGCGAGGCGCCGGTGGCGGCGAGCCGAGTGTCCGTCAAGTTCCCGCTGGTCACGATTCCCGCCGCGTCGCCAAGATTCAAGTCCCCGCCGGCCAGAACCTCGAGAGCGCCGGGGCCGGCGAGCGTTATACCGCTCGGGTTCTGCAACAACTGATTGGTCACCGGCGCCGTCGGCGTCGAATAGCTCAAGGTACCGCCGGCTTCGATCAGCGTGACATCTGATGGGTTGAGATTCTTGCCCACGTAGTTCATATCCGTGATGTTCTGCCCCGCGATCACCTCGGCGGCCTTCGGCAGCGCGATATCGCTGGCGGAAATGCTGCCCGTGTCGGCCACGAGGTACACCGGCTGGGTTTCGTTTTGGTACAGCGGCTGCAGCGGCAGGTCCGTGGCGGGCGCCGCGCTGACGCCCGCCTGCGGCGCCAATGGATTAGGCCAGGCCGAGGGCGAAGTTTCGCTCATGGTGATGGCGAAGAAACCGGAAGGGTTCGCCGCGGAGACTCCTGTGATGGAGCCCTGCGCCAACACGCTTAAGTTTCCGGTCGCCGACGGGAACAAGTTCAAGCCGCTGCTGGTGAGCTGAACATCGCCCGACAAGGCCGCGATGTTCACGGTCGGCGGATAGTACACGCCGAAGGCCCCCACGGCATACAGGTCAGGCAGGGCTGCGTTCTCCACATTCAACAGGCTCTGCGGCAGAACGGCACTGGCGTTTTGCAGATTGACGTCGCCGCCGGCGCTGTCGATGTTCAGGGTGCTGGTTGACCCATACGTAAAGAAGTAAGAGCCGGTGCGGCTGAACGCGGAATTGCCCGCGCTGACCGGCAGAGTCGTGCTGTTGACCACGGAGTTGATGGTGACCCCGGCGCGCCCACTCACATCGAAGGTGCCGCTGCCGGGCAACAGCACCGCGTAAATCGGCGTGGTCAGCGGAGTTGCGATATTGTCCTGCTGGACGTTGGGAATCTCCGCCCCCAGCGTGGCGCCGGTGCCCAGTGAACCGCCGGCGCTGATCGAGGCATTTCCCCAATCGTCCTCGAAGGCGCCGCTGTCGATGTTGCCGGCGGCCTTCACCACCAGATTGCCGGCGCCGTACACCAGGAGACTCGAACTCGACGGCGCGGTTCCCGCGGCGCCCAGCAACTGGCCGGTGGAGGGAACCACGGCCGAGACATTGACGATGTTGCCGCCGGCGCTCAAGGAAAGATTGCCGCCGCCGAGGGCGCCGATGCCTTGATCGAAATCGGCGAACACGATCCACCAGCTTGGATTCTTGGCCGGGTTCAACAGCAGGCCGGCGTTGACGGCGCCGTCGCGCCACAGCCAATCGGAGGCAAGCTGCTCGCTCGGCGCGCTCAAAATGTCCACCGCGGCATTGACGGTGATGTTGCCTCCGTCGGTGGGATAGGCTGCGGTAAACGGCGACCGGCTATTGCCGGCCGGCGCCGTGAACAGCGTCGACGAGGGCGTGGGCGCGGGGATGCCGGCGGTGTAAATGGCCGAGCTCAAAGGGTCGCTCGCGGCGACCTGCAGATTCCCATTGGTGTCGTAGGAGTAGCTGTAGCCGAGTAGAACATCGCCACCGGCCGCAATATCGATGGTGCCATCGCCGGTGCGAATGAGGTTGCCCGGTGTGAGGATCACATTGCCGGAATTCGGCGTGCCCGCAAGGCTCGCGGCCGAGATGGGCTGCGTCAATACGGCGAGCGGATTGGCGGATGTCAGATCGGCGCCGGCGGTCAGACGATAGGCGCCTGAGTCCGGCAGCGTCCCGGAGTCGCCGAAGCTCCACGCGGCCACCGGCTTGCTGTTGTTGGTAAATCCATCGCTCAACGAGGAATTGAATATCAGGTTGCCGCCCGCGCGCAGCGTGAGATTCACGGGCCCGACCGAGGCGGCAATCGACTGAAGACCCGTATCCCAGCTGTTCAAGTCCCACACACCGGTGAAATTAGTGGTGTTGTCGAGCACCAAATCGCCGCTGCTGTCGATCTCGATGCCGGGGCGCACTTGGACCACGTTATTGGTGAGCCCCAAGGCCGCCGCGATCGTGGGTGCATTGGCGCCGAAGGTCGCCGCGTCGGTGTAGAGCACGCCGTTCATGTCGGCGACATCGCACGAACCGCCCATGCCGCAGCCGCTGTCGACGCCGCCCAGATCGGTGGCCGAATAGACCTTGAATCCCTCGACGATGACGGCTTGGCGACTATCGATGGTGAGGTTCTGCGGGTTTTGCAGCTGGATCTGCACATTGGAATCGTCGGAAGTACGCGGGGCGCGCAGCGTGAGCGTGCCGTCGCTGCCCGCGCCGCCACCGCCCAGCATGCTGATCAGGGTCGGGTTTTGCGCGCTGCCGCCGGAGAGGGTGAGGTAACCGCTCGCTGACCCTAAGGTAATGTCGCCGCCCTGCGCAATGGCAGCACTGCCGTTCACGCCCAGCGGACCCGGCGCGCCCGCATTGGCCAGCAAATGCGCGCCGGAGGCGATGGTTAGTCCGGCGCCGGCCCAGAGTTGGATGGGGCCGCCGTCGGTGTTCAAGGCATTGCCGCCGCTGGTGTTGATGGTGCCGGATAAGGTGATCGTGCCCTGATCGGCCGTGAGCGCGAAGCTGCTCGCATCCACCGTCGTATCGATGGTCACCGAAGAGTCGGTGCGCGTGCGCAGCGAGAGAGCACCATTGAATCCGCTGCTGCCGAGCAAGGTGTTGAGCGCGGTGAATCCTGAACCGCCGAGCCCGCTGCCGACATCCAGGGTGATGTTCCCCTGCAGCTGACCCGAGGCGGCGCCACCCTCGAGCGTGGCGCCGTTGAACGCGAACCGGCCCTGCGGCGCAGAGACGCTCAAAGCTCCCGCCGCGCCGCTCACCTTGCCATCCGAGGAGGTCGCGCCGGCTACATCGACGATGGCGCCGCTGCCCAAGCTGACATTGCCGGCATCCGCAATCAGAGAGACCTGGCCGCCCGCGGCCACGGCATTGGTGACCACGAAATTCTCGGAGGATCCGGCAGCGCTGGTGATCGAGCCACTACCCAAGCTTAAGTTGCCGTTGGTGGCTTCGAGCGTCACGAGACCGCCGGGAACGGCGATGGTCCCATTTTGTGCGATCGAACTTCCCTGGATCGACAGCGCGCCGCCGAGAGGCGCAGACGCGACGGCGGCCTTGCTCGAACCGGAGGGCAGTATACTGACGGCACCCGTGGTGGTGATCGACTGGCTGGAGCCGCTCGCGGCGGTGACCGCGCTGCCCTGCAGCGTGAGCGGAGCCGGCGTATTGCCGCTGCCGACGATGTTCAGCGTACCGGTGCCGTGCCCTTGAATCTCGCCACCGGCCGTCATACTCACGGCATTGAAGCCGGCGATGGTCTTGGTGCCGATACCCAAACTGATCTGTCCTAAGGCACTCCCTGCAGTGCTGCCGGCGACGGCGTCCAGCGTCAAGGAACCGATGCCGCTCGGAGTGCTGGCATACAGAATAGCGGGGGGCGTCGTGTTGGAATTCTCGAAGGTGATCGCGCCGGCCTGCAGAATCTTGTTGCCGGTTCCGTAGCCGTCCAGCGACCATGCGTTCAGCGTGATGCTGGTCAGGCCGGGATTCGGAGAATTCGCCGTGCCCAAATTCACCGCACCGTAAAAGTCGATGGTCGAGGAGCTGCCGATGGTGAGGGCGGTGAGGCCGTCCAACTGGCCCAACAATTGCGGGGTGAGATTCAAGCCCTCGGGGGCTTGGGCGCCGGCGGGCACATCGCCGAGGCTGACGCGGCTGGAGTAAACGCCGAGCGCCGGGGCCCTGATTTTCGCGCCAGGATCCGCGGTGGTGTTGCCGGTGCTGTACAGCGTCAAGCTGCCGGTGGCCTGGACCGTGGCGCCTGCGCCGATGCCAAGCTGGCCAGCCGGATTCTGCGCAACGCTGGTGTTGACCACCAACGGCGCGGCCGCACCGCTCGAGGCTTGCAGCAGCGCGCCGGATCCTTGCACCACCAGCGCAAGCGGCGTTTGGCCAGCCGTGCCCTTGGCGCTGATCTGCGCGCCCGGATCCACGGTGATGGAATTTTGCGCGGCAAGAATGACTTCGGGCGCGCTCAGGGCGACGGCGCCATTATCAATTTCGATGCCCTGAGTGCTGCCCTGCGTGATCTGCTCGCCAGCCGTGGTATTCGCCGTGGTTGCGCCCAGCACCAGAGTTTGCGCACCCAGGCTGTCGAGGGACTGTGCATTGAGTTGCAGAGCGCCGGGTACGCTGCCGGCGCCGGCCGGCGTTGCGGAATCGACAACCAGGATATTCGGTGCTTCGATGGAAACCGCGCCGCCGGCACCTTTGACCGTGATGGGCGCGCCGCTCGAGGTGGTGCCGGATTGGAAGCTGCCGACGGCGAAGTTGATGATGCCGTTCAGCGTGAGCGCGGCCGTCGCCGAGATCTGCAGGTCGCCCGCATCGGCCGGCAAGCTGGGCGTGGCGGTCTGATTGGCGGTCGCGGCGCTGGTGAAGAACGCATTCGCATAGGTGTCCGTGTACTGGGACTGAGTGCGCACCACAGCATCGGGCGCGATGAGTATCGTGGAATTCAAGCTCGAGAGCGTGCTGGTGCCCGCGACTCCGAACTTCGCCGCGGCGATGTAGGCGCCGTCGCCCTGCTTCACCGCGGGGCCTGACACGATGCCACTGTTGGACTTCATCACCTGCACGGCGAACGCGCCCGGCAGCATCGCATAACGCGCCGGCAACAGCGCGTAGGTTCCGGCGGCGAGTCCCGGCACGCCCGACACATAAATGGTCTGAGTGGCGGTGGCTGCCGAGCCGACCGCATATTGCGCATCGATTGGGGCGAACTGCGAGCCCAAACTCGGCAGGATGGCGTAGGTGTATGCACCCGTCGATGCATTCGCCGGGCTCAACACATCCTGCGAGCCGCCCTCGCCTGCGATGAATTCATAAGCGTACAGATCTCCGTCGCCGGACAGATCCACCGTCGCGCCCTTGCTCACATTCACATTGGCGCCGTTCAGGTTGATGGCCTTGGCGGGCGGCGCATTGATCACCTCGGTGATCAGGGAATCTGGCGAATAGGTCCACTGCTGCCCGTTCACGGTGGACCCGTAGGGAATGATCAAACCATCCGCAGAAACCGAAGTCACGCTGCCTGAGCCCAAGGTGACCGACCCCGGAATCGTCGCGCCGGTGACGGGATCGACCGTGTTGAGGGCGTTCAGGGTGATCTCGCCCATCGGGGCGCGCAGCACGCCATTCTGGGTAATGGTAGGTGCGTTGATGGTCAGGATGCCGCCCGCGGACAGCGGAGTCGCGGCGCCGGCGCCGGCGGCAGCGATCGTGACGGAGGAATCCGCCGTGATGGTGAAATCGCTGTTGGTGGTCGGATAGATCTGCCGCGCCTGCAATGTCAGGTTGCCGGTGGTGTCGAGCCCCGAGCGCAGGCTTGTCAAGCTGCTATCGCCCGCCGCGGTCTGCAGCGGCGGCGGCGTGTTCACCGGGTTTTCGGCGATGGTGAGGCGAATGTCGCCGCTGCTGGTCAGGGTCTCGCTGCTGAAGCCGGAGAATGCGCTGATGCCGCGGACGTCGATCAATTGCCCGGTGACGGATAAAGTCGCCGCGCACAGGGCTCCGCAGGTAGGAGTGAGCACGGTGGTTACATTCGGATTCTGCGTACCGCCGGAGGTCGGCGTGTCGAAATAGTCCGGGGCATTATAGTAATTGCCGAGGGCAACGTAGGCTGAACTCACATGCAGCGCGGCGCCCGGGTCTCCCTGCAGCACCGGTGCGTCCAGGGTGACGCTGCCCTTGGTAGATAGGGAAACCACGCCGTCGATTGCAATGATGTCCGCGCTCTTGAGCGCAACCGAGTCAAAACCGCCAGCGTCGATGGTCGTCACGTTGATCTGAGCGACGCCGCTTTGGAGCTGGTTGGATGGGACGTAGTCGGCGGCGCTGGTCAGGGTCAGGGTGCGCGGATTCACCGGGAACGGATTGACCAAGGTGGAATTGTCGCCGCCGCCGATCGTGGCGCCATAGTCGTAGAGATCCAACCCTATGCTTAAGGTCCCGCCGCCGGCGCCCGCCACCGGCGCGCCATTGTATGTGGCCGCTTGTCCCCGCAAGTTCCCTTCGAGCACGATGCCTTCGCGCGCATCGATGTCGATGGTGCCGGCATTGGCGGCAACGATGGTCGGGGTCACGCCGCCGTTGGCGCTCACCAGGTCAATCACCGCGGCCGTGCCGCTGACGTCGATAACCGAGCCTGGATCGGTGACCACATAGCCCTTGTTCGCCTGCAAGGAAATGGTTCCACCCGCCAGGATCGTGCCCTGCCGGTATCCTAAGGGATCGAGCGTGTTGATCTGCGCAATCCCCGGAGCCGCGAGCACCGCCTGCGGGCCCAATACAATCTGCTGATTGGGGATGTATCCGATGCCGACGTCGGGATTGTTGACGAACGCGGAGGTTTCCACCTGCAGCGTGATATTGCCGGCCGGGGCCAGGATGCTGCCGAGCACGGTGACGCCGCCGGTGGCGCTGTCCGCCGCCAGGATCACGCTCGAGCCGGCATTGGTCCCGGGGGCGAGAACGATCGAAGCGTTCTGCGCCAGGAATATATTGCCATCGGCAGGATCGGAAGGACCGCTGGAGGTCGCCGTTGTCATGAAGCTCAAGCTCACCGGTGATCGCTGCGCCGGCGGCAGCAGCGCCAATTGCGTGAAGCTCGCGAGATTCGAACCCGTGGGCATCAACAGGCTGTCGTGGGTGAAGACCAGATTGTCCTCGACGGGCGCGATGGTCACCGGCGCTGAGTTTCCAGCTACCGCTCCCGTGGTCGGCGCACTGCCGATGATCACGCCGTTTTGGCCGGTCAGGCTGTACTTGGCAAAGCCCTGGTCGAGGAAGTAATCCGGGCTCAGCAGGAGTTCGCCGGAAGTGCCGGCCGCTGCCCAGCCGACGGTGATGGACCCGGACAGGATGGACAGATTGCCGCCGGTACCACCGGCGAGGCTTTCGCCTAGCAGCGTCGCACCGGAACCGAACTCAACGGTCCCGGCGTAGGGGGCGGTATCGAGCGGAAGGTACGAGGCGCTCAGGGTGATCGCACCCGCGCTTCCGGGCGTCAGCACATTGCTGTTGTTGACCCATCCGCCACCCGACACATCGATGCGGCTGCCGGCGCCGAGCACCACGTTGCCGTCGGCGCTCAAGGTCACCTTGCCGCCGTTGATGGCAATCGGCGCCGTCCCCGGTAGATTGTTGATGAGCAAGGGTGAATCGTTGACCCATCCGCCGCTCACGTCGATGACCGCGCCCGCGCCGAGATCGATGTCGTGGTTGAAGGTATCGCCCGAGGACTGCTTGGTCGTGGTCAACGTGACCGCGCTCGGCGCATTCACGCTCACCGCCGAGCTGACGGTGGTGTCCACCAGGGATTGAAACGAAAACACCGACCCTGGCAAGTTCGTGGGTGTTATCACGGCAGCGCCGGAGCCGCTCAAGCTTCCCGCAATGGTGATGTTGCCGTCGATGGCAATTCCCTGATCGGTGGTGATGGAGAGCGAGCCCCCGGCACCCAGAGCGAGATTGGTGCCGGCGGGCAAGTACACGCCGGCGCCTGCGGGCAAGGTCACGTCGGCGGCCGCCGGCGGATTGACCACCCCGTTGCTGAACACCGCGATGCGGTTGAAGCCACCATCGGCAAGCTGGGCCGGCGACAGCGTGGTGACCGCTTGCAGATCGAGGGGCAATGTGTCGCTGAGATTGGAATAATCGAAGTTGGCGCCCAGCACATCGGTCGCGCCATTCGCGAACAGTACCGCGGGCGCGCGGTAATCCGGGGCGCCGCCGACATTGAGACAGTTGCAGCCGATTTCGAACTCGCCCCCTAAGGGGAGCGTGCTTGCAGTTCTCTGATAGATCCCGGCGACGGTATTCGCCAGCACGCTGCCGCGGAGGTAGACCTCCGGCGCCAGCACTTCAATTTCGCCGGCGTTCGCCCCTTCCGTGTAGCCCGGATAATAAGTCTTCGATTTGGCGCTGGTCACCGTGCCCCAGGTCGGATCCGTATAAGAGTAGCTGTTGGCGAGGCCGACATATTGAACGGTCGTCGGCGCAGTGCCGATGTTATAGACCTGGCCGTTCGCACCCAAAAGCTCTGTAGTACTCGGGCCCATCCCTGCCTGGTAGGCAATGCTGCCGCCCGAGACATTCAGCTTCGAGCCCGCGCGCGTGATGACATCGCCGTCCGAGTTCAACTGAATGCTGCCCCCCGCGGTCAGCAGCTGGTTGATGCCGAGCTGAATATTTCCCACATACGGCGCCACGCTGAACAGCGTCGAGCCCTGGTCGGCGTTCACGGTGACCGTGGTGCCGTGCAGGAAACCATTGCGCAGAATGGGATCGTTCTGCAGATCGTCGCCTTCGAGCGTGACTTGAATGATCTCGTTCGTGGCCGCCACCGGCACGTCGGTCAGGCCCGACACATCGATGGTGCTGCCGCTCGCCAGGTAAATCCTGCCCCCGTCATCGATGGCAGTCGAGGGATTCGAAAATTGATTGCTGGGATTGGTGGCGGCGCTCACCACCACTGTGCCGCCCGGCGCGCGCACCGTGGCGCCGCCCTGCACGCCCACCGTCTGCCCCACCAATGCGACCTGCGATGGGATAAAATTGACGAGGTTTTGCTGGCTGATGGTTGCGGTGCTGCTGTCGGGCAACACCTCGGTCACGCTGCCCGGCGCAAGGTTGAGTTGTCCGCCATTGTTCGGCAGCAAGGTGCCATAGCCCGCGGCCGAGGTGTCGTAATACGCCTCGGTCTGCCCGGTCACATTCGTTCCCGAGGTGTCGCCGGCGATGAGGTAGATCGAGCCGTTGGAACTCACCGATGTCGTGGCGGAGACGGTGCCCTCCTGATTCACGACCATGCCGGCCAGGGTCACATTGCCGCGCGCCGCCGCGATGTCGCCGGCATTGGTCACGGTGCTGCTGGATCCGCCGGCATTCACTTCGATCAGCAGACCGCGTAAGGAAGGATCGGTACTCGCCGCCAGAAACACGGTATTGCCGGCGGCGAGAATGGTCTGTCCGTCCGGCGTCGAGATCGTGCCGTGGTTGGTGACCGCCTGGCCGAGCAGCATGATGCGCCCGCCGTCCGCGGCGTTGAGCACCGCTCCAGGATTGACCGTGATGCCGCAGGGAGCGGGAGTGCACGCGTAGTAGCCGCTGGGATTTGATTGGCTGGGGCTGGTTTGAAATGCCGGCGGCAGCGTGTCGGAGGAGGTCGAATTGACATTGTTCGACAGGATGCCGTTCTTAAATAGGGCATCCGGATCACCCGGGACGATTTGCGCGAAATTCAAGGTCGACGCAGTCAGGCCGCCGACGTTGATCTGGGCGCCGTTGTTAAATACGATGCCGTTCTGGTTATAGAGATACACCTGCCCATTGGCGTTCAGTGCGCCGGCGATGACCGTCGGGCTCGCGCTCCAGATGTTGTTCAGCACCTCCGAGCTGGAGGACGGCTGCACGAAGTTGACCTTGTAGCCACTCGCGATATTGAAATTGGCCCAATTGAGAATGGCATTGGCGGTGGTCTGGGTGACAGTGAGCGTCGAACCGGTGGCAACTGCGCCAGCGGCGCCGTAGGTCACGAAACCCTGCGCCGAAGTACCACAGTTCCCGGCGAGGCAGGGCGTGGGCAGATTCGGAATCGGGGGCGGCTTGGGTTGAGCGGCCCCGGCAAAGAAACCCACGCCGATGCAAATAAGCCTCAGCAGCCAGCGCGGAGGCTTTGCACTTATTGACACTCTATCGCGCGCGCCAGGCTCTGTGGTTTTGCAATGTGCTGCCATGACTCCGCCTGAATGGGCAATGGACAATCGACCTGTGAGCAGCGCACCAGGGTCTGAATTGTGTATCAAGGTATCCGTTGAACATTGCACCCTGATGAATTTGCCGGCTTGAAAAAGGGCCCCGTTCGAACGGGGCCCTTTGGACTTAAGTCCAATTTGTCGACTTACAGGGGATCCGAACCGAAAGTGATGACCCCTCCAGAGCCACCGGAACCGCTATTGGTTGCATCGAAGCTCGGAACCATCGGGGAGGCCGACACCCGGTTGCGGGTATTGAGTATCACGCCCGCATTCTGAGCCGGTGCCAGCACCGGATCGATCAGCACGCCGGTCACCGACAGCGGGAAGGATTTACCGCTATTTGCGCCTGCCAGCGATTCCGATTGCAGGTTGTTGCGAATCGCATAGCTCAGCACCACATTCGGCGCAGAGCCTGCCGGCGGCTGCGTGATGGTGCCCGGAGAGGAGGCGGTCAGAAATCCGGAGCGGTAATTGAACGAGACCTGGTATGCCATGTCGTAAGCACCCGTGACCACATTCGTGTACGAGCTCGAGGTCGAGCCGTTGATGTTGTCGGTCGCGGTGCCGGTGTCGATGCCGATGCCGTCGATCTTGGTGAAGGAGTAGACATTCGCCCCGCCGACTTTATTCAACGCCGGGGCTGACTCGGCGTCGAGAATTGCAAGCGCGTAGTCGCCGGCGGCATTTGCGTTTTGAAGATCCGTCACGATTGCCGTCGTGCTGGCTTCCTCGACGTCTTGATAGCCGCCCGACAGGTTCAGGATGGTGTCGGTGTAATTGGAGTTGGCGGTTGCACCGACGCTGTTGGGCTTCAAGCTTGCGCCATAGCTAAAGCTTCCCGGATAGTTCAGGAAGTACTGATTTCCGATAGCCTTGACTGCCGCGCCCGAGCCGCGGTCCAGGAACCAGATCGGCTTGGAGGGGAATTCCGTGCCGTCGTCCGCGAAGAGCTGATTCCAGTTGCTCGTCGTTCCCGTGAGGATGCCGACGATCTCAGGCTTGGTGAAATTGGTCTTCGGATGCGGAAATCCGGAGGTGCCGTTGTAGACCGTGTTGGTGACTGCGATGCCGAAGATATCGACCCAGACCCCTTCTTGGGCAATGCCGGCGAGCTGCGACGGGGTCAGCGGTGCGCTGCCATTCAAGTTGTAGAAAAAATTGAACAGCGGCACTTCCACGTCGGTCACACCCCAATCGGTGGGTTGGTTATTGGTGTTCACCGCCGTATAGCTATAGTCCGGGTTCGAACTAGTCGGTGTACCGGAATTGCCGTTCGCCGTGGCGCTCGCGATCGAGGCTATGGTGGGAAAGGACAACTGAGCCTGGCTCGCGCTGGTCGGATAGGCGAACGGCAGGATGCCGTTCGGGAAGGCGCCCTTATTGAACTTGTAAATGAACTCTATGTTCGTCGCGACATTGAATGGCGCCTGGCCCCCCGCTTGGGGGACGGTCGTGCCCGTGACGACGAGGTAGCTGCTGCTTGCCTTGGTGCCGCCGTCGGAGTAGACATCGACCGTGCTGGGCGAGAGCAGGTTGTACAGCGCCGAATAGATCGCGTTCTCTGGCGCCGCTCCGCCGCCCTCGTAGAAGGTGTAGGTGATGGTCGCGGTGGGCGCAAGCGCATGCGCGGCGCCCGTGCTCAAGGCCGTGGCAACCGCCGCGGCGATTAACTTGGAAGAAGACTTCATGATTTTTCCCTCTAATATTTCGTTAAGCAGCCGCGCAGTTGAAGTCGGCCGATTGCTTGCGACGCCCCACCAGGCCCAAAAGCCCCAGGCCTGAGAGCATCAGCAGCAGCGGGGTCGGCAGCGGAACCGGCGATGCGGATCCGTACGTCAATACCCCTGCGGAGCTCAGAGTCCACTGGTCTGCCAAGCTGGAGACCGTGGCTCCGCCTCGCGATGAGTTGGCAGTCGTGGTGATGGCGTAGAAGCCGAGTGAGTTGCCGACCAAGGTGTTGTCGCTAAGTCCACCCAGTTCGGTCTCCAGGCCGGCTTCGAATCCAGAGTTCCACTGAGTCGTCGAGCTAGCGGCGAAGTAAGTCGCGCCGCCGGCAGGATTGATGTTTGTACCCACGAAGGCCTGGATCTGGCCCGCCGCTTGGACGCCCTTGTTCCCCGAACTCGTGGTCGGCGTGCTGATGGCGGTCGACAGCGTAAGGTCCAACGGGGTTCCGGAAGTCGGGGCGTAATTTCCAACCACCGAATAATCGATCGTATCCGACGAGCCGGTCTCGGACGCCACGAACGCGGCGTAGGCAGCGGACGACGCAGAGTTGGTCGCCAGATTCACGCTATAGCTGGTCGAACCTGTGAACGATGACACCAGCAGTCCTGTGTCGAACAAGAAGGAGGTGCCGCTCGAAGTATCGACGATGTTGATGAAGATCGTTCCGTTCGGACCGGCGGAGGTTTGCGCAATCGCGCCGCCTGAGCATGCAAGCGCGACAGCGCCCGCCAAAATCGCCAATTTATTCTTAATACGCATTAATCGACTCCCTTAAGAGCGTTTGATAAAAACCTTCTGAGACTCAGGTTGTCCTTAAGGCAGCGGGGCGAACTAACTGTGTAGTCCCGCGGGCGCATTTCGGTCCCCATGCTTCTCGCTTTCACAAAACCATGCTCGCAAAGGGCCGGTAACAAAACGATTCCAGACCGGTGACATTGTTGTTTTTTAACTTATGGTGTCCGCTCTGGCAGGCTGTGGGCAACCCACTGATTGCACAAGGGAGATTGTCGGCGGCGCAGCAACGCCCCGGGTTTTGCAGTACACAAACGCGACAGCCATGGAAGTAATTGCCGGGATATGTAAACTGCGCTTCGCTGTAGGACAAGCAATCGCAGACGTTGAATGAACAGCCCGCACTCTCAAGGGTTTGAGCGCGCCTTGGCGAGTTTTCGGCAGGGCCGGCTCGATGAGGTCAGCCGTCTGTGCGTAGGAATCCTCCAACAGGACGCGCGCCACTTCGCGGCGCTGCATTTGCTTGGGCTCGTGGCTCTGCAGAGCGGCGACGCGGCGCGCGCACTGCAATTTATGCGCGAGTCGATCGCGATCAATCCGCAACAGCCAGACGTGCATCTCAACATAGGCAATGCACTGGTGCGCCTCGGCAACCTTGAGGCCGCGCTCACGAGTTGCGACGCCGCGCTCGCCCTCAAGCCCGACTTCATTCAGGCGTGGAGCAATCGAGGCAATGTGCTGCGAGATCTGCGCCGCCACGAGCAGGCGCTCGACAGCTACGCACGCGCGCTCACGCTTCAGCCCTCGGCGGCGATTCACATCAACCGCGGCAATGCGCTGTTCAAACTCGGCCGCATCGATGATGCGCTGGCCAGCTATGATGAGGCGCTATTGTTGGCGCCGCAGGATGTGGACGCACAGTTCAACCGCGGCAATGCGCAGCTCAAACTCGGCCGTTGGGCGGACGCGCTGGCGAGCTACGAGGCGGTGGTGGCCCTTAACCCTAAGTTCGCCAAGGGACATCATTACCGCGGCATCGCCCTGCGCCGGCTGCAGCGACCGGAGGAGGCGCTGGCGAGCTTCGGGCATGCGCTCGCGATTGATGCGAATTATCGCGACGCCCGCTGCGGCCTAGCCAATGCATTGCGGGATCTCGGCCGGTTTACCGAATCGCTGTCAGCCTATGACGCGGTGCTGCAGTTCGATCCCAACAGTCTCGAGGCGCTCAGCAACCGCGCCCGCGTATTGTTGTCGCTGAATCGGCCGCAGGAAGCAGCGCAATGTTTGGAACGCCTGTTCCAGGTTGACCCAGAGGTCGCGCCCGGCTACAACTTCGCGCTCGGCAATCTGTTGCATGCACGACTGTTGTGCTGCGAATGGCGCGATTACCAAGCCACTTCCCAGGCCATCATGCAGTCCGTACTTGCCGGCGAGCGCAGCACCCTGCCGCCGTTATTCATTGCCATGAGTGATTCACCGGCAGCGCAACTGCAATGCGCGCGCGACTTTGTCGAGGACAACTGGGCCGCCGGCGACCGGGCGTCCGTGAGCGGCGCGCGCGCTCGTCACGAGAAGCTTCGCATTGCCTATGTGTCCGCGGATTTCAGGGAGCATCCGGTGGCGCAGCTCATGGCGGGGATTTTCGAGGCGCATGATCGCGACCGCTTCGAGACCGTGGCGATTTCACTGCGCCCGCAAGACGGCAGCGCTACGGCCAAGCGCATCCGCGACGCGTTCAGCCGGTTCGTTGATGTGACGGCGAACACCGACGCCGAAGCAGCCTCGCTGATGCGCGAGCTGCAGGTCGACATTGCGGTCGACCTGACCGGCTATACGGACGGGTTTCGGCCTGGAATATTTGCGCGCCGCGCAGCGCCGATTCAGGTCAACTATCTGGGGTATCCGGGCACCTTGGCGGCCTCCTATATGGATTACATCATCGCGGATCGCGTCGTCATCCCCGAGGCCGATCAAGCCTTTTATACTGAACAAGTAGTGTACTTACCGGACTGCTATCAACCGAACGATGCCGGGCGGGCTATCGCCGAGCACCCGCCGACAAGAGAGTACTGCGGATTGCCCGAAGCCGGCTTTGTGTTCTGCTGCTTCAATAACCAGTACAAGATTCAGCCGCCGTTGTTCGACGTCTGGATGCGGCTGTTGCAGTCGATCGATGGCAGCGTGCTCTGGCTCTCGAAGAGAAGCGACACGGTGACGCATAACCTGCGTCGCGAGGCGCTGGCGCGCGGCGTGTCTCCTGAGCGCCTGATTTTTGCGCCGCGCATGCCGGCCTTGAACGATCATTTGGCACGCTATGGCCTCGCGGACCTGTTCTTGGATACGCTGCCCTTCAATGCGCACACCACCGCCAGCGACGCTCTGTGGGCGGGACTGCCGGTACTCACCTGTCGCGGCAATGCTTTTGCGGGGCGCGTGGCCGCGAGCTTGCTCACCACCGTTGGATTGCCTGAGCTGATTACCGCAACACTGCAGGAATACGCAGCGCGTGCATTCGCGCTGGCTCAACGACCGGCTGAGCTCGCTCAGTTGCACGCGCGCCTTGAGGTGAATCGAGGAACGAGCGCCCTGTTCGATACTCGACGTCTTTGCCGCCACCTCGAAGCCGCCTATACCCTCATGTGGGAACGCGCGCAGCGGGGCGCTGCGCCTGAAGGATTCAGCGTGCCGCGGACGAGCTGAAGCGAAGAACAATCGCGAATTGGCGCGAATGAAAAAAGGGCCCCGTGTTGCCACGGAGCCCTGTCACTTGAGCCAAGCTCGGAGGACTGACTTAGAGCGGATCCGACCCGTAAGTGATGACCCCTCCGGCTCCGCCGGCACCGCTGTTGGTCGCATCGAAGCTCGGAACCATCGGAGATGCTGAATTTCGGCTGCGCGTATCGAGTATCACGCCCGCAGCCTGGGCCGGTGCGAGCACCGGATCGATCAGCACACCGGTCACCGCCAGCGGGAAGGCCTTGCCGCTGTTGGCGCCCGCAAGCGATTCCGCCTGCAGATTATTGCGAACCGCATATGCCACTACGACATTGGGCGCAGAGCCGGCCGGCGGCTGCGTGATGGTCCCCGGAGAGGACGCTGTGAGCAGCCCGGAACGGTAGTTGAAGGAGTTCTGCAGGACATAATCGTAGGCGCCCGTGACCGCATTCGTGTACGAGGTCGAGGTGGAGCCATTGATGTTGTCTGATCCGCTGCCGGTGTCGATGCCGATGCCGTCAATCTTGACGAATGAGTAAACATTCACTCCGCCGACCTTATTCAATGCGGGGGCGAACTGGGTCGCGAGAACCGTGACCGCGTAGTCACCGGCCGCATTGGCATTCTGCAGATCCGTCACACAGGCCGCCGTGCTGGCTTCCTTGACGTCTTGATAGCCGCCCGACAGGTTCAGGATTGTGTCGGTATAGTTGGAGTTGGCGGTTGCGCCGACGCTGTTGGGCTTCAAGCTTGCACCATAACTAAAGCCGCCCGGATAGTTCAGGAAATACTGATTTTCGCCCGCTTTTGTGCCCGAACCCGAGCCGCGGTCCAGGAACCAAATCGGCTTGGAGGGGAATTCCGTGCCGTCGTCCGCGAATATCTGATTCCAGTTGGTCGTCGTTCCCGTGAGGATGCCGACGATATCTCCCTTGGTGAAATTGGTCTTCGGATGCGGGAATCCCGAAGTGCCGTTGTACACCGTGTTGGTGACGGCGATACCGAACACATCGTCGTAGACCCCCTCTTGGGCAATCCCTGAGAGTTGCGAGGGCGTGAGCGCCGCAGTGCCGTTCAAGTTATAGAAGTAGTTGAACAGCGGGACTTCGACGTCGGTCACACCGAAGTCGGTCGGTTGATCATTCGTGTCCACCGCCGTGAAGCCGTAGGTCGGGTTCGCCGGAGTCGGCGTACCGGAGTTGCCGGTCGGGGTGGCGCTGGTGATCGAGGCTATCGTGGGATAAGCCAACTGGCCCTGGGTCGCGCTGGTCGGATAGGCAAATGGGAAAGCGCCGTTCGGGAAACTGCCGCCATTGAACTTGTAAATGAACATGATGTTCGTCGCGACGTTGAACGGCGCCTGGCCCCCAGATTGGGGAACAGTCGTGCCCGTGACGATCAGGTAGCTACCGCTGGCCTTGACGCCGTTGTCAGTGTAGACATCGATCGTACTGGGCGAGAGCAGGCTGTACACAGCCGCATAGACTGAGTTCTCTTGCGCCGAACCACCACCCTCGTAGAAGGTATAGGTGATGGTTGCGGTGGGCGCAAGCGCGTGTGCGGCGCTCGAGCCGAGTACCGTGGCGACCGCCGCGGCGATAAGCTTGGAAGAAGACTTCATGATGATTCCCCGTATTTGGATTCTATTGATTAGACGGCCGCGCCGTTGAAGTCGGCCGATTGCTTGCGACGGCCCACCAGGCCCAAAAGCCCCAGGCCTGAGAGCATCAGCAGCAGCGGGGTCGGCAGCGGAACCGGCGATGCGGATCCGTACGTCAACACGCCTGCGGAGGACAGAGTCCACTGGTCTGCGAAGGGGGATACCGTGACTCCGCCTCGCGATGAGTTGGCAGTCGTGGTGATGGCGTAGAAGCCGAGTGAGTTGCCGACCAGGGCGTTGTCGCTGACTCCGCCTAATTCAGTTACCAGACCGGCTTCGAATCCAGAGTTCCACTGACTCGCCGAGCTGGCGGCGAAGTAAGTCGCGCCGCCGGCAGGATTGATGTTTGTGCCCACGAAGGCCTGGATCTGGCCCGCCGCTTGGACGCCCTTGCTCCCCGAACTCGTGGTCGGCGTGCTGACGGCAGTCACCAGCGTAACGTCCAACGGTGTTCCGGAAGTCGGGGCGTAATTTCCAACCACGGAATAATCGATCGTATCCGACGAGCCGGTTTCGGACGCCACGAAGGCGGCGTAGGCAGCGGACGACGCGGAGTTGGTCGCCAGATTCACGCTATAGCTGGTCGGATCGGCGAACGACGACACCGGCAGTCCCGTGTCGAACATGAAGGACGTGTTGCTCGAAGTATCGACGATGTTGATGAAGATCGTACCGTTCGGACCGGCCGAGGTTTGCGCGAGCGCGGCGCCCGAGCATGCAAGCGCCATCGCGCCCGCGAGAAGTGTCAAACCATTCTTGATACGCATTAATCGAACTCCCATAAGGGTTTGAAGAGAGAATCCTTTGAGACTTAAGGTTTTCCTACGGCAGCGGGGCGACTTAAGTGTTTAGTCGCGCGGCGCTTTGGGTCCCCATGTATCTCTGCGGGGACGGATGGTGGCAGGGCAACACGTCGATAGAATGTCGGTTGTGTGACGAAGGGATAACATTCGCGCGGCGAACGGCGATACGCGCACTGGATTTGTTAGCTCCTTGAACCAGGCGCACACGAATGTATGACAAATGCACGCCACTGCAGCTCCTGCACAGCGCGCCGGAAATCATGCGGATGAATCGAGGTTGATCTTTTTCGCGAATTCCATTCGCGAGAGCGCCTGGCGCTCGAGGCGTAGCGTTACGGAGAAGCGCTGGGCTTGATTTTCTGGCTGGCGAACTTCTGCTGATATTCCTGCACGACGTTCTCCACGTCGACTTCCTTCAAGCCCAGCACCGGGTCCTTTTGGGATAGAGCGGCCCAAACACCCTTGTTTTTGTACAGTCCGAGCACGGTCTCGGCGTAGCTGTAGAGCTTCAGGTTCTTATCCTCGCAGCTCGCATTCGCGCTCTTGCTTTGTTCCAGCATCTGCTTGACCTGGGCGAGCTCGCCGTTGCGCGCCGCGAGCTCCGAGGCGGTGCCGCTGAGCCTGGCATTGGTTGCCGTCAGCCGCGCATCAACATCATTTAATTTATTCTGCAGGTCGGTCTGGGCGCTTTGCGCCGAGGTCAATTTGGCATTGAGGGCGCCCTGCGCCGCCTTGGAGCCGCTTTGCACGGCATCGATTTGCTTGGTCGCGGCCTGCAGCTTCTGCTCTGCGTCCGTCTTGGCGCGCAGCAGATCCGCGTTCTCCGCCTGCGCCTGATGCAGCGCTTCTTGAGTCCGGCGCAGCATCTCCTTCGCGCGCGCCACCGCATCGTCGTCCGCCGCATGAACGCTCGCGGGCAAGGCGCTGCCAAGCAGGGTGAGGACCGCAAAGGCTGCTAGCAATCTACGCATCTCCAGCCTCAGAACGCCGCTCTAAGATCGAGCTGCAGCACGTCGATGGCGAGCGGCAGGCCGCCGAGCTGGTTGTCAGCACCGGCGAGCTCCACACCATCGATTTGCTTGGCGTCGAACCAGCGCAGGTCGAGATAGGTGTTCGGCTCGAACGCAAATTTTGCACCGAGATAATAGCCTTCCGCGTCCGTGCCGCCCAGGTGGAAATTCTGGTCGGTAAAGGCATCCAAGGTGGCATCGCGCTGCACGTATCGATAACCGACATATCCCTGCCAGGCCCACCTGCGCTGCATGTCGGGATAGCCGACGGCAATGCGCGTCTGCCAGCCCTTGACCTGCTTGTCGACCTGGAAGTGGGTGCGTTGCTCGATCTCGCTTTCGTCGAACCCTAGGTTCTTGACCCAATCGCCGTCGACGATAATGTGCGTCGCGCCGAGGAATGCAATGTCGACCGTTGACGATAGATTGAGCACGTGGAATTTCGAGGCAAGGCCCCATAGATAGTTCTGGGTTCCGTTCTGCTGATTGAGCAGTCCGTTGATGTCGAACACCGTGTTGCCGGTCTGCCGGAACGGCGCCGCGCTGTCGCTGTACTGCGTCGAGTAAATGGTCGGATTGGGAGTGCCCTCGATATTGCGGAAGTCGTACAGCGTGGCGGCCGCCTTCCAGTCGACGGCTTCAGCCACCTTCCAATCAACACCGCCCTGATAGGCATATAGCCACTTGCTCGGGGCGCTGTTGGTGGGAGTCGGGTCGATCTGCAGGATCGGCAGCGCGCCGAAGTTCGTGAACAATTGCACATTGTGAGTAATCTGCGGCCGGAACGTGGCCACGATTCCCTCCAAGCTCACATCGTCGGCCCACACCAGCGTGGTGGGGTGATAGAAGGGATTGCCCAGCCGGCCGAACGAAAATATCGCCCAAGGCTCTGGATGATAGGCGATGTAGGCGCGGTCGAGTCCAACCGTAGAGCGCGTTTCGTAATTTCCCAAAGTTTGGTTCTCGGACCCGGGGTTGCTGCCCGAGCCGACGCCGCCGGTCGCCAATCCGATGCCGATGTTGACCGTGTCGGCGATTTTCGCATCGAAACCGAATCGCGCGCGGATGCGCCATAGATTGTCCGCTTCGGTGCTGTTGGTTATGTTCACGCCGTAGGCATTCAGAACGGCCACGGGGGCATTCGGGATATTATCGGTCGGGTACCGGTCGGCTTGGTAGCGGAAACGCACGTCGCCGTAGAAGGTGACTCGCCGCAGCCAATCAGGAAACGAATCCGGATCGCCCCAGCGCTCGGTCTTGGCTTGGGCCAGCACGTCCTGCTTGACCTGCTCGGTGATCTCCTGCCTCACCGCCTCGGGCACATAGGGCACGCGCACCACACCGGGAGCGACGGGCGCGGACGCTGCGCCGGCGGCAGGCGTACTGGCCGCAGGCGCGCTAGTAATCGGCGCGCCGCCGCTGGGCGTTGCGTTCGCTGTGGCTGCGCCTTTGGCGCCCGCCTGTTCCGCCTGCGCGATCAAGGCATCCGCCTTCTGGCGGGTGAGCACGCCCTGCTCGACCAGCGCGTTGATCAGGGCGATCGTGGTGTCGTGCAGCTTTCGCAGCTCGTCGGCCTCGTCGGCAAAGCTTGGCGCGGCGAGGATGAGCAGCACCAGCACCAGCGCGTAACACCAACCTGTTTTCATTGCATCGATCCCTTTGGTTTATTCAGTTCTAGCGGACGCTGATCTGCAGGCCGACAGGCATGGGCATGTCCGCGAGCGGCGCTTCGTCGACGCGGCTCAAGTCCGCGAGCGCCAGGCGCACCGAGCGCTCGGATTCGCCGTCGCCGCCGGCGACGTTGAGTTTCTGCACCGACCCATCCGGCATCAGCCATAGGAACAGCCTGACGTTGGTGCCGCGCAGCTTGTGCTTCTCCAGCTCCCCTTGGATCTGTTGTTCGAGGCGAGCGACGTAGGCAGCGTAGCGCGAGCCGTTGCCGATGTCGCCGCCGATGTAATCCTGCTTGACCTCGCCGGCCGCGAAGGCGCTCGGGCCATCGCCCGCCTGACCCTCCATTTTGAGCTGCTCCGGCTCGGGCGGTGTCTCCTGCTTCGGGGTTTCGATCTGCTGCTTCGGCTGCTCTTGCTTCGGCGGGATTTTCACTTCCGGGGGCGGCGGGGGCGGAGGTGTGTCGGGCAAAATCATGATGCGCGCAACCTGGCGCTTCGGACCCGCCGGCCCGTGACTCAAGTTGATGCCGCCCCAGACCACGGCGCCGACGAACCCCAGCATACACAGGCCGGTGAGGATGCGCCGCCGCCACATTTTGCCGGTGGGCTGTTTCGCGCGGTAATCGAGGTGCTCGCTCATCATCATGTGTCTACCCTCAAGTGCCGATCCGCGCGGTAACCAGGCCCATGTTCACGCCGAGCGCATTGCACAGGTCGATCACCGCAATGACCTTGTCGTATTGCGCATGCGAGTCGCCCTTGATGGCCACCGACATTTTCGGATCCCGGGCCTGCACCAGCTTGAGCTGGGTCTCGAGTTCGGCGAGGCTGACTCCGACGCCGTTGATCAACACCGCCCCGCCGGCCGTGATTTGCACCACCTTCATTTCGTGGTGTTCGGTCACCGGCTTGTTTGAGGGCTTCGGCATGGAAATCGTCAGACCCTGGATGGTTGCCGTGGTCATGAGAATGAACACCACCAAGAGCACATACGCCAGGTCCAACATCGGCGTGACGTTGATGGTGTCGTAGGGTTTGGAGTCGTTATGGACCTGCATTTATGTAGGCGCCCGCTTCGTGACCAAACCGATTTCGGTGATATCCAGGCTCTTCGCCACCTCCAGAACATCCATGATGGTCTGATACTGCGCGGACGCATCGCCCTTCAACACCACCGGCAGATTCGGATTGGCGGCCTTGTATTGCGCTAGGCTGCTGCGCAACTGCTCGATGCTCACCGGGTAGGCGTCCAGAAAAATGGAGCCGTCCGAAGTGACGGTTATGGCCCGGGTTTGCGGCTTGCCGAGATTGTTGGCGGCCTGGGTGATCGGCGCGTGCACGCGCACGCCCTGTACCGCGGCCGTGGTCAGGATGATGAACACCACCAGCAATACATAGGCCAGATCCAACATCGGCGTGACGTTGATGTCGTCGTACAGCGCATTGGCTTCCTGCGGGCCGGCGGACATCAGTGCACTCCATAGTCTTCAGCGACGCGGGTCACGAACTCGTCGACAAAGATCTGCATGTCGGAGGAGATGGTCTTGATGCGCGAGGCGAGATAGTTGTAGCCGAACAGCGAGGGGATGGCGACGCTCAGGCCCGCAACCGTCGCCAACAGCGCGGCGGCGATGCCCGGTGCAATGGCGTTGACATTGACATCGCCCGCGGCAGCGATCGAGGCGAAGGTGATCATGACGCCGACCACCGTGCCCAGCAATCCCAAGAACGGACCGCCGGCGATGGCGATGGTCAGCAGCACCATTTGCGAATTCAGCGCGTAGCCCTCGCGCACCGAATCGGCATCGATGGTGGCCTTGACGGCATCCAGCGAGGGACCGGACAGGCGATGCTCAACTGCGCCCGCCTCGGGCGCACCCACCTTGCGCTTGATCAACTCACGCATGCCGGCACGGTAGAGGCGGTACAGCGAGGAGCCGGCGAACTGCTCGGGGTCCTTGCCGCTGCCGAGCTTGAGCACGTCGCTGCTGTCGCGAAACTGCTTCAGGAATACTTGATTCGCCTTATCGGTGCGGCTGACGTAGAGAGCCTTGCCGATCATCACCACCACGGCAATGGCGAACATGACCCCGAGAATGCCGATGATGGTCCAGGCATCCGGCGTCAGGCTCTTGAACAGGATTCCAAAATAACTGTTGCTGCCGGCGCTCTCGGCGCCGGGGGCTTCGGTCTTGCTGGCGATCAACTTGGCATCGGCGCTCTGCGCCGCATAGGCGAGCTTGACCCAGTCGGCACTGCGCACCGTACCGGCAATCTCGAGCTCGTCCAGCAGACCTTGATAGCCTTCGCCGGCGCGAATTTCACCGTCGATCGCCGGACTCGATGCGGGTAAATCGCTCTGCCCAGCTTGCGCGCCGTTGACATACAAAGTCAGCTTGCCGGCGCCCCCCGTCAGCACGATCTGCGACCAGGTTTGCGGCGCGATGTCGCCGCCGTTCGCCGTGATCGCCCCGAATTTTGCGCTGAGCTTTCCCCCCGTCAACGCCAGCTGCAGAGGGCCTTGCGCATACAGGATGCCGGTCGCGGTATCGGGCCTCGCCCACAGGGAAATGCTGAAAGGCGAACCGGCAGCGATCTTGATCTTATCGCTCGCCGGCCAGACGATGGCGGTGCCGGCCAGGCGCGCGCTCGGGCCGATGAGGCCGTTCAATTCCACCGCGGTGGCGGCGGCGGCCTTGAGGGTGCCGGTCTGATCGGCGGCGATGCCGTCTTTCTCGGCGAAGTGAAAGGCGGCCAGCGTCGATGCATCCACGACCGCCGCCGCGGTACCGGCCTCGGCAGCGGCCTTATCGTTGCCGGCGTATACAAAGATCGTGTTCTTGTCGGTGCCCGGCAGGATACTGGGGACCTGCACCCACACCACCGCCAACTCGTTCACGCTATCGTAGCGTTCAATCCAGAACTTCAGCGGCGTCTTGTCGTCGCCCGCGATGACTTTTAGATCGGAGCCATCGGCCTTGGCGCCGACAAAATCGAAATTGCCGGAGTGCAGGCGCACCGGGATCGCAACATTGGTCAGCGTTTCCTGCACCGCGACACCGACATTCGAGGTATTCAACACCACGGATGTGCGTTGCTTGTAGTCCGGATTCCACCAGGCCTGCGCGAGCGCGGGAGCGAGCAGCAGCACCATCGAGAGAATTTTCAAAAGTTTGATCATGTGGACTCTAGGACCTTGTGCTGTGGCTACCAGGCATAATTGACTCGAAATTGCGCGCTATAGCTGCCGATACGGGTGACATAGCCCTGCGTGTCGGCGCGAGCGCCGTCGAGGTCCGTGGACAAGCCGCCATACTTGAATCGCAAGCCGATCCCCTCGCTGGCCAGGTCATAACCGGTTCGCTGAGCCGGCAGGGGGTCGAGAATGCGGACCCGCCCGCCATCGAAAAATATGTAGAAATACGAGCTGGTGAAGCGCGGGCGGCCGTACAGCAATTGCGGCGTGCGCAATTCCACGGAACCTCTCAGGCCGTTATCGCCGAGCCGCTCGGATTCGGTGTAGCCGCGCACGCTTTCGACGCCGCCCGCTCCGAACTGCTCGTTGCTGATGAGCGGACCGCTCGCCACCTGGCCATCGATCTTGGCCACCAGGCTGAAGCTGTAGGGCAGCAGCTGCTGGCGCTGTAATCCGGGATGAAAGATCAAATAGGTCGGCGCGGCGCCGGCGCGTTTTACGGCAAATTGATCGCCTTCCGCGCCAAACCCGGAAATCAAAAAATTAGTCCCCAGATCCAGGGTGGTGCTGCTGCGTGCCCCGGTGGTGGCCGCGGTCTGATACGCAGGAGCCGTCGGACCCAACCAGGTGCCGGTGTACTGCAGGGTGAAGGGCGCATACCGGGCAGGCGAGGCCAGGGTATCCGAGCCCTGCAGCGTCACGTCCTGCTTGAAGTCCTTGTAGTCCAGGCCCGCGGTGAAGTTGTGGTAGAAGGTCGGGCTGCCCGAGGGTAGAGGGTCGATCAGCCTCACGCCATAGATGCTGCCGTCGCCGATCACATCCAGGTCGCCCACCGCCGCGATGTTGCTGTCGGAGCGCACGGCGTAAAGAGCCCAGACCAGGCCGCCCTGCGTGGGAATCACATAGGACACCGACCAAATCTTGGCTTGGTCCGGATGTTCCGGCGCCGTCTGATACTCGACGCTCATGCTCTGATTGCGCTGGAACAAATTGTCGTAGCTCACCTCGCCGATCACGCGTAACTCGCTGGTGTTCGCGCTATAGCGATTGTTGGCTTCCACCATGGCGTGCAGCGGAAGCGTATCCTGCACATTCAGGTCGACATCGACTTGGCCCGGCGTGGCCGAAGCGCGTAGCACCGGGGTGACGTGCAGATCGTCGGTATGATTCAGCTGCGCCAGTTCCTTCTGCACCTCGTTGAAGTTCGGCACCACCCCGCCCTGCAGCTGCGGCACCGTGGCTTCGATGTTCTCCAGCGAGTGGTAGCGCGAGCCTTTGATCGCCAATTGCCCGACCGGTGCTTCCACCACGGTGAGGCGCACGACTCCGCCGCTCACCTCTTGTTGCGGGATATTGACCAGGACCGTTTGATAGCCATGATCGTGATAGATCTTCTCCAAATTCTGGCGCGCCGCCTCGACGTCCTTGATGCTCTTGCCCTCGCCGAGAAATGGCATCACCGCGCGCTCGATGTCGATGGTGCGCATCAGGGTATTGCCCTCGACCTGATATTCCATGATCGGGAAGTACTTCACGGGGGCGGCCTCAGCGGGCGTCTCCGCGGACCGGGCCAAGAACGTATATTGCAGCAGTGCGATTGCAATGATCCCCCGGAATGTCTTGGATACCATCAACGGCATGCTCTGGTCGCTTGCAACACACAAATTCCTGCGTCAACGGACGTGTGTCGATGACGCGTCCGTCAATCGATCCCACGGTGGCTTAAAACCCGCACTGTAATTTGAACCGCGACTTCTAAGGCGCTGCGCGGATCACAAACGGTCAATATTCAGCGACAATAATGTCACTTCTGTTACCGGGCCAAAGTTTCATTTTTGTTACCCGCGCGCCGCTTTCCGCCGTTGCGGCCCCGGCCGGCCGCCTGATTTCCCGGAGGTTGTCATAAGATAAGAATTAGGCGGCCGACATAACTCCTCGATTGCCGGCATCGAGCGCTGCGAGATCCTCTCCCAGCCTGTCGCGCAGCGTCTCCAGAGTCGCGAGCTGCTCCTGCGCCAGTGCCAAATCCGCCTCGGCCTGCTGCACCACCGCTTTCAGCACTTCGCACTCGGACTGCATCGCCTTGGCGGCGGCAACCGCTGCAAACCAGCGGCGCTCCAATAGATTCACTGCGGCGTCACCATCCACGTATCGGTCGCTCACCAGTTTCCCCACCGGACTTGAATCCGTCTTGGGCCATCATGCTTTCCTCGAGGCGTTCCAATTTATCCATGATGCGCGCCTTCAGCGCCTCGGCTCGACGCAGGCGTTCGCGCGCAACGATGCTGGCTTGATAAAGCCGGCGCCATTCGAGATCCTGACTGCTCATGGCCCGATCTTGCCTGTCGAAGATGACGGTTTGCAGACAGTTGTGCGGCAGTTCAGCGAACTCGCGCCAGCCAATTGCCGCCCGTTCAGGCCGCCTGACCCACCGGTTCGGCGACGGCTGCAGCCGGAACCTCGTGACGCAATTTGGGCCAGTCGATCAGGCGCAACTTGCCGCTCATATCCTCCACCAGCGAGGTGCAGCTTTCGACCCAGTCGCCATCGTTGCAATACAGAATGCCGTTGATGTCGCGCATTTCCGCACGGTGAATATGGCCACAGACCACGGTATCGACGCCGCGCTTGCGCGCAGCCTGCGCAACCGCGTCTTCGAAGCTGCCGATGTACTGGACCGCGGTCTTGGCCTTGTTCTTAAGATAAGCCGACAACGACCAGTGCGGCAGGTCGAACTGGCGCCGCGCCCAGTTGATATACGGATTGGCCGCCAGCAACAGGTCGTAGATCGATGAGCCCAATTTCGCCAGCCAGGGGCTGCACTTCACCACGCTGTCGAATTCGTCGCCGTGCATGACCAGGATGCGCCGGCCGTCGGCTCCTTGATGGATGTATTCGCGGTGAATCTCCAGATTTCCGAATACGGCGCCGTCAAAATCGCGGAATACTTCGTCGTGGTTGCCGGGTACGAATATGACCTTGGTGCCGCGTTTGGCCTTACCCAGGATGGTGCGCAGCACATTGTTGTGCGACTGCGGCCAGTACATGCTCTTGCGCATGCTCCACACGTCGATGATGTCGCCCACCAGGAACAGGTTGTCCATCTCCACCTGGTGCAGGAAATCGAGCAACACATCGGCGCTGCAGCCCTTGAATCCCAGATGGATGTCCGAGATAAAGACGCTTCTCAGTCGCAGCGGCAGGTTTGCGTTTCGCTCCACCTTTGAGTCTCCTCGTTGTTCCGAGTCGTCCCCAAGGTTGGCGTTGCGGTGTTACGGATCTGTGACTCGGGCAAGAAGATTTGTTGACAATCAGAGTACTTAGCCGTGGAACATCGCGTGGAACACGAAAATTGTGATGCGCCGCTCAGTCCGCGGGAACGGCGGCGGGCACCGAAAAGCGGTAGCCGTAGCCGCGCACGGTTTGGATGTATTCCTGATGGCCCGATTCGGCCAAAATCCTGCGCAGCCGTTGCACGTTGACATCGACCGTGCGCTCATCGACTTCGCTGTCGTCGCCCCAGACATGGTCGAGCAGCTGGTGGCGATTGAAGGTGCGCCCCGAATGCGACATGAAAAACTCGAGCAGCCGGTACTCGACTCCGCGCAGATTCACGGGCAGCCCGCGCGCCGTGACCCGATTGGCCGCGCAATCCAGCACCAGCTCGTTGCAGCGGATCATGGCCTGAAGATCCTCGCGCGGGTGCGAGCGCAGCACGGCAGCCACGCGCGCGACCACCTCGCGCAATGAGAACGGTTTGGCGATGTAGTCGTCGGCTCCCAGATTGAGCCCGGTCACCACATCCGCTTCATCCGCCAAGGCCGACAGGATGATCAGCCTGACGGCCCGCGGCGCGCGCGCCTTGCGTATGCCCTGAATCACTTCCAGGGCGGCAAAGCCGGGCATATTCCAATCGATGATGACCAGGTGCGGCGGCCGCTCCGCCACCGCCAGGACCGCCGCGGAACCGTCGGCAATCGCACGCACGACGAAGCCGCACTCCGTGAGCCTATGGCGCAGCGGTTCCACTGCAGCAACATCCCGATCGACGATCAAAATCTGCTTATGGGTATCGTGAGCGAACATATCTCGTTGACGAGCGTATCGGCCGCGCCATTAGAGATACCCAGCTTTACAATACGTTTACGATTTTATGACCCTCGCGAATAAAGTTGCGCGCTGGGCGGCCCGAACCGAGACGTGCGAATAGCCGCGCAACGCATCCGGGCGCCGCGCCTTCAAGGTGGCCGCGCCATCGTCGGCGGCATTCCAAGCCGCGAGCAACAGCCCGAGCGCCAGCCAGTTGAGCGAGCCTTCGCGCCGCTGGGACCATAAATTTCGCGCGATGATCTCTTGCCGTTCGGCGCAATTGCGCATGATGCGCTCCTCGATGATGAACCCCACGGCCTTGAGTGTCGGTGGCAACGGTGCAATCGCAGGGGACGAAATCGGGCGCGGTTCGGGCAAATTCTGACCAATTATGGCGCGGCGGATCTGATCTCCAGGCAACCCCCCGCCATCGGCTATGATTTGCCGATGAAAAAGCTCATTGCCATCGTCGAGGATGAGCCCGCGCTGCGGGACAATTACGCGGCCGCGTTGGGCCGGCAGGGCTACCAGGTCAAGACCTACGCGAATCGGCGGCTCGCCATGCAGTCCTTCGTCAGCCACCTACCGGACCTTGCCATCATCGACATCTCCTTAGAGGACGAGGCGGAAGGCGGCTTCGACCTGTGCCGCGAACTGCGCGCTCTGTCGGCGGAGCTCCCTATCATCTTCCTGACCGCGCGCGACAGCGAACTGGATGCCGTATCGGGCCTGCGGCTCGGAGCGGACGACTTTCTCACCAAGGATGTGAGCCTGCCGCACCTGGCGGCGCGGGTCGCAGCCCTGTTCAGGCGCATCGATGCCCTGCGCCGGCCGGAGAATTCCGCGGAGATCGTGCGCCGCGGCGCGCTCTGCATCGACGCAGAGAAGATGCAGGTCACCTGGAACGGCGCGCCGGTCACCCTGTCGCTCACCGAATTCTGGATCGTGCATGCGCTGGCCCGCAATCCCGGTCACGTCAAGAACCGGCAGCAGTTGATGGACGCCGCGAATGTGGTGCTGGACGACAACACCATCACCTCGCATATCAAGCGCGTGCGGCGTAAGTTCCAGCAGATTGACGCCGGTTTCGACGCGATTCAGACGGTGTACGGCATGGGCTACCGCTGGGTCGAGTGAGCATTCGATTCCAACTGCTGCTGGTCGCGTTGGCAACGCTGGTGCTGCCGTGGGCGGGCTGCCAATACGCGCGCGAGCTCGAGACGGCGTTGCGGGTGGCGCAGGAGAATGCGCTGCTGGCGAGCGCCGACACCATCGCGCGCGCACTCTCGGCGCAACCCGCGCGGGTATTTCCCTCCGCGGACGATCAGGCCTTCAAGTCCGCTCAGGGCGATCTCTACGTGTTTCCGCTGCACGGCGAGCCGCTGCTCGACGGCTATCGCGACGATTGGGATATTCCCGCGGATCTTGCGCCCTTGGCCTCGTCCGACCGGTTGACCGCAAGACTGCAGGCGGGAATGACCGAGCGTTATTTGTTTCTCTATATCGAAGTCGACAGCGACCACTTCACCCCACAACCCGGCAATGTTCATCCGGCTACCGACCGGTTCGATCGAGTAGATCTGCATGTGTTGCGGCCCGACGGCACGACGGCGGCCTACTTCTTCGCAACCAATGCGCCCGGCCTGATCGGCGCGCAAAGCGTGATCAGCGGCGCGGACGGTGTCCAGCATACGGCGAGCGAGCCGCGCATCCAGGCCTTCTGGCTGCAAAATTCCCAGGGCTATCACTTGGAAGCGCGCCTGCCCTTGAGCCTGGTTGGGCCCCGGCTCTGGGTACAGGCCACAGACGGCCGCAGCGGGGCGAGGGCCGGGTTTACCCCCACGGAGGCGCCGACAGGGGGGCGCCTGTTCCTGACGACTCCTGATCTCGGCGACCTATTGGCCACTTTCATTCGCGCAGGCACGCGCGCGACGGTCATCGACTCCAACTCGCTGAAGCTCGGGGCGGCGGGCGAACTTCACCCACGGGATTTGGGCGAAACTGCGGAGTCCGGCCACAGCTGGTATCGGCGCTTCATGGCGGTTGATACCTCGCGCTGGCCCATCGCCGCATCGCTGCCCGGCCGCCTCGAAGGAAAGAGCGTATCCACGGCGCTCGCCGGTGAGCCGCACGCCGAATGGCTGCGCACGGGATCCCAGGAATTACTGCTGTCCGCCGCAGCGCCCGTCGTGGTGGAGGGCCGGGTGCGCGGCGCCGTGGTGCTGGAGCAGGCCGGCGATCAGCTGCTCGACCTGCGCGATCGCGCCTTGCGCCGCCTGTTCAATTTCACCTTGTGGGCCATCGGCGTGGTGGTGATCTTCCTGTTCGGCTTTGCCACCTGGATCAGCGTGCGCATCGGACGGCTGCGCAGCGCCGCCGACTCCGCGGTGGGCAACGACGGCAGCATCCGCCTGTCCATGCCCGAGTCCGGCAGCGCGGACGAAATCGGCGCGTTGGCGCGCGGCTTCGAGCGGCTGCTGGCGAGGCTCAATGAACACTCCCAGTACCTGCGCACCCTGGGGGGCAAGCTGTCGCATGAGCTACGCACCCCGCTCACCATCGTGCGTTCGTCCCTGGACAATCTGGAGTCCGAGGGCCTGCGCGAGGATCAACGCAAGTACGTAACCCGCGCCCGGGACGGCGCCACGCGCCTGCAATCGATCTTGAGCGCGCTGGGAGCGGCGGCGCGAGTCGAGGAAAGCATCAAGCAGGCCGAGCGCGTCAGTTTCGATCTGCGCGATTTGCTGGCTACGGCGGTGGGCGCCTACCGCGACGGTTTTCCCGAAGCCCGGTTCGAGCTCGAGGTGCCCCCGGAGGCCTGCTTCATGCGCGGCGCGCCGGAGCTGATCATCCAGATGCTCGACAAGCTGATCGAGAATGCGGTGGATTTCTGCCCCAAGGGCGGGCTGATCGGCGCCTCTTTAAGCCGCTCATCCGATCATTATGAAATCGCGGTGGCGAACGACGGCGCGCCGATTCCGCAGGCCATGCTCGGCCGCTTGTTCGAATCGCTCATCGAGCAGCGGCAGGGTCACGATGACAAACCGCACTTTGGATTGGGTTTGTACATCGTGCGCCTGGTGGCGGAATTTCACGGCGGCCGCGCGCTCGCCGCCAATTTATCCCAAGGCGGCGCCGTGTTCACGGTCATGCTGCCCCTGATCTAGCGAAGCCATGCAGGCCCTCGTGCGCCAACAGCCAGCGCTTGCGCTCCGGGCCGCCGCCATAGCCGGTCAATGAACCGTCGGCGCCGATCACCCGATGGCAGGGCACGACGATGGAAATCGGATTGCGCCCATTGGCCAAGCCCACCGCGCGCGAGGCGCCGGGATTGTCGAGCCGCCGCGCCAGGTCCCCATAGCTGCAGGTCTCCCCATACGGAATCTGGATCAACAGGCGCCACACGCGCAGTTGAAACTGCGTGCCCTGCAGGTCTAAAAGTAGATCGAAGTCGCGGCGCGAGCCTGAAAAGTACTCGGCCAACTGCCGAACGGCGTCGCGCAGCGGCTCTGCTGTTGCGTCTTCGATCCACTCGGCGCCGAGCCGCGGCGGGCGCTGTTCGGCATTGGTGTACAGGCCGGTGAGAGCCGTGCCGTCGGAGGTGAGCAAGATGCGCCCAATCGGGCTCATCGTGTAGGTGAAGTGGTTCATGATGCTTGTCCCATCAGGATGCGTCCGGACTGTGCAGACTTTGCCAAAGATAATGCGCAGCGTACGCCCGCCAGGGCCGCCACGCCTCCGCGAGTTCTTGAAGCTGCCGCTTGTCGGCGTTGGCCGCGCGCATCAGCATCAGATCGCCGCTGGGGAAGGCGTCATGCCAATGCAGTGCGCGCATGGCGATGTATTGGGCCGTCCAGGGGCCGATGCCGGCCACGCGCATCAGGCTCTGCACCTGCTGCTCGGCGTCGCCCGCGAAGTCGAGGTCGACTTGCCGCTCGATCACCGCCGCGGCGAGAGCGACCAGGCAGCGCGCGCGGGCACCCACCACTCCGAGCGCGCAAATCTCACCGTAGGGGACGCTCGCCATGCGGCCCGCGCTTGGGGTCAGACGGTTCAACTGCGCAAACGGGGTTGCGATCGGCGTGCCGAAGGCCTGGGCCCAGCGCCCCGCCACCGTGGTCGCCGCCTTCACCGACACCTGCTGGCCCAGCACCGCGCGTACCGCCAGCTCGAAACCGTCGAAGGCGCCGGCCACCCGTAAACCCGGCAGCCGGCGCACGCTGCTGTTGAGTCGCGGATCCTGCAGCAGCAATGCGCTGATAGCGTCCGGAGCCGCATCCAGATCGAACAATCGCTTGATGCGCGGCAGCAGGCTATCGGCCACGGCGTTGAGCGACGGCGAGACCTCCACGTTGAGCGCGCTAGCACCGGGGGTCATGGAAACCTCGATCCATCCCTGGTGCCCGCCCAGCGCCACCGTGCGCCGGTATTGCGTGTCGCCGACCATTTCCACGCCCGGAATCGCCCGCAACCGCAGATAGCCCAACAAGCAGTCCCAGGCGAGCGGCGGCCTGAACTGCAATTCGCGGCTCACGCCTTGAGCCCGCGGTCCGATGCTTCCAGCCCGAGATAATTCAATATCCCATGCGCGGCCTCGCGCCCTTCGAATACCGCGGTCACCACCAGATCCGATCCGCGCACCATGTCGCCGCCGGCGAATATCCTTGGGTTGGTGGTTTGAAAACGCTGCGGCGGCGCCGCGGAGACCCGCACTCGGCCGTTGCCATGCAGGGCGATGCCCTCATCGGCAAACCAGCTCGCTGGGCTCGGCAGAAATCCGAAGGCAATGATCACGGCGTCCGCATCGATGGTTTCCTCCGTGCCCGGCACCGCCTCTGGCACGCGGCGGCCGCGGGCGTCCGGTTCGCCTAAGCGGGTTTGCACCAGCTTCACACCCTGCACCCGGTCCGAGCCGACGATTTCGATCGGCTGGCGATTGAACAAGAAACTGACGCCTTCCTCCTTGCTGTTCTTGTAGTCGCGCCTCGACCCCGGCATGTTGTCCTCATCGCGCCGGTAGGTGCATGCGACGCTGCTCGCGCCCTGGCGAATGGCGGTTCGATTGCAATCCATGCCGGTATCGCCGCCGCCCAACACCACCACGCGCTTGTCGCGCATGTCGATGAAGCCGGCCCCATTCTGCGCAATGGCGAGTTCGCGATTGATGTTCGACACAAGATACGGCAATGCCTCGTACACGCCGGGCAGATCCTCACCGGCGAAGCCGCCCTTGACGTAGGTGTAGGTTCCCATGCCGAGGAACACGGCATCGTATTCCTCGAGCAGCCGCGCGAAGGCGATGTCGCGTCCCACCTCGACGTTCAGGCGGAATTCCACGCCCATGCCCTCCATCATCTCGCGGCGCTTGTCCACCACCTGCTTTTCCAATTTGAAGGGCGGTATGCCGAAGGTGAGCAAGCCGCCGATTTTCGGATAGCGATCGAACACCACCGGCGTCACGCCGTTGCGCACCAGAATGTCCGCGCAGCCTAGGCCTGCGGGTCCCGCGCCGACGATGGCCACGCGCTTGTCGTTGCGCACCACCCTGGACATGTCGGGCTTCCAGCCCTGCTTGAATGCCTCGTCGGTGATGTATTTCTCGATGGCGCCGATGCTCACAGCGCCGAATCCATCGTTCAACGTGCAGGCGCCCTCGCACAGCCGATCCTGGGGGCAGATGCGCCCGCACATTTCCGGCAGCGAATTGGTTTGGTGCGACAGCTCCGCCGCCTCGAACAGTTTGCCGTCGTTGATGAGCGCCAGCCAGTTGGGAATGTAGTTGTGCACCGGGCACTTCCATTCGCAAAAGGGAATGCCGCAGGACAGGCAGCGACCGGCCTGTTGTGCGGCAGCGGCGGCGCTGTATTGCGAATAGATCTCGCGAAATTCCTTGGTGCGCAGCTCGGCGGGCAGCTTGTCCGGCTCCTTGCGGGGCACATCGATGAATTGCAGGTGCTTGTCGGCCATGAGTGCCTAGGACCGCGGCTTTAAGCGGCGCGCCGCAAATCGACCAGCAGGGAGTCGATGGCGGCGGCCTTCGGCTTCACCATCCAGAATCTGCCGATATAGGTGCGGAAATCGTTCAGCAGCTGCGTTCCCCACACGCTGCCCGTGGCCGCGATATGCTCTTCTATCAGGCCGCGTAGATGCTGCACATAGATGCCCATGCCTTCCGGGGACACGCGGTGAATGTCGATCAATTCGTGGTTGTAGCGATCGACGAAATCGCGCTCCAGATCGAGCACATAGGCGAAACCGCCGGTGAAACCGGCGCCGAAATTCACGCCGGTGCGCCCCAGCACGCACACCACGCCGCCGGTCATGTACTCGCAGCAATGATCCCCGGTTCCCTCGACCACGGCGAGAGCCCCGGAGTTGCGCACGGCGAATCGCTCCCCGGCCGTACCGGCGGCGTACAGCTCCCCGCCGGTCGCTCCGTACAGGCAGGTATTGCCCATGATCACGGTCTCGCGCGCGACGAAGTTCGGATGCGCATGCGGCTTGAGCACGATCCTGCCGCCCGCCATTCCCTTGCCAACGTAATCGTTGGCTTCGCCTTGCAGAAGCAGATGCAGGCCTCCGGCATTCCAGACACCGAAGCTCTGGCCGGCCGTGCCGTCGAGCTTGACGATCAGCGGCGATTCGCTCATGCCGTTGTTGCCCCAATGCCGGGCGATTTCCCCGGATATCCTTGCGCCGATGGAGCGATCGAAGTTGCTAACGCGATAGGCGTATTCCCCGCCGGCCTTGGAGGCAATGGCTGCGCGCATGTCGAGCAGCATTTTCTCGGCCAGGGCGGCCTTGTCGAGAGGATCGTTGCGCTGATCGAGGCAGTACTGCGGCGCCGTGGTTGCCAGCAGTGAATTCGCCAGCAGCGGATGCAAATCGAGCTTGCGCTGCTTCGGCGTTTGTCCGGGAAGGATCTCGAGGCGCTCGGTGCGCCCGATGAGCTCGGCAATGCTGCGCACTCCCATCAGCGCCATGATTTCACGGCATTCCCGCGCCACGAACTTGAAGTAATTCATCACCATCTCGGGAAGGCCGGTGAAGAACTTGGCGCGCAGCACATTGTGCTGGGTGGCGATGCCGGTGGCGCAGTTGTTGAGGTGGCAGATGCGCAGGTACTTGCAGCCCAAAGCCACCATCGGCGCGGTGCCGAAGCCGAAGCTCTCGGCGCCGATGATTGCGGCCTTGATGACGTCCAGGCCGGTCTTCAAGCCGCCATCGGCCTGCAGCCGCACGCGCTGCCGTAGCTCATTGATGCGCAGGGTTTGATGCGTTTCCGCAAGCCCCAATTCCCACGGCGTGCCCGCGTACTTGATCGAGGACAGCGGGCTTGCTCCGGTGCCACCATCGTATCCTGAGATGGTGATCAAATCCGCATAGGCTTTAACCACGCCCGCCGCGACGGTGCCGACTCCGGGCTCGGCCACCAGCTTGACCGACACCAGCGCGCCCGGATTGATCTGCTTCAAATCGAAGATCAACTGCGCCAGATCCTCGATGGAGTACACATCGTGATGCGGAGGCGGGGAAATCAACCCCACGCCGGGCCGCGCGAAGCGCAAGCGCGCGATCATGTCGTTGACCTTGTGGCCCGGAAGCTGCCCGCCCTCGCCCGGCTTGGCGCCCTGCGCAACCTTGATCTGCAGTACTTCGGCATTGATCAAGTACTCCGGAGTCACGCCGAAGCGGCCCGAGGCCACTTGCTTGATATTGGAATTCTTCTCCGTGCCGTAGCGCGCAGGGTCCTCGCCGCCCTCGCCGGAATTCGAGCGGGCTCCCAGGCGGTTCATGGCGATCGCCAGGGCTTCGTGCGCCTCGGGCGATAAGGCCCCCAGCGACATTCCGGCGGTATCGAAGCGCGCAATGATGGCCGACAGCGGCTCGACTTGCTCCACCGGAATCGCGGTCGCACCGGCTTTGAGCCCCAATAAATCCCTGAGGCAGGAAACCGGCCGATCGTTGACCAGCGCCGCAAACTGCCGGTACTGCTCGTAGTCGCCGCTCGCGACCGCGGACTGCAGGGTGGCTATGACGTCCGGGTTGTACATGTGGTACTCGCCGTCGTGCATGTACTTGAGCAAGCCGCCCTGGCTGACCTCCTCCGCGGCATTCCACGCACGCTGCGCCAGGTATTCGGAGTCGGCCTTCAAATCCGAGAAATCCGCGCCCTGAATCCGGCTCTCCGTGCCCGCAAAGCACAGCTCGACCACTTCGTCGGCCAATCCCACGATTTCGAACAGCTGCGCGCTGCGGTAGCTCGCGATGGTGGAAATGCCCATCTTGGACATGATCTTGAACAGGCCCTTGCGAATCGCGCGCCGGTAGCTGCGACCGAGTTCCAGGCGTTCGTCGGCGTCGGCCTTCACGGCGCCCTTGCGCATCAGATCGAACAGGGTCTGGTATGCGAGATACGGATATACCGCGGTTGCGCCGTAGCCGATCAGGCAGGCGAAGTGATGAGCGTCGCGCGCAGTGCCCGTTTCCACCAGAATATTGCACTTGCAGCGCAGGCCGGTGCTGACCAGCCGATGATGCACGGCGCCGGTCGCGAGCAAGGCATGGATCGGTATCTTTCCCCGCACCAGGTAGCGGTCGGAGAGCAGCAGCACGAGTTTGCCCGCGCGCACCGCCGCCTCGGCCTGGTCGCAGACCTTGCGGATCGCCGCCTTGAGATCCAGCGCTGCGTCGGCTTGCAGGTCGATGAACTCGTTCGTGATCCCGGAGTCCGCGAGCGCGACGATTTGCCGCAGCTTGCGCTGCGACAGCACCGGCGAGCTGAGCACGATCTGTTCGGCGTGCTGCTGCTTGGGGAGGAAGATATTGCACTCCGGGCCGATCTGGGTCTGCAGCGACATCACCAGGTTCTCGCGCAGCGAATCGATCGGTGGATTGGTGACTTGCGCGAACTGCTGCCGGAAGTAGTCGTAAAGAGAGCGCACTTTCTTCGACAGCACCGGCATCGGGGTATCGTCGCCCATCGAGCCCACTGCCTCGCTCTCATCCTCCGCCAGCACCCGGATGATCTCGTCGCGCTCCTCGGCCGACACGTTGTACATCTTCTGAAACTGCGCCAACGTGTCGCGATCGAAGGGTTCCGCAGCGAGACGCGGATCGATGAGGTCGGTCTCCAGATAACGCACGCTCTTCTTCAGCCAGACCTTGTACGGATGCCGGCTCTTCAACAGGTCATCGACCTGCCGAGTGCCCATGAGCTCGGAGGTCTGCAAATCGAGCGCCAGGATTTCGCCGGGGCCGAGCTTGCCCTTGTTCACCACCTCGTCGGGCGGGTAGTCCCAGACGCCGGCTTCGGATGCGATGGTGATGTGCCGGTTCTTGGTGATGACCCAGCGCGCGGGCCTAAGTCCGTTGCGGTCCAGCGTGCAGCAGGCATAGCGGCCGTCGGTGAGCGCAAGACCTGCGGGCCCGTCCCAGGGCTCCATGTGCGTGGCGTAATACTCGTAGAACGCCTTCAGGTCCGGATCGATCATGTCCACCGACTGCCAGGCCGGTGGCACCAGCATGCGCATGGCATGCATGGGATCCAAACCGCCCATCAGCAAGAGTTCCAGCATGTTGTCCAGCGACTGCGAATCGGAACCGGTCAGGGAGACCACGGGCAAAATGTCGCTGAGGTCGGGCAGCAGCGGCGAGCGAAACAGGGGACCGCGCGCCACGGCCCAACTGCGATTGCCCTGCACCGTGTTGATCTCGCCATTGTGCGCGAGGTAGCGGTACGGGTGCGCAAGCCGCCATTGCGGCAGAGTGTTGGTGGAAAAGCGCTGATGGAATACCGCGACCGAGGCTTCCATCCGCGGATCCTTCAAATCGGGATAGAACTCCGCCAGGAATTGCGGCATCACCATGCCCTTGTAAACCACAGTGCTCGCCGACAGCGAGGGAATGTAGAAGACCCGGTCTGAGGCCTCGAGCGCCTTCTCGGTGCGCCGCCGTGCCAGATACAGCTTGCGGTTGAAGGTCGCCTCGTCGATGTCGTCCTGCGCATTGACGAACACCTGCTCGATGCCGGGTCGCGTCTTGAGCGCTTCCGCTCCGCACGCGGCCGGGTTCACCGGCAGCCGCCGGAAGCCGGCGATCTGCAGCTGCTCCTTTTCTACCTGCTGGATGAGAGCCTGGCGCGCCTTATCGGCCTTGACCGGGTCGCGATCCAGGAACACGAGGCCCGCCGCGAACAGCGGCGTCAGCGTCAATCCGCATTCCTGCGCCACGGCGCGCATGAACGCTCTCGGCGTCTTGATCAGCAGACCGCAACCGTCCCCGGTCTTGCCGTCCGTGGCAGTCGCGCCGCGATGGGTCAGGCGGTTGAGCGAGCTGATCGCCGTCTGCACCACCCAATGACTCGCATGATCGTCCAGACTGGCGATCAAGCCGAAGCCGCAGGAGTCCCTTTCGTAGGCCGGCGAATACAGGCCGCATGCCTCGCTGCGCGCATCGGAATTTTCTGTGATTGCTGGCCGGTGTGACATTTCTTGAGCCCAAGTTAAATCGCGCCCCGCGGAAAATTCCGCAGAGCCTTTGAAAAACAATTACTTAACTCGGTTAGGCGCAGGTATTCATGCGCCGTAGGTATGCGACCCATGATACCTACGCGGTGGTCACCGTCAATCGGCGGGTCAGGGCGCTAGCCCGCGATGTAGTGCTCGAGCTGCTCGATGCGCCGGTTCTGCTCCTCGATCACCGCCTTGACCAGGTCGCCGATGGACAGCATGCCGACCACGCGGCCGGATTTCACCACCGGCAGATGCCTGAAGCGGTGCTGGGTCATGATTTCCATGCAACGGTGCACCGTCTCCTCCGGTGCGACGGTTACCGGCGGAGCGCTCATGATGTCGCCGACCGGGGTGTCATGCGAGGAGCGGTGATTCAGGATGACCTTCCGGGCGTAATCGCGCTCCGAGATGATGCCGAGCAGCGACTCACCCTCCATCACGAGCAACGCGCCGACGTGGTGGGTCGCCATGACCTCGATGGCGAGCAGCACGGAGTCCTTCGGGGCGACGGAGAATACAGCGGTGCCCTTCGACTTCAGCAAGTGATCGACGGTTTGCATGATCTTCCCCCGTGTCTCTTGACTATACTCCCGCCCTACCCGAGGACAAGTCCGGCCTATTCGCACGATGAGCACACCCCAGCTAAAAGCCCCCACGGCAGCCGTCCGCCCGCACGCGGTCGATTCGCCCCATGGCACACGAATGGACCCCTATTACTGGCTGCGCGACGACACGCGCACCGCCGCCGAAGTCCTGGCCTACCTCAAGGCGGAGAATGCCTACACGGAAGCCAAGCTCGCCAAGTCCAAAGCGCTCGAGAACACTCTCTATGAGGAAATCATCGGACGCCTGAAACAGGATGACTCGACGGTGCCGTACTTCAAGCGCGGCTACTGGTACAGCATTCGCTTTGAAACGGGGAAGGAGCACCCGATCTTCGTGCGGCGCCTCGAAAAACTCGACGCGCCCGAGCAAATCATACTGGATGCAAACGCACTCGCCGATGGGCATGACTACTACCAGATCGGCGATCTCGAGGTGTCGCCGGATTCGTACTGGCTGGCCTATTGCGAAGATACGGTCGGGCGCCGCGAGTACCGCGTGCGATTCAAGAATTTAAAGACCGGGGAAACCGCGGCCGATCAAATCGACGGGGCCGAGGCCGATCTCGCCTGGGCAAACGACAGCAGGACCGTGCTCTATGTCGAGAAGGACCCGGAGACGCTGCTCGGCCTGCGCGTCAAGAAGCACGTGCTCGGCGCGGACCCACGGCACGATGTCCTGGTATTCGAGCAGACCGACAAGGCTTTCTACACCGGTGTGTCGAAATCGAAGTCCGAGCGCTTCATCTTCATCCATATGGAAAGCACGCTGTCCTCCGAATGGCACTACGCCGATGCCGATGATCCGGCTCTCAAGTTTCAGGTCTTTCTGCCGCATGAACGCGCACATGAATATCAGATCGAGCACTTAGGCCGGCATTTCATCGTCCGCACGAACCGGCAGGCCCGCAATTTTCGCCTGATGCAGGTGCCCATCGGCGAGCAGGCCGACCGCAGCCGGTGGCAGGACGTGGTCGGGCACCGGGATGACTCGTTCCTGCAGGACTTCGAGGTGTTCGATGGGTTCATCGCGCTCAGCGTGCGTTCCAACGGCCTGCGCAAGATCAGCATCAAGCCCTTGAGCCCGCCAGGCGAGGAGCACTACATCGCGAGCGACGAGCCGGCATACACCACCTCTCTGTCGATCAATCCGCAGATGGATACCGAGCTGGTGCGCTACAGCTATTCGTCGCTGATCACGCCGAACAGCATTTACGACTACAACGTACGCACCGGCGAAAGGACCCTGCTGAAGCGCGATCCGGTTCTCGGCGGTTACGATGCGGCGAACTACCGCTCGGAGTTTCTATATGCAACGGCCGAGGACGGCGCTCGAATTCCGGTTTCGCTGGTGTACCGCCGGGACTTCGTGCGCGACGCAAGCGCGCCAATGCTGCAGTATGGCTACGGCGCCTACGGCCTGTGCACAGACCCGGGATTCTCCTCCGCCCGCTTCAGCCTGATCGATCGCGGCCTGGTGTACGCAATTGCCCATGTTCGCGGCGGCCAGGAAATGGGCCGTGCGTGGTATGACGCAGGACGATTGCTAAACAAGAAAAATTCGTTCACCGACTTCGTCGCCGTCACTCGTCACCTGGTGGCGCAAGGGTATTGCGCGAAGCACCGTGTGTTCGCCATGGGCGGCAGCGCCGGTGGGCTGTTGCTGGGCGCGGTGGCGAATATGAGCCCGCAGGATTATTGCGGCATGGTCGCGCAGGTGCCCTTCGTCGATGTGGTGACGACCATGCTGGATGAGAGCATCCCGCTCACCACCAACGAATATGACGAGTGGGGAAATCCGGCCGACAAGACTTTCTACGAGTATCTTTTGTCCTATTCGCCGTACGACAATGTCCGTGCGCAGGCATACCCCGCGATGTTCGTCACCACCGGCCTGTGGGACAGCCAGGTGCAGTACTACGAGCCGGCCAAGTGGGTGGCCAAGCTGCGCGCGCTCAAGACAGACGAGAATCCCCTGTTGCTACACGTCGATATGGACGCGGGCCACGGCGGTAAATCCGGCCGTTTTCAGCGCTACCGCGAAATCGCGATGGAGTATGCCTTCATCCTCGATCAGCTCGGTTCGACCTCCGCGATCTCGTAGCCGACGACTTTCGAGGTGCCGGGATCCACGATCGGTGCGCCCTTGCGAAACCATGCCGCCGCGGCACAGGAGGCAAAGGCAACGCGCGAGTCGATGCGCTCGAGCGAAAACTGGCCGTCGGCGCGCCGCACCAACAGCGTGGCCTTCAGGCTATCCTGTGGGACCAATAATGCGATGACCTGCGATTTCATCATCGCAGTACTCGAAGCAAGCTGCGTGCCAGGCCTTCAGGCCAATGAAATCAGTGGGTTAACCGTAGACACACGCCGATGTGCGGTGACAGAATTTGTCACCGGTGACGGGCAGGGGCCAACAGCACCCCCCTCAGTGACGCGGCGGCTTTACCACGATGCAGGCCTGCGATTTTGCCCTCAGTTTGCTGCAGATGCCGCGCGCATGCTTGTCGGTCACACCAAATGCCTGAAGGCGATACACGGTGCCTTTGGACGATTTGGCCTGAACCACCTTGTGGGTCAGACCCGACAGAATCGCCGGATATTGTTTTTGCAGGCGCGCCCAGCGGTGGTCCGCGGTGTCGCTGCTCTTGAAGGCGCCGAGCTGAATGCCGTAGGGCCCGGTCGCACCGGGAGGCACCGTGGGCGCTCTGGCGGCGGGCGGCGTGGGCGACGGTTTAGCGGGTGCGGCGGCCGGAGCGGACGCTGCGGGCGGGGTGCCCTGCGGATACGCCGCTGCGGATGGCGCATTCGCAGTATCCGCCGAGCTCGCGCCGGACGGTGATTGCGCCAGGGTGAAGTTTTCCACGCGAATGCGCGCCTCCTCCGTCCACTTCCCTTCGGGGTATTGCTTCAGAAATGCCTGATAGGCCTCGGGTGTATCGGCGTCGCGCGCCTTTTGCCAGTCGCGTTCCTCATATAGCTCCTTGACGCGCGCCTGCGCCTGCGCGGTGAACTCGCCGTTCGGATAACTCTTGAGAAATTGCTCGTACGCTTCCGCGCTGTTCGCGGCCCGAGCTTTCTCCCAATCGCTTTGCTGCCGGCTGCAGCCGGCAAGCCCCAATACCACTACGCAGCACAGCGCCAAGACGGTTTTGCTATTCACCATTGTTGTATCCATACCCACGGATTGCCCCTAGTGAAGCGCATTCTACTTTGAATTGGAGGTCTCTGTCGGCGGCGCCAAGCTCGTCACATCACGGCCGGTAGCGGATGGGATAATGGCCGAATGAGCCCACAAAGAAGGCGCTTTCTGGATCTCGGCGCGGCGACCCCGACCTTCATAGGCGCCGAATCCGTCATCGTCGGCAACATCCGCGGCACCGGCCTGTTCGTGGTGTCGGGCGAAATCCACGGCGACGGCGAGATCAAAGGCGGCTTGCATCTGTCGGTCACGGGAAGGTGGAACGGCTGCATCGAAGCGCAACAAGCGGTCGTGGCCGGCACCATCATCGGCGGCTTGGCGGTCGAGGATAAGCTCGAGATCGGCTACACGGCCGTGATACGCGGCAAGGTCAGCGCCCGGACCGTGGCGATAGCCAAAGGCGCCATCGTCGACGGTGAAATCGTGATCACCTCGGGTGCCCCTGCCGAGGAATTCGAGGAAAAACGCGACGTCGAGTGAGAGGGCAAGCGTGTGCTCGAATGCCGACAATCGCGCGAAACTTTGTGTCTTTACGCCGCTTCCCGCATTCTAGTCACGGTCCTCAAGATCCTGAAGATAAATGAAAGAATATGATGTCATCGTCGTGGGCGGCGGCATTCACGGCGCCGGCGTCTTGCAGGCGGCCGCGGCCGCGGGTCACAGCGCCCTGCTCCTTGAAAAAGGCTCGCTCGCCAGCGGTACGTCGAGCCGCTCCAGCAAACTGATTCACGGCGGACTGCGCTATCTGGAATCGGGCCAGTTCGCGCTGGTTCGGGAAAGCTTGCGCGAACGCGCCATACTGCTGCGAATCGCCCCCGAGCTGGTCGAACTGAAGCCCTTCTTCATTCCGGTTTACCGCGACACCCACAGGCGCCCTTGGCAACTGAAATGCGGGCTGGCGATGTACGCGATGCTCGGCGGCTTCGACTCGAGCACGCGCTTCGGCAGCGTGCCGCGGCGAGAATGGGGCCGGCTCGACGGGCTGGAGACCCGCGGCCTCGACGCCGTGATTCGCTACCACGACGCGCAGACCGATGACGCCGAGCTGACGCGCGCAGTGGTTCAGTCGGCACTCTCGCTGGGCGCGCAGCTCGCAATGCCGGCGGACTTCATCGCAGCGCGGCTGGACCCAGGTGGCGTGGGCGTGGAGTACCGGCAAGGGGAATCAACACTTGAGTGTCACGCGCGGGTTTTGGTCAATGCCGCAGGCCCTTGGGCGACTGCGGTCGCGCGCCGGATCCAGCCGGCCATCTCCGTTCCCGACATCGATCTGGTGCAGGGCACCCATATTGTCGTGCCCCTGCCAGTGAGCGCCGGGATTTACTATGTGGAAAGCCCGAAGGACGGCCGGGCGGTGTTCATCATGCCCTGGAAGGGCGCGACCCTGATCGGAACCACTGAGACTCCGTACCGAGGCGAGCCGGACCAAGTGCATCCGCTGCCCGAAGAAGAGGATTATTTGCTTGGCGTGGCGCGGCGCTACTTTCCCGCATTGAACGAGGTCACCCGAGCGCAGATCGTGCAACGCTTCGCCGGGCTGCGGGTGCTGCCCACCGCATCCCAGGCGGCATTCGACCGCTCTCGCGAGACGATTTTTTCCGTGGACCGTGATCCGAATCCGCGTGTGCTGGGTATCTACGGCGGCAAACTCACGGGCTGGCGCGCGGCTGCCGCGCATGTCTTAAGCCGAATCAGCGCCTCCCTGCCCGCGGCAACGAGACGGGCGGCGACCGATGACTTGATACTGAGGAGGGCGAAATGAACAAGAATGGCCTGGCCGTGTTCTGGCTCGCGCTTGCCGCCTCCTCGGCTTACGCGGACGGCGACTACTTCAGCCCGACCGATGACCGTGTTCGATTGTCACTGGGCATCATGCGCGTGTCGTCCTCGACGGTCGTGCAGGTGGACAGCAGCGCGGGCACGCCCGGTACGGTGGTCAACGCGGAAAACGACCTGGGGTTGGATAGTTCGGATATCGAACCGGACGTGCAGGCCATGGTGCGGGTCGGGGAACGGCAGCGCTTGACCTTCGATTTCTTTACCTTGGACAGAAGCGCCACCAAGACACTGCAGGGCCAGCCGATCGTGTTCGGCGATGTGGTATTGCAGACCGGGGATCCGGTGCAGTCCACCGTGAACCTGCGCACCTTCGGCTTTTCCTATGGGTATTCATTTTGGCACAGTGAGACGCTCGAATTCGCCGCGACTCTCGGCATCAACGACACGGATATAAACTCCAGCGTGCGGGTCCAGACACAGACCAGCCATGTGTTCCAGAGCGAGAACGCGGCAGGTCCATTCCCAACGCTGGGACTCGATGGCACCTGGGTGGTGAGCCGGCGATTCTATTTCGACGCTCGCGCGCAATACCTGCAAGTGCACCTGCATGAGCTGCAGGGCTCGCTGGGCATGTACGAACTGGATGCTCTGTATCGGTTCAGGCCCAATGTGTCGTTTGGGCTCGGCTACACCGCGTTGAAGGCACACCTGGACTCCACGAAGAGCACGCACGCCGGGGCATTCGACTTCGATACGCAGGGGCCGGAAATTTTCCTCAGAGTGGCGTTTTGATCACTGCGCCGGGCTGGGTTCCGGCACCAACTCGACCCGGTTGTTGGCGGCAGCCGCCCTATTCCACTCACCCGCGCTAACCGTTTCGTTGCGCGCGGGGTAGGCAGAGATTGGGCGCGTGGATCCGGCGTTTTCCATCGATACCACGATTTGGCCCGCGCTGCGCTGGCGGACGCCCGCCACCAGGTTTGCAAACGCCAGCGATTGGCGCTGCTGCCCGGTGAGCGAATCCTCGAAGGGGTTTCCCAGAAGATCGCATTTGGCGGCCGACAAAACAGCCGGCGCCGGCGCAAAGCCGTCGCTCGC
>Ga0302320_10002258_pt1 | contig 45790 bp, 31 predicted proteins | sample Bog_T0_3_FD_202130 | JGI IMG/M metagenome (GOLD analysis project Ga0302320, IMG submission 202130) | Peat permafrost microbial communities from Stordalen Mire near Abisko, Sweden - Bog_T0_3 | ecosystem: Environmental > Terrestrial > Soil > Wetlands > Peat | place: Sweden: Abisko, Stordalen Mire...
ACTCACCTTCGTCTGTGCCGCCGCCCACGAGGGCAATAGCTGGCACAAGACCGCGAGCGTCAGCGTTCCAATGATGGCTGTCAGTTTCCTGCCCATGGCTGTTCCCCTCTTTCCCCGTTCGTCGCGACCCATTCCCAACGCCACCCCCGCCGCGTTCGGTCGGCCCCGCGGCGCTCGGTCGTACATCCTATTTCGTCGGAACGACCTCAAGGGTACCGACCGGACATAACGCCGCAAATATCACTCGCCTCTCCGGCGAGCGAAAGGACCTACGACGGCAGATCGGCGCGCATCCGGAGAACGGGGGGCGCCGTGTTCACCGGCAGACTGGCCTAGAGCTCCGTAATTGGGGGGCGGCAAAGAGCGGCGTTTCGACGCATAGCGTCGCAATCGCGGCGGCGCCGCGCTTTGCCGCTTGCGTTCGCTCGCCCCGCATCCCATCGTCCCTACGACTATCGGTCGGGTTAACCCGCTCAACAGGGAGGATGCATGAAGATCGGAGCAACACTCTTGCTGCGGGAACGGGCTCGTTGGCTGATGGCTGCCGCTGTGCTGGGGTGTGCGCTGTGGGGGGACCGCGCCGATGCGCAGCTGTGTCGAGGGAATCCGACCAAAGGGTGCACCAGCCCCGGTACGCTGTGCAAGCCGGTGTCCGTGGGAGGGGGCTCGTCCGGACACTGCACAACTTCGGCAGGCCCCCCGGGGGAGAAGAGTTGCGATTGCGTCGGCCAACCGGTTGCGCCGCCGCCGCCGCTTGACCCGCGGTGTGGCAGCAGGACCGGGACCGGGACGTTCACCTGCACGATCAACGAACCCGGTGTCACGCAAGCGGAGACCGACTATCCGCAGATCGTTTTCGCTCCGGGCGACATCGTGGAAGTCAATGCCGACGGCTGTGTGCAGAGCGGGGGTACCGGCTCGACGTGGAAGCGTTACGTCAACCCGTGGGGCCCCAGCTCGGATCATCTCTACCACGGGCTGATCCGAATTCCCACGGGCACGCCGAACAGCGCATTGGTGCGGATTCAAAGCATCATTTCCAACGCCTTCAAAGTCACGGGCGTCGGGGTTCCGGAGTCCGAACTCTACTTGCACCTGGGGTATGAGGACGATAATTACAAGGACAACGGTTATGACGGCCACGACAACGGAACCGGAAACCAATGCCTGACGGATCCCACGAACAATGTGGACGGCGGCCCGGCACATATCACCATTACGATTACGCGCGGCGCCGCGTTCGCTGCACCTCCGCCGACGAGCCGTTATGATTTCGACGTGCTATGGACCGAGTTGGACGTGAATGGCTTACCCTTGAATCCGCAGTGGTCATGGCAACTCAATCCACAACACGCGGGAAGTGCGCCGCCTGTGCCGGAGACGTCGATTTGCCACAACTTCAGCACGCGCGGAAGCACTTTGGGCATTCCATCGCCGGTCTTATCGCCCGAATTCAGCGCGTGCACAGACCAGGCGGATCTCACGACGGTTGATTCGCCGGCGCCAGGATCGACCAACGCAGCGGTTTGCATCCCCGGGGGCGTGTTCGAATCGGACAGCTTTACCGGGCATGTCAACTGGTTTCCCATCACGATGGAGGGCCATGTGACGGGGTTCAGTCGCGGCGCGGATGACGATTACACCTTTGCGTTCGTCGTGAACGCAAAGTCGGCACCGTTGAGCGTCAACAAATCCGACATGATCCATTCGGAATTCGACTCCGACGAGACGGTGGACAATTTTGTGAACCTGTCAGCGGAATGGCGGGCGGTCCGCGACGCCGTCGACAACGATGCTGCCCAGGCGGCAAACCTCTCCAGCGGACAGGCCATCGTGACAGGCATGTTCGGCTTGGACGGCGAACACGACTTGAAGTCCGAGCTTCACCCGGTGTTCGCTCTGGCCCTCAAACGAGACTGGAACAACTCCGATCCGAGCGACGAGGACTGGCTCATGTTCGTACGCAACCAAGGCGATGAGGGCGAGTGCTCATCGCATATCTGGTATGCGGGATTCACCAGCTACACCTTTCGGCTTCCGTGGCGGGACGGAATGGCGTCGGTGGATGTGAATTGGAACAAGACGCAGTTTGACTACGAAGGTGATTCTTATTTGCAGAACATCACCTATGTGGGACCGGCGGACGCGACGCCTTGGAAACCGGCGGGAGTCTATGTGTCTTTCTTTTTGGGTGCTCCCCAGCCAAGACAGTCGAACATCATCGGCGACCCGGATGCCACATTGCCCTACGTGGCCGGTGGCCTGCATCTGATTTGGAAGGGCTTGACCATTGGGCCCGCAGTCCGATCGACAACGAGGGCCACTGCGCCAGCCGGGCCCGGGTCGGAGGCCGATGAGGACGAAATCGAGAAGAAGATTGCCGCGGCGATTGCCGAACTCACACCGGCGCAACAACGACAAATGAAGAATGCGCGCGGCACCCGGGTTACGAAGAGCGGTCCGCAGCCGGCCAAGACGGCCTTCGCCGTGGTGAAGCTGGTTCAGCCACCGGCCGCAGCGGCCGTGGCGATGCACGCGCTGAATGGAGGTCCCGCGTCGCGAAAGCTACAGCGCGACGCGGCCCAGATGAAGGCGCTTTGCGCCGCGAGCCATAACGCGCCGGCGGGATTGCCGGTCAAGGTGTGCCGGGCAAAGTGATCATGGCAGTTTCGCATCCCACACGACTACCGCTGGCCGCACATCGACCGCTCGCCCAGCCGCCGGTGGACGGCTCGCTCCGGACGAACCGTCGATTGGTTTTATTACGAGCGCTGGTAGTACTACAGCCGCCTTGCCTAGACTGCCGGTCATTGAACACGGTGGGGCAGCCGGCACACGTCAAACAAGTCGTCGGCGCCGACGCTGTCACGAACAGGGATCGCGCTTGCCGAAATCGACGCTCGCTGGAATGATGCTCACCCTGCAGTGCCTCCTATCCCCCCTCGCGCGGGCCGAGGATTCCGACAACGCCCTGCAAGAGATCACCGTCACGGCTCAACGGCGCGATCAGTCCGAACAGGACATCGGGATCGCGGTGACGGCGGTGAGCGGCGAGGAAGCGCGCCGTCTCCGTATTCAGCAGCCGCTCGCGTTCTCGACGCTGTCGCCGAGCCTGTCGACCATGAATGCCACGACCGACAGCACGCCGCTGTTCCTCATTCGCGGGATCGGCCTCGATGATTTCAATACCAACAACAGCAGCGGAGTCGGCACCTATCTCGATGACGTGTTTGCGAGCTTTCCGGGTTTTTTGACCGAATCCCTCTACGATGTGGATCGCATTGAAATATTGAAGGGTCCTCAGGGCACGCTCTACGGCAAGAACACGGCGGGCGGGGCGATCAACATCCTCTCGAAACGCCCCACCGACGACTTCGAGGGTTATGTCGATCTGGACTTCAGCCGTTGGGAAACGACGGACGTGACGGCGGCGATCAGCGGTCCCCTCACCGCCAGCGTGAAGGCGCGCCTCGCCGGAACGGCGACCGTGCAGGGTGAAGGCTATCAGACCGACATCGACACGGGAGAAAAGTACGGCAAGCTCAATCGCGGCGGCCTGCGCGCACTCTTCGACATACGCGTGAACGAGGCGGTCGATCTCTTGCTCAATTTTCATTTTAACTACGATCACTCGGTTCCATCCTCCCCCTCGACTCCCAACGTCGAGGCCCTCGTCCCCCCGAACCTGCCGTTCCCGACGGCCGGACTGCTCAACAGCCCGCCGGGCGGCACGCTCGTCCGGGCCGGCGGCTTGCCGCTCTTCAAGCACGAGAACGGCGATGGGGTGGTCGGCACCTTGAATTGGCGCATCGCCAATCTGACGCTGACCTCGATCAGCGCGTTCGACGAATTCTTCTCCCGCAGCCTCGATAACTACGATGGCTATCCCGCGGCCGACAACAATTGGACCAAGAACTTCCAGCAGCAGCAATTTAGCGAGGAACTACGCCTCGCATCGGCTTCAGACGGATTCATCGACTGGATCGTCGGCGCCGAGTATTCCGCGAACTGGTATCACTGCCGCGATTCCCTCGACTGGACCTTCGTCTATGGGCTCGCCGACTTCATCACTCAGCAAGGCAAGGCGATCACGGCCACGAACTTCATCCAGACGCAGGAGTCGGACGGGCTATATGCGCATGCCGAGACGCACCTGACCGATCGCTGGACGATCGTGACCGGGGTGCGCTACTCGCACGACACGGCGCATTTCGACGGCGCCACGATCGACCCGACGGGGCTTCTGACCTATGCCGCCGCGAACTTCACCGGACCGATCGTGCCCAATACGGTGCTCGCGGCGCTCGACGAGTCTCGATCCAGTCAAGACTTTTCCTACCGCTTCGAGCCTGATTTTCACGTGACCGACAAACTCCTCGTCTACGCGAGCCTCGCCACGGCCTACAAGGCCGGCATCTTCTACGGGCAGCCGGCACAGGTTCAGGTCGATTGGAGCTATGTGCGGCCGGAGCACGTGCGCACGACCGAGCTCGGGTTCAAGAGCCGCTTCCTCGGCGATTCCTTGCAGATCGATGCGGCGGTGTTCGACAGCGCAATTCGCGATCGTCAATCGAGCCTGTCCTTGTGGGCGGGCCCGGTCGGGACGCAACCCTTGATCGCGGGACTCGGTAACGTGCCGGGGTCACGCATCGACGGGGTCGAGAGCGAGATCGACTGGCGTCCGATCGGCGGCTTGCAGATTCACCTGGCGGGTACCTACCTCCACGCGCGCGTGACCGAGACGCTGACGAGCGACAACGGCTTGGCGCTTTACACGCCGGTGGCCGTCGGGCAGATGCTGCCGGACGCACCCAAGCTGAGCGGGAGCTACCTCGTGACTTACGAACACGCGGTCCGACGGAATCTCAAACTCTATGGCCAGATCAACGATCACTATCAGGGCTCGGAACACCCCTACTTGGCGGATCCAACGTTCTTCGGTCGGGGCCATTCGCTCGGGCTGCGAATCGGCGTGAGGAATCCGGTCGAGCGCTGGGATACGAGCGTCTGGGTGACGAACCTCACGGACACGCGACCGCTCACGTACGCGTTCGCCGGCAGTGAGGGTCAACAGGCATCCCAATACCAGAAGCCGCGCTCCATCGGCTTGAATCTCACGTATAGCTTCTGACCCGACAGCGTCTCAACGGCCGAACGCAACCAGCGCTTCGACCAATTCCTGCAAGGTCCGATACAGGGGAACCGCAGCGATTGCCGTCAGGATCGCCCCTGCCGCAATGGCCGTCGCGGGCCAAGATCGGCCGGCCGCCTGCATGGGCGCCAACAGCCGACGCACGCGGCCTGACACGTCATCCACGGCAATCGGCATGCTGAGCTCGGCGAGCGGAGGCCTCGGGTGGGATAGGCGGGCGACTTTGAGCAAGGCGGATGCGAGAGCCAACCGTTTCCGCGGGTCGGCGCCCGTCGCCATGGCGTCCGCCTCGAGTTCCACGGCCGCCCGCCAGCGCGCGGTCAGGGCCCGGCCCTCCGGGATCCACGCGAGCAGGTCCGGGCTTGCAACGATCAAAAGAAGTTTTAGATTGTCCTTGGCCGATATGTGGGCCACCTCGTGGCCGATGATTTCACCGACCTCCGCGGGGCTGCACGCTGCAAGGACACCGGCCGCAGCGACGATTCGCGGCCTCCAAACGCCGACGACGGCGACGATGCCGTCCGCCGCGTCGATGACGTCGACGAGCCGGCCCGCGATGACGGCGGGTTCCGCGGGTCGGCCGCATTCACGCAGCAGAGCGGACGCGATTGCCGAGGCCCGCCGAGCGCGCAATACGCCGCAGCCGAGGCAGAATGCCGAGAACGTCGCGCTCAGCATCAGGAGGGGTCCGACCGGTTCCGCCGCGACGTGCGGTTCGCGGACCAGAAACGCGGGCAACGCGACGAAGACGGCGAGAAACGCGGACGCGGCGCTCGGCATCAGGCGCAAGACGAGCAGCGTGCGCGAACTCGAGGGTTTCGGCCCGAGCCATCCGCGCCATAGAGCAGCCACCGAAATCGACAGCAATAGGCTCGCGAGGCCGTACACGGCCGACAGCACGAGAGCCAGTGTGACCGCGTAGTTCATTTTGGCTCGAGGTCCAGTCTCGAACGCTCGGCCTGAACCAGGCTCTCCAATTCGTCGAGCAAAGCGGCATCGCTCCTTCCGACACAGTGCACCAGGGTGGTGAGGATCGCCGTGCTGGAACCCGATGCCGACAACAGCGCCATGACCTCGTCCGAGAGCTTCTCACCGAGCAACTGTTCGCGTGACGCCCGGGGCTCATAAACGAAGGCGCGTCCGCGCTTGACTCTCTTCACGAATCCCTTTCGATGCAAGCGGTCGAGCGTCGTCATCAGTGTCGTATAGGCGAGTCCTGGAAACGCCGGCCGCACGCACCCGACCGTCGCTGGCCGGCCCATGCGCCATAGCGATTCGAGGACCTGCGCCTCGAGCGGGCCCAAACCGGGCATCGCCACGCGTTCGCCCTCGGTCACTGGACGACTTGATCGAGTACGGTCGAATTGCTCCCGCTGTAGTCCTTATCACCGGCATAGTCCGCGGTAATGTGATGTGTACCCACGGCGAGCGAACTCGTCGCGAAGCTCGCACTATGGGTCGTCGCACCGACGCTGCCCGACCCGATCGTCGCAGCCCCATCCTTGAAGGTCACGGTACCGGTGGGCGAACCGCCGTAGGCGGGTGAAATCTTCGCCGTGAACGTGACTTTGTTGCCGTGCTTCGCGGGATTCAGCGACGACGAGAGCTTGCTGGTCGTGGCCGCCTTCTTGACGGTAACGGTATGTTTCGCCGACGTGCTCTTCAGGAAATCCGCATTGCCGGCGTACACCGCGGTGATGGAGTGCGTTCCCACGTTGAGCGTGCTGGTAGTCACACCGGCCGACCCGGTGGCATCGAGCGTCTTGGTGCCGATGCTGCTCGCGCCGTCGAGAAACTCGACCGTTCCGGCGGGTATCCCGCTCGTCGACGATTTCACGGTCGCGGTCAAGTGCACCGATTGATCGAAGCTGCTCGGGTTGGGCGTCGCCGCCAAAATCGTCGTGGCCGAGGCCTTATCGATGGTCTCGGCCACGGACGTCGACGCGCTCGCGCTGAAGGTCCCGGTACCCTGATAGGCGGCGGTCACGGAGTGGCTGCCGGGCTTCAGCAACGCGGTGGTGAAGCTTGCCTTGCCGCCGCTGAGGCTCGCGGACCCCAGCGTCAGCGCACCGTCTTTGAATTCCACCGTGCCGGTCGGCGTGCCCGACGGCGAGGTGACCGTGGCGGTGAAAACGAGCGACTCGCCGAACGGCGACGGGTTACGCGACGAACCGAGCGTCGTCGCGCTCGCCAATTTGACGATGACTTCACTGACGGTCGGCGAGCGGCTCCCGCCGAAGGGCGTGGCGCCGTTATACGCGGCCGCGATGGCATGAGTACCCGCGCCGAGCGCGCTCGTCTTGAGCGTCGCGGTACCGCCCGAGAGCGTGCTCGTTGCGAGCGCAATCGCGCCGTCGTAGAACGTGACCGTTCCGGCCGGCGAGCCTGAAGTCGATGACACATGGGCGGTTAGGGTCACCGATTCATCGACCTTCGCGGGATTGGGCGCGGCCCCGAGCGTGGTCGCCGTCGCATGCGGCGGCGTCACGGTGACCGTGGTCGAGTATTGCACTCCGTTGTAGCTGGCCGACACGACCACATGGGTGGTCGCGCTGACTTGCGCGGTCGGAAAGAACAACGCCGCATCGTGGTAGCCCTGGGCCACCGGGATGGAGGCCGGCAGTGAGAGGACGGCGGGATTGCTGGACGTCAGATTGACGTAGAGGTCCGCGGGCGCCCCGCGGTCGATGTCGACGCCGACTTCCACGGACTGGCCCCCGACGATCGTTGCGGGCGTCGCGCTCACGGCGGACAGCACGGCGTCGGGGGCAACCAGACGGTCCCAATATCCGCGTCCGTAGGTGCCGATGTGCAGCAGGGGCGTGCTGACGTACAACGGATCGGCGTCGAGTTCGAGTCCGAAAATACTCGCGATCGCGGGCATGCCGGCCATGTAGCGGTACCAATTGGCGCCGAAATTGTCCGATCGATAGATGCCTTGATCCGTGGCCAGAAACAATTGGCGCTGGTCGATCGGATTTGCGAGCAGTTTCCAATAGCTCGCGTCGGGTAGCTTGCTCGCAAGATCCCCCGTGACCTCGGTCCAGGTCTGACCGCGATCGTTGCTGAGGAAGGCCTGCGATGGACGTGACCCGCCGGTCGTGTAGGTGACCGTGTAGGGACGGCTCGTCGAGCGGTCGGCGGCGATCTGGCTGTCCGATTTTTCCGCGTGCGACGACAAGGGCGGCGTGCGGTCGACGTAAGTCATCGCACCGAGGTCACCCGTATTGTGGCTATCCAGCACTTTCAACGCGCCCGTGCTCCATCCGACGACGTAGAACACGTAGCCCGAGGGGTCGGTCGACGCATCCATCGACCGGGGGCTGAACTTCGTCATATCGAACGGTGCATTCGGATTCGCCGCGGTCCAGTCGCAGTTTGGATTGACGCTCTTGTAATAGACGTAGCTCTCCGAGCTGTTCTGGGTGTTCGGCGGCTGGCTGAACGTATAGATGAACGGCGTGAAACCGTTCGGCGGCGTCTGATCGATCAGCGTCGTCGCATAGTAATTGTTCGGCAGACACGCCCCGTAGTCGCCCGACCACGTGGCGCCTCCGTCGGTCGAGTAGAACCGCGTGCCGTCCTCCATGTTGAATAGTTCGTTGGGATCATTCGGCGCAATGCTGACCTGGGCGCCGTCGCCGCCGTTTCGAATCACGTTCGGCGGGGAATCGTTGCGATTGATCGTGATCGAGCCGTTGTCCTGCAGGCCGCTGAGGCATTCATCGGGTTCGGTGCGCGAACAGGCGAGATCGCCGACCGGACCGTACACCTGCTGGACGTTGAGATTCGTCGCGTAATTGAGCGAGCCCGACACACTCAGCGTGTTCTCGTCGAGGACGTAGATGCCGCCGTCGGTCGTGCTGATGACATTCGTCGTGCCCGCCTCGAACGTGTATCCCGTATGGTCGGCATGCCCTTCGTCGAACGACCCGGAATAGGTCCAGGTAGGCGACGCGGCCGTCCCGTTGTGCGTGACCTGACTGCCTGCCATGCCGGCGAACACGATGTCCGGATTTGGTCGGATCGACGGCGATCGTCGTCGTGTGAAAGGCCTGGGCTGCGCCGCTGATGTGGTCGTTCGATTCGATCAAGTTCCATGTGCCGTCCCCGTAGTCGTCCGAGCGCCAGATTCCGCTCAGGTACTTGTTGTCGGTCGTCGCGGAGATCGCGTAGAGATGTTGGGGCGCGGCCGCCGAGACCGCCAGGGAGATACGCCCCGGTGTCGCGAGGCCGGAGCCGATCGGATTGTAGAATTGCCCGTAGCTCGTGGAGCGAAGCACGCCGATGCCGGGCGATGCGGCATACCAGATGTAGGTGTGCACAGGGTCCTGGACCAGGTCCGTCGTTGGGGCTTTGTAAACCTGCGACCATGAACTGCCGAAGTCGTTGGATAGCCAGATCCCGGAGTCCCCTTGGGCGAGTACGGTCTGATGGGTCGCATCACCGAGGTCCGTGAGCACCTTCTGAAACGTGCCCGGCCAACTCGTTCCGTCGGTCGGATGTACGGCGTGCCAAGTGGCCCCGCCGTCGGTGGTCTTGTACATGCCCGTTCCGGCATATCGAGAGATGTCGCCGGTACCGATCAGTATATTGTTGGAGTTCCCCGGCTGAACGAGGAAGGCGCCGACGGACGGGGAACCGGGAAGATTATCGCTGACGGGCACGAACGCAATCGCAAAGAACAAGTCGAGAGCGCGCCACAGTCCGCCGCCCGTGGCACCGACCCAGAGCGTCGTGATTCCCTGTGCATTATCGTAGGCATAGGACGCTTGCCGGATGCGGCCCGCTTGATGATGGACGTCGTCGGGATTGAAGTCGCCATAGCCGATCTGCTCCCATCCGTCCGTGCCGAGCGCGGGCGCAAGTGCCGCCGGCGGTCGGGCGGCACCGAACGCGCGCGGAGGCGTCGCGGCGGGACTCTGCCCCGCGGCGTGACTCTCCCCGGGCATCGCGAGCGACTCGCTCGCCGCCCGTTGCAATTCTTCCGTCGATCGCCGGCTCTCCCATTGACGACGCAAATTCTCGGGATCTTCTTTTTCGAGGCCCGCCGGAATCTGCCGCGGCAAGCCCGCGCGTTCGACCGGTTTGCCTGGCGGTGTCTTTGGCCCGCCATTGACCGGCGGGGGCGGGTGCTGCGCGTCGTCCGGGCGCGGTACGACCGCCCGGTTGAGCAGGGGATGCAGATAGCTGCGATTCCTCGCCTGATCCTCGAGCGAGGCCCCCGCGAGCTGTGCCCGGGCCGAAGACGGTGCGATCGTAATGACGACGGTAATCAGAAGGAGCGCCGTTTGCAGCGCGTGGCGCACGCCGACCGCTCTGTGCTTGAATCGCGCAGCCGAAAACTTCACTTGCATGATGCCACCTTTCAAGATTTCCCCTACCGCAACAACTGCAGAATCGACGTCGGGCAGGCCCCCGGCGAAACAATCGGCGCGCCGTAGTTTCTGAGTCTTATCTTTTCCTCGACCAACGGACTTATCACAGTAGCCCAGCGGCGGTCAACTTTGCCGGAACTCCTCAATTGGGGGTGGTGCGTCACTATCACCGCAATCAATGCAATGATATGGCTCCCGCACCGGTCTATATCAATCATCCACGCTGGGGAGCCCTCACCATGAAGTTTTCGACGATAGCCATGACCGCCGCGTTGCTCGCCGCTCTCGCCGGTATATCGGTAGCCGATGAGATGCCGTTCGATCAAGTGCGCTACGAAGCACTGCAAAATAGTGGCAAGCCATTCGCGGTCGCGTTTCACGCCGACTGGTGCCCGACATGCCGCGCGCAGGCGCCCGTCTTGAAAGAACTGACGCAAGCCCCGCAGTTCAAAGGAATCACCGTGTTCGTCGCCAATTTCGACACTGAAAAGGTGCTGGAGCGCTCTCTCGGTGTGACCAAACAGAGCACGATCGTGGTGTTCAAAGACGGCAAGGAGAGCGCACGCTCGACGGGCGACACACAGCGGGAAAATCTGGCCGAGCTGTTACGGCACGCGGCACCCTGACCGCGGAGCACTCGGCAATGAATTTTGGGGCCGAGACCTACGGTCTCGGCTTCGTTGCAGGCGCTTTGTCGACCCTGTCGCCGTGCGTACTGCCGCTCGTCCCGGTGCTGCTGGCTTCGGCGGTGGGTGCGCACCGCTGGGGGCCGTTTGCCCTCGCGACGGGATTGGCCCTGTCTTTCGCGATTGTCGGCACGATCCTCGCCACGTTGGGGGCATCGCTCGGGATCGATCCCGATTTGCTGCGCATGGGCGGCGCGGTGATCCTGGCGGCTTTCGGACTCGTTCTGCTGGTTCCTGCGCTGCAGAACCTGTTTGCACGGGCGGCGAGTGGTCTGAGTAATTCGGGCAATCAGCTTCTCGCGCAGACGACCGTCGACGGATTTACCGGTCAACTTCTGGTCGGCTTGTTACTGGGGGTCGTGTGGAGTCCGTGCGTCGGTCCAACGCTCGGCGCCGCCACCACGCTGGCAAGCCAAGGCAAGGATCTCTGGCAGATCGCGATCCTCATGCTGATCTTCGGAATCGGAGCCGCGTTGCCGTTGATCGTGCTGGGGCTGCTGTCGCGCGCGACGCTCGTCAAAGTCCGCGGTCGTCTGCTCGGTGCAGGCAAGCTCGGCAGGCAATTGCTGGGCGCCGTCATGGTGAGCCTGGGAGTGCTGATAGCGACGGGTGCGGATAAGTCTCTGGAGGTCTTGATACTAGACCGCACGCCGGCTTGGGTGACTGCCTTGACCACCCGATTCTGAGGCATCGGCCGCATTCGTGGCACCGATCGGCGAGGTCACATCCCGCCGAACCAATTGAAACCCAAACTCTCCCAGTAGCCGCCGGGATAGCGATTCGTGACTTCGATGGCCGTGATCCACTTGGGATTCTTGTATCCGAGTTTCGTCGCCATCCGCAGGCGCAGCGGAAAGCCGAACGGATCCGCAAGCGGCGAGCCGCCGTACTTGGTGGCGAGCAGCGTCTGCGGATGCAACGCCGTTGCCATGTCAATGCTGCTCGGATAATCATCGGCCGTTTTGAACGCCACATATTTGGCGCGCAAATCCGCCCCCACCCGCTCCAGGAAACTTCGCAGCGTCGGTCCCGACCAGCCGCCGATGTAGTCCCAGCCCTCGACGCAGATGTGTTTGATGACCATCTCCGTCTCGGGAAGCGTTGCCAGGCGCTCAGCCGTCCATGGCCGTTTATCGGCGATCAGTCCGGCGAGTTCCAATTTCCAGTCCTGCGCGCTCACGGGCTTCACCTGGGTGATATCGTAATAGGCATTGAATTTCGGGGGCCGCAGGATCATCGACTCCGGATAGGTCGGCGCAAGGTGCGCCGGATCGAACAAGGCCGCCTGCACGCGGTCGTTCCACGATGAGACCAGGCGCAGTGCTTTATCGACGCCGGGTTCGGAGCTCACGTCACAGCCGGTCAGCATGGCGAGCGCACCCAAGGAGAGACCGCCTCGAATGAATCCGCGCCGCTCCAGCCGAGCAATCAGCCGCCGATGATCGTCGAGAATCGCCGGATCGGGGATTTTTGCGGGTCGGAACGGCGATTTCAAGACAACTCCTCGTGGGCAGGCAAGCGCGGGCCGCCCGTCAGCATTGCCCACAGGGTTTGCGGCACGAGCAAGGAGAGCGCGACATGTACGATCAGAAATCCCACGATGACCAGCATGCCGCAGAAATGCTCGAGGCGTACGGCCTGAAAGCCGCCGAGCAGGGCGACGGCTGCCGAGAATTGAATCGGCTTCCAGATGAAGACACCCGTCACCACCTGCGAGATCCCGGCGAGGATGACCACGATATACAGGAGCTTTTGTACCGCGTTGTAGACGGTCAGGTCGTGGTGCTCGATCTTGAAATGCAGGGTGTCGCGCACGGTCTGCACGAGTTCTGTCCACCGAATCGGCAGCATGCGTTCGCGCAGCCGGCCGGTCACGAGTCCATAGCTCACGTAGCACAGTCCGTTCACGGCGAGCAGCCACATGCCGGCAAAATGCCATAGCAGACTCGGGGCTGCCCAGGTTCCCAGGCGGAACGTCTCGGAGAAGTGCAGTCCCGGAACGATCACATAGTCGTCATAGATACCCCACCCCGACAGGATCATGATGATCATGGCGATCGCGTTGGTCCAATGCATGAGGCGGACCGGCCAGGGATGCAATCGGCGCGCCTCGATCGGTCGAGGGGAATCCGGCGGGGGAATCGGCCCTCGTACCTCGCCCTGGATACTCCCGGACGAGCCGACGGAAGCCTTTGTCGTCATTTCTTTGCTCTTGCCGTTGCCGGTGCTGTTGCCGTTGCTGCTGGTCAAGTGTAACGCCTCGGTGCGGATGAACGCAGGACCGGATCAATGCGAGGGATGGGCCAAGCCCATGTGGATGATCTCGTTGACGTCGATCTCCCGACCCGTGCCGTTGTAATTGGGGAACTCGCCCAGCTGCTGCGGCGTGAGGTCGAGCACTTCCAGTTCACTGCCAAGCAGCACCATCGCCTCGAGAGGGACCGCGATTCGATGCGTGCCGAACCCCCAAAACCCGCCAAAGCTCATCACGATCGCCTCCTTGCCGCTATCGAACCGGATCACCTCATTGACGTGGCCGAGAATCCGTCTGCTCTCGACCGGCTCCAGCACGGTGCGATGCAGCAGATCCCCCACACGCACGGGCTGGGGAAAGCGCTTTGCCTGAAACGTTGCAGCATCCATGCCCGGTGGCGCGGGCTGTTGCGCGATCGCACCCGGCGCGCAGAGCCATCCGAATGCCAGCCATCCAATCGCCAGCCATCCGCTTTTCATGATCGCAGCCACGTTTTGAGAGTCAATAGAGCGCAATCGGTTCTCAGAGTGAAATCAAACGCGGACCCCGTGTTCCGTCGGACCCAACAGGCTGCGACACGCACCGCAGAGTCGATGACGACATCATCGCTTGGGCAACGGTCGCCGGCGGCGCCGGAGAGCATGGTCTCATTGAGGAGACCGGCGGAGCCAGCCATTAATTACGGCGTCTTCAGCAATGGAGCATAGTCGATGTAGGACGTTGTTTGCACTGCGCCGGCGATCGAAGCAAACGGGCTACCCTCGGGCAACCGGGTATCGAGCGTCAGCTTGTGCTCACCGCGGTCTATAGGCGGAGAGCCTGCTATGGGTGCGACCGGCGTCGGCTTCGGATAAGGCGGGCTCCGCGGCTTGCTGGGATCGGACCAGCGTCTCGAACTGGGATGCGGGCAGCGCTCGGCTGAAGTGATATCCCTGGTATTGGTCGCAGCCGACACTGCGCAGGAACTCGAGTTGCTCGGGTGATTCGACACCTTCCGCCACCACCTTCAAGCGCAAGCTGTGCGCAAGCGACACAATGGCGCGGACGATCGATGCGTCGTCCGGCCTCGTCATGACTTCGCTGATGAAGCTGCGGTCGATCTTCAGCTTGTCGATGGGAAAGCGCCGCAAGTAGCTCATGCTGGAGTACCCGGTCCCGAAGTCGTCGACGGACACCAGAACGCCCATGGCGCTCAATTTCTCGAGAATGGCGATGGATTCTTCCGCATCTGTCATCACGGCGGTTTCGGTCAGCTCGATCTCGAGGTACCGGGCTTCGAGCCCGGCATCCCCCAGGGCGTCGCGGATCATGGCGACGATGTTGCCCTGCCGGAACTGGGAGGGTGATAGGTTCACGGCAACCCGCAGCGGCGGCAGGCCGGCGAGCTGCCATGCACGCGCCTGGCGGCAGGCTTCGCGCATGACCCAGGCGCCGATGATTCCGATCAACCCGCATTCCTCGGCGACAGGGATGAACTCGGCAGGTGAGATTGCACCGCGCACGGGATGCGTCCAGCGCAGCAGCGCCTCCGCGCCGTGCATCTGTCCGGTCGCGGTGTTGACCTTGGGTTGATAATGCAATTCGAACTCTCCCTGCTCCAACGCCACGCGCAAGTCGCTCTCGAGCCGGACCTTGTCGAGGGCGGCCGTATTCATGCCGGGCAGGAAACACTGGAAATTGTTGCCGCCCCGCTGCTTCGCGCAGTACATGGCCGCATCCGCATGCGCCAACAAGATTTCCGCCGTGACGGCGTCGTCGGGATAAAGAGCGATTCCGATGCTCGGCGATGTGTGCATGTCGACTCCTGCAACGCGCACGGGTGCCTGCAGCGCATCGATGATGCGGGTCGCCGCTTGTTGGGCCGCATCGCGCTCAGGGCTCGGGGTGATGATGAGCACGAACTCGTCGCCGCCGAGGCGGGTGACGGTGTCCACTTCGCGAACGACACCCTTGAGCCGCCGTGCGACCTCCCTGAGGAGTTCGTCGCCGGCCCGATGACCCAGGTAATCGTTCACCGACTTGAAACGGTCGAGGTCCAGCAGCATGACGGCGAAGGACTGCTTCTGGCGATCGGCAAGCCGGATGGATTGGCTGATCCGATCGTCCATCAACACGCGGTTCGGCAGACCCGTGAGTGCATCATGCGTCGCCAGGTGCCGCAGTTGCTTGTTGGCGGATTCGAGACTCTCGGTCCGCACGACGACCGCCTGCTCGAGAGTCTCCACTTGGCGCCGAACGATGCGCTCGTTTTGCCACTTCCGGGTCAGAGCATTCGCGCTTTGAATGACTTCGATGGCCTCGAAGGGCTTCTTGATGACCAGGAGCTTGTCGGAGTTGTCGAGCCGCGAGACGACGTCGCTCCAATCATAGTCCGAGTGTGCGGAGCATATGACCACCTGAACGTCCGGATCGATCGCCCAGAGGCGCTCGATGGTCTGCAGACCGTCCCAGCCGGGTGGCATGCGCATGTCGACGAAGGCCAGGGCGTAAGGCCGACCCTCGTCCAGCGCCTGTCTTACGCGCGCCACACCCTCCTGACCCTGAAATGCCGAATCGATCTCGAAGGCATGTCTTACGCGGGAGGGCGCGCTTTCACCGAGGATTGCGAGTTCGGCGGCGGCCATCGAACCCGCGTCATCGAGTTCGGCTCCGATGACCTTGCGAAAATCGCGGTGGATGTCGCGGTTGTCATCGATGATGAGAATGCGCCGATTGACGGGCATCGGGTTGTCAGACAACGGCGGTCTCCGGAGACATGAGCGGAAGTTCCAGTGTGAATCGCGCTCCGCATCCCGGGCCGGCGCTCTCGACCTGCAGCGCTCCCCCCATTTCCATCGCGGCAAGCGCCCCGCTGTGCAGTCCGAAGCCGTGGCCGTCCTGCTTCGTCGTGAATCCATGACTGAATATTCTCGTCAGGTGCTCCGGGAGGATGCCGATTCCGTTGTCGGCGACCGAGATCTGCACGCCGGCCGGGTGTTTTGCGACACGCACCTCGACGCGCTTGTCCTTGCGCTGCGCCGTGTCGCACGCGTACTTGGCGTTGCGCAGGAGATTGACCAGGATCTGCAAAACCTTGTGCTTTTCGACCACGATGTCCGGCACCTCCTGGAAATCGCACGTGACGCTCACTTCATGGCGGTCGAAAGCACCCATGTTCATGCGCAGTGCATCGTCGACCAGACTCGACACCGCGATCCGTTCCGGCACGCCGACCCGCTTGGAATAGCTCTGCTGCATCGACACGATTTCCTTGATATGGTCGATGTTCTTCTGCAGCGAATCGAGTTCCTGCATGGCGACCTGCTGATCGAGCAGGAGGTGCTCCGCCAGTTGGCCGAGATAGAACGGCAGGTGTTTGCCGCGTTCGTCGGCGGAGACGAACGCTCCCAGGTCGGTCTCATGCTGTTGCAGCAGCGCGACGACCTTGCTCAAGCCCGCTGCTCTCGGCTTTTTTATCCGGTCCATGACCAGACTCGCCGAGATATTCACACTGTTCAATACGTTGCCGACGTTGTGCAATACGTTGGTGGCGATTTCCGCCATTCCCGCCTGGCGCGACGCGTCGCGCAATTGCTGCTGAAGTTTACGTTCGCGTTCGTGCGCCTCGACCCGGTCGGTGATGTCGAGATCGATCCCCACCAGGCGCGGACCGAGCTCGACCGAATCCGTCGATACCGCAGCCAGCGAGGCGATATGGCACACGGTGCCGTCCGGACGTATCACCCGGTGCTGCGAGCGGAGTTGGCACCTTTCGCGCAAGGCGCCGGCGACGGCGGCCTGCGCCGCGTCGCGATCGCCGGGATGGATCAACGCCGACCACGACGCGAGAGTCGGCCGGAACGTCGCGGGCGACTGTGCGTACAGCTCGTACATCGTGTCGCTCCACCACAGGTTCATGCCCTCGCCGTTCAGTTCGTAAACGCCGGCGCGGGCCGCGCGCGTCGCGACCCCGAAGCGGATCGAAATGGTCTCGAGTTCGGTGCGGCGAGCCCGTTCCGCCGCGATGTCGGCATCCATGCGTGCCCTGATCCGCCGCCGCGTCGCCATGACGAACGACACCGTCAGCATCCCGGAGATCACGAGCGCACCGGCGACGATTCGCCTTTGGATCACGGCGGACGCGATGGCGTCTTTCACCACGTACTCGTCCCGCCTCTCGAACTCATCGTCGACCACCTTGGTCAACACGCTGGCCCGCATGATTCGCCCGCTGAGCGGCAGCAAGACGCTCAATGCCGCCCCCTTGGGGATGCTCTCGGCGAGGCTCTTCACCGCCTCCGCGGCTTCCTCGACGACCGGGCTCTCGTCGCGATCGGCAAGCTCGGCGAGGCGTGCGGCGGCCGTGCGCAGCGCCTCCACCGATTGCCCTCCCAAAGTGTTGCTGTCGACGGCATCGGCCACGCCGTTCGCGAAGGTCTGGTAATTAGTACGCGCTTCGCTCGCCAGAATTCTGAGCGGTCGAGAGTGGTCGAGACTCGCGGCCCGTTGCACGTCGGCCGCCAGCTGCAGCAGCAATACCACCGCAATCGGCAGGAGGACCGCGAGAAATTGCAACGCGATGAGCTTGTCGGTGGCGCGTTTCATTGAGATCGCGTGCATGCTGATGCCACACCGGCTATGGGGGAGAAATGCCTCCGTCCAGGCTGTTTCGGCACCCCTGCGGGTAACTTGATGGGACAGCGCGGATATCTGTGCTGCGGTTGCATGGCGAGCGTCGAATTCGCTCGATCGGGGCCGCCCGGCGTTCGATTAAAGTTGAATCCCGCTGCGCCGATACCTCCTCAACGCTCCAGTTCGAGGTTGACGCATCGTGCAAACGTCGAAGCGGGTTGCACCTGCGCTGCATTGGCATCTGGTTGGTCGCTGCGCCGCACTGATGCTGCTCGCAGGATGGTGCGCGGCGCAGGAACCGGCCGCCGGAATCGACCTCGGTCAGTTGCCGCAAAGCTGGCGCGACGATCGGGGGCGTGAGATTGCGCTCACGGCGCTGCGCGGCCGGCGCGTCGTGCTCACCATGGCCTATGCGAACTGCCACTTCATCTGCCCCATGACCATCGAAAACCTCGAGCGAATGCAGAAGGCCGTCGACGCCCTCGGCGAAAAGGTCGATTTTGTCATCGTCAGCTACGACCCGAAAACCGACACGCCCGACGTGTGGCAGCAGTATCGGCAAAGCCGGCGATTGATCCGCGACAACTGGTACTTCCTCTCCGGGTCACGCGAAGCAACCGAACGCTTGGCTCATCAGCTCGGGTTTCCATTCTGGCAATACGACGATCACGTGATGCACGAGTCCCGCGCGGTCCTCTTTGATTCACAGGGCATTCAGCGCGCCGCGTTCGGCTCGGACTCTGCGCGCTGGTCCGACTTCCGCTGACTCCAATCCTGAGCCATTGACCATGTCGAGCAAACTCCTGATTTCCGCCCGCGCTTTCGCGCTCGGCGTGATGCTCAGTGCCGCGAGCCTGCCGGCAGCCGCGGCTGCGGAGTCCGATGCCAGACTGGACGAAATGCAGAAAAAGCTCGAGCAGAGCCTGCAGTTGATCGACTCGCTCACCGCCAGGGTCAAGGATCTCGAGGCACGTCTGCCGCATGATTCGGTCGTCGCGAGCAGAGCGCCCGATGGCGCACCGGCGGCGGCGGCCGAACCGGCGACGGACTCGCAGCGGATCGCCGCAATTGAACAGAAAGTGAGCCAGATCGAAACCACCAATGCGACCCGACAATCCGATGACAGCGGGCTGCCGCTGCACGGCTTTGCAGACGTAGGACTCGGCAATCGCAATCCGTATTTTGCGAACCTCGAGGGCGCCGACATCGGGAGCCTCGACTTCTACCTCTCGCCGAGGCTTGGTGACCGCGTGGTAGCGCTCGCCGAACTCATCTTCGAAGTGGGGCCGAATGGTCAGGTGGGCACGGACCTCGAGCGTTTTCAGATCGGCTATCAGTTCAACGACAAAGCGACGGTCTGGATAGGCCGTTTCCACACTCCCTATGGTTACGTGAATACCGCCCTTCATCACGGCGTATGGGTCGCCGACGCCCTGCGGCGTCCCAAGTTCATCAATTTCGAAGACCATGGCGGCGTCATGCCGTCGCATACGGTGGGCGCATGGATGACCGGCTCGCAGCACGCGGGCCCGGGAAAAGTCCTGTATGACTGGTATGTCGGCAACGGCCAGCAACTCGAGGACGGGATCGTCGACATGCAAAGCGGCGGCAACCCACACGGGGCCGCAATGGCCGGGTCGCGGCTCTCCTATCAATTCAACGGCAGTGCCGACGGACTCCTGATAGGCATCGATGGGTTCACCGACAAGGTCAGCAGCCAGCAAACGAATAACCTCACGCGCATCGACATGGTGGGCGCCTATGCGGCCTATGACACCGACATTTGGGAGCACGTCGTCGAAGCGTACTCGTTCCATGATACGAACTTGAATGGACCGTCCGGTATCAATACGAGCCACGCCTGGTTTGCACAGTTTGCATACCGCGCTCACTGGGGCGTACCGTATGTTCGCTATGAACGGGCCGTCCTCGACCAAAGGGACCTCTACTTCGCCGAACAGACCTTTGGTGCTTCGTATTACCGCGCCGCACTCGGCCTGCGGTTCGACCTCAACGCCAGGTCGGCGCTCAAGTTCGAACTCGCCCACACGCGAACGACCGACTTCCGAACGATGGATTTATCCTATGGCCTGCCTGAGGAGTACAACGAAGTGCTTGGCCAGTACTCGATTCGCTTTTAGCTCTCGCGGGTAACCCTCTGCATGCGCGGTCATGTATTTGGCTTGCTGAGCGGTCTGTCCCTGGTCGCGTGCGGTTCCTACGCCGCGGCGGGAGACATATTTGTCATCTGCAATGCCTCAGTGAGCCTGCCGGCCCAGGAAATCCGCGATGTGTACTTCGGCGACAAGTTCTTTGCGGGATCGGTGAAGTTGGCCCCGGCCGACAATAGTGCGGCACAGGTCGATTTTCTCGCCAAGGTCATGAAGCTCGACGCCAACAAATACACCAGTCTTTGGATCAAGAAGGCCTTTCGCGATGGCAGTACACCCCCGCCGGTCAAGGCGAGTGATGCGGAAGCCATCGCATACGTCGAGCAAACCATTGGCGCCTGCAGTTACGTCGCGTTCGCCCCCGGAACCGGTGTCGTCGTGGTGGCAAAATTCTGATATCGGAATGCGCCCGCGTGGACGACCCCTTGCGGATCGTGCAATACCGGGCTCGGCGCCTGCCTACCGGGAGATGCCGTCAGCGCCGCCGCAAGTCCGTCCGCTCGATCCACCAGATCACGCTCATCACGCCGAACCAGCCGAGGAACCAAGGCCAACGCGCCATCGGGACGCCGAACCGCGCGGCGAGGGGCGCGTCCGGCACGGGCGCGTTGCCGTGCACACGTTCCGCGCCGGGCGGCGCAGAAGTCATGAGAGCCTTGGTCGCCCGCCGCGCGAGCGCCGTCCGTAGCGTCGCGCCGTCGTCGGCCGCCCGCACATAGAATGAGCTCACCGTGCCGCGCGTTTCGAGTGCCTGCCAGCCTGCAACGCCGGGCCAGTATGCCGCGCAGCCGTCGTGATCGACGAGCAGCGTCGCGAGCGGTTTCGCATCCGGCGCGACGATGCGGGCGGCCTCCCCCAACCCACAGGCCGTGATCCGCTCATCGACCCAGTTGTCGTGCGGCAAGTCCGGTCCCGGCGGCGGCGCGGCGCGCGCCCGCGCGAGCACGCCGAGCGTATCGGCCCAGAGGTCTGCGTAGCTCGCGTTCTCCCCCGCGAGGACGAGCCGATAGCTGTCGAGCAGTCGTGTTACGCCGATGCGTCCGCGGGCCGCCGGGCGCCACCACGCGAGCGGTGTCGCATCGTCGGCGACGAACAAGGCGACCAGGGGCCCCGAATCGGCCCGCCCCGACGGATCCGCGGGCGCGAGGTCGACCGGCGCCGTGTCGAAGGTCTTGCGATCGCGCAGGCCCAGACGCTGATCGAGCGTGACGCTGCGCGGGGCGGCGCCCGTGAGCGCGAAGCCGAGTGCGCGCCAATCGGCCAAGGTGCCCTCCGAAGGAGGTTCGTCCGCGCGCAACAGCAGACCCAAGCCCTGGGCGACGGCCGTACGCAATGCGGCCTTTTCCGTCGCGCTCGAGCCTTCCCAGCCGCGCGCGTCGACGATCGCGAGATCGGCGCGTGCGAGCGCATCGGCATCGAAGCCCTGCAACCCCTCGCGCAGGTTCACTCCGGCCGTGAGCGTTGCCGACAAGCCGACCTGCAGGCCGGCATCCGCCGCCCAGCGCCGCCAATATTTCAGTTCCGGACCGAGCGATCCGGCGCGCACCAGCACCGTGAGCGGCCGAGCGGCCGTGACGAGCAGAGGCACGGAGATCGTGTCGACGAGCGGAGGCTGCTCGCCGAGCATCCGCAGCTCGTAGCGCAAACGCCCCGTTGCCCGCACCGGCGCCGACAGCGCGAAACGCCCCGTCGAATCGAGCGCGACCGCGTCGACCACGGCCCCGGCCGGATCGCGCAACTCGACGCGGGTGACGGGGGCCGCCGCGCGTCCCGCGAGGCGCCATCGCCAACCGAGAAGCGCGCTCGCGGGCGCCTCGAGTTCCACGAGGCCTCGCTCCGGAGCGGCGTCGAACCGCACCTCGAGGGGTGCCGCAGCCGGCAGATCCCGAGCCGGGAGACCGTCGCCCTGAATCTGCAGACGGCGCACGCCAGCGTGTCGGCGCAGCGCCGTCGCCAGATCGGCAGCCGGCTCGGCGGGCTGGGGCGCGCTCACGCCGGGGAGCGCAACCTGGACCTGATCGCGCGGTGCGGCGGAGCGCTCAGCACGCGTCGTCCCCGGTGTGAGGACCGTGAGCGCATCGCGACGGAGTTCCTGCGTCGGCGGAAAAAACAAGCCGTAAAGCAGCAGGATCGCCGGGATCTGCAACCAGGTTGCGACCAGGCGTCGCCGCCGGCTCAAGGGCGCACTCCGAGCGCGTCGAGATAGGCTGCGCCGGCCGCGTCGGGAAGCACGCGCGGCTCTACGGCCGTCGCGGGCGGCGGCAGGAGCGTCCAGAGCGCGGCGGCGAGCGCCGCGCGGCAGGGTGCACAGTGCGGGTCGCTGCGTACGTGATCCGCGCTCGAGATCAGGTCCAGGGCATTCGGCAGTGCGTCGCGATGTGACCGCGCCCAGGCTTCGAGAGCCGCCACGTCGGGAGTGCCGCCGGCCTCGAGGCTCCGCCACGCGGCCTCGATCGGCCCGTCTTCCGGCAGCGCCGCGGGCGACGCGGCCTCGTGATCCTGGAGTCCGTTGCGATCGCCGGTGAGGCGCCGGCTCGCATCGACCTGCGGCAGCCGCACGCCGACACGCGCGAGATAGATGCGCTCGGCCTGCTGCACCTCCTTGATGTATCCCAAGGCCTTGTACTCGAACGGCAGCGCGGCCTCCGGATGGGCGAGCCGGAGTTGACCCTCCGCCTGCCACATCTGATCGAGTGCCGCTTTGAGCAGCCGCCGGGTGTCCGGATCGAGCAGCGTCGCGGCCTCCGGCTTGTCGTGCATGTGGCCGTATTCGCTCGTGACCGTGCCGGTCGCGCCGAACGTGCCGGTGGCCTGCGCCGCGGGCGCATCGTCGTCGTGCTCTGCGCTGCGCTCGGACTCCTCACCGAGAAATTCACCATAGCGCATACGCAGCGACTGCTGCTCGACGCCGAGTTCATCGGCGCGCGCCGCGAAGCGCTCGCTCGCCATGCTTGGCCGCTCCGCCTGCAGCGCCTCCGTATCGATGATGAGCTGGCGCTCGCTCGCAAAATAGGCGGGCAGCGTCTTCTGGGCGAGACCGGCGAGATCCTCGCCGGCGGCGGGCGCGGGCGCGGGCCAGCGCAGGATGATGCTCGGACTCAGGGTGCGATTCGGCGTGCCCGGCCGATTGTCGAGAACACTGAGGCGGACGATGAGATCGTCGCCTGCCGCGAAACCGAGCCCGACGAGATCCAGGCGTTGTCGGTAGACCCGATGACGGCCATCGCCGTCTCCCGTGAGCGGCATCGTCCGGCGCGTCGTCGTGACGTTCTCGCCCGATCCCTGCGCGAGCGCGACCGATAATTCGGCCGGGCCCAGGCCATAGTCGTCGCTCGCTTCGAAGCCGAGGTCCCAGGTCTTTTGTGAGTCGGCGACGAGGACCAGGGTTCGATCCGGCTCGCGTACCGTGATCTCGGGCGCACGATCCGGAATCACGTCGAGCCGATGTAACCGCTGCGCCGCCGGATTCGCGCCCTCGACCCGATAGAGCATCGGTGCCGCAATGACCCGTTCGCCGCGCCAGACATCGCCGTCGCGGCGTAACTCCAGGCGGCCGGCATCGAGAAACTCAAGTGCGGCCCCCGCAGTGGCTGCCGGCAAGCGCAGCGCGAATGCGACGCGGCTACCCTCGGGCACGTTGGTCTCGAGCGACTCGACCCGATGCGCCGCCAGGCCCGTGTAAGCCGGCGGCGTCACTTCGAGTTCCGCGACGATCGGCGCGGCCTCACCCGCGCTGCGCGATGCCCCACCTGCCTGCAGCGACGCGCGAGCCCAAGCCGCGCGCCAAACATCCGGCCGGATCGCGGGCACGAGGATCCCGACCAGGAAGACGATCACGGCGGCGCTCCACGCGAGCGTGATCGAGCGGCGGGGATAAGGGGGCCGCAGATCGGGCAAGACGACCTCTTGCAGGCGACGCTCCACACGCGCCCGTTGCAGGTCCGACAAGCCGCCGGCCGCGGACGTCGCCGCGAGCGCGGGTGTCGCATCGACGCCTCGCGTCATGTCGGGCAACGGCGGTGATTCCAGCAAGAGATCGAGACTGTCCTCGCAGGCCGGCAGCGCAGCGTTGAGGCGCCGCCTGAGCCACCTCAGGTCGTAGGGCAACGTCACTTCGCGTGAGAGCCGCGCCCAAGCGATCGCGAATGCAAGGACTGACAGCGCTGCGCTCGCGCTGCCGAGATATCGGTAGGCGAGCGCGATGCCGACCGCGGCGCCGGGCAGATACCAGAGCGTCATGGCCGCGACCGCGCGCCGCTGCGACGCTGCACGCAAGGCCGCGAGCCGCGGCGGCTCCGGCATCGCCGGCGAGTACCGCGCGCTCGGGTTCATGGCGGCGTCGCGCGTCGAGACGCCCGTCGCCCGGCGGCGAAGCGCTCGAGCAAGAACAACACGACGATGAGCGCCTCGAGTTCGGGATCGAACCGCTGCGGCGCCTCCCAGCGTTCGGACGCGCCGCGCGAGGGCTCGACGTCGACCGCCAGCGCGCGATCCGGCGCGCGTGTCGGCGCTGCAAGCCGGCGAGCCAGACGGCGCGGAAACGCCGGATCGAGCAGCATCGCATCCCATTGTGACGGCTGCGCCTCGACGTGCAGGGCTTGCGCCAGCGCAATGATGCGTCCCCCGCCCACCGCACGTTCGCGCAAGCGGGGACCGCGTTCGCCGTCGGTCGATGCGAGTTCACCTCCGGGTGCAAGCGCGCCGCCGGGTGCGACCTCAGCGCCGGGTGCGACCTCAGCGCCGGCCGCGGGCTGTCGCGTGGCGAACACGCGGCCGCCGTCACGCGCCCAGTCGAGCACCGCCGGGGTCAGCGGACCACCGAGCCACAGGAGCCAAGCCGGCGGCGCCGGCAACGCCACCGCGGCCGGCGCCTCGTCGATCGTGACGGCGCGTTGCCGCTGAGAAGCCGGCGCGTCGTTCAGCGGCTCCGCCTCCCACGCCGCCGCCAGCGCACGGGCCACGGCGAGCTCCGCGCGTCCCGCCTCATCGTAGCGAATCGCGATCGTGGGCCGGACGTCACGCTCGGGGCCGGCGGCGACCGCGCCGACCGGACTCGCTCCCGGCGCGACGCGCCACTGAAATTCGCGGTGCAGCCTCACGCGTTCGGCGTCCAATCCGGCGAGTTCTTCGGGCGCGATGACGGTGAGCGCCGCGCCCGGCGGCATGAGGTCGTCGAGTTCGCGCAGGAGGCTCGACGTCGCGGCACTGCCCGCGATCGCGGTCGCGGTCGGAGCCTGAGTCTCGCCCGCGCGAACGGCCGGAAAACCTGGCGCGAGCCAACGCCGTTCGCCGCTCCCCGCATGGTCGACGGAGCTGCCGGGTGCGACGACGGTCCATGGCGTATGCGGCCCGGCGGCGGAACGCCACGCGGGAATGGCGAGCAGCAGCACGACGCTCGCGAGCAGCGCGAGCCGCAATGTGAGCAGGCCACGGTCTTGCAGCCGCCGTTCGTCGCGCGGGTGATCGCGCTCGTGCAGAAAGCGCAGCGCCGCGAAGTCGATGAGGCGCCGATCGGCGCGCCTCAGCCAATGCACGACGAAGGGCACGGCGAGCGCCAACGCGCCGGCGAGCGCGGCCGGTTCCAGCACCGTGATCACGATTGCAGCAAGCGGCGCAGCGCCACGTCGGGCGCTTCGTCGAGGCAGTGATCGACGTGCAGGACGCCGCTCGCCGCGAGTTCGCGGCCGAGCGCTGCGCGCGACGCCTGGAATCGGGCGAGGAATTCGTCGCGGATCCTGTCGCCATCGACGCCGAGTTCCCGCCCCGTCTCCGGATCGCGAAACGTGAAGCCGCCCGTGAACGGGAAGTCGCGCTCCTCGGCGCTCACGAGTCCCAGAAAACGCACCTGGCGGCGCGCCGCGCTGAGTCGCGCCGCGAGCTGCGCGACGCCCGCTTCGAAGCCGTCCGAGATCGCCACGACTACGGCGTCCGCGCCGACCTGCTCCCACAGGGGCCGCAGGCGCGCAGGCGCCGGCCACTCGCCGCCGCACGTCAAGCGCTCGACCGACTGCAGCAGCCGATCGCGGTGGCGCGCACCGGATCCGGCCGGCACGTGCCGAAGGGACTCACCGCCGAGCGCGATCACGCCGAAGGCATCGCCATGGTTCGCGGCAATGTCGCCAAGACAGGCGATCATGAGCTTGGCCGCGTCGAGCTTCGTGTAGTCCGGTCGCGCGCGGTCGGACTGGGCCATCGAGGCGGTCGCATCGAGCAGCACCCACACGGTGAGCGGGCTTTCGCGCGTCGCATCGCGCACGAAGAAACGGTCCGAACGCGCGTAGAGCTTCCAGTCCACGCGCCGCGGCTCATCGCCCGGCTCGTACGCGCGGTACTGCTCGAATTCGAGCCCGGCGCCGAGGCTGCGGCCGGCGTGCTGGCCGACGCCGCGCTCGCGGGCTCGAAAGCGGCCGTCGAAGCGCAAGCTTCGCAGGCGCACGCGCAAGTCGGGCGGAATCAGGATCGGCATAAACCGCGAAGCGCCCCCGCACGCACCGAATCACTCCGGATAGGGGACCGACTCGAGCAGCGTCGCGACCACATCGTCGGCGGTGCGCCGCTCCGCTTCGGCCGCGAACGAGAGCAGCAGGCGGTGGCGTAGTGCGGCCCCCGCGAGCCCGCGCACGTCGTCGCGTGTCGCCGCGTAGCGGCCATGCAGGAGCGCACGCGCTTTCGCGGCGAGCACGAGCGCCTGGCCCGCGCGCGGTCCCGCACCCCACCGCACCCATTCGGTGATCTCCGGTCGCGACGAAGGCTGCGGCCGCGTCGCGCGAATCAGCGCCGTGATCCAGGCGAGCAGATCCGCCCCGATGTGCACCTGGCGCGTGAGCGCCTGCAGTTCGAGTACTTCCGCGCCGTCCATGACGGTCGCGATTTCGGGTCGCGCGCTGCCCGTCGTCGCGCCGAGGATCGCGCGCTCCTCGGTCTCGGTCGGGTAGTCGACGCGGATGTGCAGCAGGAATCGATCGAGTTGCGCTTCGGGCAGCGGATAGGTGCCGGCCTGCTCGATGGGGTTCATGGTCGCGAGCACGAAGAAGGGTTCGGGCAGCGCATAGGTCTTGCCGGCGTAGCTCACGGTATGCTCCTGCATCGCCTCGAGCAGTGCGGCCTGCGTCTTCGGGGGCGTACGGTTCAACTCGTCGGCGAGCAGCAGGTGAGTGAACACCGGACCTTTCTGAAACTGGAAAAAGCGCCTGCCGGTGCCGTGATCCTCCTCGAGGATCTCGGTGCCGAGAATGTCGCTGGGCATCAGATCGGGCGTGAACTGGATGCGCCGGAAATCGAGCGCGAGCGCGCGGCCGAGCGCCCGAACGAGCAGCGTCTTGCCGAGCCCGGGCACGCCTTCGAGCAGGCAGTGGCCGCCGGCGAGCAGGCCGATGAGCATCTGCTCGACGACCGCATCCTGGCCGATGATCAGCCGGCCGATCTCTCCGCGCACGCGCGCGAGCTTGTCGAGCTGCCGCGCGACGTCCGCTTCCCCGGGCGCCCTCATCGTGCGCGCGCCGGTTCAGGCGGACAGCGCATAGGTCACGATGTTCACGGCGAATTTGGTGTTGTCTTCGGCGTTGAAGCGCTTGTTGCGCCAGTCGTAATCCCACTCGCAGCCGTAGTCCTTGTTGCTGTAGAGCAGGCCCAGGCGGCCCCTGATCGAGATGCCGCGCAGATAGTCGTGCACGAGGTCATCGCCCCAGCCGTTCAGCTCCATCGCGGTCGCCGGCGGCCCGTCGAAGTGGAAGAAGCAGGTATAGAGCGGATGATCCTTCGGCAGCTTCTGCAGGCTTTGCGCGCCGAAGACGGCGGCGAGCTCGCGCTCGAAGGACTGCGCGAACAGGCCGTCGATGTCGTGGTTGCAATCGTCGGCGAGCACGAAACCGCCGTTCTTCACGTAGGTCTGGAAGTTGCGCCGCTCCTCCGGATTGAACTCGACGAGCTTGTGGCCGGCGATGTAGCAGAACGGCGCCGTGAGCATGCGCTCGTCGGCGAGCGGTATCACGTGCTCCTCGGCGTCCACCCGCAGCGTCGTGTACTGCAGCAGCGTATCGACCAGGTTCGAGGGCATGCGCTGGTCGACGTCCCAGTCGCCGGATTCGTACATGAGGCGCGTGAACCAGAAGTCATACGGCATCGGAGAGCGACGTGAACGTGAATTCGCGCAGCTTCATGGGCGGCAGCATCATGACCACGCGGCCTTCCTGAGGCTGCACGCGCACGGGCTTGCCGAATTCCTCGACGTTGTTGAGCATGATCACGGGCGACTCGTTGAAGCGGAAGTTCTTGATCGGATACTTGATGACGCCGTTTTCGATGAAGAACGTGCCGTCGCGCGTGAGTCCGGTGAGCAGCACCGTCTGCGGATCGACCATGCGGATGTACCAGGTGCGCGTCACGAGCACGCCCTTTTGGGTCGATTTGACGAGATCCAGGGTCGACTTGTCGCCGCCCATCATGATGATGTTGCCGGGTTCGCCGACCGCCTTCTTGCCCTTGAGCTTCGCCCAGTAGCGCGAGTATTGCAGGTGATCGACGACGCCCTTCGTGACGATCGGCGTGCGCTCGCGCGGCAGGCCCTCGTCGTCCCAAGGCAGCACCGCGGCGCGTTGATCGGCCGGATCGGCGTAAATCGTCACGCGCTCGTCGAACACCTTGTCGCCGAGCTTGTTGCCGCCGCCCTTCTTGGTCATGAAGCTGCGCCCCTCGTCCGCTTCGCGGGCATCGAAGCCGGCGAGCATGTAGGTGAGCAGGTCCGCGCTCGCCGCGGGTTCGAGCACGACCGTGTACTTGCCGGGCTCGAGCGCCTTCGCACTCGCGGAGCGCTTCGCCTTGTCGATCGCGACCTGGATCTCGGTCGAGGCGTTGAATTCGCCGACGTCCGCGACGTTGCGGGCCACCCAGCCGGATCCCGCGCCGTCGTCGGTGCGCACGGTGCAGGTGAAATCGGCGGAGGTGCTGCGTTGATGGCCGAAGTTGCCGTTGCTGTTCGCGAGGGCGGAGAAGGATTGCTTGTCGTTGAAGAACCCCGCCGCGACGAGCTTGTTTTCGCGACAGGGCAGGATGCAGTCCGCGGCGACCTTGGCGCGGTACTCCGGGGTCAGCGCGGCGGTGCGGTCGACGTAGGTTGCGGTCGGCGCATAGGTCTGCTTCGCGATCGCCGGCATGAATTCCGGATTCTCGGGCGCGAGCCGCGCGAGTTCCTCGGCCCGCTCGACGACCCGTTTCAGGGAGGCCTCGTCGAACTGGTTGATGGTCGCGATGCCCGACCGCCTGCCAAACCCGACCTTGACGACGAGTTCCGCGTCGCTGATGACGCCGCTGGTCGAAACGTTGTTGAGCGCATAGCGCACGTTGCCCTCGATCGAACCGTCGAGCGTCGCCGTGCATTCATCGGCCTTCGAGAGCTTGACGACCCCTTGCACGATCGCCCTGGCCTCATTTTCCGACAAGATACTCATGGGTGCTTCTCCGTCAACCGAGGCTTCGGGCGGTGTTGATCACGTTGATCCCGTTGAACCGGGCCGTCGCCGAGCCGTGGGAAACGGCCGAGATCTGGCCGGGTTGACCCTTGCCGTCGAAGAAGGATCCGCCGTAGCGGAAGTCGCGCTTGTCGCAGACCGAGGCGCAGGCATTCCAGAACTCCGGCGTGCGCATCTGATACGCGACGTCCTCGATCATCTCGGTGATCTTGCCGTCCTTGATCTCGTAAAAGAGCTGGCCGCCGAACTGCGCGTTGTAGCGCTGCTGGTCGATCGAGAAGGAGCCGTCGCCGACGATGAAGATGCCGTTCTCGACGCCTTTGACCATCTCCCCCACTCCGAGCGGCGCACCGCCCGGGGCGAGCGAGACGTTGGCCATTCGCTGGAACTGCACGTTCGACCACGAGTCGGCGTAGCAGCAGCCCTGCGACGCATTCAAGCCGAGGATATGAGCCTGGTCGCGAATCACCTGATAGTTGACGAGAACGCCGTCCTTGATCAGATCCCAGCGTCCCGTCTTCACGCCCTCATCGTCGTAGGCGACGGCGCCGAGCGTGCCGGGCTCGACCTTGTCGGCGAAGATCGTGACCTTGGGGCTGGCGTACTGGAAATTCTTCGAGCGCCACTTGTCGAGCGTGGCGAAGCTCGTGCCGGCGTAATTGGCCTCGTAGCCGAGGACGCGGTCGAGTTCGGTCGCGTGACCGACCGATTCATGGATCGTGAGCCATAGATGCGAGGGGTCGAGCACGAGATCGTACTTGCCGGGCTTGACGGAGCGGGCCTTGAGTTTCTCGCGAGCCTGGTGCGCGGCGGCGATGGCATCGGCGTGCATGTCGTACGAGGATCCATACACGACCGCGCCGCCGGGCAGCGCGATGCGGCCGCCGGGCGCCGCATCGAGGTATTCATAGCCCAGGCCCATGGGTGCCGAAAGACCGTTACGTTCGCGGAACTTGCCGCTCGCCTTGTCGATGGCCGTGACGCGCATGGGCGCCCAGATGCGATGCACGTCCTGATCGATGAAGGAGCCGTCGGTCGACGCGAAGTACTTCTGCTCGTTGACCGCGAAGATCACGGACCGGATAAAATCGGCGCCCGCTTTCAGAGCGGCGCCATTGACGCTCATGAGCAGGTCGACCTTGTCCTTGATCGGCACGGCCATGGCGGACTTCTTGATCGGTGTGGCCCAGGACACGTCGCCGACGCCCTTCGTGGGCGCGAGCTGCACCGGATCGGTTTGGAACTTCGAATTCGCCTTCGCGATCGCGATTGCGCGGGCCGTGGCGGTCGCGATGCCGTCGACCGTGAGATCGCTCGACGCCGCGAACCCCCATGCGCCGCCCGCGATCACGCGGATGCCGGCGCCCGTGGATTCGGTGTTGACGACGTTCTCGACCTTGTCCTCGCGGGTTATCACGAACTGCCGGAGGTATCGCCCGATGCGCACGTCACAGTACGTGGCGCCCGCCTTCGTGGCCGTCTCGAGCGCCGTCGTCGCGAGCTTCTTCTTGAGCGCGACGTCGATCTTGGTCGTCAATACGTCGGCGGCGACGCTGCGCCCCTGGATGGGCAGCAGCAATGAGCCGAAGCCCAAGCCCGTCGTCTTCAGAAAGTCCCGCCTGTACATCGTAAGACTCCACGCCAAACGATAATCATTGCACGATCCCGCGGTAACGGCCAGCGGGACGAGGGTCGCGCGGCAGCCCCGGGCGCGCGGACATTCGTAGCGCGAACGGTGAAACGTTTGCTGCGTTCCCGCCACTATGCAGGACACCAGCGAAGGAGTAACCCGTGACGGACCCTGCCGACTGCCTCGCCGATCCGTTGCGATGCCGTGAGCCCGGCGAGCGTCGGGCGCTCGCCCCGAAGTTGCGGCGGCGCAGTGCGGGGAGCGCGCCATGAGCGCGCGCGCGTGGTCGATGCCGACGCCGTTCGTCACGCCGTTCGCCACGCCGTCCAACACGCCGTCGGCGGCCGCTGATTTCGCCGCAGCGGCCAACCCGCCGGTCGACGCGTCGCTCGCACCGGGGCAGGTTTTCTGCGGACGTTATCGCCTGCTTCACAAGCTCGGCGAGGGCGGCATGGGCGTCGTGTGGCTCGCCGAACAGTTTACGCCCGTCGAGCGGCCGGTCGCCTTGAAGCTGATCCGCGCTGGCGTGATGGATGCGACCGTCGTACAGCGCTTTCATGCCGAACGCCGCTCGCTCGCGCTCATGGATCATGCCGCGATCGCCAGGGTGTTCGATGCCGGCGCCACGCCGCAGGGCCAGCCTTATCTCGTCATGGAGTACGTGCCCGGCGTATCGATCACCGCCTATTGCGACCAGCATCGGCTCAGCATCGCGGCGCGCCTGGCGCTCTTCATCCAGGCTTGCGAGGGTGTGCAGCACGCGCACCAGAAAGCCATCATCCATCGCGATCTCAAACCCGCGAACATCCTCGTCCTCGAGCAGGACGGCATCGCCCGCCCGCGCATCATCGACTTCGGTCTCGCGAAACCCGCCGCCGCGGCGGGCGAGGACGCGACCGAGTTCACCCAGTTCGGCCAGGTCATCGGGACGCCCGGCTTCATGAGCCCCGAACAAGTCGACCCCGGCATCGACGATGTCGACACCCGCTCCGACGTGTATTCGCTCGGTGTGATTCTCTACGTGCTCCTGACGGGCTTGCAGCCGTTCGAGAGTTTGGAACGGCGCCGGCCGCCGGTCGATGAGTGGCTGCGGCGGCTGCGCGACGAGGAGCCGCCGCGACCGAGCAACAAGGTGAGCGGCGATCGGGCCACGGCGAGCGCCGCAGCGACGGCGCGCGCGACGAACCCGCTGCATCTCGCGAGCGCGCTGCGCGGCGATCTCGATTGGATCACGATGAAGGCCCTCGAGCGGGACCGCGCGCGGCGTTACGGCACGGCATCCGAACTCGCGGCCGACCTGCGCCGCCACCTCGCTCACGAGGCGGTGCTCGCGCGACCGGCGAGCGCGCGCTATCGGCTGGGCAAATTCGTGCGCCGCCATCGCCTCGGCGCGGGGCTGGCGGCGCTCGTGCTCGTATTCGCGGCGTTCGCCTCCGGCGCGGGCCTGCTCGCCGTGCGCCGCCAGCATGAAGCCCAGTATCAAGCCTCGCGGGCTCTGCGAGCGCAATCGCGCTTGCTCACGCAGGCGGCCGCGCAGCGGATCCGGGACGGCGACGTGGCGGGCGGCGAGGGGATCATCCTGGCGGTGCTCACGAATCCGGAATTCGCGGCGGCGCCTCAGCCGGCGGCGATCAGTGTCTATCAGGAAGCGCGCGCAGCCGACTCCGGCTTGGCCGTCTTCGCCGGCCACGACGACAACGTCTATTCGGCGGCGTATTCGCCCGACGGCCTGCGCGTGGTCACGGGGTCGAACGATCAGACCGCGCGCATCTGGGATGCGCGCACCGGTGCGGAACTCGTGGTCTTGCGCGGGCATGCGGGAGCCGTCTTCGCCGCGGCCTACTCGCCGGACGGGCGGCGCATCGTCACGGCATCGGCCGATCAGACCGCCGGCATCTGGGATGCGGCGACGGGGACGCGCGTCGGGACGCTCGAGGGTCACGCCGATGCGGTCAACTCCGCGGCGTATTCGCCCGACGGCGCGCGGATCCTCACGAGTTCCGACGACCACAGCGTGCGCCTCTGGGACGCCCTCTCAGGAAAGGCGCTCGGCGTGCTCGACGGGCACACGGATCGGGTCAGCGGCGCCGTCTGGTCGCCCGACGGCACGCGCATCGCGAGCGCCTCCGACGACCGGACCGTGCGGCTCTGGGATGCGGCCTCGGGCCGGCCGCTCGCCGTCCTGGCCGGCCATACGGGTTACGTCTATACCGCCGCGTTCTCACCCGACGGCACGCGCATCGTGAGCGCTTCCGACGACAAGACCATGCGGATCTGGAATGCGGCGACGGGGGGCGAACTCGCGGCGTTCGCGCTCGCGGACCGCCTCTACTCGGCCGCGTTCTCGCCCGACGGTACCCGCATCGTGACCGCATCGCTCGACAAGACTGCAACGATCTGGGACGCACGCAGCGGGACGAAGCTGCGCGTGCTGTCCGGTCACGGCAGCTTCGTGTACGCGGCGGCGTATTCCCCCGACGGCCTGCGCATCATCACCGCCTCGGCCGACAAGACCGCGAGGACTTGGGATGCCCGCATCGGCGGCGAACTTGCGAGCCTCGCAGGTCACGGCGGTTACGTGTACGCGGCGGCCTATTCGCCGGACGGCACGCACATCGTCACGGCCTCGGACGACAAGACGGCGCGGATCTGGGATGCCCGCACACACGCAGAAGTCGGGAAAATCGCGGCGGCCGGCGGCTACTTCTTCGCGGCGGCCTACTCACCCGACGGCGCACGCATCGTCACAGGCTCCGACGACAAGACCGCACGGATCTGGGATGCGCGCACGGCGCGCGAACTCACGGTGCTGCGCGGTCACGCGGGGTATGTCTACGCTGCCGCGTTTTCACCCGACGGCCGGCGCGTCGTGACCGCGTCGGACGATCGGACCGCGCGGATTTGGGATGCCTCGCGCGGGCGCGAGCTCGCGCTCCTGAAGGGCCACGGCGATCTGGTGATCGCCGCGAACTATTCGCCCGATGGGTCGCGCATCGTCACGGCGTCCCTCGACAAGACGGCGCGCATTTGGGATGCCGTTGCCGGCAAGCTGCTCGTGGTACTCGAGGGCCATGGCGACCGGCTCACCTCGGCGGCCTTCTCGCCGGACGGCGCGCGCGTCGTCACCGGCTCCTTGGACAAGACCGCGCGCATATGGGATGCCGGCACCGGCGCGCTGCTCGCGGTCCTCGCCGGACATTCCGATCGTGTGAGCTCCGTCGCCTACTCGCCCGACGGCGCGCTCATCGTGACGGCCTCGTTCGACAAGACCGCGCGGATCTGGGATGCCCGCTCGGCCGCGCAACTCGCCGTACTCGCCGGTCATACGGATCGCGTCAAGTCGGCCGCGTTCTCCCCCGACGGTGCGCGCATCGTCACGGCATCGCTCGACAAGTCGGCGCGGATCTGGGAAGCTCGCATCCCCGCGGAGCTCGGCGCGCAGATCGCCTGGGGCGCGGCGGCGCTCGCGGATCCGCTCGCCCCGGTCGATCGTAATATGCTGGGTCTCGACGCCGTCGTCGCGGCCGAGCCGTCGGCGCGGGCGAGTGCCTGTGATCGCGCGGCCGGCGCCGTCTATGATCCGGATCGAACGGCGCCGGGCGTTGCGCGGCTCGCGGACATCGATCGCAACGTGGCCGGTCCCGCTTGCCTCGATGCGGTCGCGGCGCGCTGGCACCCGGCACGCGAGGATTACGAACGGGCTCGCAGCCTCGCGGCGTCGGGAGACCGCGCGGCAGCGCGCGCGCGTCTGGAGATCGCGATGCGGCGGGGCTACCGCGCGGCTGCGCTCGACCTCGGCGACCTCGTGCTCGCGGACGCGGTCGATCGCGCGGACGTTGACCGCGCCATCACGCTCTACCAAAACGCGTGGGCCGACGGCATCGCGTTCGCGGCCACGCGGCTCGCGCAGCTTTATGAGGCGCCCCCGAGCCCACGGGCGCGCACGGGGATCGACGCGGACCAAAGCCTCGCCTGGCTGTGGGATCGGCGCGCGGCGGACGCCGGCGAGCCGAACGCCCTCGCGCGACTCGCCGAGCGCGCGGAACAGCGAGCGATCGCGGAGCAAGCCGCGCACGCGCGTGACGGCAGCCATCCTCGTGACGGCAGCCATCCTCGCGACGGCCGAGACCTGCTGTTGCAGGCTTTCACGCTCTATGCGTCGGCGTCCGAACGTGCCTGCGCCGCGGGCTGGTCCGAAGGCGCCTGGCGGAAATGGCGCTACCGGCGTGCCGCGCTCGCGCGCGTGCTCGCGGACCGCGGGATGATGCGCGAAGTTGCCGCCGCGTACGCTGCAAGCCTGGCGGCGGCCCGCAGCGACTCGACGCGAACTTGACGCGCATCGGGACCATCCCTTATTTTCCGGGCAGCATAGCCCCATGTCTGGGCGGCATCGCCCCATGCGCCGGGCCATCGACGTCGAGAGCCAGCCTGCATGCCCGAAGAGATTCGCTTGGTGATTTGGGACCTCGACGAGACGTTCTGGAAGGGCACGCTGGCCGAAGGCGGCATCTCCGAATACGTTCAGGCCCATCACGACGTCGTCGTCACGCTCGCGGCGCGCGGCATCCCGAGTTCGATTTGCTCGAAGAATGATTTCGCGACGGTGCGGAGCGTCCTCGAAGCGCGGGGAATTTGGGAATATTTCGTTTTTCCGAGCATCGACTGGTCGCCGAAGGGATCCCGGCTGCAAGCGCTCCTCGATGCGGTTCAGCTGCGGCCGGAGACGGTCCTTTTCCTGGATGACCATCACGGCAATCGGGCGGAAGCCGCTGCCTGCGTGCCGGGCATCCAGATCGGCGACGAAACCATGATCGCGACGCTGCTCGCGGACCCGAGGTGCGCCGGCAAGAACGACCACGAGCTCTCGCGCCTGCGCCAGTATCGCGTGCTCGAGCAGCGCGCGCATGCAAAACAGGCGACGGCGGGCGATAACACGGAATTCCTGCGCAACAGCCGTATCGTCGTTGCGATCCACCATGACGTGAGCGCGCATCTCGACCGCGCGATCGAGCTCATCAACCGCACCAATCAGCTGAATTTCACCAAGCACCGGCTTTCGGAGGACCTCGTCGAAGCGCGCCGGGAGCTGCTCGCGGAACTCGACTTGTTCGATACCGGAGCGGGCCTCGTATCGGTCAAGGACCGGTTCGGCGACTACGGCTTCTGCGGATTCTTCATGCTGCGCGGTCACTGGGGCGCGCGCCACCTCCTGCATTTCGTGTTTTCCTGCCGTGTCCTCGGCATGGGCGTCGAGCAATGGGTCTATCAGCGCTTGGGGACACCCGCGCTCGAGGTCGCGGGTAACGTCGTCTCGGAACTCCAGGGTGATCCGGATTGGATCAATGTCCAGGGCGACTCCGCGTCCGCGCAACCGGGCCATGGCACGCCCGCGGCCGTGCGGCTGCGCGGCCCCTGTGAGCTCGAGGTCATCGATCATTTTTTCCGGCTCGACACGCCGAGTGTGGCGCTCGAGGCCGTCGTCTGGAAGGACGGTTTTGTCCTGCAGCGACACCATAGCGCACTGCTGCACCAATCCTTCGTGCCCCGATCCACGGCCCTCTCCGCCGCGTTGAAGCCGTTCGGCGTGATCGGCGACATCGAATCGCATTTCCTCGACCCCTGTGAGGACGGCACCCTGCTCGTCTACCACAATCAGGCGGACGTCCATGCCGACCTCTATCGGCACAAGTCCCTGCCGCTGCATTTGCCGATGTGGTTTTTTGGCATGGGTGGGATCCGGGAGCTTTCGAATCAGGACATCGATGCTTATGCCCATCGTCACGGGTTGAGCGAGTCACAGGCGCACCGCATCGTGCGCATACGCAATACGCTGCGCACGAGCTTCGAACTCGTCGTCGAGCCGAGCTACGCGACGTTGGCGCAGATGTACCGCAGACTCGTCGCGCGTGTGCCCGCGAACGCCCTGCTGGTGTGGGTGCTTCCCGACGAATTCAGCACGGACGACAACGGCGCGAGCTCGCGCGACGACCGTCAAGCGGTGCTCAACGGCCATGTGCGCGAGGCCGCGTCAGGCGCCGCGAACCTGCGAGTGCTCGATTTCAGCGAGGCTTTCCCGGTGGAATCGGATCGCGACCGGGCCGACGACGGTCATTTCGTGCGCGCGGTCTACCACCGCTTTTACCTGAAGCTGTGCGCGGTTTTCGACGAATGGCGCGCCTCGGGCTCTGACGAGGGCCCCGGTCGCCATCGACGCGGAGGCCTGGGGTACAATTTTGCTCGAGGCGCCGATCGCCGCACTCCGTAACGACATCCCAGAGAGGCTCGAGCATGCCGGCCGGACAAACCATCCATCTGTATACGCTGTGCTGGAATGACTCCCGAATGCTGCCTTTTTTCTTTCGGCACTATGACGCGCTCGTCGATCATTTCTTCTTCTACGACAACGGTTCCACCGACGCGACGCTCGAGATCCTGCGGGCCCATCCGCGAGTCACGGTCCGCCACTTCGACACGCCCGGCGACTCGTTCGTCAAGGAGGAACTACGCCTCAGTGAAACGATGTGGAAGGAGAGCCGCGGCAAGGCCGATTGGGTGTTCGTGCTCGACCTCGATGAGCATTTGTTTCGTCCCGACTTGATCGGCTACCTGCGCCGCTGCACGGATCAGGGCATCACGGCGGTCCGCGCGATCGGCTTCGACATGGTCGCGGATCGGTTCCCGCACCTCGACACGCCGCTGCTCGAACAGGTGACGCGCGGCGCGCGTTCCCTGGGGTTCGACAAATTGTGTGCATTCAATCCGGACGCGATCAGGACGTCGGGATACGAGCCGGGCCGGCATGATGCCAACCCCAGGGGACGCGTGAAATGGCCGGAGCGATCCGAGGTCTTGATGCTCCACTTCAAGCAGATGGGCGTCGATTATCCGATCGCGCGCAGCGCCGAACTTCGATCGGGACTTGGCGCCGGGGACATCGAAAATGGTTGGGGAACGCATTATTCGCTGACGGCGGCGGCGATCGCGCGGGTTTGGGCCGACATTCGCGACGCCGCGCTGGCCATACCCGGCTTGGGGCCGCTCGCGGGCGTGCCGCCGGAACTCTATGACGACGAATTCGTCGTGCGCGGCTCCGGGCTATTCGACGCCGAGTGGTACCTGCGCACGTATCCCGACATCGATGAGGCGGGCATCGACGCCTTGGCGCATTTTTGCAGCCACGGCTGGCGCGAGGGCCGCCGGCCCAACTTCTATTTCGATTGCGAATGGATCCAGGAAACCTATCCGGAGCTCATGGGTTTGGGGGGCAACCCGTTGGTCCACTATATCCGTGGCGCCGCGGACGCGGACTTGCGCCCTTCGATCCATTTCGATCCGGCGTGGTATCGGAAGCAGTATCGGGTGGATCCACGAGTGCATGCGCTGCGGCACTATCTCGAGAACATGACGAGCGAGAAGGTAGGTCCGCACGCGGATTTCCTGGTCGCGCACTACTGTAGCGTCTTCCCGCGCTCGGAACGCGAATTCGCCGATCCTTACGAGGACTACTGCCGGCGCAATGAAGACCAGTGACGCCGCGCGTCGCGCGGCCCTGGCCGATGCGGCACGCCCCCCGACGGGGTCGTGGCGCTTCGTCGGGAGACCAAAAGGGCGTCGCGGGTCCGATCTCAGTGCTTGTTGCGGGCGAGGTATTCACGCAGCACGTCGGCCAGGGCTCCGGGCGACGTTTCGGGCAGAATATGCGAGGGATGCTTGGTCCAGCTCTTGATGACCGCTTCATCGGGAAGACCGCCCAAGGCGGTCCTGACCGCATCGATATTGCGCGTGGCCTCGGCCACCCACGCCTCATCGGAGTCGCCCGGCCCCGGAGCGTTGTAGATCACGCCAAGCTCGACGTGCTTGGACTTGAGCAAATCTCGCAGCTGACGAAGCTGGGGTTGCCAATTGGTTTTCCAGCTGATGTCGGCGTGGATGAAAGCAAGCGGCTTGCCGACCTTTGCCTGGTAGAGATCGAGGTACTTCGACAAGTCTTGCAGCCAGTTCGCCGGCAGCGTGGTACTGACGGGCTCACTCTCGCCGATGATGGCATTGGGATAGGCCTCCATAATGGCCTTCGCACTCGGCGCGAGCGCATCGACGAGCGCGGGCAAATCGTACTGGCAGCTTTGCGGGCCCGTGAAGAAATGGGAGAAGTACAGCGGTTCGTCATAGCTCACGATGGCCAGGTCGGCATTGACTTTTTTCATGTGCCGCATGATCCCGGCCGCACCGCCCGGCGGCGTCATGCTCTCGAGGCCATAGCCGCAATCGGGGCGCTTCTCGGCCGCCTGCATCGCGATCGCCACCTTCACATGGTGCTGGGCGAGGACGGCCAGAACCTTCTTCATGCTGTCCTCGGGGGCGGCGAAGGAATATCGGGGCGTGATTTCGAACACATCGATGTGCGACAGCGCGCCGCTCCAATCGGCTGCCGGCCCGAACAAATCGTCGAAATCGGTGACGAGGACGTTTCCGCCGCGCGGCAAATTGTCGGGGGGAGCAAACCAGATCTGCTCCGCCCCGGCGGACCCTGCGGTCAGGAGGGTCAGAGCGACTGCACAAAGCGTGGCCCGGAGCTGCCGGGAAACCTTGGGCGGATAGGATTGGTCCGAACAATGGCGGGGGCGGGATTCCTCATACATCATCGATTCCTCATACATCATCGTTTCTCCGTTAGAGTCTGTTCGTTGGACTTGACCGCCGCATCGATGGCGCTGCGTGCGGATTCGAGCTGCGACTCATACCCGAGATCCAGTGCGAGCTCCCGGCCTCGGCACCCGATTTCGCGCGCTTCCCGGTCATGCTCGAGCAGCCAGCGCGCCTTGTCCACCAAATCACTCATGTCGGGCTCGACCGGCATGTAATTCACCATGGGCTCGAGGCGCGAATAGTACCATTGCCGGTACGGGCGGGCGGCGGCGGACGCGATTTTCAGCACGGGGCTCCCGGTCAAGAGCTTCTGGAACAGGCCGGGCCAGGAATTGGTGTTCCCGTCGATGTCGATCTGCACCTTGTACCGGGCGAAATCATAGGGGCGAATATAAGGTTTCCAGAATCCGGCTGCACGCATTTCATCGATGTCGGCGCGGGAAACGCGATCCGACGCGGCGGCGAACCCCACGTCGAACAATGCATGTTGCGAAGCTCCGAGGGTCAGTTCGCAGAGCTTCGCCCTCGGCAGGTTGCGCCATCCGGCGGTGGAGTGACCGGACGTCCCGCCGCGCCAGAGCGCCGTCGGGCGGCGATCTTCCCAGGCGACCGGATGGTCCGCATGGTGTTGGCGGATGTCGCGATAACCATGCGAGCTGACATATAAAGGGTCCGGCACGAGCACGTATCCGGCGCGGTAGTCGGAGGCTGCCAAGCCCGGTCGAACCCCGCCATCGGAGAGGCTGATGTCGACCCATCCGCGTTCGTAGACCCGCTTCGCCCGATAGTGCGCGAACAGCGGCAGCCAGCGAGCGAAGAAATAAAATATGGTCCGCGTCGCATCGGTCTTGAAGATCTTGCACGAGAATGCGAAATCGTTGTTCGGGGTGGACCACCGCACGACGTTCTGGGCACCCTGATAGTGGGCATCGCTGAACGAAAACCGCGGCGCGAAGCGCGGACCGAAAAATTCCCGGATGATTCGCGTCGCGGCGTCGAATTTTTGGACGGTCAGGAGCGTGGCCAGCAAGCGTTCGAACGCCCAGTGATCGGCGCGCGGATTGCCCTGCGCGATGGCGGCCGCTTCGAGCGCGGCATCCACCGCGGCGGCGTCGCGTTCGGCGAATGCGAGTTCGGCGCCGGCGAGTGCCCGGTTGAGTGATCCCGCCTCGGTCTCCGCCGCCTGCCTGCGCAGGCGATCCACGTGCGCCGGGGACCACTGAAACTCCGGCGCGTCGCCTGCCGGGCTCATTTGATCGCCCACATGCCGAGTTGACCCAGGCTCGCCGCGAGCGCGAGCCGCGCCGTGCGCCAATCGGACTGCGACTGGATCTGCAGTTGCTCGGCGCTCGCGAGCGAGCTCTCGACGCTGAGCATCTCCAGGATGCTGCCGACGCCGCGTTTGTAACGCTGCTCCGCGGCCTCGAAGGCCTGGCGCGCGCTCTTGAGGACCTCATCCGTATTGCGCAGATTCTCCGTGTCCGTTTGCAGGGCCTGAAAGCTGGACCAGACGTTGAGGGCGACTTGTTCCTCGGTGTCGCGCAGCGTCATCGCCTGCTCATCGGCGATGGCCTTCGCCTGGCGGATCCGGTAGGTCGTCGAAAACCCGGAGAACAGGGGAATCGAAATGCTGAGTCCGATCGAACGCTGGCGGCTCACGGCGGGCAGTTCCGGTTGGCCGAGGCTCGCGCTGACCGGGGAGTCCGACACGCTCACCGCACCGCTCAACTGCAGCTTGGGGAGTCCCGCGGCCCGGGCTCCATCGACATCGGCGAGCGCCGCCTCCCATTGGGCTTTGGCCGCGAGTACCGTCGGGTGCGTCCTCGTCGCCTCTTCGACGAGTTCGTGGACCGCATGGACGAAACCCAGATCCGGCGTGGTCCCCTGGTCGAGTTCCGGGAGCACCAAAGGCGTCTCCGGCGACAGGTTCATGTCCACGGCGAGCGTGCCTCGGGCCACCAGAAATGCCCCGTCCGCAACGGTTCGCTGATAGAGCGCCTGCGCATGCGCCGTACTCGCTTGCAACTGGTCCGTGATTGCCGCGATGCCGGTGGTGTAGCGTGCGGCAGCGGCATCGAGTATCTGGCGCGTATCGGCCTCGATGCGTCGCGCCGCTTGAGCCTGCGCGGCGGCGGCTTGCGCCTGATAGTAGTCCTTGGCCGTGTTCGCAAAGGCCGCCTGCAGTGTCGCGTCCTGCGTCGCACGCGCGGCGCTCAACAACTCGCGGCTTCCCCGCAGCGTGGCGCGCCGACCGCCGAAATCGAACAGCAGCCAGTTCATCGACAGCGAGGCCGAATACACGGGTTGGGAATAGGAATTCTGCAGTTGGGGCGAATCCTGCGCCGCGGTCGATGAGCGTTCCGCCGAATAATCGGCGCTCCCATCGAGCGACGGCAGGTACGCACCCTCACTCTGACCGACGACCGCTGCCGCCGCCTTGACGGATTGCCACACGGCGCGCGTGCGCGGACTGTCGCAGAGCGTGTGTTCGATGGCTTCGAACAGCGGCAGCGGCGTCGATAGGGCCCGGAGCACGCAGGCCTCCCCGACGTCGTCGTCCAACAAATGCCCGGCGGGACCCTTCGGAATCCCGTCCTCAGTATGGAATATGTCCAATGCGGAGGCACTCCCGCCCACCGCCAAGGCCATCAAACATCCGCCGGCCACGCAGACCGCGAGGCGCCACCTCTTTCGCACCGCCAAACCTCTCGAAACGTTTTCTGCAGTCACGACACTATGATCGTTACTATGATCGATTCTCTTCGGCACATTCGGGACATTACAGCGGTGTGGTGCGAATCCGAGCAGATCAAACCGCTGCGCAATGAAACACCGCTCCAGGTGCCGGGATCTCGCGCCGTATTTTGGTGCGGCGGCGAGATGTTACGCCTCAACAGTGTGCCGCTTGCTCGAAATTTTTCGCTGCTCTTCGACATAAGAGGGAATTCTCGAAATGCTTTTGACACATTGGTGAAATGTCTCGGTTCATCGTCCACTTCTTTGTTGACTGGCGTGAGACGGCGATGCTATTTTTGGCTCACTTAGAATTTATTCAGTGTAGTCCATGCTGAATTCATATGAGTGAGAGGATTGACGATCGTAAGCCGGCCGCGCGTCCGAGGAAATGGTCCGACTGCTGCGAAGTTTGCGATGCGCGGGTGAGATTTCGGTTCTTCGGCTAAAATACTAGGGGTATTCACATGGCAATTTCTGTTTCCGTACATGGTGGCACCAAAGCGGTCCACAATCTGAGTGCGACTGAGCGGCTCGCCGCCCAGCACGCTCTGTCGAAGCTGAGTTCCTCTCATGCAGCGACACTGGACGGCGGTGCGAAGGCTTTCGTCAAGCCGGAAGCCGCGGGCACGTCCAAGCTCATCTCCGGCAGCGACACCTTCCTCGGCGGCGCGAGTTCGCGTGCGGCCGCGGTGGGCACGACGGGCATCAAGACCGCCGTCGCCGGCTCGTTTGGCGGCGTCGCCAAGAGCGGCTCGGCCCATGGCGCCGGCCCGAGTTCGGACACCATCAACGTCGCGGGCCACACGGCGGCGGCGGTGAAAGCGGAAGACACGTCCGCGACGAAGGCGACCGCGAAGATCACGTTGTCCGACAAGACGACGGTCACGTTGACCGGAGTACCGACGCACAACGTAATCAAGCCGAACTGATCGATTGTCGGATGAACCGACGCCGCGGAGGGCTTCCGCCCGCGGCGTCGACTCCGCAGAGGTTCTGCCGGGCCGTTCGAATCGTTGGCCGGCGTGACTCTTCGGGTTTTTATTGCTCATCATGAGCCCGCTCGAACGCGCGCTGCACGAAGTTTCTCGTCATATCGAGCTGGGCCATCTGAACGATGCGCTGCGTTTCGCCGACAGGGCGCGCCGCCTCGCCCCCGCTGATCCCTCCCTGCTGCTCATTCAGGGCACGCTGCTGCTGCAACTCGGCTTGCCCCTCCGTGTACTCGAGCTCATCCCCACGTCGCCCCTGCACGACGGCCTTGCCGCGCTGCGCGCCGAAGCGCTGTGCCTCTTGGACGATGACACCGAAGCTTGGGTCTGCTGTCGCAGGCTGCTCGCGGCCTATGCGGTCGATGCCTTTCCGAACATCGGCTCTTTGGCCGGCCGGCTCGTGCGGCTTGCGCGCTCCGACTGCCCCGGCTGGATCGGCCTCTGCAGCGACCTCTCCTTGGTGGGCGAGGCACGCGATGGCGGTGCGATCCTCGTGTTGCTGGGCAGGCAGCCGATCCCGCTGGAGTTCACGCCGGTCGGGGCAGACGGGTTTGCCGGTTTTCGCGGCACATTGCCGCTCGACGCGCCGGGCATGATCGGCGCGACCGGCGCGGGCCTGCGTGATGTGCTGGGTACGGGACTACCGTGGCCGCCGGAGTTTCGACTGAGCGGCTGGGCGGTTGCAGGCGCAACCGACGTCGTCGGTGAGGCGCAAATTGGATGGGCGCCGCATTGGCCCGTGCCGGTGCTGCTGCGCATAGGCCCGCAGCGCGCGATCGGGCCGGACGAGGCGCCGTTCGTCGACGCATCCGTCGGGCCGGAGTTCGTCACGACGTTGCCGGCGACGCCGGCACCTGACGCGCGGGTCGAGGTCCGTGCGCGACTCCCTGATGGTCGCCTGATGTCGCTGCCGCAGGGCGTCGCACGACTGTCCGATCGGCCGTTGGTCGCCGCGACGCCGCCAAGCCCGGCCGGGAAGCCCCCGCATGCCTTACCCCGGCCCATCGTCGACGTCGTGATCCCCGTGCACGGTGCGCCGCGGGAGGCGCTGCGCTGTCTTCGCAGCGTGCTCGCGAGCCTCGACGGCACGGCCGCCGAGATCATCGTGGTGGATGATGCCGGGCCTGCGGATGCCGAACTGACTGCGGCCTTGGACGACTGGGCCGCTGCCGGTGCGATCACGCTGCTCACCAATGCCGTGAATATGGGCTTCCCAGGCGCGGCCAATCGTGGCATGGCGCTGCACGGCGATCGCGACGTGGTCCTGCTCAATTCCGACACCGAGGTGTTTGCGGATTGGCTGGTGCGCCTGCGGCGCGCCGCGTACGCCGCCGCGACCATCGGCACGGTGACGCCGCTCGGCGGCAGGGCATCGATCGCGAGTTACCCGGACCCCGACGCCGACGTGAATCCGGGCGATGCTCGCCGCATCGACGCACTCGCCGCGCGCGTCAATGCGGGCTGTGCGCTCGACGTTCCGGTCGGCGTCGGATTCTGCCTGTACATCAAGCGCACCTGTTTGAATGCCGTGGGATTGTTCGACGTCGCCGCCTTCGGCCGCGGCTATGGCGAGGAGTGCGACCTGTGCATGCGCGCGTCGCGTCTCGGCTGGCGCCATGTGGTCGCCGCGGATCTTTACGTGCATCACAGCGGCGGGCGCTCCTTCGGTGCCGCTGAGCAGGCGCTGCGGCACCGGAATGGTCACGTGCTGTCGGCCCGCTATCCCGACTACGAAGCGGCGGTGGCGCGGTTCCATGCGGCCGACCCCGTGCGCCCGGCACGGCGCGCGCTCGACTTCGCGAGCCTGATCGCTTTGGTCGTGGACCCGGTCTTGCTGGTGACGCTGGCGCTGCCCGGCGGCGTCGAGCGCCACGTCGATGGCCGGCGCCGCAGTCTCGAGGCGGCGGGCCATACGATCGTCGAATTGCGCCCGGCGAGTTTGTTGGGGGAGGACGGGGGGATCCGCCTGCGCATCCATGCCGCGCACCTGCCCAATCTGTGCTACACCGTGCCGCACGAATCGGAGACCTTGCGGCGGCAGCTGCTCGAACTCGGGATCACACAGGTCGA